>Ga0068857_100000740_pt1 | contig 24369 bp, 14 predicted proteins | sample KBSCornC72_FD_66591 | JGI IMG/M metagenome (GOLD analysis project Ga0068857, IMG submission 66591) | Corn rhizosphere microbial communities from Kellogg Biological Station, Michigan, USA - KBS Corn C7-2 | ecosystem: Host-associated > Plants > Roots > Rhizosphere > Soil ...
CAACTCGTTCATGACGGCCACCTTTACGTCCTCGAAACTCCTCTCTTCCGCGTCCGCAACAAGGAGCAAACGATTTATTGCTACTCCGAAGCCGAACGCGATCAGGCCGCGGCCAAACTTGGCAAATCATGTGAGATCACCCGTTTCAAAGGTCTCGGCGAAATTTCCCCCTCCGAGTTCAAACAATTCATCGGCAAAGACATGCGCCTGAGCCAGGTCGAATACGCTCCGAAAACCGACGCGGCCGGCATCCTGACGTTTTACATGGGCAAGAACACGCCCGAACGCAAAGATTACATCATGGAAAACCTTGTTGTGCCGGTGGAAGATTAAGCGGGGTCGGGTTAGCATTTGACTTAATGAAAGCGATGGCGATTTCGGTTACCGAGGCGGCGCGCAATCTCGATAATTATATCGACTGCGTGCATTCCCAAAATGTTTCATTCATTCTTTTGAAAAACGGGAGACCTGTCGCTCGACTATCTCCTGAAAAAGGTTTGCACGGGTCGCGATTTGGCGAATGCCCTCGCGAAAACCAAGCTCTCCGGAGCTGATGCCTGCGCATGGCGTATAGAACTTGCTGCCTCTCGCAAGAAGCTGCGCGGCCCCGTTGCATGAAGTAGTTGTTCTCAACTTATTTCTCCTCAAATCGCCGACTTCTGAATTCGGACAAACGTTCTATAGGCAAATTCAAAGTTTTGGTGTCATGATGCGCCCGACACCAGATTTACTGCCGGCACCCGAGTCTTTCCGTGCTCAGAGCGTAGCCGTCGTTTGAATGGGTTTTCTGCGCGAGGCTGCGCGCCGCGATAGACCACGAAAGTCGGTCGCCGCCGTGGTAAGTATTAACTAATTCCAACCCGGAAAGCTTATGAGAATACCCTCGCTCATCGTCCTTGGATTCGTCGTCCTCTCTCCCGTTGCCCGTGCCAGCACCAATACGTGGTCTGCACTTGGCACTGACTTGTTTTGGTCCACCGCTGCGAATTGGTCCCCGAGCGGCCCTCCTGGAGCAAACGACGAAGCGCGTTTCTTCAACGCGGGATCCGTCGCAGACACAACCATCGACATCGTCGTTTCCGCCAGTACAAACGTTCAACGACTTTGGTTCGGCCAAACCAACGGCCCCAACCACAACATGACGATCAACTCCGGTGCAACCTTGACCGTCAGTGGCACTAACGACAACGGCTACGGACCTCTTGGCAGCGATCCCGACGCCGGCGGTATCACACCCGATCCCGTTCCGTCGCGCTATCTTTCCACTGTCTATGTCGGCACGAAGACAACGCCATCTTCCACTCAAATCGTAAAAGCAACCATCGCGGGTCAAGGCGCGCTCGTGGTGAATAACACAAATAATGAAATTCTCATTCGCCAATTTCATCCGACCGGGGCTGCACATCGCGCCATCCTTGACTTGTCCGGTCTCGACAACTTCACCGCGAATCTCGGACGCATCCGTGTCGGTGATGGCGAAGCGCAACCATTGAATCGCTCCGAAGGTCAACTATTCCTCGCGAAGACAAACGTAATCACGCTCAGCGGCACAAATTATCAGGACAACGTCCAACTCGTCGTTGGCAATAACGACGTCAATCAAAACCAATCCAATCCTTCTCTACTCGTACTCGGCGGAAAGAATACGGTCTTCGTGGATGAAATTCTGGTCGGCGGAAAGAAACAACCCGGAACAATGCGCTCGACGAATACGTTTCCTACATTGTCTCTAACTCTGCGCGGCAGCGACGGCGTGAGCCGCGTCCGCACATTCCGAATTGGTGACGCTTCCGATCAACCCAGCAGCGGCAACGGGACGACTGGTATCGCCAACTTTAGTGATCTCACGGTGGATATTCTGGCTGATACTATCAATCTTGCCCGAAGCCAGAGCTCGGGAACCGGCAACGGTTCTTTGTCCACTGGCAATCTACTGCTTGGCTCAGGCACGCTCGATGTGAACACACTCGATATGGCATTCCGCATGGACAACTGCAGTTATCTCAATGCAGCCACAGCCAACTTCACGCTTGCGAATACAACAGTGAACGTGAATTTTCTTTTGCGCATGGGGCGTATGGGCGGTGGCACAGTGCCGCCCCCGGCCACAATCAACGTGCTTGGTGGTTCGTTCACTGTGCGCAGCAATGTCGTCATTGAAGGCGCGGCGACTTTGAACATCACTAATGCCCCGCTGCAATTTCTTCGTCCGGCGTCGCTGACCCTGAACAATCTTGTTCTTGATGGCGCCTCTTTAAGCAACAATGCCGGGACCCTTCGCGTCACCAATTCGCTGACCATGGCGAATAATGCGTCGATTCTGGGAAATCCAGCCTTTGATATGGGCAACAACTTTGCGACAAGCTGGATCGTCTCCGGAGCAGCCGGTGGCGGACTTACGGTGAACAATTCGTTCCAGGGCGGTGGCAATTACACCGGAAATCTCATCCAGGGAACAGGCGGAATACTCGGCGCAGGCGGCAACGGCACCATCGGCACACTCACCATAAATGGCAACATGACGTTCAACGGCGGAACCCTCCGTTTTGATCTCTCGAACAGCGGTCTGTCGGGCAACGATCAGATTAATTGTTCGGGAACGCTCGCGCTGAATGCGACAAATGATGTAAATCTCACAGCCGTCTCGGGCGCGTTTGATACGGCAAATCCTTATACACTCATCACGTCCAGTTCGCTTGCGGGCAATCAGAATTTCTTCCGCGTCGCCGGTCCTCTCGCGCAAAGCCGCTATACGTTCGCGTTTGATACTACCGGCACGCCCAACACCGTTAAACTGATCGTAGGGGGAGCCGGCGGAGCCAATTTGACCTGGGTGGGCGATGGCTCGGCGAACGTCTGGGATACAGTCGCTCTGAACTGGAACAATGGCGGAGCAAATAAATTTTTCAGCCTGGACAACGTCACTTTTAATGACACCGGCTCCGCTTCTCCTCCAATCAGTATGACTGGTACACTAATCCCAGGCACGATGATCGTGAATAATTCGACCAAAAACTATTCCTTCGGTGGCTTGGGCGGTCTCGCGGCCAGCGGTTCGCTTACGAAATCCGGCACGGGAAGTCTCACCTTCAATAATTCTGCCGCGAATAGCTTCAGCAGCCTTGTCGTCATTTCCAATGGAGCCGTGACATTTTCCAATAGCGGCCAAAACATATTCAATGGTGGCCTGAATGTTTTCGGCGGCTCCATTACATTCGCAGGCAGCAGCGCCAATGCGATCGTCAATCCGGGGTCAGGCTATTCAACGGTAATCGCGAGCGGCGCTTCCCTGTTCGTCAATAATTCCGCTGCCGATACTTTTGGCGGCGCGCCAATTTCCCTGGACGGCACTCTCAGCTTTAATCAGGCGGCAAATTCCACGCTCGACGGCGACGTCACCGGCGCAGGCTCGCTCATCAAGGATGGCTCTGGAACACTAATAATTTCCGGAAATAACGCTGCTTTAGGTTCCGTTGTCCAAATTAATGGAGGCACCGTCAAAGCGGCAAGCACCACTGCATTGGGCAGCAGCGGCGTCATCGTTACTAATAGCGCAACGCTGGATATCGCAGGGCGAAATCTGGGGGCCATCCCTGTCACGGCTTCGGGACCGGGAGTGGGTGGGAGCGGCGCAATTGTCAGCACGGGCGCGCCGTTGTTGACAGGCCCCGCGGGAATTGGAATCGGGTCGCTGACCCTTGCAGGAAACACGACGGTCGGCGCTTCAGGGCCGTGGGATACCGATCCGGTGAAGAACCTTGGAGTCTGGGGTATCAACAACGTCCCGTTGAGCACCAGCGGAAACGCGTACAGTCTGACCAAAGTCGGCTCAGGCCAGTTTGGCTTAAGCGGCGCTTCAGTCGATCCGCAACTGGGCCACATCGATGTTCAACAGGGACTGCTTGCTCTTCAAGGGGGCACGGATTCGCTCGGTAATCCCTCCAGCAATATCCTCGTTCGCGCGGGCGCAACCGTGTCCTTCTACGATACATCAACTCAGTGGGACAAAAAATTTGTACTTTTCGGCAACGGCGCAAATGCAAATCTCTTCAACTACAATGGCGCCAATACCATCATTGGCCAGGTGACTCTCAATGGCAATTGTGTCGTTGGCGCAGCGCCCTCGGCTCGCGGCACTCCCGTCTCACTCGCGCTCAATGGTCCGATTGTTGGCACGGGCACATTGATCAAAGCCGGTCAGCAGGACGCTCTTATCCTCGGTGGAACCAACAGCTATTCCGGCAGCACGATCCTCGTTTCCGGACGTCTTATCCTCGATGGACAAAATCTCGGCGGCGGACTGTTAACCAATGCCCTTGGTACAACGCTGGCTGGTCTCGGCTCGAACAGCGGTCCTGTCGTTGTAAATGGCACGTTATCTCCGGGCAACGATTTCAATCCGATAGGCACTTTTGGCGCCGGACCTTTGACCTTGAACAGTTCGACTTTAGTGTTCGACATCGGCACCACCAGCGATTCCATTCAGATAAATGGGAATCTCGCGCTTTCCGGCACCATCGGCATTCAATTAGTTCCTGGAGGTCCATTGAGCGTTGGTCAAGTCATACCTCTAATTCATTACACCGGCACAATGAGCGGCAATACGAATCAATTTCAATTGCTCCCGTTGCCGCCTGGATTTGCTCTGAACTTATACAGCAACGCGAACACCATCGGCGTTCAGGTGAGTTATGTTCCTGTGCAGAAGAATTGGCGAGGCGGAGCAGTCGCCGGGCCGACCCTATGGGACGCCACAACGACAAATTGGGACAATGCCGGAACTCCTGACCGCTACAACTCCGGCGACTTTGCGACGTTCGACGACCTTGGCACAACCAATGTGGTTTCGCTCGTCGGAACCATCACTCCCGCTTCCATCACACTCAATAATAATTCAGCTCCATACTGGTTTGGAGGAAGCGGAAAACTCTCTGGCTCAGCCGGCTTAACATTTTCAGGGAGCAGTTCACTGATCCTCACCAATTCCGGCAGCAACGATTTTAGCGGACCCATTACCGTGACCGCGTCTGGCGGCATTCTGCAAGTTGGCAATGGTGGATCCGGCGGCAATCTCGGGACCGGTCCGATCACAAACCAGAGCACCATCGTCTTCAACAAAAACAACACCAACACAGTGAACAACAACTTCTTCGATACCGGTGTCGTCACCAACAAAGGTGGCGGTTTACTCATTCTCGGCGGAGACAATTCCCTGGCTGATATGAACATTGACGTCGCCACCAATACGACTCTGCGCACAGCCAGCGGAGGCGCCCTTGGCCGAAATGTTGGCACCACTCTCATTGAAAACGGCGGTACTCTGGATGTGAATGGCCAGAATCTCGGGCCCAAGTCAGTAACGGTCTCTGGCGTTGGTGTCGGCACGAATGGCGCAATTATCAATTCCGGTGCGGCCCAAATTTCCGCCCTGCAATCAGTCATTCTTCAAACCAACACTACCTTTGGCGGCACGGCTCGGTGGGACATTCGAGCCGGCACCGTATCCAGCCTGGATACAGGTGGGCAGCCCTTTAACATCACCAAAGTCGGCCCCAGTCAGGTTTCTCTGGTTAACATCACGAACGTTGACGTTGCCCTCGCAGACATTGACATCCAGCAAGGCACATTCGCTCTCGCGAACAACACCGGCCAATTGGGTGACCCGAGCCGAACTATTACTGTTCGCACCAATGCCACATTGAACCTGTTCGCTCTCAATCTCTTCCCGTTGAATAAAGTAATCGCGGTGCAGAACCTCGGGACAATTACCAATGAGAGCGGGGCGTCCATCATCATCGGGCCGATTTCACTGACCGGCAAAGCAACTTTCGGTGTCGCAGGAACTTCGCTCACCATCAGCAATGACAATGCTCTCACGGGAAGCAGCGTCACCAACATCGTAAAGCAGGGCACTGGAAGTCTCATGCTCATCAGCAATTCCCTGCCCGCTGCCACGGTCCTTGACCTCGTTGCCGGGACGCTCGATCTCAGTCAAGCAAGCACGCCCTCATTAACGATTGGAAACGGCCAAACAATTAAAGGCAACGGTGTGTTGATCGGCTCTCTTACCGCCAGCGCCGGCTCAACAGTTTCTCCAGGTGCGTCCGTCGGAATTCTCACAGTAAAGGGCAACGTCGTCCTCTCCGGCACGAATACAATGGAAGTGGATAGAACCGCGGGCACAAATGATCTCCTCCGCGCCACAAACACCGTCGCCTCTGCTATCAATTACGGCGGCACTTTGCGAATTGTCACGCTCGCCGGCACAATCACCGCTGGAAATACATTCAAACTTTTCAGCGCAACAAATTATAACGGGACCTTCTCCTCGATTTTGCCCGCGACCCCCGGCGCTGGCTTAGCGTGGAACACCAACACCCTCGCCACGGACGGCATTCTGCGCGTCATCTCCACAGTCAATTTGAATCCATCGAATATCACCTTCACCGTCACCGGCAATCAACTGAACCTCAGTTGGCCCGCCGATCACATCGGCTGGCGTCTGCAGGCACAAACGAATCCACCGGGGGGCGGCCTCAAGACAATCTGGTTTGATGTCCCAGGCTCAACGACCGTCAATAACATCACTGCTCCAATCATTTCCACCAACGGGTCGGTTTTCTACCGAATGATTTACCCATAATTCTGGCGACCGCATGCATTTTCATGGGCGTGTGTCAGATGGTGGCGCACGCTGCAGTGATCTCTTCTTCGCGAACTCATTTATTGAGAACCGCTCGGCGCCGCATTGGTTGCTTTAGCCGCAGCTTCAAGTTCAACGATGTTTTTTGTCAGCCGCTGTTTGAGCGTGTTGTAGTGTTCGTTCGTGATCGCGTTCAGGTGCGTGCGCGCTTCGTCGAATCTTCCAGCGTGCAGCTTTATCCGGGCGAAATGGATATAGACACCCTCCCGTTCCAGTTCATCGCTTGCCAAACGAAGCGCGTTCGTCCACGAATTCAGCGCTTCATCCACCCGAGTTGGCTTTATTCCGTAATAGGTTTGAGCAACATCCGATGCGAGCGGGAAATTTGTCGGATCAAGGCGCATCGCATTGCTATATAAGACAAGTGCCTTGTCAAATACCTGCTGCTCGTTGACGCCGTAGTACTCCTGCGCATCCTTTCGAAAAAGAAAAACCGTTGTTCCGAAATTATGATAGTAAACCGATTCGTTCGGATTTAGATCGATTGCTTTCGCATAGAATTCGAAAGCGCGTTTCACCGGTCCATGATGGCCATAAATATTGGCCAGATTGTTGTAAACCGCCGGATTATTGGTCTCAATCTCGAGCGCTTTCTCCAACTGTTCTTGCGCGCCATCTTCATCATTTATGTCGCCGAGAAAACTGCCGTACGCGATACGCGCATTTGCATAATCGGGATGGCGTTTGAGAAAATCCTCGTAGGCGCGTTTAATTGGCTCGAAACGCGCCCTGATTTTCCTGCCCATTTCTTCCCTGGAAATTCCCGCACCTTGCTCGGTAAACTTGGCATTGTCCTTAATCCATTGATCCACTTCCGCTTGCGCCGCGTCGTCATCATCCATCAATTTTTGATATTCCTTTTCTACAGCGTCCTTCAGCTCGGCTGAGGAATTGGCGGCAACTGCGCTGGTCGATGCTGTGTTGGTGTTGGAGTTGTTTTGACGTGGCGGTTCCCTTTCGGACGCAACATCGTTCACTTCCGGTTTGTGCGTGTGCGATAGGGTGCAGCCAGCAACAACCAGCAATCCAAGCAATCCGATTGAAATCTTACTCACTGGTAGAACGTAGCACGCACTCGTTAAGACTCCCAAATTAAACGTTTTTCACGGAATTCCTGCCTTGGCGTTTGCGGGCAACTGAGAGTAAAATGGCGTAATGGGAACCGCCGCGACGAAAAGCCAATCAGATATCCCTGCCGCTGCTGAAAGCAGCCAGCATCGGGTTGCCGTCGGCGAAGTTTCCTGGGAAAGGATGATTCGGGCCGTGGAAAAAGTTCGCGAACGATTACGTCGTGCAGTTGCAGCTTTGGAAGCGGCGGGAATTCCATACGCCGTCGCCGGTGGAAATGCGGTTGCTGCATGGGTCTCCCGGGTCGATGAAGCAGCCGTACGCAATACGCAAGACGTTGACATTCTCTTGCGTCGCAGCGATTTGTCGGCAGCGAAGGAGGCGTTAAGCAAAGCGGGATTCGTTTATCGCCACGCAAAGTCGTTGGACATGTTTCTCGACGGGCCAGGCGCCAAAGCGCGCGACGCTGTCCACATCGTTTTCGCGGCAGAGAAGGTCAAACCGGAATCGCTCACGCCCGCTCCGGATATTAGTCAATCGGAACCAACAGAAGCATTCCGACTAGTGACTTTGGAAGCTTTGGTTCTGATGAAACTCACAGCATTTCGCGATAAAGACCGCACTCATTTGCGCGATCTTATCGATGTTGGGCTTTTGAATTCTGATTGGGTCAAGCGGCTGCCTTCGGAATTGGGTACTCGTTTGCAAGGGCTTCTCGACACGCCAGAGGGTTGAACCGCTTTTCCGTCGAGGGTTATCAAATATCCGACAGGCGCCATTGTGGCTTCAGAAAATCCAAACCAAACATCTGCAATCACCAATTTGACCGCTGTGCGTATCGCCGCTTTGATGGGCTTTTTGGCTGTCGCACTTGGCGCTTTTGGCGCGCATGGCCTCAAGGACATCCTAACCCGAAATGGGACTACGAGCATCTGGGAGAAAGCTGTTTTCTACCAATTCGTTCACATGCTTATGTTATTCATCCTGGCAAATCGATCACCTCTGCAAAAAGGTCCATGGTTTTGCTTTCTGGTTGGAATTCTCATTTTCTCTGGTTCGCTTTATCTGCTTGCTCTTACAAATCTCAAATGGCTTGGAGCAATCACACCCTTAGGTGGATTGAGCTTTCTCGCGGGATGGCTCTGGCTCATCATCGCGCCCGAACGAAAGAACCAACCCGAATGAATCGAAAATACTTTTTCGCAATATTCGTCCTCGCCGTTTTCCTTTTTGCAAACCGAGTCGCTGCTCAGAAATCCTACACACTCGGGATGATCGCAAAATCCCAGGGCAACCCATTCTTCGAAGCGGCGCACGCCGGTGCCAATGATGCAGCCCGCGACCTTGGCGTGAAACATGGCATTAAGATCAATATCGACTGGCGAACTCCAAACGAAGAGGACGCTCAAAAGCAGGCCGAAATGCTCGAGCAACTCGCGCTTCGCGGCGCGGACGGCATTATCATCAGTTGCTCCGATGCGCTCAAAGTTAACGATGCGATCAATAAAGCCGTTCGACAGGGAATTCCTGTCGTCACGTTTTCCGGCGATGCCCCTGCGAGCAAACGATTCGTTGCGCTTGGAATCGATGATTTCAAATGTGGCGAACAGACCTTCAATGAACTGGCCAAACTTCTCGACGGCAAGGGAGTCGTCGCCGCAATCGACGGAAATCCCAACGCGGCAAATTTGCAGCAACGTGCAGCGGGCTTCCGGGCTGCCGCCAAAAAATATCCCGGCATAAAATTACTCGACATTTTCTATCACAAAGAAACTCCCGGGGATGCGGTCGCCAAAATTGAACAAGTCATGCAAGCGCACCCTGACATAACCGGTTGGGGCTTGCTTGGCGGTTGGCCGCTTTTCACCGATGATGCTTTACGTTGGAGTCCAGGCGCAATCAAGTGCGTGTCGGTGGATGCCTTGCCACAAGAATTGCGTTATGTCCGAAGTGGACATGTGCAGTTGCTTCTATCACAAGATGTGTACGGTTACGGGTATCACGCGGTTGAGCACTTGATTAACCAACTCCATTTCAAAAAAGATCCGGCACGAGTTATCGACGACACACCTTTGACCGCAGTCACAAAGGATAACGTTGAAGAATTCGCAAAAAACTGGGAGAAGTGGCTGCCGAAATGAAGCCTTAAAAAACGAAGCGGGCTTGGGGATGACGCACGGTTTCATCACCCAAACCCGTCGCTCCTTCCCCTAGCTAAGGAAGGAAATTGTTCTCCGCTCAATTAAGTGGGACGACCTGCCCACGAATTTCACCGCCGCCAAAGACAGTCGAATGGATATTCGCGTAAGTGAGGCCTGAAATCATGTAATAGAGTTGAAGAGAAGTGAGGGTGGTGGAGTTCGTAAATCCTCCGGAGGTTGCAGCGGGAGGGCTGAACGGGATGAGGACTCCGGCTGTGTTTGTCGGACTTGAAGGCCCATGAATATGTGCCGCGCTGGCCGGCCCAAGCAGATTGGTAAAAGCGAAGCTATAGCTCAGCCTGTTGCTGATGACATTCATGATGCCGAAGCCCGTGCCAAGGGAGGGTGTAACTGGAACTTCCGTATAGCCCGACAAATTGGCACGGAATTGGAGCGGCCAGATCTGCCCGCGAATTTCGCCGCCGCCATTATTTGCGGTATGAATATTGAGGTAGGTTTGACCTGCCAGCAGGTAAGCAAGAATTTGCGGAGTCAATGTGACGCTGCCTGAAACCGTCCCATTCGTTCCGGTGGGCGTCGTCAGTCCGATTAAGACGCCAGCGCCAATTGTCGGATCTGCCGGGCCGTGTATGTGCATCGCCGATGCGGGGGAACTCAGACCGGAATAAGTGATAGAGTAGAACAAACGAGTCCCGATAAGCGTCAACGAGGCTGTTGCAGTGCCATTGCCGGGGACAGCCGGAACTTCGGAAGCGCCGTTCATTGTCGCTACGATGTGTAACGGCACAATCTGCCCGCGAATTTCGCCGCCACCATGCGCCGTCGTGTGGATGTTTGCGTAGCACAAGCCATTAACAAGATTGGTGATTTGGTCCTGTGTGAGTGCGACTTTACCTGAGATCACTCCCGATGCCGCGGCAGGCACAGTGAATGGAACCATGACACCTCCACCGACTAGCGGAGTGGCGGGAGCGTGAATATGGGCAGCAGTGGCAGGACCTGTGAGACCCGAGAAACTGATATAATATGTCAGGTTGCTTCCCTCGAGTGAAAATGCCCCAATTCCAGTTCCGGCTTCTCCGGTGGGCGGCGTTTCAGAGGCACTGTCCAGGTAAGCGGTGAATGGCAGAACGGTATTCGTCGTGGCCCCTTGCAGCCGATAAAAACCGGCATCGGATTCCTTGGCCAATGACATGGAACGATTCGTCGTGGTCAATACGTTAAACCAGTCTGGATCTGACAGGCTTGCCTTCTTTTGTAGGAGGAATGGCGGCGTACCGCCGACCCAATTTACTGCTTCGGTGATTGCGCCATTGCTCACTGCTGAGAAGGTCGGGGACAGTGCGGAAATGCTGCCGAGCAAGCCATGGTCTTCAATTGAATTCGTCCCTGCTATTCCGGCCGCGAAGTAGATCGTTCGAGTGTCACCACCGTTGCCGCCATTGCCAACGATGAGTCCCCAAAGTCCTGGAATTGCAATTGGATTTCCTGCCGGATCTTGCAGCGTTCCTAATTGGTTGCCGGTCGAAACGTCAAATGCATTGATTCTGCCATTGCCAAAGTTTCCGACCAACAGCGCGCCGCTGAACAGGCCGAAGTTCGTCGGCGCGATTGCGAGACCCCAAGGTGAATTCAACGCTCCGTTTGAAATCAATCGACGAATAAAATTGCCGCTCGTATCGAAAACGCTCACAAAGCCGTTGCCTGAACCGGGCACGTCATCATGTTTATCGGCGTCCTGCTTGGCGTAAGTAACATAGAGCTGTCCGCCGAAATTCTGGATATTGAACGGAGCGAAGCCGGCAGGAATAGTTGGATCCAGAAATGAACCTGGCAGAGTGACCTGAACGTAAGTTTGGTCGAAAACATCAATCGCGCCTGCAAAAAAATTCGCTGCGTAGAGATAATTGCTGCCGCTGCTGACACCGATTCCCAACCCCTTATAGATGGCGCCATTGGTTGAATTGTCGGCTTTTACGACACCGTTTGCGCCACTGTTCCAGCCAACAATTGTGCCGTCCTCGGTTGCGAAAATGAAGCGGGCGGCAGCGCCCGGTGAGACCTGAAAGTTTGTGCTGCCGTTAAATACAACTCCTGTGGGAGCTGCGGGAGGCGTGCCGCCGGGCGGAGGAGGAATTGTCACGATCAGCGACATAGCGACTCCGTTGCCGTCGTATAAAGTAGATAAGCCCGCGTGATTATCTGCAACCCAAAAGGGACTGGTTGCGCTTGTCGCAATGCCCCATGGGTTGACGAGGTTCGTGTCTGTTTTTTCCGCCATGCCCGCGATATCTGATACCAAATTTCGCTGAAAGTAAGAGTTTTGAGCCATTGCAATGTTCCATTGCAAAAGGGATGTTGTTATTCCCAAACCAACGGCCATTCTCGCGAATTTTGAGTTCGTTCTCATAGATATTCCGGGTTATCGAAACTGGTTCGTAAATGAGAGGGGCGACGGAAAAAAATGTTCCCAAGGGAATAAAAAAGTGCTTTCGGCAGTCCTTGAGGAATCGCGGCTATGCTCAAGATCGAGCCGCAGAGGGCATTGACGAATTCGAAACTTGATCGAGATTGTCGGCAACCCATGAAAGCTGCCCCGGCACTTTACGTGGCCCACCGCCATTTAGCGCGGATGCTCGGCGGAATAGCCATCGCCTCCAGCCGAAAGCAGTGGAACGCCTTTACGCTCATCGAGCTGTTGGTGGTCATCGCCATTATTGCAATCCTTACCGCACTTTTGTTGCCAGTACTTGTCGGCGCCAAGGAGCGTGCACGTCGCATCAATTGCAAAAACAGCCAGCGCCAGTTCCTGATCGCGATTCATCTCTACGGAGACGAACATCAGCAATTCCTTCCCAGCGGCGCTCCAAACAAACCAAAAGCCGAAAACGACGATCATCTGCCGGTCATCAGCGCAGTCACCAGCAATAATCTCATTCAGTATCTTCGCACCGAGAAGATGGTCCATTGCCCGAGTTTTTCGGATTACTTCATTCGCCAGCAAGCGCAGCGGCCATTCGATGAACAGGAGTATGGATACGTGATTGGTTACAACTACCACGGTGGCCACATAAACACTCCATGGCCGCCGCTGGTGGCGAGTAATGTTTGGATTTCGCCGCAGCGTCTGACCGACGATGGCCGGCTCGTCCTGATTTCAGATATGAACGACTGGTCGCCTGGTTATGGCCAGACATTTGCACCACATGCGAAAAACGGACCGATCCTCAACGGTATGGACGCTTCAAATCCAAACGTCAGCGGAGCATCATCGGCCGATATTGGAGCGACCGGAGGAAATATCGGTTATCTGGACGGTTCGGTGGCATGGAAAAAGACCAAACAGATGCTCGTTTATCGCGGTTCTCAGCAGTGGAATGACATGGGTTGTTGGGCGATGTGGTAAGCTCTTCTAAGGTTGCGGCGCTTGCGCCCGGCGGTCGAAGCCTTAGACTGCGGCGGATGACTGAAGCTGAAGTTTTGCAAGTTTTTCGTGATACCGGCGCATTGCTGAGCGGGCATTTCGTGCTTCGCAGCGGTTTGCACAGCCGGCAGTTCTTTCAATGCGCCCTGGCTTTGCAGCAGATGCCCATTGTCGAAAAGTTAGGTGCAGCGTTGGCGCAGAAAGTTCGCGGACTCGGGGCGGTGACCGTCGTATCGCCAGCAATGGGTGGATTGGTTCTCGGCCAGGAGGTTGCGCGACAATTGGGAATTCGATTTATCTTTGTCGAAAAAGAGGAGAGCAAGCTTGCGTTGCGACGCGGATTCAAAATCTCACTCAATGAGAAAATCCTGATCGTGGAGGATGTTGTGACAAAAGGCGGCCGGGTCCAGGAAACAATCGAGATAGTTCAGGCGAATCAGGGGCAAATTGTGGGAATTGCGATGGCGGTGGATCGTTCAAATGGGACAGTGAAATTCGGGGTGCCGACATTCAGTTTGCTGGCGATGCAAGTTGAGACGTTTGAGCCGGATAAGCTGCCGCCGGATATCGCTGCTACAACAGCAGTGAAGCCCGGAAGCAAATAGGGGCCGCTCGCGACCCTATGGGTTCGCTTTATTGAGGCCTGTTCAGGCCGGGTAAGAAATTCGTCTGAGCAGGGATTATGTTCGTGAACGTCGTGCCGGGAACGGTATTCGTGAAGCCGATACCGTTAAGACCCGAAGATGTTGGACTCGTCGAAGTTGGGGGATTGGCTGTTCGGAATGGGTTTGGGTTCGAGCTGAACCCCGTGCCGGGAGACGGGCTGCTTAACCCTGTTCCCGGGCTGATGGTGCTGGTAGGTGGAGCAGCGGGCGGGGACGTTCCGATAATTCCGGTCGAAGATGGATTTCCGATGATCGGGCCGGGCGCGGCAGTTCCTGCGGTTGTACCAGCGCCGGGTGCGGTGCTGACTCCTGCACCACCACTTGTGACTCCGGTGGCTGAGCCCGAGGACGCAGCTGACGGCGTCGAAGCCGCACCGGCAGCGGTCGGCACGGCAGGCTGTTCTCCGGTAGTGCTATAGCCGACCCCAACCGACTGGTTCGTCTTCCAGTCGCGGGTTGAAGGCGCATTTGTGGGTGGCATATCTGAGAGAAAGGTATGCGACTGGCTGGGATTGTACTGAATGGAGGAATGAAAAGGCGGCAGCGAATCGTTGGCGCAACCTGCAATGAATGCGCTCAAAACCAACAGTCCAAAGAGATTCAAGTTGCTGATAAACTGTTGCATCTCCCTTAAACCTTCCGCTTCTTTTGTTCAGAACAAATGGGGTCTGGACCCGGGGTAAATTCGAAATTCAAAATTCAAAACAATATGCCGACTGTCAGAAGAAGCTTCCAGAAACGGCGCGGTGAGGACACCACGCCCTACCTCCCAAAGTGGAAATTACTTCTGGCAAGCGGTATAGGAAGGGAAGGCAGTGACGATGCGCCGGCAAACTCCGCAGTAACGAATGTTACTCAGTTTTCCCGCGCTTACTTGCGACAAACGCGTAGCGTGCGTGGGTTAGCCCGTTAACCATGTTGTCCAGCAAATATTTGAACCCACTGGACAGGGTCACACGCTTGACTTCGAGCGGCAATGCGGCCTGCTTAAAAAACTCCTTGTAGTGGCGCAGACTGTAGTGATGCGGATGAAGCCCGCCAGGACCAACCTTCGTTGCGGCTTTTTTTGCTCGCGATTTTAATTTCACCAATGGCCACACTGGTTCGCGTATGGCGACGAACTTGCCACCCGGCTTCAGCACCCGCTTGGCCTCGCGCAAAACCTGGACGACATTCGTTGCGTGTTGCAACACCGCCGAACCGACTACGAAATCGAAGTGGTTCGAGGGAAAATCCAACTTGTGAAAATCGCCAGGTGTGCGCGTAATCTTGCCGCCGTGCGCATTGAGCAGCTTGAACACCTTTGGCGCCTGTTCCTGGAGCAGCTTTGGCGAATAGTCGGTCGTGACTACTTCCACGACCTTCGGCAATTTTGACAACTCTGCGCTGAGCCATGCTCCGCCAGCTCCGATTTCCAGGACGCGGCCGGAAAATTCAAGGCCGCATTTCTTCATCAGAAAAGGAACAAAACGAGTCAGGTCATCTCTCAGACAACGTGCCCACTCTTCTTCGGTGCCGAATTCATGAACAGGCTCGCTGCGCGATTCGCGCAACGCGACCATCCGCTCGTTCGAGTAATGAGAGAGATAACCTTTCTTCTCAACGTATTTGGAGTCGGTGGTTTGCAACGGATTTACAGGAAAAAATAATTTGTGTAGAAGGTTAAGGCAAATCTGTTCTTGCGTTTAGTGGGACCGTTTTCGAAAGCATTTGGTCATGGGGATCGACTCAGGGCAAGCCTGTCAGGTCAGTAAAAGTAATTGGCAAAGCGGGCCTACTAATATCTCCGGGCCGCTTCCGAATCTAATTGATTATGACAGACGCGAGAACCTACGGCGTGCCGCCACAAGGAGGAATCCGGTAACAAGAAGCGACGCAACGGACGGTTCCGGGACAATCGGGGTCGAGCGAATGTAGGAAAACCCTCCTCCGCTTCCCGAGCTGGTCCAGGATGTAAATCTGACAGAAAGATAAATATCGTCAGGAATCAAGTGGAGCACTGCGTTTACACCGACCGTCGAAGGCGGGCCGGCGTTAACCCCTTTGGCCCAAGTATTCCAATCGTGATAGGTGAGAGAGGCGTAATTTGTGAGAAAGCCATTGGCCCATTCCGTGCCGGCTGGGCTATCGAAATGGGTAAAAGAATTTTCGATATTTGCGTTATAGAGCCCCTGGGATGAACTGCGGGTAAGCCAAATATCGGATGTCAGGCGATCCTGGTTGCCAGGGAGGCTGGGATTGGCGCCGTTCACTTTGGAAAAGGTCGTGAGCGGGCCATTCCAAATAGTGGCGGCCCGGACTGAAAAGGTTGCTAGCGCCAGGAAAATAAAAGAGCGAAAAATGACTTTGGGTAGTGCCGTTTTTCTCATGTGCCTTCCGAGTTAAAGCGCCCCGGCAGCGCTTTTCGACTCGGTTGATTAGGGGCGAACCTATTGGGCTCAATTAGAAAAGTCAAGGTGAATTTGGAAGCTCGTATGTTGTGCGAACTGAGGTTGAAAAGATTATTGCTGCAATCGATAGAATCTCATGCCTGAGACCGCAATCGTTTGTGGATTGTTCTGGTTGGCGGAAATGGTCCAAGGGCCCGCGATGTTTGTGGCTTCGAGGAGCAAGCCATTACCGCTCCACTGCAAGGTAAACTGACCCGTGTTGATGGAGGCTTGTGTAAATTGAAGTTGACCGACATTCAGCCGCGCGGCCGGACTGTTCGTGAAATTACCTGCGGTCGTTAAGACAGCGCGAAATAACGTGTCGTCGTCTGCGCCCGTGAGAATTGGCGTTGTGTAGGAGGTTGATGTAGCTCCATTAATATTTGCGAAAACCGATGAGCCAAATGGCATCTTTTGCCACTGGTAGGAAATCGGCGGGGGAGGAACGCCGGGCGGATCGCCGAGGTACCCCGAAACTGCGGATACGGAGAAGGTTGCGTTTGTGCCCGCATTGACAGCGACATTTTGCGGGACTGAAGTGAGCGTGATGTAAGTGTTATTAAAGGCGTTCACCCCGACCAGGCTGCCAGTCAGTGTCGGGGCAATGCCATTGGCGGGATCCGGCGCGCCAGCGAATTTGAACGTTGCCGCAAGGTTATCGCCACCGCTGCCTTGATGGTGGACAGCTTCGAGGTAGTACTGCGTTCCGGCCGTGAGATTGATGGTGTTGCCCGTCGGCCACGTGGTCCCAGCGAATGTGTCTGAACGTTTCGCAGTCAAGTCACTTCCACCACTCGACGTAAGCCACTGCCGATTGTTCGACCAGGCGGTTTCCTGGGCGATAAGACGTTTTTGTGCCGGAGTTGAATCGGTGCTGAGGAACAGATCCGAATCATCATCACTGCAGATGAAGAAGACGTAATTAGTGCTTTGCGGCGCGGTAAAAAGAGCGCTGACACGCTCGGCATAATTGTTGCCCTGGCCGGAAGGCGTTTCGAACGAGGTCAAATAAGTCACCAAGGTCGGTGGAGTTGTGAAGGCGGGATTCTCGAGGTTGGCCCGAGTGGCACCGGAATAAAATTCCTGTTTGACGAATCCCGGCGAGAACATCAGCGACGCAGAATTGATAAAGATGGCTGTGACCACAGCAGTGGGAATAGCGCCGGGCTTGACGGCGAGTAATTTCACGGCTGCGGTATTGGTTAAAACAAAAGGTGCTGTGTAAAGGAGCGAGTTCGTCGTGGGCGTTGAATTGTCGAGTGTGTAATAGAGGCTCGTGCCTGGGGTCGCGTCGGCGAGCGTCACCATGACAGAATTTGTGAAATATCCGCCTGCCGGTGCGATTGTTGGCACCGCCAGAAAAGTTCCGTTGCCGTAAACCGAAAGCGCCGAAGCGCCACCGATATAGACTTTGCCGTTCGCGATGGTTGGGACCGTGGTTTTGACGGCCCATGATGCCGTGTCGCGCGAGCCAGCCTGAGTCGAGTCATAGAGTTTGTTGGTGAGATTATATGCGTTGTAAGCGTAAAGTATGGCTGGACCGGTTGGACTGCCGCTGCTGACGGCAGTGTTTTGCAGCACCCAAACAATGGCATTATTGGTCCCATTCGCAGAGATGGAAGGCGTCGCGCCCGGGAAACCGATTGTTGAGCTTGAGCGATGAATCGGAGCTGTGGACAGCGCACCGTTGTTAATGGCAAATGCCTTTAATCGGTCGCCGTTGCCCTGGTAATAAATCGTCTTATTGAAATAGGCAGGTGTGCCAAAGGAAGCGCCGACAGCACCAACTACCGACTGCACGATTTGGCTGTCATTTGCGGCGTTGAAGTGTCCCATGTTATCCCGATCGATCAGGTAGATCGTTCCACCCTTTCCCGCTCCAAGAATCAGGTGCGGATGCGTCACACTTCCAACTTCATCCGGAAGCAAAACGGGTCCGCCTGAACCAAGGTCAGTGTCGCCCGCTGCGAGGGACGCCTGATTATAGGGAGTGAAATAATCCGCGACTGCCAACCCGCTGGTTGTGGAAAGTTTGACGAAGCTGTCGCCGTATTCGGTTCCGTTTGTGTCGGCATTGAACGGGCCATTGCCGACTTCGAAAAACAGATTCGTCGCGGCATCCACAAGCGGGCCATTGCCGCCCATCCACAGTCCGCCTTCACCTGCATTGGCACCCCACGCGGCAATTGTGCTGTTGGGTGTGGTGTTGAAGATGTAATTGGTGAGCTGTTGGAGCGTAGCGGCATTGTAGCCAAAAATCCAACCGTGGTATGGGTTGGTATCTGCGAAACCGGAATATGTGACGTAGAGGATACCGCCCGCTAATGTTAGCGCAGGGCGCTGGAGACCGTTATTTTTCGCATCGAATGACAGTTTGCCGCCCGAACTGGCAACGCCATTGCCGTTGATCGTCGCTGAAACGACCACGGGGCTGAACGGTTGTTCAGCGCCGGTCGCAATCGATAAGGCATGGATCCGCTGCACGTACGAACTTCCTTCATGTGTGAACGCGGCGAGGTAAATGGTCCCCGAAGCCAAATCGATGACGGGCGTGCCAATAATTCCGACTTCGGGACGAATGTCATGATAATCGCCGTAGCGCCAGCCAAAAGCGGGATCTGGTGTCGCCGTTGAAGGCCCAAGATTCACATCCCAAAGCACGCCGCCATTTGGATCTGAATTGCTGTCGGCATCGAACGCGTAAACGCTATTGTGCATCGTCGCGACAAGGACGATATTGTGCGTTCCCTGTCCGGGAATCGTCAGTGCAGAAACATAAAGCGGTTGGGCATAGATTTGGCCATCGACCGGATATGAAAAAATTTTGCCAAACGTATTCGTGTTCACGTTGGCGGGTGTGAGGATGGTTTCGTTTGTGTTTTGGCCGGTTCGTGCAAAGTCATTGTGATAGGTTAGCACGTTGACCTGGGCCGCAACAGGCAACAGGGCGCAAAGTGAAAGAGCGGCGGCGAAGACAAATTGGCGAAGAGGGAGCAGGCGGGTGGTGAGCATAACGTTAGTGATTAAACAGGCGCCAGTCAGGTGTCAGGGTGTATTATGTCACTCGAACCAAAAAATGCCAGTTCTACTTCAACGCAATTCGGTCGTGGTTTGTTTATGCCGCCAAACGCGACAGCACACGAACGAATTTCGGTCGCCTCCTTCCCCCTCACCCCACTCCCTTGGGAAGAGGGCGAATCGCAGTCTGCGCCGGACACAACGCGGGCGACCCGCGCGTCGGTATCTACCACATTGTGTAAAACTGATAATTCAATCGCGTCGTTCGGTGGAAATTTCGCCGAACCATTTTTTATGTAAAATTTCGACGGTTTTGTTTTCCACCAACTCGAGCAAAACCTGATTGATTCTTTTGTGATAGGGACTTTTCAATTGCAGGCCAAAGCCATATCCCTGCTCCTCAAAAATACTTCCCACCAATCGCAACTTCTTGTCCGGGTTGTTTACGATGTGATAACGAAGAATAGGTTCGTCATAGACGACTGCGTCTGCTTGCGCCGAGGACACCGCGGCCATAGCTTCAGCTACAGTTGTATAGCTTTTGATTTTGATCCGGTGCGTTTTAAGCCAGTTCTCCGCGGTGCTGCCGCTGACGGTTGCGATTTCGTGGCCGGAAAGGTCTGAGGGGCCGTTGATTTTTCCTTCAAGAGTTCGAACGGTCAAAGAACTGCTGAAAGACGCCGTCAATAGCGAAATCATCAGCACACCGCTGGCCATCCACATGATGGCCAATAATCGGCCGGGAAAACCTCTTGGCGATTTATTCTCGCATCCCAATGTGATCAGGACAGTCAAGGTCCACCATAACGATTCCGCGAGGCCCGATTTGTAATTCTCAGGAAATTCGTCGGCGTTCACGCGCCTCTCAAAAAGCCATAGGATGTGCGAAAAGCAAATCACCAACGCCAGAAGGAGTCCTATCGTTTTAAGCAACTGGGCGTTGAACAAAAACTGAATCGTTCCCAGGACCGAAGATGATTCCGTGCTGGTGACGATATCCAGGCCCGAATTATAGAACGGGTACGAGAAATCGATGACTTTCTCGCGTTGCGCGGTAATGCTCAATGCACCGAGCCCGACGTCTCCTTTTTTTGCTGCCAAGGCATCCACAACTGCCTGGGCGGATTCGGCGTCCTGAATTTCATAACGGAAACCCGCCATTCTCGAGATTTCCTTCCAGAGATCGACGGCAAAGCCCATGCGTTGTCCGTCTTTCTCGAAGCAAAACGGTTCAATGTTGCGCGCCAGCACGCGCAAGGCGGGCGCATTGGATTGAGTCGTATCGGCGGTGGATTGCGCACGAAGCTCAGTCAGAAAGGATATTATTGAAAGGAGTGTGAGGAGAATTGTCCTTAGGCCAGATTTATTGAACTTCATATGCGAGTCAGTCGGGAACTGGGACGCTGATTCAGTGTAGGGGGTGCCCGATCACAATTTCAAGGGTTGACTGCATTGTAAACCTGCTGTGTTTGGCTTGGAGATTTGATTCCAATCTCGAATTTCCAGTTTATTATTGCGGTTTTTTAGATCGCAACGCTGCCTTTACTTTTATTTCCTGTTGCCGCGTTTCGATTCCCCGAGTATGCTCATAAGGTTCATTAGCGCGACTTTTGGCAATTTCTTGCCAGGTTGCGAATTAAGAACTTCGTATTACTCATAACGCGCAAATCGTGCAGGTGGATAGAGCGAGCCTGGGATCTTTCCGATTCGAGGGCGGAGGCCACAACTCGCGCAATTATCTGCACTCGACCCGGAGATTACCATGTTGATATTTCTTGTTCACGTTCGGGATCCCCAATTCTACGCCTTGCCCGCCAAGACCCGCGCCAAAAATGGCAACATCCGCATCATGGGCTTTCCGCCTATCGGCATCATGTCTCTTTCGTCCGTTCTGAAGCGCGCCGGACACGAGTGCGTCATGTTCGACCAGGCGAATCCGGAAACACCCAACGAATTCATCATCGAAGAAATCAAAAAGAAGAAGCCGGGACTGGTTGGACTCAGCTTCCTCAGTACCACCAGCTATCCCTACGCAAAAATTCTCGCTCGAGCCATTCGCGCTGCCGACAGCAAAGTCAAACTCGCGTTCGGCGGTGTCTTTGCCAGCCTCAACGCGCAGTTGGTGAAGCTTCAATGTCCGGAAGTCGATTTCATCTGCCGCGGCGATGGCGAGCAACTCATTCTCGACCTGATCGAGCGCATGGAGGACCCATCGACGGTTGCCAGCCTGACCTGGGCAAAAGATGGAAAGGTCATGAACAACCCAAATCGTCCGCCGGAACGAAATCTCGATCAATGGCCGTTCCCGGATCGCGAGAGCCTGAAATTGGATTTCGTTGAGTCCATGCCGCTTGACGTGCCGGCGGTTCTCTCGATGGAACGTTTCACGACGATGCAAACGTCACGTGGTTGTCCCTGGTCCTGCGTCTTTTGCGACATCCCGATCTTCAATGAAGGTAAATGGCGCTCGCGGAGTCCGCAGCATGTCGTCGATGAATTCAAGCATCTCCAGGCGCAAGGATACGGTTCGGTCTATTTTGTCGATGACCATTTTTTGCTCCAGCCGCGCCGGATTGACGCGATCTGCAAAGGCATTAACGAGAATGGGATCACAATCCAATGGGGCTGTGAAGGACGCGTCGATTCCGTTGCGCAGCATCTGTTCCCCGCGATGGCGAAAGCTCATTGCCGGACGCTGATGTTCGGTCTTGAGAGCGGAAGCCAAAAAATCCTCGACCGCGTCAAGAAAGAGCAAACCCTTGAGGAGGTCACCACTGCCGTAACTAACGCCAAGAAGGCCAATATCGAAATCGTCCATGGCTTCTTCGTCGTCGGCAACCCAGACGAAACTGTCGAGGACATGAAAGCCACATTCGACTTCGCCGCAAAACTTCCTCTCGATACGTTTGGATTTAATCGTCTTTGCGTTTATCGGGGCACGCCACTCTGGCACGAGTATGTGAACCGCGGTCTGATCAATGATGCTGAAGACTGGTATAAATATTTCAAGTGTTCCGCCATCGATCCGACCTGCCTTCCCGGCGAAGTCATCAACGATGTGCGCCGTGCCGGACTGCGTCGTTTGTTTATTTATAAATTGCTCCACTACCCGGTCCAAACCTTCCGCCTCCTGCGCCGATTTTTCCGTTACATGCCAGCCCGCGATGTCATTTACCTCATCATTAAACCATTCCTCGGCAAACGTAGCGGTGCGACCAAGGCCGAAGTCATTTCCCGGGCGGTCGAACATGGCGCAAACAAAGACGCTGCCGCGCTGTTGACTCAGGTCAGCGATGACCGCCTCGAATACGTGATGGAGGAATCCCGTCGCGAGCGTCTCCGCATTCAGCAGGAAGCCGAAGGTCAATTGGTGTCAGCGAAATAGCATCGACTCCAATCTGGGCGACGCTCATCGTCGGTCGCAATTATGGCGCCAGGACAAGGTGCCTATACAGCGGCCGAATCCTCATTGCGACTTGTTTTCCGGCGCGAAAATGTCCAATCTGCTTCGATGCGCCCCTTGCCTCGCAGTTCGAATATCGCAAGTTTTTGGCGAGTCCTGGGATGCTGCGGAGCACTACTTATTTCTCCAGCAGACGTGCAATGCGCTTCACCCGGGACCGGTGACTACCTGATTGATGTCTGGAGCGCCGACAATGGTTTGCGCAGCAGTTCCGTTACTGCCATTGCGCAAACACTGGACGGCTATCTTTGGATCGGCACTTACAACGGCTTAGCTCGTTTCGATGGCGTCCGTTTCGTAACCTTTGATCCGGCCAATACGCCGACCCTCCAACGTGCACGCGTCCGGCGACTCAATGTCGATTCCAATGGCACTCTTTGGATCAACACTTACGACGGTTCGCTGACCTCTTTCCGCGATGGCAAATTTCAATTGGAATGGAAGGGCGACGGTTCGTCCGATGCGACGACCTCGTTGATTTCATCGCGCTCAAATGGCGTCGTCTTTCTTCTCCACACTGGTGAACTGCTTCAACGCCATTCTCCACAAGAGCAATGGCGGAGACTGCGCCCCCCGGGCGTCAGTTCCGGAACGCTTTGCGTCGAGGATCAGCAAGGCACGATTTGGGGACGCGGTCGCGACCAACGCCTTTGGCGATTCTCCGGCAATCAATTCGAGCTCGTGCCCACCAACTCCGGTCTGGCCAGCGGTGTCATCCATTGCCTCACAACCGACCCAAAAGGAAATGTCTGGGTCGGGACAGAGCGAGAAGTCGCCATGTGGGCTGGTTCCTGTTTTCAAACGATGACTCCGACCAACGGCGAATCCTCGTTGAATGTTTCATGGCTGTATAACGCCGCGGATGGTGATATGTGGGTCGTCGCGAATGAGCGTGTGCGCAAGGCAAGGCAGCGCGAGTGGGTTTTCGAAGCCGAACCATGCCGCGGGCTTTTTAGCGGTTACCAGGATCGGCTTGGGCTGCAGGAAGATCGAAACGGAGGAGTCTGGCTGTATCACTATGGCAAAGGCCTCTTTCACATTCGGTCCGATGGTCATACTCGTCAGTTGGCCCTCGAAGACAACTTTCCCGGCGAACGAGTCGATTGCCTTTTTGAAGATCGCGAAGGAAATCTCTGGACGGGTGTGGATCGCGGCGGACTGGTTCGGTTGCGCCAAAAGCGTTTTATGTCGCTCGTTCCCGAGGATGACGGGAGTGTGTCGAAGGTGCTTCCAGTGCATCGGATTGGCGAGGAGGAAACGCCGGCGATTCGCGCCACCGAACGCAGCGCGGCTATAGCCGCCGTGTCTGTCGCGGAAGATTCCGACGATGGCATTTGGATCGGCACATACGGCGGCGGCCTGCATCGGCTCCACGAAAGCAAATGGCAAAGCTTCTCGGTCCCCGGCGGCATGCGGCGGGGTTTTGTCTTCAGCGTG
>Ga0068857_100000747_pt1 | contig 24259 bp, 20 predicted proteins | sample KBSCornC72_FD_66591 | JGI IMG/M metagenome (GOLD analysis project Ga0068857, IMG submission 66591) | Corn rhizosphere microbial communities from Kellogg Biological Station, Michigan, USA - KBS Corn C7-2 | ecosystem: Host-associated > Plants > Roots > Rhizosphere > Soil ...
TGGCGCCGATTCCAACACCGCCGACGATTCGAAGGGTCGCCAGAACTGCAGCGCGAGCCCGCTCGCCAACAGCAGGGCCCCGACGATCACCGTGACGCACGCCGGCCAACCCCCCATCGACCACGCCAGCGCCGGCGCCGACGCCCCGAGTGTTCCGCCCAGGTAATAGAACGTCGTATACAACCCCGCCGCCGACGCCTTGGCGCGACCGGCGACGTGGCCGAGGTAACTCGCGGCGGCGGCCTGGCAGATGAAGATCGCCGTGCTGCAAACAGCCAGCCCGACGACGACTGGCGTGAGCGAGTGAATCAGCGTCAACGCCACCCCGCCCGCCGACGCCAGCGCCGCGGCGATCAGCGCGTTCCGGTGGCCCAGGCGATCGATCCACCCGCCGGCGACCGGCGTCACCACGACCCCGACGAAGTAAACCAGGAACAGGGATCCCAGCGCGCTGGTCCCGAGCTGAAACGGGCTGCCCGCCAGGTAGAACGTAATGTAGGTGAACGTCGCCACCAGTGCGAAGAGCGCCGCCATCCCCACGCCGAACGTCGCCAAGAGTTGCGGCGAGCGGAAGTGCCGCGTCATGTCCGCCGCGGACGCCCGCACGCTTCTTGCAATATGCGCGTGTCGTGACGCGGGTAAGTAGAGGCAGACCAGGAGCGCGCCGATGCCGTTGAGCGCCCCCAGCACGACGAAGGCCCAGCGCCAGCCGAAGTGATCGGCCACCACGCCGGACAGGAACCGCCCGGTCACGCCGCCCAGTACGTTTCCCGCGACGTAGGCGGCCATGACGGTCGCGGCCCCGCCGGTGGCCCATTCCTCGCTGACGTACGCCATGGTGACGGCGATGATTCCGGGCATGATGAGCCCCTGGACGAACCGCCAGGCGATCAGCGCGTTGAGGCTGGTCGCCGTCGCCGACAGCAGCACCGGCAGGGTCAACAGCACCACGGAGAGCGCCATCGTGCGCTTGCGCCCGATCCGCTCGGCGATCAGGCCGATGAACGGCGCGCCCAAAGCGATGCCGATCGTCGTCGCGCTCACGGTCAAGCTCACGTGAAACTTCGTCGCGGCGAAGACCTTGGCGAACAGCGGCAGCAACGTCTGGGTGGCGTAAACGTTCAGGAAGACGCAGAAGCCCGTCACCGTGATCATGATCACGCGGACGTCGCGCCAGATAGACGGCCGAGCTGACGGGGCCGGCGCGGGACTTGATGCGAGTGGGTGCAACGCCGGCATCGCACGCCGCCGGTCCGAATCATGTTTTGGATGGGGGTGAGGGGCGCTTCCGCGAGGGGCTTGGACGGGACTCGAAACGCTGGACATCGTCGAACGTGCTGCCTTTCACTTCGCGCCACAACGGTGGCCGCCCAAGCCTTTATCGACACCGGGCACAACCGCGCGTAAACGCACCGTGAATATCATTGGATATCACACTAATTCCGTCCAATACATAATAACGCGGTAATAATACCTTTGAGATATGACAATCTTCAGGCCCGATCCAACGTGAAAAACCGCCGGATGCGCTGTACTAAGTCATGCTGCTCGCGGCGCATGCGTTCGCGGGTGGCTTCTTCGTTGAGATTCTCCCTGACGGCGTCGAGTTCGGCGCGGCGTTTGGCGAGGATCTGGGCGATTCCCTCGGCCAATACCGGGCGATGCAGCAGGATGTCGATGAGATCGTGGCGGTCCAGGCGGTAACACGCCATGTCGGTCAGGGCGGTGACGGTGGCGGTGCGCTGGCCGCCGGTCATGAGGCCCATCTCGCCGAAGATGTCGCCGGGGTGGAGCTGGGCGATCGTGCGCGAGCTCGTGCCGTCGTCGGAGGCGGCGCGGACTTCGGCGTTGCCGCGCGCGACGATGTAAAGCCAGTCGCCTTGAGCGCCCTGCCTCACGATGACTTCGCCACGGACGAAGGGGGCCACTTTTAGCCGCCCGGCGAGTTCGCGCCGCTCTTCGTCGGTCAGGGGCGAGAAGAGCTCGATGCCGCGTAAAGCTTCGACTCGCCGGCCGATCTCTTCGCCTTCCTTGCGGTCGCGACGGCTGCCGTCTTCTTCGGTGACGAAGAGGGACTGCGCGGGGATGGAGGGGGTGATGCCGCCGCGCTTCAGCGCCGCGTAAATGACGCCGCGCACGACGGAGCTGGCCTGATCGTTGGGCGCCAGATCGGTCAGCCAATAGCGCACGGCGTAGTTCGCGTAGCTGTCCTTGAAGTCCATCATCACGCAGTTGGGCTGGGGATCGGTGGCGACGTTGGGGATGGTCTGGCCGCGGATGGCGGATTCGACGGTGTCGATCACCTCGGTAGGCGAGTGTCGGAAATCGACGTTGAAGTAGACCCATTGCCGGTGCGGCGCGGGCCGACCGCCGCGGCGCCCCAAGACGGTTACGGTGGACTTGGTCAGGGTGCTGTTGGGGATGAGGACGGTGTCCCAGTTGCGGGTTTCGATGGCGGTGTGTCGCCAGCGGATCTGGACGACGCGGCCTTCGTTTTCGCCGACGCGGATCCAGTCACCGACGTGGATCGAGCGGTCGAGCTGGACGGCCATGCCGCCCATGACGTTGCCCAGCGTGTCCTGCAGGCTGAAGCCGATGACGGCGGTGACGACCGCGCTGGTGGCGACGATGCCGGTCAGGTTCACCCCGATGATGGAGAGCAGCGAGATCGCCGCGGCAAGGTACGCCACGGCGATCAGCAGGTCACTCACGATCGCGGGCGGGCGCAGTCGGACCGGCGCGAGCAGCAGGTCGAACAGGAACGCGCCGGCCACGTTGACAGACGCGATGGTCAGGATAAATAGCCCGGCGAACCGCACCCAACGGTAACTGGACGAGTCAATTCCCGCCCTGTCTGCCAGCGCCGCGGCCACTGACAGACACCCGAAGGCGATCAGTGACAGCACGATGGACCGGAAAACCCGCCGGCGCTGGTAGGGCAGAAGCGCCAGTTCCAGCGCGGCGACGGCGAAGAACGTCAGGGCGATCCACGGGGCCGCGGCGCCGCTGCCGGCGGCTGCTTCAAGGTTGGCGCGAAATGTGGCAAACGGCAAGCGAGACTCTCCCACGCAAGTTTTGTGAAGGACGTGTTAACCGCTATCTCGATATCGACGCAAGTCGCACGGGCGTCGCGCGGATTCTAAATGACGACGTGGGCCGACACCCCGCCGTTTGCATCCCGCCCGACCGTTCCTTACGATTCGACCGGTATCCGACAAAGGACATTTCACGATGGCACAACAGCGAATCCTGGTCGCCGACGAACTCGCCCCCGAAGGTCTCGAAGCCCTCAAGGCCTCGGGGATGCAGTACGACGAAAAGGTCGGCCTGACGCCCGAGCAACTGGCCGCCGAGGTCGGCAACTACGACGCGCTGATCGTCCGCTCAAAGGCCAAGGTGCCCGCCAAGGTGCTCGCCAATCCCGGTAAGCTGCGGATCATCGCCCGCGCCGGCGTGGGCGTGGACACGATCGACCTCGACGCGGCGACGGCCAAGGGGATCCTGGTCATCAACACCGCGGCCGCCTCCACCCTTTCCACGGCCGAACACGCGTTGGCGCTGATGTACGCCTTGGCGCGCAAGATTCCCGCCGGGCACGCCCACGTCGCCGCCGGTCCCGCCAAGTGGGAAAAGGCCAAGTACCAGGGCACGCAGCTCGCGGGCAAAACCCTCGGCGTCGTCGGCCTGGGCCGCATCGGGCAGACCGTCGCCAGCCGGGCCCTGGCGATGGAGATGAAGGTCATCGGGTTCGACCCCTACTTCTCCGGCCAAAGTGCTCTGGACGGCAAAGTGCCGCTTTTCCGCGATTTTGACCAGTTTTTGGCCCAGTGCGACGTCATCACCTTCCACGTTCCCGGCGGCGAAGGCACCAAACACCTGATCAACCGTGAGCGGCTCTTCGGGGGGAAGGTCAAGCCCAACCTGCTGATCGTCAACGACGCCCGCGGCGAAGTGATCGACGAATTGGCCGTCGCCGACGCGCTGAAGGAGAAGAAGATTGCCGGGGCGGCCATCGACGTCTTCATGAAAGAGCCGCCGGCGCAGGATCACCCGCTCTTCAAGCTCGACAACGTAGTGCTTACGCCGCATCTCGGGGCACAGACGGACGAGGCGCAGACGGCCGTGTCGGTGGACGCCTGCACGGCGATCATCGCCTACCTCAAGACCGGCGAGATCCGGGGCGCCGTCAACGCCGGCGGCATTAAGCTGGACCTCCCGCCGGACGAGGCCCCGCTCATGACCCTCGCGCAGCGGATCGGCACGCTGCTCGGCGGGATCAACGAGGGGGGCATCAAGCAGATCACCCTCCGCGCCAGCGGCAGTCGCGCCCCCAAGCACATGAACACGTTGCTGCGGCTCGCCGCCGTCGAGTTGCTCAAGCCCCACCTGACCGACAACGTGAACGTGATCAATATTGAGCACGTCGCCCGCGAGCGGAACATCGAGCTGGTGCAGATCCACGAGCCCGAGCCGCCGCAGGGATTAGTCGGCGACATCGTCGGCGTCCGCGTCGTGGGCGCCAACGGGGAGTCGCACCGCATTCTCGGCACCGTCTACGCCGACCGGTTGCCGCGCGTGTTGCGCATCGACGGATTCTCGATGGACATGGTGCCCGAGGGGACGATGGTGGTCGTGCTGAACAGGGATCAGCCGGGCGTCATCGGCACCGTCGGCACGATGTTCGGCGACGCGAAGGTGAACATCGCGGACATGGTGATTTCGCGCGAGATCCAGAAGGACGGCACGTCGCACGCGCTGATGGTGATCAAGACGGATAGCAAACCGGGGGAGGATTTGCTGAACCGTTTGAAGGCGAGTCCGGGGATCGTGCGCGTGAAGCACGTGGAGTTGCCGAAGCGCGCCTAATCGATTTAGGGCGACGCGCACCACGGAGTCACGGAGAACACGGAGGAAGGGAACTGGGGGGAGTTTCAGCGTGCGCGCCTGCGCCTGACTCGTTTCATTCGTAGACGCGCTATCCGCGTCCGTCTGCGGTTCCAATGCTCTCGCTTTTCTCCGTGCACTCCGTGACTCCGTGGTGAAATCGTCTTGCGGTAAGATGCCGGCATGTCATTTCCCGACCGACTCGCGCGCGTCACGCGCGCCATGAACGAAGCGAACATCGATCTCCTCCTCCTCACCCCCGGCGCGTCGATGTTTTACCTTTCAGGGTTCGAACACGGGCACGCGGCCGAGCGGTTGCTGGCGCTGGTCGTCCGGCGGGACGGCTCGTCGTCGTGGATCGTGCCGACGATGAACGTGCCGCAGGTCGCCGCCCACGCGCAAGCGAATCAACCCGTGCGCGCGTGGACTGACGCCGAAACGTTTCTGCCCGCGCTGAAGGGCGCCGTTAAGGACGCCGCGTCGATCGTGTTTGACGACGAGGCCCGCGCCGCCTTCCTGATGGATCTCACCGACATCGCGCCTAACGCGCGTCTCCAAAAGGCTTCGACGATCCTCCGCGCCATCCGCGCCCGCAAGGACGCCGACGAACTCGCGCGGCTTCGGATGGCCGGCAAGGTCGTGGACGACACGATCCCGCTGGCCGTCTCGCTTTGTCGCGCCGGGCGGCGGGAGAGCGACGTCGAAGCTGATTTGCGCCGCGCCCTGCTCGCCAAGGCGCCGGGATGCACCGTCGCGTTTACCATCGTCGCCTCGGGGCCTAACGCCGCGCTGCCGCATCACGAGACGAGTCGGCGACTGCTGCAGAAGGGGGACGTCGTCATCCTCGATTTCGGCATCCGAGAAACCGGCGGCTACCACAGCGACATCACCGTCACCTGCTCCGTTGGCGAGCCGGCCGACCCGGAAGTGCGGCAGGTCTATCAAACGATTCTCGACGCTCAGCGCGCCGCCGTTGCAGCCGTCCGGCCGGGCGTGGCGTGCCAGGAGATCGACCGCGCCGCCCGCTCGGTTATCGAAGCTGCCGGTTACGGGCCCCATTTCCTCCACCGCACCGGGCACGGCCTCGGGCTCCAGGTTCACGAACCACCCTACATGGTCGCCGGGAACGCCGAACGCCTCGAAGAAGGCATGGTCTTCAGCATCGAGCCGGGCATCTACCTGCCCGGCCGGTTCGGTGTGCGACTGGAGATTATCGCCAGTGTTGCCAAGGAAGGGGTCAGCCTGATCAACGCGCCCAGCGCCGCCGAGATTCCGCTGGCGAAGGAGTGAACGTGAGTTCTCGACCGCGCCAAGCCGTCATCCTGAGCGCAGCGAAGGACCTGGCCGCGAAGTCCAAAGCCCATTCCTCCGTGCCAGATCCTTCGGTCGTTGAAACTCCCTCAGGATGACGGGCCTTCGTTGGCATCACCCGAATTCCGATTGCAATCATGCCACCCGTCTGCCGAAAAAGGTTATAGGATTCCGTGCCGTCGCGCCGTCGTTGCGCGCGAGGCGCGTACAAGGATTCGAACGTGAGTGACCGCACCGACGTCGGCGCCGTGGTTATCGGCCGCAACGAGGGCGAGCGCCTGGCGCGCTGCCTCGTGGCGCTGCGCGCCCAGCTCGTGCCCGTCGTCTACGTCGATTCCGGCTCGACCGACGCGAGCGTCCAGTTCGCCCGATCGGCCGGCGTGGACGTCGTCGAGCTCGACCTCGCCAGGCCCTTCACCGCCAGCCGCGCCCGCAACGCCGGGTTCGCCCGCCTGCGCGAACTGCACCCGAATTTGCGCTTCGTCCAGTTCGTGGACGGCGATTGCGAGCTGGCGCTGGGTTGGATCGCAACGGCGGCCGAGTTTCTCGCCAGCCATGACGACGTCGCCATCGCCGTCGGCCGGCTCGGCGAGCGCAACCCGCGGCAATCCGACTACAACCTGATGTTCGCCCTCGAGTGGCAGAAGCCGCTGGGCCCGATCAAGTCCTGCACCGGCACGTTCATGACGCCGATCACCACGTTCGCGGAGATCGGCGGCTTCAACGAAGAGGTTCCCGCCGCCGAGGACGACGACCTCTGCCTCCGCCTCCGCACCGCCGGCAAGAAGATCTGGTCCATCGACGCCGACATGGCCACGCACGACGCCCATATGACGCGATTCGGCCAGTGGTGGCGCCGCGCCAAACGCGCCGGTTATGCCTATGCGCAAGGCGCAGCAATGCACGGGCGAACGCCCGAGCGCCACTTCGTACGCGACTGCCGGCGGATCTGGCTCTGGTCGCTCATCGTGCCGGCGCTGGCGATCGTCGCCGTGTGGCCGACGCGCGGGTGGAGTCTGTTGCTCCTGCTCGGTTATCCGGCCCTCGCATTCCGTATCTACCGCTACGGCAAATCCCGCGGCTGGTCGAATTCCGAATCCCGCAAGTACGCTTTCTTCACCCTCCTCGCCAAGTGGCCGGGCCTGCTCGGCATGCTGGCATATTATCGCCGCCGCACCGCCGGTCAGCCCAACCGCCTGATCGAGTACAAAGGGGTGACCAAGCCGCAATGAACGCCGTCGCTCCGACAAAACGGGTCGCCCTCCTCGGCGCCGGCTACATCGCCGACTGGCACGCCAAGGCCATCCGGTCAATCCCGGGCCTGGCGCTGGCGGCGGTTTGTGATCGTGTCGTCGCGCGGGCCCAATCGCTCGCCGCTGGCTTCGGCAATCCGCCGGTCTTCGACTCGCTCGACAAGCTCCTTGCCGCTGGCCAAATCGACGCCGTTCACGTGCTCCTCCCGCCCGAGCATCACTTCGCCGCCGCCCGCGAGATCCTCGCCGCCGGTATAAACGTCTTCATCGAAAAGCCGATGTGCCTCGAATCGGCCCAATGCCAGGAGCTGATCGACCTCGCGCGCGAAAAGAACCGCCGAGTTGGCGTCAACCACAATTTCCTCTTCGCCGAACCCTACGAACAACTCCGCCGCGACGTCGCGACCGGCGTCCTCGGCCGAAGCGACCACGTCACGATCAACTGGTTCCGCGAACTGCCGCAGATCGCCGCCGGCCCCTTCGACGGGTGGCTCTTCCGCGATTCGCGCAACGTCCTCTTCGAGATCGGCCCGCACGTGGCCGCGCACGTGATCGACCTTTTCGGCTTTCCCGAAACCGTCGACGTCCGACCGGGCAATCCGATCGAACTTCCGAATGGCGCCACGTTCTACCGTCGCTGGCAAATCTGCGCGATTGCCCAAAACACCGCCATCGACGTCAACCTCTCGTTCGTTCCCGGTTTCGATGAGCAGACGATCGCCGTCCGCGGCTCGATTGGCGGCGCCACCTGCGACGTGGGCCGAAACATCTACGTCCGCCGACTCCACACCGCCCGAGGCGAAGACTTCGACCGCTACGCCGTCCTCCGCCACGAAGCCGCCGCCCTGAAACACCAAGCCCGCCGCAACCTCGCCCGCTACGTCCTCTCCAAGTTCAAACTGAGCAAACGCGGCAACGCCTACGGCCACACGATCCGCTCCGCCATCGCCGCGTTTTACGAGTCGTCCCCAACCGACCCCCGCATCGACGGGGAAACGGGTAAGTCCGTCATCCGACTTTGCGAAGAATTCGTGACCGCCACCAGGAACCGTCATCCTGAGGGCAGCGAAGGATCTGGGATCGATCCACCAAGTCTCGACCCTTCGCCGGTCGCGGCCAGATCCTTCGGAGTACCTCAGGATGACGGTGCACGTGCCGCACTGCCCAAAATCCTGCTCCTCGGCGCCACCGGTTTCATCGGGAAAGAACTCCTCCGCCAACTCACCGCCGCCGGTCACGCCGTTCGCGTCCTCGTCCGTAACCGCAGCCGGTTGCCCGTTGCGCTCCAATTCCCGCTTGTCGAAATCCACGAAGGCGATGCCGCCGACGAAACAGATCTCGACACCGCCCTCGCCGGCGTCACCCACGTCTACCACCTCGCCCGCCCCGTCGTAAAAACGTGGGCCGATTACCAGCGGCACGACGTCGACGTCACCCGGCTGATCGCCGAGCGCTGCCTCGCCGCCGGCGTCAAGCGCCTCATCTACACCGGCACGATCGACTCGTACTACGCCGGCCGCCGCGCTGGTACGATCACCGAAGACACGCCGCTCGATCCGCACATTGAGCGTCGCAATCTCTACGCCCGCTCAAAAGCATATTGCGAAGCGCTCCTCACCACCCTCCACCGCGAACGCCACCTTCCCTTGGTCATCGTCCGCCCCGGTATCGTCATCGGCCGAGGCGGCAGCCCCTTCCACTGGGGCGTCGGCATGTGGCATCACAACGCCGTCTGCCAAACCTGGGGCCGCGGCGACAACCCGCTCCCGCTCGTCCTCGTCGAAGACGTCGCCCGCGCCATGGTCAATTTGCTCGACACGCCGAGCATCGAAGGCCAATCCTTCAACCTCGTCGGCGACCCGCTCCTCAGCGCGCAGGACTACCTCGCCCAATTGCAGAAGGCCGCCAACATCAAGCTCCAAATCCACCCCACGCCCATCGCCCGCTTCTACCTGGCGGACCTGTTCAAGTGGCTGGTCAAAGTTCTCGTCCGCCACCCCGACCGTCGGCGACCGTCCTACCGCGATTGGGAATCCCGCACCCAGCGCGCCCGTTTCGACAACGCCAAAGCCAAGCGCCTCCTCAACTGGCGCCCCACCGCCGACCGCGCCGACCTCATCGAAAACGGCATCACCCAACCGACGCGCGAATTCCTAAAGTAGGGCTCGCTTCAGCGAGCGGAACCCCTCACCGCCGCGCAGCGCCCGTCTTCAACGCGCCACCGCCTGCGGCACGGGCACGTGGTTCACAATCCCGTCCCATTCCGGATGATCCCCCTGGTGCTTAAAGCGATGGCTCCAGACGATCTGGCCGCCCTGAACCAAAAACACCCCCGGCATGATCCACGGATCCCCAACCGCCTTCCCGACAAAATTCCCCTTCGACATCGCCCGCAGCCGGCACGTCCAAACCTGGATGCCGAACATTTGTGTGAACGTCGCCTTGCGCAGCCCCAGCGCCGTGTAAAACTTTTTCGGCTCGTCCGACACCGCCCGCGCCTCGGGCCAGTACGGCGGGAAAAATGCCTCACCCTCCGCCACCGTCCCCTGATAAAAGAAGATCACCGGCGGATAGCCCGCCACGCGCTGCGACACCGCGCGCAAATCCTTGACCATCTCGCGGCAGAACATGCAACCAAAGTGACGCAAAAACACCATCAAGGCCGGCGAGTCCCCGAGTTCCTCCCCGAGCGTCTGCCCGCGCAGGTTCAGCCCCGTGATCGCGGACTGCAGGATGTCGGTCCCAATCTCAGGCATAAGTCACTCGATTCCATCCTAGCACGTTCCCAAATGTTTTTCTAAGGCCGCGCGGCGTACGCCACACACCGTCCGCGACGCGCACTCGCCTCGCATTACATTACAACGTGTCCAGCCTCGCCATTGTTCCCCAACCGGCCGTTGGGTAGAACCAGACGCCATCAAATGACCACCGCCGCCCAGCAGCTTTGCATTCTCATCCCCCTCGCCTACCTCCTCGGTTCCATCCCCTTCGGCCTCCTCGTCGGTCTCGCCAAGGGCGTCGACCCGCGCACGGCGGGCAGCGGAAACATCGGCGCCACCAACGTCGGCCGCCTCCTCGGCGGGCGCTTCTTTGCAATCGTATTCACGCTCGATTTCCTCAAAGGTCTGCTCCCGACGCTCGCCGCATCGTGGGTCGTCCACCGCCATACGCCCGAGCTCAATGCCAACGTCTACCTCCTTTGGCTTGCCGTCGGCTTGGCGACCATTCTCGGTCACATGTTCAGCCTCTTCCTCGCCTTCAAGGGCGGCAAGGGCGTCGCCACCAGCGCCGGTGTCATGTTGGGGATCTTCCCCGATTACACCCTTGCGGGCGCGGTTGTCGTCGTCGTCTGGATCGCCTGCTTTCTGGCGACCCGTATCATCAGCTTGTCGTCGATGATCGCCGCCGTCGCGTTTCCAATCATGTACCTGCTGATTTCGATGCTGCGAGGCCAAGGCGTGCTCGGCGACCGCTGGCCGCTCCTTGCGTTTTGTCTGCTTGTCGGGGTCATGGTCGTCTGGAAACACCGCTCGAACATCGCTCGCCTGCGCGCGGGCACCGAGCCTAAGGTTAAACGTAAACCCCAACCCGCCGCCCCATGAACAACCCCGCCTTCCGCCCGCTCATTGTCGTTTTTGCCGTCGTCCTGGTCATGGCCGGGTTCTCCCTCTGGCGCAACGCCACCCAGCCGACCGACCCGACGCCGTGGCGCGCCACCCTTGACCAAGCCAAACGGGAATCCAAATCCACCGGCAAGCCCGTCCTCGCCTACTTCACCGCCTCCTGGTGCGGCCCCTGCCAGCGGATGAAGCACGACACCTGGCCGAGCGCCGCCGTCCAAACTGCCCTGGCGCGGTTCATCCCCGTCAAGATCGACGTGGACGCCTCTCACGACATCGCCGTCCAGTTCGCCGTCGAAAACATCCCCCGTATTCAAATCATCGCCCCCGATGGGACGCCCGGCCGCGCCCACATCGGCGGGCTATCGGCAAGCGAACTGGCGCAGTGGCTGGAATCGCCCTGACTCGGACTTTTTGTCCGACACCGCAAGCTGAGGAGCAGTTCGCGACGATTATAGGGTCAAGCCCATCGCCCTCCGCGCAAACGGGAAGGCCCGTCCGCCTCAGACTCAACTTGGACCGCGCCGCCCCTCCCAAAGAAGGCCGCCTTGGGTTATAGGATCAACGCGACTCGGCGGCCGCGCGCCGAACTGGTGCGCCGGCGAGTTGCCCGTTAGAGTTGTCCCGCGCGTTTCCCGCCCGCGCGACGCGCGCGAACCGCCAGGAGTAGAAGTCTTTGTCTCAGCCGGTTCTACAGTACGCCTCCGGCGCCGCCGCCACCGGCTCGCGCGACAACCTCGCGCGCCGCACCGCCCACGGGTTCGTCTGGCTCATGGCCCAGACCGTCGGCTCGAAGGTCGTGGGGATGGCCGGGCAGGTGGTCCTCGCCTGGCTCCTCAGCCGCGACGACCTCGGGCTCTGGGCGTCGGCGCTGATCGTCGTGGGTTTCAGCGGCCTGATTCAACAGGCCGGCCTCCGGGAAACCCTTATCCACCGTCAGCGCACCTACCACCTGTGGGCAAACACCGCCTTTTGGATGTCGGTCGGTCTGGGCCTTTTGGGCGGCGTCATCACCGCCGCCGCCGCCTGGCCCGCCGCCTGGTTCTTCCACGAGCCGCGCCTGGTCGGCATGTTGCTCGTCCTCGCGTTGACCGCGCCGCTGATGTCGCTCGACATCGTCGCCGAGGCGAAGCTTCAGAATCAGCTCCGCTTCGGCCTGCTCGCTGGCGTCAACTGGGGCGTCGCCGTCGCGCAACTCGCCCTTACAGTCGGCTTCGCCTTCGTGCTCCCCAAGCAGTACAAGGCCTACGCCTTCGTCCTGCCGCGCCCGTTCATCGCGATCGCGCGCCTGACGATCCTCTGGAACGCCGCCCGCCCGCCCGTCCGCCTTCAGCCGCGCGTCAACCGCTGGCGGTTCATGCTGGGCGACAGCGCCACCCTCTTCACCTCCAATCTCTTCCTCATGCTCCAGTGGCAGGGGGATTACATCGTCCTCGGACGCCTGTACGACAAGGCCGTGCTCGGCGTGTACTTCCTCGCGTTTAACCTCTCGATCCAGACGATGCAGCTCTTCACCGGGAACCTGACCGGCGTGCTCTTCCCGGCGCTCTCCAAGCTGCAGTCGGACCCCAAACGCCAGATCCGCGCCTTCCTCGACGCCACGCAACTGCTCGCGATCGTCGCGGTGCCGCTGTGCTTTTTGCAGATGGGCGTCGCCGATCCGGGTGTGCGCCTCTTCTTCCAGGACGACAAGTGGCAGGACGCGATCCCGGTGCTGCAGGCGCTGAGCCTGGGGATGGCGTTCCGCGTGGTCGCCTCGCCGGGCGGGAGCCTCATCCAGGCGCAAGGCCGCTTCCGCGTCATCCTCATCACCAACGTCATCAACGCGATCGTCTTCCTCTCGCTGGTCACGGTCGGCGCGATGATGGGGGACGTGAAGTCCGCGACGCTGTGGGGCCGCCCGGCGACGACGGTCGGCATGGCCGTCGCCGTCTATTTCGCGCTGATCGGCCCGATCTTCCTCTATGTGGCCATCCAACCGACGGGGGGGACGTGGCGCGACATCTGGCGGGTCTACGCCGCCCCCATGCTCGCCAGCGCCCTCGCCGTCGCCGGGGCGATGCTCGTCGGCATGTTGGTGCCGATCGACCGCATCCGCGGCCACCGCTGGGCGCAGGCGGTCCGCCTGTCGATCATCCTGGCCTGGTTCGTGGCGACCTACATCCCCCTGATCCGCGTGATCGCCCCCGACGCCTGGCGCGCCCTGCTCCAACGCCTGATCGGCCTCTACAGAGGCCGCACGACGGCGGCGGAGGCGGAGCCGGCGACGCCCGCCGCCGCCGCGTAACCGCCCCCAACCCCTAATCCCCAAAACCTCCGCCAACGCCGGGAGAGGAAACTAGGACGCAGCTAGTTTTTCTCCAATGGAATGGCTAAAAAATAGTGATGTAAACTAGGACGCAGCTAGTTTTTTTCCTTCCGCCGAGGGATATAAACTAGGACGCAGCTAGTTTTTTTCCTTCCGCCGGAGATGAAACCAGGACGCAGAGGGCCCTCGAAATCGCGGCGCGACGGGGCTATGCATGTGAATTCCCGAGGCGCGCGAACCCGCACGAATCCGCGCGAGCCCGCCCCCCCCGGCCGCGGGGGGATACGATGTCTGGGGTCCTTCCCACCGCCTTGAAGCGAGAATCCTTGCGAATCGCTCGCGGATCGCGTTAAGCTAAGCCGGTCATTATCGGGCGGCGCCGAAATGGAGGGAGAAGTGAGCCCCAAACGAATCGGAATGCTCTGCGCCGCGACGGCGTTCTTCGGGTGCGGCGCGTCGTCGTCGTCGTCGTCCGCTGGCGATTGGGACAACTACCAACACGACCCTTATCATACGGGCCGCACGTCCGCTTCATTCGATCCCCGAAAACTTCAACTCGCGTGGTCGCTTCCGGGCGGCTATTTCAAGCCGATCGTCAGCGGCAACCAGGTCTTCGTCAGCCGGAATTCGGTCCTCGGCAGCGAATACGCCTCGTTCGATCTTCATAGCGGCCGTCGGATTTGGGGCGGAAACTTCGCAGACGGTATCCCATCCAGCGCCGCAACGGTTTGCGACGGCTTGTTTGTCACATTGGACTACAACAGCATGCTTCGGACCTATGACGCGGCAACCGGGCAATTGCTGCATCAGTTGAAGACGGGAAACAGCGTCACTTATAACCAGAGTGCACCACTGCTGGTTGACGTGCCGGGGGCCGGAGTCATTGACGCGTACGTGAATACGCCCGACGGCTTCACGCGCTACACGATCGACCGTTTCACGGAAACAAGGCGATGGACGACAAATGGCGGCAGTTCCGGCGTCCCCACCCTGGCTGGGGATTCGATCATCGGAGGTAATTCAACTGCCGCGATTGCTTACCGAATTTCGGACGGGGCCAGCAATTTATTCTTTCGCAGCAACGTAACCTCCGGAGACTCGGCCACCGGGTTATTCGATCCTTCGCGGAACCGGTTCTACTCCGTCGCGCTCATCGGTGGCGGATCGAGTGAATTCGCCGCGTTTGACTATGCGGCGCCCAACAGTATTCAACTTCTTTGGCACGTCGATAAGCGACCGGAGACGCAAGGTGCGGCCGCGCTGGATCCGAGCGGCGAGTTGCTCTGGGTGAACTCGGATAAACAATTGGGCGTCTATTCTCCCGACGACGGGTCGCTCCTGCGCAGCACGCCATTGCCGTTGACGCCCGGGTATACGCCGGTCGTCCAGGACGGATACGTGTGGACGACCGGGAACAACGGCAAGACGACGTACGCGCTGGATTTGAACACGCTCGAACCGGTCGCGTCGTTCGATGGCGGCTGCCCGGGCGGGGGTTACTATTGGAGTTCCGCGCTGGTCTTCGACGATGGGATCGTCATATCCAGCAGTCGTGGGCTCGACTTCTACGTCGTGCCCGAACCGACGACGGCAGGATTGCTAACCGTGGTCGGCATTGGAGCGATGACGCGACTTCATAGACATCGCACCCGATTGCCGGCCAGCTCGTCACCCAAGTGATTTCCGTTAACGCGTCCTGTTCACTGCGGCCAATGACGGGCCAATGACGGGCCAATGGAGATCGTGTTTCCCCCGGTACGCCCCGGCGCGATCCCCGCGCGCGCAACCACCCAGCCGGCCCAAAACAAAGAATAAAACGCGGATGGAAACTAGCTGCGTCCTAGTTTTTATCCTCGAATAGAAACTAGCTGCGTCCTAGTTTTTATCCCCGCTGGTTTTTTATCCCCGCCGGGCGGGGCTGCGGCGGAGTGACTCTGCCGTACAATGTCGGGCATGCCCAACCGCGTCTTTTATCGGCTGCTTTACGGGCTGTTCATCCCGACGGCCATCTATGCGGTGGTCTACGCGCTCTTCAGTTGGCCGCTCCTCGGGTCCTTCTCCACCCACTATTTCTGCGGCCACGAGGACGGCTACCAGAACATCTGGAACCTCTGGTGGCTCAACAAATCCGTGGGCGACCTTCATCAATTGCCGTGGTACACCACTTGGCTGCACTATCCCATCGGCACCACGCTCATTGCGCACACGCTCGCGCCGTTCAATGGGGTGATCGCCGTGCCGATGCGGCAGATGGGGTTCTCGCTGAACCAGGCGTACAACGCGGTCGTCGTCTTCTCGTTCGTCATGTCGGGTGTGACCGCGTTCTGGCTCGCGTGGCGGGTCGGCGCTTCGTACGTCGGGGCGCTCTTCGCGGGGGCGGCGTTCACGTTCTGCCACTTCCACTTCGCCCACGCGCAGAACCATTTGCAGATGGTCACGCTCGAATGGCTGCCGCTGGCGGTGCTGGCGGTGTACGAACTCCTCACCCGACCGACGGCGCTCAAGGGGGTCGGGGCGGCGGGGGCGGTGCTGCTGGTCGCGCTCAGCGATTTCCACCTGACGTTTTACGTCGTCATCGCCGGCTGCCTGCTCGGGTTCGTCACGCTGGCGCGGCAATTCAACTCGGGATTTCACGACGTCCGGCGGTTCGTCCTGCCGCTGGGCCTCTTCGTGCTGCTCACCGCCGGCAGCACCGGCGCGCTGGCGTACAAGCTGCTCCAGGTGAACAAGACCGACCCGCTCCAGCTCAATCACGACCCGGCCGTCTGGAGCACCGACGTGATCGACCCGCTAATCCCCAGCGCCCAGTGGCGGTTCGCCGAGTTGACGCGGTCGGCCTGGGGAAGACTGGCGACGCCGGACAAGGATTTCGTCTACGTCGAGCACAGCCTGTACGTCGGCTGGGCGCTGGCGCTACTCTGCGGCTGGGCGCTCTTCCGCCAGCGGGCCGTTGGACTCAAAGACATGGGCTACTGGTTCGGCCTGATGGCGATCTTCTTCCTGTTGTCGCTGGGCCCCAAGCTCCACGTCGCCGGAGCGGTCACCAACTTCCCGGGCATCTATCCGGTCCTCGAGCGCATCTTTCCGCCGTTGAAAATGGGCGGCGTGCCGATGCGGTTGATGATCGTGGTCAGCCTGTGTGCGGCGGTGATCGGCGGCGCAGCCCTGGGCGACCTGGTGCGCATCACCGGAAAGTGGAAGTGGCTGGCGATCCCATTGATTGTCCTGCTCTGGACGTTCGAATCGCTGCCCAAGGCCCAGCCGATCACGCCGGCGGTCTATCCGCAGTGGGTGCAGGCCCTGCGCAAGTTGCCGGACGGCGCGGTGATCGACACCAGTTACAAGGACGAGATGCAGGCCCACCTCTACTACGCCACCGGCCACGGCAAGCCGGTCGGCGAAGGGTACATCTCGCGCTATCCCAAGTCGGTCGACGTTCGCCGCGGCGAGTTCCGTCAACTCGTCGACAATTGGCAGTTCGACAAGCTGCGGGACGACTGGAAGTTCCGATATCTGGTGATCCGCCTCACGGATGGCGACGGCCGCGCGCTGGGCGAGTTGCCGTACAAGGCCGTCTTCAAAGACGACAAGGATCGGCGCATGCGAATCTACGACCTGACCCGGCGCTAATTCGCGATGAGTTCGATCTCGCCGACGTCGGTCACGTGCCCGCCCCCGACGCGGACATTGTCCTTGCGCCCCTCGACGCTGCGGACGGCAAACCGCTTGGTCACGGAGACGCGCAGGTTGTGGCCGGCCGGCACCTTGTCGATGGTGAACTCGCCACGGATGTCGGTCCGCGCCGTGCCGAGCAGTTGTGGCGTCGGGCCGGCGGTGGAAACGCTGACGCTGGCGTCGCGGACACCGGTGTGCGTGTGATCGACGACCACGCCACTCACCCCGCCGAACCCCGTCTCCGAGCCGTGGAACATGGAACAGCCGCCTGAGAATCCGATTCCGGCAATCACCAGGAGGATACGCAAAGGTGTCATGTCGATGACATTAAACACCGGCAACGGATATGGAAAGCTCCATTGGCTTGCCCCCGTTTCGTCGCGGTCGATAATCGGTGTCGGACTTCGTATTCAGGAGCAATCGTCGTGATCAAAGTCGCCATGATCGGCGCGGGCAGCGTCGTCTTTTCGAAGAACCTCACCGGCGACATCCTCAGCTACCCCGAGTTCCGCGACGCGACGATCGCGTACATGGACGTCGACGCCGACCGCCTGGAGGTCGGCGCCAACCTCTGCCGCAAGGTCGCCAAGGCGCTGGGGGCGAACCCGACGATTCAAGCCACGCTCGACCGGCGCGAGGCGCTGGCCGGTGCAGACTTCGTCATCAACATGGTGCAGATCGGCGGGTTCGATTCGACCCTGGTCGATTTCGAAATCCCCCGCAAATACGGCCTGAATTTCACCATCGCCGACACCACCGGGCCCGGCGGACTGTTCCGCGCGCTCCGCACCTTCCCGATGCTGACGTCGCTCTGCCGGGACATGGAAGAACTCTGCCCGCGCGCCATCCTGCTGAACTATTCCAACCCCATGTCGATGAACATGCAGACGATCTTCCGCACGTCTTGCATCCGCGCCGTGGGACTCTGTCACAGCGTGCAGGGGACGTTCGACCAGCTCACGGGGTACATCGGCGAAGATCCGTCGCGCGTCGCGTTCGTCTGCGCGGGGATCAACCACATGGCGTTCTACCTGCGCATCGAACGCGACGGCGTAGATCTTTATCCGCGCCTGTTCGAGGCGATGAACCGGCCCGAGGTTTACAACACGAACCGCGTCCGATTCGAGCTCATGAAGCGGCTGGGGTATTTCGTGACCGAAAGCTCGGAGCACAATGCGGAGTACAGCCCGTTCTTCATCCCACGCGGGGCGGGCGCGATCGCGCGGTTCAACGTCCCGATCGACGAGTACCTGCGGCGGTGCGACGGGATCGTGGACGAGTTCGAGCGGATGAAGTGCCTCTGCCGCGGTGACGCGCCAATGGAAGTCCGGCGGAGCCACGAGTACGGCAGCACGATCATCCACTCCATGGCGACGGGCCGGCCGAGCGTGATCTACGGCAACCAGCCGAACGACGGCGCCATCGCGAACCTGCCAAGGGGCGCGATCGTCGAGGTGGCGACGGTCGTGGACCGCGCGGGGCTCCGACCGACGACGGTCGGCGAACTGCCGCCGCAGCTCGTGGCGTACATGCAACCGCACGTGAGCCAGCACGAGCTGTTCATCCGCGCGGCGCTGGAGGGGCGGCGGGATCACGTCTACCAGGCGGCGATGTTCGACCCGCTGACGTCGGCGACGCTCGGGCTCGACCAGATCGTCGAGATGTGCGACGAGCTGATCGCCGCCCACGGGTTCGTGGACGAAGGGGGCTGCCTGCCGCGCCTCGACCGCACGCCGACGCGCGTGCCGGCGTGCGGGAAACAGTTTGATCGCGTAAACCCGAAAGACCTCCGCGCCTCCTGGGACGCCGCGCAGGCGAAGTCGGCGGCGAATTTCGTCGAGACGTGGCATATTGTCGGACCGTTCAAGAGCCCGAAGGAGGGGGAGATCTCGCTCGAACTGCCGACGCCGGTGGAGGACGAATTTGCGCGGCACGGGGATGGGGGCGTGAACCTCAAGCTGACGTATCCGGGCGGCGGCGAGGAAATGGCTTGGCGGCGCGTGTCGGCGTCGCGGAAGAACGGACTGGTGAACCTGACGGCGGAACTCGGACCGTACGAGTGGGCGGTGGCGTACGGCTATACCGAATTCGAGTCGGCGACGGCGCGCGAAACGGTGCTCAAGTGCGGCAGCGACGACGGCATTCGCATCTGGCTCAACGGGGAGGTCGTTCACAGCAGTGAGGCCAGGCGGAGCTACAAGCCGCACAGCGATCGCGTGGCGATCCGGTTGAAGGCGGGCGTGAATCGAATGTTGGTGAAGATCGATAATGCGCGGTACGGCTGGGGGTTCGGGGTGGCGGTGATGCGGGAGGGGGATTGAGGTTAAGGTCGCCGTCGGGCGCCGTGAGATACGCGTAGAATACTGACGATGTGCTCGCGCTCGTCGATTCGATATCGCACGAGATACGGTTTCACCGGCATTGAACGGATTTTCCGTCCACGTGGTGAGCCAGTTCGCGGGACGTCGAAACGGCGCGGAAGGATGCTCAGCCCTTCGATGGCATCCAAAAGAGTTTGGATCATCTTAGCCGCGTTCTGAGGCGAGTCGCGCTTGATGTATTCGAAAATCCGCTCTAGATCGGCGAACGCGCGCGTTGTGATCTGGACGCGGTAGTTGTCGGCCATGCCGGTTACTCCCCCAGGTATTTTCGACGAAGCATCGCGGACGCCTCTTTCCAATCGATTACTTCGCCACGGGCGATCTGCTCTTCAGATTCCTGGATGGCCGCCAGATCTTCTTCGTCTAATTCATCAGGCGCCGGGTCGAGCATCAGGCGTGCGAGCCCGGCTTCGAGAACTTCTTCCGGCGAGGCGAAACGGCCGGACTGTACCTGATCCTGGACGAAACGTTCGAGTTCCGGTGTGAGGACGACGTTCATAACGGAATCATACCATATTGGCGGCCGGCGGCGGCAGCGAAGTTGCTTACTTCGCGCTCGCCGCAGCAATCTCTGCTAGTACGTTAAGAAAGGCCATAAGGACGGGCGAGTCGTCGCCCTTGCGGTAGACGGCGCTGAGTTCGGAAATCGGCGCGGGCGGGGCGATCGGTTTGTAGACGACGTTGTCGCGACGGAGGGTGTGGACGGACTGGGGCACGAGGGTGACGCCCATGCCGGCGGCGACCAGGCTGACCGCCGTCTGCATTTCCTGCGTCTGCTGCGTGACGCGCGGGACGAAGCCGGCGGCGGCGCAGGCGGCGAGGACCAGGTCCCCGTAGCTCGGCCTTGCCTCCCGCGGAAAGAGAATGAAAGGCTCGTTTTGGAGTTGAATCAGCGGGAGCGTTTCGAGCTTGGCCAGTGCGTGGCCCTTGGGCAAGGCGACCATGAGCGGCTCGCGCTGCACGACGCGCTCGTCGAGCGACGCTTCGCGACCGGTGCGGTCCCGCGGGGTGCGGATGAAGCCCAGGTGCAAACGCCCCTCGGCGACGGCGCGCTGCTGGGCGGTGCTCCCCATCTCGTAGAGGACCAGCTCGACCTCGGGATACTTCTTTCGGAAGGCGCGGAGCACTTCGGGCAGCACGCCGTACGTGGCCGACCCGACGAACCCGACGGCGAGGCTCCCGGTCTCGCCACGGCCGGCGCGTTGCGCGGCGACGACGGCGAGGTCGGCCTGTTCGATCACCCGGCGGGCGCGCTCGAGGAAGACCTTGCCCGCGGCGGTGAGCTCCACGTGCCGCTTGGTGCGCTCGAGCAGCTTCACGCCGATTTCCTGTTCGAGCTTCTGGATCTGACGACTCAGTGGCGGCTGGGCGAGCATCAGGCGGCGGGCGGCGTGCCCGAAATGGAGCTCCTCGGCGACGGCGACGAAGTAGCGCAGGTGCCGGAGTTCCATGGGCGATCTTATTTCGCGGGCGGGGCGCCGGTCGCGGCGCCGCGCGGGCCGGGTGTTCCGATTCCCGGCGCGGGCGTCTGCGGCGCGCCGGGCGTCGGAGGCGTGGCGGGGCTGCCGGGCACCTGGGGAACGGTGTAGCGGTTGAGGAGCTGCTGGTAGGGGGTCAGCGGGCTGGTGGTGGGCTTGCCTTGCTTCTTAAGCGTGGGAACGTCCTGGGCCTCCTGATCCTCCTCGGAATCGTCGCCGACCTGCCGGCCGCGGACCAGATTGGGCATGATGTCGAAGCGCTGGTTGACGGGTTCCGTGCCCTCGTCCCACTCCCCCTTGATGTAGTAGGGGTCCTGGCCGGTGAAGACCATGTTGATGACGAGAAAGACGATGCCGAGCAGACCGCAGGCGAGCAGGATGAACGCGGTGGTGCGCGGCGCCTTGTCCGGATCGAGGTCGATAATCTGCGGTTCCTGGGGCATGGCTGCTTAAACGTTACTTCTCCCAGGTAATATCGGCTACCCCTGCTCTGTGGTTTGCCAGGCGGGCCATGACGAAGAGCCAGTCACTCAGGCGGTTCATATAGGTCACGATGGTGACGGCGACGGGACGGTCCATGGCGAAATCGACCAGCACGCGCTCGGCACGACGACAAACTGTACGGGCGAGGTGCAAACGTGCCGCGGTCTCGTTCCCGCCGGGCAGGATGAAATTCCTGAGTGGCTGCAATTCGTTTTCGGCGGCGTCGATCTCCATCTCGAGGCGGGCGATCATGGCGTCGTCGAGGAGGGGGAGCTTCTGGCCGTGGGGGGAATCCTCGGGGGTGGCGAGGTGGGAACCGACGACGAAGAGCTCGTGCTGCACGCGGGCGAGGGAATCGGCGATCGAGCCGCCCGCTGCGGTCACGCGGGCGACCCCGATCGCGGCATTGAGCTCGTCCACGGTACCGTAGCATTCGATGCGGGCGTCGGACTTGCGCACGCGCCCGCCACCGAACAGCCCGGTGGTGCCGTCGTCGCCGGTCTTGGTGTAAATCTTCATCCGACCTAATCATTCACCACGAAGGGCATTGGTTCAAGCGGCGGAAACGGACGCGGCGGTGGCATTTCATTTGCTTCACCGGATGGAACTCTTTCCCCTGAAAGGAGATTTCATGCCACGAGGAGACAAGTCGAGCTATTCGTCGAAACAAAAGCGGCAGGCCGAGCACATCGAAGAAGGGTACGAGAAACGCGGAACCTCGAAAAAGGAAGCCGAGCGGCGGGCCTGGGCGACGGTGAACAAGGAGACGCACGGCGGTAAAAAGTCGGGCGGGGGCCGCGGGAAGGCGGAAGATCATTCGCCCAGCCACAAGGGCGGGCACAAGGGCGGACAGGCGTCGGCGTCGCGGTCAAAGGCCGAGCGCAGCGCCAGTGCGCGCAAGGCGGCGCGGACGCGGAAGGCGCGGGCGCACTAAACGCCCCGGCACGCGGTAGCGTCCGTCCACGCCGGCGTACATCGCCGCCCCGGATTCCCGGCGGCGCGCGGGGGCAGGCGGGACTTGGTGCGCGCCATCCGTATAATGCCGCGCCTATGCCCAAGATTATCGATGGCGCCGCGCTGGCGCGGCAGATCCGCGAGGGGGTGAAGAGTCGGACCGCGGAGCTCGCCACCCAAGGCAGGGCCGTCCACCTGACCGCGATCCTCGTCGGTTCGACGGCGGCGGGGGAGCTGTATGCCCAGCGTCAAAAGGAGACGTGCGCGGCGGCCGGCATCCACTACGAACTGATCACGCTGCCCGCGGACGCGACCTTTGAGGACGTCTCGGGCACGATCGCCCGGCTGAACCGCGACCTGACGGTCACCGGCATCATGCTGCACTTGCCGCTGCCCGAGCACCTCGACGCGACCGAGCTCCAGCACAAGATCGACCCGGTGAAGGACGTGGAAGGGGTGAACCCGTCGAACATCGGCTACGTGGTGTACGGGCACACGCTGATCGCCCCCTGCACGGCGCTGGCGGTGATCGAGCTGATCCGCTCAACGGGCGTCGAACTGCGCGGCGCCGAGGCGGTCGTGGTGGGGGCGAGCGAGATCGCCGGCAAGCCCATCGCGCTCCTGCTGACCGAACAGATGGCCACGGTCACCCTCTGCCACATCGCCACGCGCGACCTGGCGGCCCACACCCGGCGGGCGGACGTCGTCGTCGTCGCCGTCGGGAAGGCCGGCCTGATCACGGCCGACCACGTGCGCGACGGGGCGGTCGTGATCGACGTCGGCATCAACCGAGTGAAACAGCCCGACGGGACGAGCAAAACGGTGGGCGACGTGGTCTTCGAGGCGGTCGCGCCCAAGGCGGCGCACATCACGCCCGTGCCCGGCGGTGTCGGGCCGATGACGGTGGCCATTTTGTTGCGGAACTCGCTGCGAAGCGCGGAGTTGCTCTTCGCCCAGCCGCGGGATTTGTACTGAGTCGATTCAAGAAGAGACGCGCTTGCGGCTTGTCACAATCGCGTGGCGTGATTGTAAGAGAGGGCTGGGATTGACGAATGAGGAGATCACATATGACGGCGATGGCGCTTTGGCGGCGAATGGCGGGGCTGGCAATTGTGTGTGCGTTTCTCGGCGCAGTGACGGCACGGGCCGCGGACGGCGAGGTGAAGCTCCTGGAGCCCAAGCCCCTGACGCCCGGACACAAGGTGATCACACTCTTCCCGCCCGGCCACCCGGCCCTCAAGGCGCTGGCGGGCGCGGATCAGGACGAGAAGTTCAACGTCGCCGCCGGACGCGTGGCGAACGTGACCAACATCCACAACCCGTCGATCGAGGTCTATCCCGCGCCGGTCGACAAGGCCAATGGGATGTCGGTGATCATTTCGCCCGGCGGCGGGAACACGACCTGCTGGGTCGGGCCCGAGGGGACGGACGTGGCGAACTGGCTTAACACGCTGGGCGTGACGTGCTTCGTACACCGCTACCGCCTCAAGCCGTACGGCTCGGCCACCGACGCGCTGGCGGAGACGCAGCGGGCGGTGCGCATCGTCCGCGCCAATGCCAAAGAGTTCAACATCGACCCGAACAAGATCGGCCATATGGGTTTCAGCGCCGGCGGCGAGCAGACGGCGCGGCTAGTGCTGACGTTCGACGCGGGCAAGCCGGACGCGGCCGACCCGATCGACCGGGTCAGTTCGCGGCCGGACTGGGTCTGCCTGGTCTACCCCGGCTGGGCGCCGGGGACGATGGACATGAGTCACGTCCCGGAAAACGCGCCGCCGACGTTTCTCGTGTGCGCGGGGACCGGCGACGTCTTCCACGCAAAGCAGACGGTGGAGTTTTACAACGCGCTGTTCGAGGTGGGCCGGAAGATGAAGCCCAAGCCGCTGAACGTCGAAATGCACATCTACGGCAC
>Ga0068857_100000748_pt1 | contig 24214 bp, 20 predicted proteins | sample KBSCornC72_FD_66591 | JGI IMG/M metagenome (GOLD analysis project Ga0068857, IMG submission 66591) | Corn rhizosphere microbial communities from Kellogg Biological Station, Michigan, USA - KBS Corn C7-2 | ecosystem: Host-associated > Plants > Roots > Rhizosphere > Soil ...
CGATTCGCGAAATCCGCCGGCGCGTGGGCACTGCGTATCCGGTGGCGCTGCGCTTCTCGCAGTGGAAGATCGACGACTACGACGCGAAGATTGTGACTACTCCAGCCGAGCTGGAACAGTTCCTGAAGCCTCTTGTAGATGCGGGTGTAGATATTTTTCATTGTTCGACACGTCGATTTTGGGAGCCGGAATTCGAAGGCAGCAATCTGAATCTGGCGGGATGGACCAAGAAGCTGACCGGCAAGCCGACGATTACGGTTGGATCGATCACGCTGGGCGCGGACGTGATGACTTCCTTCGGGTCGCCCGGTGCAATTAGAGTTACCGGGATCGATGACATGCTCGACAGGCTGGAGCGCGGCGAGTTCGACCTGGTGGCGGTGGGTCGTGCGTTAATCGCGAATCCGAATTGGGCGGCGCAAATTAAGGCGGGTGCGATCGCGGACTTGCTGCCGTTCGATCGAACCGTGCTCGCCACACTAGTCTGATAGCTAGTGGGCTACGACTTCGGTTTTGGCGTCCACAGGGGCGCCGGGCATTCCGATATGGCGCCATACGAGCATTGCTGCCGCGACAATCAACGGCGGCACCGCAGCTGCGTAGAACAAATCGCGCGCCGACCAGCCGAGTCCCAGAAGCACGCTGGCAAGCGTGGGACCGATGATCGCGCCGAGGCGGCCCACGCCCAGCCCCGCGCCGATTCCGGTGGAACGCAGCTCGGTTGGGTAGAACGTAGCCGATAGTGCGTTTATCGCGGCCTGTCCGCCGGTTACGCAGACGCCCGCGATGAATACCACTGTGGTCAGCATCGCCAGCGGTATCCAGGATTGTCCGATGGCCGCGATGTTGATGCTGCCCAGCACGCCGAGCGTTGTGAGAACGGGGACGAATCCCCACTTGTTTACGAACCAGCCGAGCGTAAATGCGCCGACAGTGCCGCCGACCTGCACCATGGAGGCGACCATCGCCGCCGTGGGCTGCGGGTATCCGGCGTCGGTTACCACCGTGGTCAACCAGCCCTGCAGGAAATACAGGTTCAGCAGGTTCATGAAGTTGACGGTCCAGAGCAGAAGAGTTCCAGCGGCGCGGCCATCATAGAGCAGCCGGATGAAGCTGATGCCGCCCTTCTTGCGATCGGCGTCGGGCAGAATATACTCTGCGCCGGTCACGTTGATGGATGGAACGATTCGCTTTAGCCAGCGGCCTACTTGCTCCAGTCTTTTCTTCTGCAGCACCAGGAACTGCAGTGATTCGGGCAGCATCACGATCATCAGGATCGCGATAACCATCGGTACAGCGGAGCCGAAGTAGAATACGGACCGCCATCCGAAGCGTGGCAGGAGCCACGCCGCGACGAATCCGCCTAATGCCGCGCCCGCGGTGAAGCCGTTCGCGACCACCATCATGATGGTCACGCGCGAGCGTTGCGGGCTATATTCGCTGACCAGAGCCATGGCGTTGGGCATGATCGCGCCCATTCCGAGGCCTCCGATGACGCGCACGATCCGCAACTCCTCGAGGGAATCCGCGCGCGCGGTCATCCAGGTCAGCAGCGCATAGAAGATGGTGGATACGATCAAAACCGGACGACGCCCGACCTTGTCGGCCAGCATGCTGAAGAAAATGGATCCGAGCAGCACGCCCAGCGGAGCGGCGCTTAGGACGGGTCCCAACTGCGTTCGCGAAATGTGAAGCTCATTGCTCAACGCCGGCGCGACATAGCCGAGCGACTGCACGTCGAACCCGTCCATCAGCAGGCAGGCGAAGCACAGCAGGTAGGTGCTGATTTGAAATGCGCTTAGCGGGCTATCGTCGATGATGTTAGTAACGTTGATCTTCATACGCACGGAGCCTCTTCGCGCCACAATCCCAACGCCTTGTGGACAGGCCGATCTGAAAAGCTGAACAATACGGCCTCGCCGGCTGCCTGATGCGACACAGGACACCACGACGGTACCACGAAGACATCGTTTTTTCGCCACTCGAAGGACGTGCCGCCGATCTGGCTGCGGCCGCCGCCCTCGGCCACGCAGTACACCGTCGCGTCGGTGGAGCGATAGGCAGATCCTTGGAATCCGGCGGGTAACAATTGTAGAAACGCGCCGATGGTCGGCATGGGGGAGCCGCCAGTCGCCGGATTCGAATACTGCATCTTGATTCCGTGGCAGGCGTCCAGCGGCGAGTTGCGATACAGCCAATCCAACGCCTCGCGGCTGCGCGCGTAAGGATAATTGAAGACCGGCGTGGTCGATCGACTCGGTGTGTAATCGACCGGCAGGAGATTCTGGCTGTAGCGGGCGGCCGCGTCCCCTTCTTTACGGGTCATGGGCTGCAAGCCCTGCGGATGCGGCTCGGCGAAGCTCGTCCCGAGCAGATTCACGATGGGAATATCCAAACCGTCCAGCCAGATGACGGGCGTGTCGCCGGGGTTGCCGTGATCATGGTAGGTCCACGAGGGCGTAATGACGAAATCGCCTGGATGCATGGTGGTCCGTTCGCCATCTACCGCCGTATAACCCTGCTCGCTTTCGATCACGAATCGTAAAGCGGACGTGACGTGACGGTGGGTGGTTGTGGTCTCTCCAGGATCGACCAGTTGCAGGCCGGCGTAGACGCTCTGGGTGATCAGCGAAGTCCCAGGCATCGACGGATTCTCGAGAATCAATACGCGGCGTTCGGCTTCCTCGGCGGTGATCAGGCGGCCTGCTTCGAGCAGCAGCGCGCGCATTTCCTGGAAGCGCCATAGCGCGGGACTCGCCGGAGGGCGCGGCTGGGACGGGATCAGGTCGCCCAGAACTTCCCACAGCGGAGCGGCGTGCTTCTGCTGCAGCCGCTGATAATAATCGCGCCGCTCGGCGGAAATTCCTGGTCTAGATTCCATCAGGCCTCTGCCGCGCGAACTTTCACTTCCATGCTGCCAATCTTCTCGATGGCCGCCACGATCGTGTCACCCGGTACGATGGGGCTGACGCCTTCCGGAGTCCCGGTAATGATGACATCGCCGGGATGAAGTGTGTAGAACGACGATGCCATCTCAATCAGCTCGGCCACGCCCAACGTCATGAATCGGGTGTTTGAGTTCTGCTTCATTTCTCCGTTCAGGACGATGGATAAGTCCAGCTCGCCGGGATTCGGAATTTCGTCCGCTGTAACCAGCCATGGACCCAGGACCATGTAACTATCCGGCGATTTACGAAAGCTGCGGTCCTCGGAGCCGCGGATGGTGATATCCAATCCGATGCTGTAGCCGGCGACATAATCGAGCGCGTCTTTGGCGCTGACATTGTTTGCACGCTTGCCGATGACGACGGCCAGCTCCACTTCGTGATCGTTGCGGCGCTCCAGATGTCTGAGCGCAATTCCTTCACCTGCGCCAACCAGAGCGCTGTTGGCTTTGAGAAACAGGCCCGCCTTCTGAATCGTAATGGTGTGGCTTGGGTTGCCGGCGCTAAGTTGCGAATCGCTGGCGACCTCGCTCATGTGCTTGGCGTAGTTGACCGGCGCGGCGATGATTTTCCCGGGGTTCGCCACCGGACTGAGCAGCTTCAGACCTTCCAAGGGCAGAGCGGGAGAACTAGCGGTGATCGCCCGGACGCGTTCTATTACTTCGTCCAGATTTGCGATGAGCAGATCGTAGCCGGGAAGAGGATATCGGTAGGCCGACAGGAAATCCAGCGCCGCGGTGACATCGGTCACCTCTGAACCCTCGACTAATCCTAGGCGCGAATCCCCAAAGCGGCACAAACGCATGGGGACAATGATATCAGTCGTAATATTAGGGGATGTCTCGCCGGTTGCGTTGCGCCCCGCGCTCGATTCCTTCCATAATGAGCCGCTCGGACGTTGGCACGTCTACCCATTGGCCGATGTGGGTCCATTTGCCGCTTTCGAGGTCTTTGTAGTGCTCGAAAAAATGCGCGATCTGCTCGCGTAGGATTTTAGGCAGATCGAGGTAGGAGCCGATATCGACGTAAAACGGGTGCAGATCGTCAACCGGTACGGCGATGATTTTCTCATCGAGCCCGGCCTGGTCCTCCATCAGCAAAGCTCCCACTGGGCGGCAGCGAACCACGGCGCCGGACACGACTGGCACCGGCGCGATTACCAACACGTCGCAAGGATCTCCGTCCTGCGATAGTGTTTGCGGGATGAATCCGTAGTTGCCGGGGTAGAACATGGCGGTGTGGAGAAATCGATCCACGAACATCGCGCCGGAGGATTTGTCGAGCTCGTACTTTACCGGTGTGCCGCCGACGGGGATTTCTATAATCGCGTGCAGATCGGTGGGAGGATTTCTGCCGGCGCTAATTTTGGTTACGTCCATCGCTGTTTCAACCTATAGCATCACCTAGAGCACGACGAGCGCGACGGCGGCGATGCTCATGGCAGCCGCACAAGCCCATCCGAGTATTCGCATCGCCGGTGAGTTCGTTCGAGTGCCCATGATCTTCTTATCACTGGTCACCAGAACCACCAGAATCACCAGGGGCGGCGCAAGTAGTCCGTTGACCACCGCCGACCAGAAGAGCATCTTTACGGCATTCAGGCCGGCGTAATTGAGCGCAAGGCCTACCACCACTGCTACGGCAATCACCGCATAGAATCGCTTGGCCGAGTGAGGCTTCTTCCCCAGTGAGGCATTCTTCCAGCGAGCTGCCTCCGCAATCGCGTATGCGCAGGAACCCGCTAAAACTGGCACGGCCAGCATGCCCGTTCCGATCAAGCCCAGGGTGAAGAGCCAATAGGCGCCCTTGCCGGCCAGAGGTTGAAGGGCGTCAGCAGCTTGCTGTGCCGTCTCAATATTCTTCACGCCATGGGCGTTCAGTGTGGCTGCCGTGGTCAGGATGATGAAATACATCACCAGATTCGAGAGCAACATTCCGGTCATGATGTCGGTTCTGGCGGCCACGAGTTCGTCGTCGGTGGAACCCTTCCGCTGCGCCACAGTGTTTTTCCCGTGCTCGCGATCTTCTTCCACTTCTTGAGCCGCCTGCCAGAAGAATAGATAAGGCGAGATGGTGGTGCCCAGGATTCCCACCAGGACGGACATATAGGATCGCGTCCATTCGACATGCGGAATCACGGTTGCTCGAATCACTTGCCCCCAGTTGGGCTTTACCAGGAAAGCGGTGATCACATATGCGAACAGGACCAGCGTCAGCCACTTGAAAACGCGCACCATGGATCGGTACGAAGTCAAGAACAGCAGCGCGATGATCAAACCTGCGAACACCGGCGTCCAGAAATAGGATCGGACGCCCGTGACCATCTGCATCGCATCCGCCATACCGCCCAGGTCGGCGCCGATGTTGAACACGTTCGCGACGATCAGCAATCCGCAGGCTGGCCACAGCACCCACGGTGAATACCTTCTTCGGATCACGCCCGCCAGTCCTCGGCCCGTTACCATGCCGAGACGAGCGCACATGAGCTGCACGGCAGCCATGAGGGGAAATGAAAAAAGCGCAGTCCACAGCCCCGCGTATCCATAGGTGGCGCCGGCGACCGAGTAGGTCGAGATGCCGGAAGGATCGTCGTCCGCTGCTCCGGTGATCAGTCCGGGGCCGAGGCTGTGAAAGAAGCCCGGTAGAGGTCCGTTGTGCTTCTTTGAAGGGGTTGGTTGCAATGACGGCTCATCTCATTATCGCTGCTCGATCTAGAAAACCGTCCGCTGCTGAGAGAGGCTCTTGCTGCGTAGGGAGAAGCGAGGCTCTGTCGCGTCGCCGCCCAGGATGCGCTGGCACGCGTATTCGCCGACCGCCGGACCGTGTTTGAATCCGTGGCCCGAGCCTCCGCCGATCAGCCAGACGTTCTCAACATCGGGATGCCGATCGATCAGAAAATCGCCGTTGGAGGTGTTCTCGTATTGGCAGACCCGGGATTCAGTTAGAGGGGCATCCTGGAGAGCAGGGAATCTTTCTGCCAGGAAGTTGCGCGCCTCTGCGATGCTGGTGGCTCCTACGACGCGGTCGCCGGAATCCGGATCGAAGGCTGGACCATGCCGGTCGAATGCAAGCTTGAATCCGCGGGCGTCGATATCCGGAATGCCATACGGACCGAGAGGATGGTCGAAATCTATCCAAACCGGCAAGTGCGGCGGCGAGAATCTGGAGTCGCCTGCGGGTGGTGCGAAGTACAAAACTTCCTGGCGGGTCGGGAAAATGCGAGAGCTTAGCAGATCGGGGAAAAGCTTGGGCAGCCATGCCCCACAGGCGAATACGATCGTTTTCGCGGGAATGGATTCACGGTTAAAATCGGGCGGAACGAAGGCTGTTGCGCATTTCACGCCGAGTTGGATGGAGGCTTCTACTACGATCGCTACTGCGCGGCGCGCCTGGACCGCTCCGCTGCCGGGCTCGAGGATGCCGAACAGGTCCGGGTCGGCGACATGCATTTGCGGATAGCGTTTCGCGAGGCCCGCGGACGTCAGGATCTCGAAGGGGACGCCCGCGCTTCGCAGAGTGATGCAGGTATCCTGCCCGGCTTTCGCACCATCGCGCGCCATCCACAGCACGCCGGTTTTGTGAAATAGCGACTGTCCGGTTTGCTGAAATAAATCCTGCCACAGGGTGAGGGACCGCATCGCCATGCGGGTGTAAATCTCATCGGCGCCGTAGCCCATGCGGATCACGCGGCTTTCGTCGCCGGAGCTGGATCGGACGTGGCCTGGACCCCAAGCGTCCAGCAAAAGCACTGATTTTCCGGCCTTGGCCAGCCACCAAGCGGTCCACGCGCCGAAGGTCCCAGAGCCGACTACCGCGACATCGTACACGGTTACAACTCGCGGCCCAGCACCGGGATCGTCCCGCCGCTGATCTGCGAGGCTTCGTCCGTTGCCAGATGAACCAGCATGCTGGCGACCTGCGCGGGCTGCACCCACTTCGAAGGATCCGCGTTAGGCATGGCCGCGCGATTCCCGGGAGTATCCATGGTTCCCGGCAGGACGACGTTCGCAGTAATGCCGCGATCTTTATTTTCGATCGCCACGGTCCGTACTAACGATACAAGCGCTGCCTTCGACGCAGCGTATGCGCCGATCTTCGGCGCGGGCTCGATGGCGGCCTTGCTTCCGATGGCGAGAATTCGTCCGCTGCCTCGCGTGCGCATATCGGGCAGCACGGCACGAATGATGTAGAACGCCGCGACCAGATTCGCATCAAGCATGCTGCGGAACGTGTCGTCGTCGGTTTCCGCTACGGGCTTTCCCCCCTTGAACGCGCCGACCAGATGGACCAAGACGTCGATTCGTCCGAACTTCGCGACGAGCGCCGAGCTTAGTGCCTTGGCTGATTCGCCGCTGGCGATTTCACCGGGAAATGCCTTGAAGTTTGGATGTCCGAAATCCGAGTCTTGAATCTTAGGAGAGACACCTCCAACTTGCGCGCCCGCTTCGAGGAATGCTTTGGTCACGGCCATGCCTAATCCGCCGTTCGCTCCGGTAATCAGAGCAACTTTGTTCGTAAGATTCATTTCGCTATCCTCCGTTCTTCCAATTCTTCCAGCGTCCGCGGCCAGTCTTCCCGCAACAACCGGCTGAGCGCGCGATCGGCCAGCAATCGGCCGCCGGTCTGGCACTGGGCGCAGTAGTTAGTCTCATGCGACGCGTAGCGGATGCGCTGGACCTTCGTGCCGCAAACGGGACAAGGCTGTCCGTAGCGCCCATGCACGGCCATCTCTTTGCGAAATGCCGTAACGCCTTCCGGGAATCCGCCTGCGGTCTCGGCGCGTAGCCTGTCTATCCATTCTTGTAAGGTGGCCCGCGTGGCGAGGCGCAGCCTGGCGATCTCGTCTGCCGTCAATCGCGATGTCAGCGTGATGGGCGACAGTTTTGCGCGATGCAGGATCTCATCCGAATACGCGTTGCCGATACCGCTGAAGACGTGGGGATCGGTAAGCGCGCGCTTAAGCGTGTGGTTTCCGATAGTAAGCGCACTGGTGAATTCGGTGAGCGACGCCGACATGACATTGATGCCTCCCGGATCCAGAGCCGCCAGGTCCGCCCTGCCCGCCGCCATGTGCAGCGACGCGCGCTTTTGCGATCCGGCCTCGGTGAGCGTAAGGCATCCGTTGTCGAACACCAAAGCCGCTAGAGTCCGTCGCCCGTCGGCTTTTTTCGCTTTCTCGCTCCAATGCAGCCGCCCTGCGATCATCAGATGAAGCACCAGCCAGATGTCGTTATCGAATCCGATGGCGATGCGCTTGCCGACGCGCTGGATCGCCGTAACCGCATGTCCCACGCACGAATCCACTGGCGGGTCGATTGTCCGCACCAGGAACGGGCTGGCGATTTGAGCTTTGGTCAGCGGATGGCCGCAAATCCGCTGCTCGAGTGCTTCGATATATACCGTGACGTCGGGCAGCTCCGGCATGATCCTGCTTATTAGAGAATACAGACATGACACCTGCTGAAATCGAACACATCTTCGATATTCCGGCTGGGCATCGCAGAGGATTCTCGATGCGGCCAAGAGACTGAGTCCGGACGATCTGATCCGCAATACAGGCGAGCCTGCGCGAAAAAGGCGAAAAAGGGGTCAGACGACATTTTGCCCTCCCGATGGTTGGTTGCGGGAGGGCGATAGGTCCCATAAAATGTCGTCTGACCCCTTTTTCGGACACCTTTTTCGACAAGCAACTGGCGCGTTGGCCTAGAAACCCATTACCTGATAGCCGGCATCGACGAACAACACGTTGCCGGTGACGCCGCGGCCCAGGTCGCTGGCCAGGAACACGGCGGTGTCGGCGACTTCCTCGGGGGTGCAATTGCGACGCAGAGGCGCTCGCGTGGGCATCGATTCCAGCATTTTCGAAAGTCCCGCAACGGCTCGCGCCGAGGCAGTCTTCACCGGACCCGCGGAGATCGCGTTGACCCGGATGTTCGAAGGACCCAGGTCGCTCGACAAATAGCGTACGCAGGCTTCGAGCGCGGCTTTGGCGACGCCCATCACGTTGTAGTTGGTCACCACGCGCGTGGCGCCCAGATAGGACAGCGTGATCACGGATCCGCCTTCGGTCATCAGTGGGGCGACGGTGCGGGCAGTAGATACCAGCGAGTAAGCGCTCACGTCCTGGGCCAGCGTGAACCCTTCGCGCGAGGTTTCGAGAAACGGACGCGTCAGGTCTTCCCGATTGGCGAAAGCGATGCTATGAACCAGCGCGTCCAGGCGGCCGTGCTGGCGCACGGTCTCAGCCAGGCGAGCCAGATCTTCCTCGCGGGTAACGTCGCACTCGAAAATCGCCGCAGCGTTCAGGGCCGAGCCCAGTTCGCCGACGGTTTCTTTTTGACGATCTCCTTGATAAGTCAGCAGCAGTTTGGCGCCTTCGCGGTGGAACGCTTGGGCAATGGCGTAGGCGAGACTCCATTTGTTCGCTACGCCCAAAATCAGCGCGGTCTTACCCGCGAGCAGTTCAGGCATGAACTGCTATTCTACCGTGCGTATTGGGCGCAGGCTTGCGTTACGGACAGAAGCACCTCGCCGACGTGCTGCACGATGGCAAACAGTTCGGGAACAACGGCCACGGCGATGGAAGTAACCATGCCGCCGAGGAGGGCATATTCCGTCATATCCTGACCTCGCCGATCCGCCCACAGATTCGCCAGTAAAGTTGTCATTTATCTGTCTCCTGTGAAGGCAGTTTAGCCGCAGGGTCGGGATGGGCCATCCTGGACGGTGGTACTGCGAGTACCAAATCCTCCGGAGGACCAGAGTCCCATATGCCCAATTGCCGTTCAAAATCCATGGGTTACCAGCTAAACTGGGGACTGGCCTAACCGCATTGACCGATGAAGATAACTGAAATTTTCATCACGCGGCCAGTCATGACTGCGCTGCTGATGATCGGCATCGTCCTATTCGGGATCGCCGGATACCGTTCCCTGCCGGTCAGCGACCTGCCAAACGTCGATTTCCCGACAATTCAGGTCTCGGCCGCCCTACCGGGGGCCAGCCCCGAGACCATGGCGACCTCGGTGGCGACTCCGCTAGAGCGTCAGTTCGCGACGATCGCCGGGATCGATTCCATGACATCCAGCAGCGGCATCGGGGCCACGACGGTCACCATCCAGTTCACCCTGGATCGTTCGATCGATGCGGCGGCGCAGGACGTGCAGAACGCCATCGCCGTCGCTCTCAAGAAGTTGCCGCCGGGAATGCCCACGCCGCCCTCCATTCAGAAGGTGAACCCAGCCGACCAGCCCATCTTGTTCTTCACCCTCTCTTCGCCGACGTTAGCGCTGACGGCCGTAGACGAGTATGCCGAAAATCTGATGGCCCAGCGGATTTCCCAGCTCGCCGGCGTCGCTCAGGTGAATGTGTTCGGGGCGCAGAAGTGGGCGATTCACGCCCAGCTGGATCCTGGCCTTCTGGCAGTGCACCACATTGGAATCGACGAGGTAGAACAGGCGCTTTCGCAGCACAACGTGAACCTGCCGGTTGGCACGTTATGGGGAAAAGAACAGGCCATGACGCTCAAGGCCAGCGGCCAGCTCATGACCGCTCCCGCATTCAGCCAGATGATCGTGACGTACCGGAACGGATCGCCAGTGCGTTTGGGCGAACTGGGGCAAGTTGTGGATGGCGCCCAGAACGACAAGAGCGCGGTGTGGCTGGTGGATGCGGGCGGGAGTGAGCGCGCTATCGGCCTCTCCATCCAGAGGCAGCCAGGGACGAACACGGTCGATGTGGTGAAAAGAATCCGCGCACTGCTGCCGACCTTCCTCGAACAGATTCCCCCTTCGGTGAAGCTGACGATTCTACTGGACCGTTCCGAGCCGGTGCTCGACTCCGTCAACGACGTGAAATTCACGCTGGCGCTGGCAGTAGGGTTGGTCGTCCTGGTGATCTTCCTCTTTTTACGCAATTTTTCCGCCACGCTGATTCCGAGCCTGGCGCTGCCGATCTCCGTGATCGGCACATTCGCGGTGATGAACCTGCTGGGATACACGCTGGACAATTTGTCGCTGATGGCGTTGACGCTCTCGGTGGGCTTTGTGGTGGATGACGCCATCGTGGTGCTGGAGAATATCGTCCGGCACATGGAAATGGGCAAGAGCCGTATGCTAGCCGCCATTGAAGGCGCGCGAGAGATCGGTTTCACGGTTCTCTCCATGACTCTCTCGCTCACAGCGGTATTCATCCCGGTGTTGTTCATGAGCGGAATCATGGGGCGGCTGTTCCACGAATTCGCCGTGACCATCATGGTGGCGATTCTGATCTCTGGCTTCGTTTCGATCAGCCTGACGCCGATGTTGTGCAGCCGGTTTCTGCGGCCTCCGACGGAACAGCACAACGCGCTCTATCGCGCGTCGGAGCGGTTTCTGGATGCAATGATGTCGGCGTATGCCTGGATGCTGCGCGGCGTGATGCGATATCGGGTGGTCACAATGATCGGCGCGGCTGGGACGCTGGTGGCGACCATCTACCTGGCGGGCGTGGTGCCGAAGGGTTTTATCCCCAATCAGGATATCCGCCAGCTTCAAGGGAATACGGAAGCCCGGCAGGACATCTCCTTCGATGCCATGGCGAAGCTGCAGCAGCAGGCAGCCGGCACCTTGGCCGGAGATCCGAATATCGATGCCTTCATCTCATTTATGGGAACGGGCAGCCAGCAAGCGTCGGTGAACCAGGGACGCTTCTTCGTGCGTTTGAAACCTCGCACCGAGCGGAAGCTGACGCCGGAGCAAGTGATCAATGAGCTTCGGCCGAAATTGGATGGCGTTGCGGGGATGCGTACTTATCTGACGAATCCGCCTCTGGTGCGCATCGGTGGTAATCAGAGCCGCAGCCTGTACCAGTTCACATTGCAATCGCAGGATCTGAATGCACTGTACAGTTCCGCCGCGGAATTCGAGAAACGCATGCGGGCGCTGCCGGGACTTTCCGACGTCAATAGCGATCTTCAAATATCGAGCCCTATGCTGTCGGTGGATATCGATCGCGATCGCGCATCGTCGTTGGGAGTGACGGAAGAACAGATCGAGAATGGCTTGTACGATGCCTATGGTCAGCGCCAGGTTTCTACCATTTACACATCGGTGGACAGCTATTGGGTCGTTATGGAAGTGAAGCCTGAGTTCCAGCGCGATCCGAAGGCACTTGGGCTCTTATACATCCGATCCTCCAGCGGCAACCTGGTGCCTCTAAATGAAGTCGTAAAACTCACTCCCGGCGTGGGCCCGCTTTCTATATCGCACCTGGGGTTACTGCCGGCCACGACCATCGCATTCAATCTTCAGCCCGGCGTGTCGCTGGGAGATGCCGTGGACCGTGTGCAGAATCTGGCGCAAGAAGTTCTGCCGGATTCGGTCAGTACTAGCTTCCAGGGAGCGGCCGCGGCCTTCCAGTCATCGCTCGAAGGCATGGGACTCCTGCTGGCGCTGGCGATTCTGGTGATCTATATGGTGCTGGGGATTTTGTACGAGAGCTTCATTCACCCCATCACGATTCTTTCCGGGCTCCCTTCCGCCGGACTCGGTGCGCTGGCGACGCTCCTGATCTTCCACGACGAGCTGAACATCTACTCTTTCGTCGGCGTCATCATGCTGATCGGAATCGTGAAGAAGAACGCGATCATGATGATCGATTTCGCGCTGGAATCGCAGCGGACGCAAGGGACATCGCCCGCCGAGGCGATTTACGAAGCCTGCCTGATCCGCTTCCGGCCGATTATGATGACGACTCTCGCGGCGCTGGCAGGGACGCTGCCGATCGCTCTGGGGATGGGCGCAGGCGGCGAGTCGCGACGTCCGATGGGACTGGCGGTAGTCGGCGGCCTGGTGGTGTCACAGCTTCTGACGCTGTTCATCACGCCAGTGTTCTACACCTACATGGAAAAGTTCCGTAGACCTTCTAAAAAATCCGGGCCCAGGAAGAAACCCACTACGCTCGAGACTTCAAGCGAAGTCGCACTGAGAGGTTGATCGTCATAGCTCGCGGGGGGGTGCGCTCCGGAGTAAAGCGCCGGACGTACAATGGTCTCAGTGTTGCGATCCTACTCTCTCAGAGCAGTTCGACTGGCCTGTGAAGAAGCTGCCCGTCGCACCATTTACGATATGGGACGCGGGATACGAAGCCTCGGCGTTATCGCGTGTGTTTCCCCGCTACTTGGCTTGTTATCTCTTCTGGAGGGAACGCGACAAGGACTAAGGTTGGCGACATTTGATCCTCAGGGGTTGCTCGACACGTCCTTCGGATGGTCGGAGATATTTCTCCCCTTTGCAATGAGCATCGTTGTTACTGCGGTGGTGATGGTTTGCCATGGCATTTTAACCGCGATGATGGAGCGCTTTCGAGTGGAGGCAGAAACCGCAACGCTCCAGTTGATGAATGACCTTGTTCGGCCATCAACCAACATTTAGCGCACGATCCGCAGGCGAAACGGCCTGCTCCACCCTGTACACTGAAATTATCCTCCGTTGGACCTCTTAACTCCACTCATGTATGTGAAAGGCGTGGGCCCGGCACGCGCCGCCATGCTTGAAGCCAAGGGTCTGAAGACCGTGGAGGATCTGCTGACCTATGCGCCGTTCCGCTATGAAGACCGCAGCAATGTAAAGCGAATCGACAAGCTGGCTCCCGGCGAAATGGCCACGGTGCTGGCCGAAGTGCGAACGACGCGGATGTCCGGATTCCGCCGGCGCGGCCTCGGCATGTTCGAAGCGACCTTTACGGATTCTTCGGGCGGCATTCTGACGGGCAAGTGGTTCCACGGCGGATACCTCAACGACGTCCTCGCGCCGGGGCAGAAGATCGCGCTGTTCGGCAAGGTGGAGTACGATTCCTACTCGCGCGGCCTAAGCATGATGCATCCCGAGTTCGAGATCCTGACGGGTGATGACGACGGCGATGCGTCGCTGCACACCGGCCGGGTGGTTCCGGTGTACGAGGCTGCCGGGAAAGTGAACACGCGGGTTCTGCGCAGCCTGGTTCATCGCATCCTGGAGAGTTTGCCTGGACTGCCGGATCAACTGCCGCCTCATATTCTGCGGCCCTTGAAGCTGCCGGACCGCTGGACCGCAATCCGCGGCCTGCATTTTCCGCCTCCGGATTCGGATCTGCGTTTGCTGAACTCGTTTCGCTCGCCCGCGCAGTATCGGCTGATCTTCGAGGAATTCTTCTGGCTGGAATGCGGCCTGGAGCTGAAGCGCGCCCGGGCTCGCCTGGATCCGGGCATCGGCTTTCAATTGAACGAGCGAGTTCGCGAGCGGATCAAGCAGATGCTGCCGTTCAAGCCCACCGGCGCGCAGAAGCGCGTGCTGGCGGAGATCGCGCACGATATGGCGGCGCCGCATCCCATGTATCGATTGCTGCAGGGCGACGTCGGCAGCGGGAAGACGCTCGTGGCGGCCGAGGCGGCGATTATCGCCATCGAAAACGGGTACCAGGTGGCGGTGCTGGCGCCGACAGAAATCCTCGCGGCGCAGCATTATTTCTATTTCAAGAAGCTGTTTCAGAAGCTGGGCTACACGACAATTCTGTTGACTGGTTCGAACACGGCGCGCGAAAAAATGCAGCTGAAGAAGCTGGCGGCGGCCGGCCTGGCGAAGGTCGTGATTGGAACGCATGCTCTGCTCGAAGCCGACGTCGAATTCGCCAAGCTGGGCTTTGCCGTGGTGGATGAGCAACATCGATTCGGAGTCGAGCAGCGCCAGAAACTGCTCGAAAAGGGGGCGCATCCGGATATTTTGGTGATGACGGCGACTCCGATTCCTCGCACGCTGGCGCTGACGGTATACGGCGATCTGGACGTGAGCGTGATCGACGAAATGCCTCCGGGGCGCATTCCGATCATCACCAAACATGTGGAGGACGCGCGCGTCGAGCAGGTGTACAGCTTTCTGCAAACCCACATCGACAGGGGTTTCCAGGCTTACGTCGTGTATCCGGTGATCGAGGAGTCGGAGACGCAGGCGATGAAGGCGGCGCAGAAGATGCACGAACATCTCTCGAAGGTGGTCTTCCCGAATGTTGCCGTGGGCCTGCTGCATGGGAAGCTCTCGTCGGATGACAAAGAAGCAGCTATGGAAAAGTTCCAGCGCGGCGAGACCAAAATCCTGGTGTCGACCACGGTGATCGAGGTCGGCGTGGATGTGCCGAACGCAACGGTGATGGTGATCGAGCAGGCCGAGCGTTTCGGTTTGGCGCAACTGCATCAGCTTCGAGGGCGCGTAGGCCGCGGGGCGGAGCAGAGCTACTGCATCCTGGTGACGGAGAAGATGAATCCTACGGCCAACGAACGGATCCGCACTTTAGTCGAATCGTGCGACGGTTTTTATATCGCGGAGATGGACATGAAGCTGCGCGGTCCGGGCGAGTTTTTCGGCACGCGGCAATCGGGGCTGCCTGCACTGCATATCGGAAACATTTTGCGCGACGCCGATATTCTGGAGATCGCTCGCAACGAAGCGGCGGCGTTTGTAGCGCATCCACCGCAGGAGAGCGATTTGCGGCGAGCTATCGAATTCATCCGCGACCATTGGCAGCGGCGTTACGGGCTCGTGCAGGTGGGATGACGCAGGTTGGATAGATGCGGGTAATCGGAGGAGAATTCCGTAGCCGTGTGCTCAAGAGTGTCCCGGGGCTGGACGTGCGGCCGACGCCGGATCGCTTGCGCGAATCATTGTTCAATATTCTTGCGCCGCGTATTGCAGGCGTCGTGTTTGCTGATCTGTATGCCGGATCGGGTGCGGTAGGGATTGAGGCGCTGAGCCGCGGTGCATCCAGGGTCGTATTTGTGGAGCCGAATCGCGCGGCAGTGAATGTGATTCGTCAGAATCTGAAGTCTCTTGATATTGAGGCGCGTACTCAGGTGTTACAGGGGCGGGCGACTGCGCTGCTGGGCGGGATCCGCGCGGATATCGTGTTTCTCGACCCTCCGTATGAGCTGACGGCGGAGTACGAGACGGCTTTAACGAAACTCGGCGCGCAGCCGCCGAAGCTGGTGATTGCGCAGCACAGTGTGCGGCTGAAGCTTGCGGAATCGTTTGGTGCGCTGCGGCAAACTCGGGCGCTACGGCAAGGCGACAACTGCCTGAGCTTTTATAGCTCAGTCCCGCCTGCCTGAATGCCTGGCTGAAGCCAAGCGCCGCCTAAAGGCCGCCCTCCATCCACGGCTAGATAAGGAGGGCGGGCTTGAGCCCGCGCGGGACTTTAGTCCCGCCGTCCATCCACGTGCTACGGCTGGCGCGGGGCCGACAGGAAGTCCAGATACAACCAGTAGCATCCCGCGGCGACGGCGAGGATGATCGCGACACCGATCACGATCGCTACCCATTTCCCGGAGACCGTTTTCATACTAGGGTGAAGTCACCGCGGCCGAAGCGCCCTTGGTGTTGGTCAGCGTGACGGATACCTTCGTCACAGCCGTCGCGCTGCCAGTGATGCTGAAGGGCACGGTCAGCCGGAACTGGCCGCCGGTCGCATTCGAAGCTGAGTTATTAAACCATGTCGTGAAGGCAGAAGTCAGCGGAACGGTGACTTGGACCAACGCCGCGGGAGTACTGCTCGATACTGTGAAGGTGAAGCTTCCGCTGGATACTTCGCGGGTGTTGGAGTAGCCCTGGACCACTACGTTGATCCCACCCGAAACTTGCTGAAGCGCAACAGAAGTAATCACAGGGACCGCCGAATTGATCGTGATGGTATTGGTGGGCGCCGGACTCGGCGTAATATTCTGGCCGCCCGCGGACATGTTCGCTATGGTGGTGATGGTTCCCGCGACTGTGCCCGTGATAATAGCGGGGCTCGGCACGGTCGGGAAAATGGCCTGCGTGGTGTTGGCGCGAACGATGAACTCCAGGCTGCGCGTGCCGTTCGAGAAACGCGCCTCCTCGCCTGTGCCGCCTACGGTGGAGGCGAAGGTGAGCGTCACCAAACCTGTAATCTCCAGCGGATAAGGTGCACTGGTGGTCAGGCCGACCGCCGGCTGTGTAGTGTTCCCGACGGTGATGGACGTCGTAGGAGGCGGCGGCAGAATGATGCTGATGGAGATCGTCTTACTGCCGAACTGGCCACGGGCATCCGTGGCCGTAACAGTGAATGTGCTGGTCCCGCCCGCGCCCGGAGTTCCGCTGATCACGCCGGTGGCGGCGTTCAGATTAAGTCCCGACGGCAGCGTTCCGGAAGGAATGGTAAATGTGTAGGGCGGAGTTCCACCGGAGGCGGTTACTGTTTGCGAAAACGCCGCCAACACGACACCCGCGAAGTTGCCGTTGGTGATCGTCACCGGAGCCGTCGCATTGGTGATGTTGATGGTCAGGCTTTTTCGCGCAACGGCCTTGTTGACATCGGTCACGACGACGTCGAACGAGAACGTTCCGAGAATGGTGGGCGTGCCGCTGATGACGCCGGTCGTGTCCAGGATCAGGCCCGTCGGCAACGATCCGCTGCCCAGCGACCATGTCAAAGGCTGGGTTCCTCCGGTGGCAGCCAGCAGTTGTGAATACGTCTGGTTCACCGCGCCATCCGGAAGCGATGCGGTCGTGATGCTCAACAACTGGCCGGCCCCGATGGTGATGATCAGATTCTTGGTCGCGACGGAGGCCAGCGAATCGAGCACCTGCACGGTGAATGGAAATACTCCCGATGCCGAAGGGACGCCGGTGATTTGTCCGCTGGCCGCATTCAAGCTCAGTCCTGGGGGAAGCGTACCGGCGGATACAGACCAACGATAGGGCAGCGATCCTCCGTTCGCTGTGACGAAATCGGAGTAGGGCACTCCGGGCAGGCCGGCAACAAGTGCAGTCGTGGCGATCGAGACGGCTGGCAGCACGCTGAACACGAACGACTGTGAAAAGACTTGTTGGGTAGCGTCGCGCAAAGATACCGGTAGCGCGAAGGTCCCGGAATTAGGCGGCATTCCCGTGATGACTCCGGTCGTCGGGCTGATGCTCAGGCTCTGCGGACTGGGAATATCGAAACTCCAACGATAGGGTGGAATGCCACCCGAGGGAGTGAGCGTCGCCCGATAGGCAACGTTCTGGTTGGCAGGGGGAATAGTACTCTCCGCGATGTGCAGCGGGCCCTGCGTGACGTTGAATGTGTAATCGTGGGTCGCGACCACTTGAGATTCCGGGTCCATCGCCTGGATGCGAGTCTGGAAAATCCCGGTGCTTACCCCGAAGCCCGTAAGCAGGCCGCTGGGCGAGATACTGAAGCCCGGCGGCAGCGTCCAGCCGACGGGGATGGACCAAACCAGGGTCTGGCTGCCCGCGGATTCCATCTGAAATGAATAGGGCTGACCCACGTAGGCATTGGGCAGCGCGGGCGTGATGATGGCAATACCGCCTTGCACATTGAGTACGTAGGGGCGCGACGCGACTTGCAGAGTGATCTGATCCTGGACCTGAATCGTGAAATTGTAGGTGGCCGTAACGTTAGGCGCGTTGCCCGCCAGGGTTCCATTGGCTGGATCCAGCACCAAGCCGGCAGGTAGTGTGCCGAAGGGCACGGTCCACGCGAATTGTCCCGTTCCGCCTTGGGTCATGATTTGAACAGCGTAAGGCTGGTTCGCCGCAGCGTCGGGCAGCGTCGTCGTGATGATTTGTAGCTGCTGGACGACGGCAAGCGTGAACTGTTTTGTGGCGCTCTGACCGGTGGATAGCGATGTAGCCTGAACGATGAAGTTATACACGCCGGGGAAAGTCTGAACCGCGCCCGTACACAAGGGAGGGCCGCCTTGCGAGGGGAAACCGTAGCAAAATGTGCCCTGGGTAATGACGGGGGCCGGTCCCACGACGAAACCGGAAGGCGCCGGTGCGCCCACGGCAAAGGACCAAGCCACCGGACCCGGATCGTCTGTCGAATCCAGAGTCACCGGCGTGTACGGTTGCCCGAAGAGCGCGGGTGGCAGCGGCGATTTTGTCGTAATTGTAAACCCAGCTGCCTGGGCGGAAAGCGTGAGTGCCGCGCTGGCCAGCAGTAGCGCGAGGATGGCTAGCCGTCTCATTGGGCGGCTCCTTCGGCGCTCTGAATCAGCGCCAAGGGTGCGAAGAGGACCTCACCCAGAGCCGCGTCAAATAATTTGAATGCGCCGCCTTGCAAGCTCGTCAGCCGGAATGCCGACGATCCGATCGGGAACAATCCTTCGGGGCTGCATCCACAGTCGATGGTTGTCGCCGCGCCCGATTCGAGTTGTACGGCAGTTATGGAACCGCCTCCGTCCACTGCGATCACGATTTTGTTGTCGCTTGTGACCGCGACGGCCGCCGCGGGCGGGGAAGAATCCGCAAAAGCCGCTAATGCGGACATCTGGATGAAGTTTCCAATTCCCGTTACTCGCTGCAAGCCGGCTAGGCTCGCCGCGGCGATGTCATGTGTGAGGGGGAAGAAAGCCAGCGCGCTTACGCGGTCTTCGATCGGCAGCCGGCTGACCTCGCCATTAGGGCCGAAGGCGTAGACTCCGGCAGTCCATGATCCTGCCAGCCACGCTCCGTCGTCGCTGAGCGCGAGAGCGCCCGGCGATGATCCCAAGAACGATGCGTCCAACTGGCGAATCGATGGCGCGTCCGGCAGACCGGTAACGATCTGCACCTGATTGATCGACGAAAACCACAGCGCGGCGGCGGATCCGCCGGGGCTCAAGACGATCGAATCCGGGGCGATTCCGGCTCCATTCACCGGCGTCGAGCCGGTCTCAGGTTGATAAACGGAAACGATTCCCGTATCGATCGCGCACACCAGCACGTAGTTGCGCGATGCCGATGCGGCGACTCGCAGGAAATCCTGTGTGTCCACAGCCGCGCCGACCGCGGCGGACGCAGGGATTCCATAAACCGGCCGGATGTGGGTTCCGTCAGCGACCCAGCCCAATTGCGGTGCGCCTATTTGTGCGAACGCAGCGCCTGCGGCACCGAGCAGATAGGATCCGAGGATGATTCGACGTAGCATTATTGGGGCCCTCCCACAGTTGGAGTGCCCGGCGTGATCACGATCGGCGGCGGTGTGGATGTACCAGGCGTACTGCTGCCTCCATGCGTGGCAATCACGATTCCGGCAGCGGCAGCGCCTCCGGCAATTCCCAGAATGATGGCCCATTTTGCGGCCGTGCTTAAACCTGCACTGGATGCGGCGGCCGCGGCGGCTGCATTGGTTTGCGTGATCACGGAACTGGCGGTCAGACCCTGAAAGGATGCGGTTACGCGAATCACCATCGGCCCGCTCTGCGCATTGGGTCGGATGCCGCGGGCCGACGCGCGGCCCTGGTTATCGGTCACCGTCATCAGCATGCGGGAGCCGTCTGTAAAGGTTCCGCTGGCGCCCGAGTCCGGCAGAAGGAAAACCACTACAGCTCCGGCGACTGGCTTGCGGTTATTGTCCTCCACCTGGACGATGGGTTCGCGGTTGACGCGCTGGCGGACGTTGTTGATGGCGCCTTCGCCTTCGACGATGGTAATACTAAGCCCGGTAATCGCCTGCTGAGACCATGCGGGTGTGTGAAACAGGTTCAGTAGGACGAGGAGAACTAGAAAGATTCTCCGCAGAGCGAACGCCATGATCGCATCCCCCTAAACATATAACACTAGCATTGTTTTAGAGGTTGCTTTAGGGCGCGGGCGGGGCTGCAAATCAGGAAGAGGAACTGGGTTCCTTGTGCGGAACGGAAAGCGTGTGGAACCAGTGATTCTTGAGGGAGCGGATGGCAGTGAAGTACTTGTCGAACTCTGTCGGTTTTGCGAGATAACCGGCGGCCTGTAGTTCGTACGCGCGAAGCCGGTCTTCCGTCCGGTCACTCCCGCTGATCACGATCACAGGGATTTTTTTCAAGTTGGGATCCGACTTCATCTCAGTGAGAACTTGGAAACCGTCGATGCCGGACAGGTTGAGATCCAACAACACTAGATCCGGGGCGGGAGCTTCCGCGTGGGGGCCGGTGTGCTTCAGGAACGCGATGGCATCTTCGCCGTCTTTCGCCAGGTGAATCCGAGTGGGAACCAGGGCGTCCCGCAGCGCGGCAACGGTTAGATGGGTATCGGCATCATTGTCCTCGACCAGTAACAAATCGAGTTGGCGAACTGTCTCGGGCATTTAATGACAGAGTCAGAACCGGGGGCCTATGTTTCATAAAATTTTTCGTGAGGAGAGAGGCTAGAATAAGTTATTGAATCCGATGTGTTTCGGGCGCGTAGCTCAGGTGGATAGAGCATCAGCCTTCTAAGCTGAGGGTCGCTGGTTCGAGTCCAGCCGCGCCTACCAACACTCCTTTAGTTTCATCATCAAAACATCTTGCCTTTAGGGCAAAGGAGTTGTATGAACCTCAGCTGGGTGCGAATTTTGGCCAGCAGTTGGCCAGATCGTGGGGCCGATACCTTTTTGCTCGGCGCTGCCATGAGTGCTGAGAGCAAGGGAAGCGCGGCGCACGGCTATCGGCTTCTTAAGAAACGCTGCTAAGACCTATCTACCCCATTGATAAATATAGCAGTCCGGAGAATAGAGCCCCTCATTTTCCGCACCTGTGCGGAGAATATCTGGACAAATGCGGAAGTCCCAGGTTATAATCTCCGCAGGAATGCGGAGAATGTATATCCATGAGCTGGACGACTGGCCCAAGTTCCAGTGGAGCGCGGAAACAGTCGCCGCGCCCCTCGCCTCTGTGCGCGACCGTCAGACCCGCCTGATCAGGAACATGGAAGCGCTGGGGCTTAATCTCCAACAGGAAGCTGTCCTGCAAACGCTCACGGCGGATGTTCTCAAGAGCAGCGAAATCGAAGGCGAGAAACTCGATGCCGCACAGGTGCGCTCCTCCATTGCGCGCCGTCTCGGCATGGACATCGGCGCTCGCAAGCCTACAGACCGCGACGTCGAAGGCGTAGTCGAAATGATGCTCGACGCCACGCGCCGCTATGACCAGCTGCTGACGGCCGAAAGACTGTTCGACTGGCACGCGTCGCTTTTCCCCACGGGCCGCAGCGGCATGACCGCCATCACGGTAGGCGGCTGGCGCAATGACAAAACGGGGCCGATGCAGGTGGTGTCCGGTCCCCTTGGGAAAGAGCGCGTCCACTACGAAGCGCCGAAGGCGGAACGTCTTGACCAGGAGGTGAAATCATTTTTGAAATGGTTCGAAAGCGACAAGCCCATAGATCAGGTCCTCGCGGCCGGACTTGCGCATCTCTGGTTCGTGACTATCCACCCGTTCGATGACGGCAACGGCCGCATCGCGCGCGCCATCGCGGATATGGTTCTCGCGCGCTCGGAGCATAGCCCGCGACGGTTCTACAGCATGTCCGCGCAGATCCGGCTGGAGCGCAACGCTTATTACGACATCCTCGAACGCACGCAAAAAGGAAGCATCGACATCACGCCATGGATGGAATGGTTCCTCGGCTGTATGGGCCGCGCCATCGACGGCGCCCGGGAGACTTTGGGCGCTGTCCTGGACAAGAAGGGGTTCTGGGACCGCTTCAAGGATGTAAAGCTTAACGACCGTCAGCAGGCGGTAATCAACCGCCTCCTCGACGGTTTGGAGGGCAATCTCACTACCTCGAAATATGCTGTGCTCGCAAAGTGCTCACAGGACACAGCGCACCGGGACATTCTCGAACTCATCGACCATCATGTTCTGGTCCAGAACCCGAAGGGCGGACGCAGCACCAGCTATTCACTCGCGCGGACGCAATTAGCCTAAAGCGCCGCGTCTCCACCTCCGCCGCCGCTTTAGCCTTCATCATCCATCATCGTCAATTCGCCTGTCGCCACCCGGTAAGTCGTACAGGCGCGGCGGCTGCGGACAACCCGGCCGGAACGCCTGTTTGGCAGAGCGCGTACTTGCCCGTAGACATCGGATTGTCGTTCTCAGTCGCCCGTTCTGCGGAGCGAAAAGGTATAACCCATTTCTCCGGAACGTTCTGTTACTATATCTCGGGACGGTCAAAACTCAGTGGCAGTCGCAGATGCTGTCTTGTAAAGCCGCTTAGGGTAAGGATTTGCCTAAAGTGCAGCACGGTCTATAAGATAGGGACTCGGTGGAACCCATGAAGCCGATTTCCGTTTAGGGAACACCAGCCAAGTTGACAGGGGGATGTCATGAAACTGAATTCCAAACGTCAGGCGATCGTCCGGGCGGCCGCGTTGGGCCTGTTCTGTATCGCACTGGCAAGCGCACCGGCTGCGCGTGCGGAAGACAAGATGACTGTGCAGTCATTGATTGACCGCCAGCTGATCCTGGATCAGATTACGCGTTACTACTACAACTTCGGCAAAGTGGACCGTCAGGCCGAAGAGAGCTTTTATGCCGAGGACGGCGAGTTGATTCTCGGCACGAGGCACTACAAAGGCAAGGAAGGCATCAAGCAGGCATACAACCGTGCCCCCGCGACGCCTCCAGCCGGCGCGGCCCCCGCGGCTGGAGCGGCGCCTGCTGTCGCCACGGCGCCCCCGCGCGAGAGGACCGCTTTCAACGTCGCGATCGAGAACCCGCTGATCATCGTGCACGGCGACACGGCCACCTCGCAGGTCATTTACACCGAGTATCGGCAGGAGAAGGTGGGCGATCCGATGAAGTTTACGACTCAGGGCAAGGAGTACGCCACGTGGGTCAAGGTGAACGGCCAGTGGCTCTACAAGATCCGCCAGATCGCGAGCGGCAGTAACCCGCCGGAAGGCTGGAAGGAATAAGCACCCGGCGTGTGAAATCTCGCGAGAGAAAGTAACGCAATATGAAAGTCTTGTCGTCAGTTCTTCAGTTGTTGATCACGGAGGTTTAACGATGCGAAAACGTTCTCTCTGGTTCCTTTCGTTGCTGGTTCCAGCCTTTTTAGTCCTCAGCGGAGATGTCGTTAAGGCTCAACAACAAGGTTCGGCCAGCGGGAAGCGCTGGTCCGACGCAGCCACTTGGCCTGACAAGAAGGTGCCCGGCAAAGACGCCGTTGTCACCATCGGGAGGGACATGGACGTCGTCCTCGATGTCACTCCGCCGGCGCTGCACGGTTTGACGATCAACGGCAAACTGAGCTTCGCCGATAATAAAGACCTCGAACTGACCACTGAGTGGATCATGGTGCACGGGGAGTTGGAGATTGGCACGGAAGCCAAACCCCACACGCGCAAGGCGACCATTACCCTCACTGACAACTTCAAAGACGAAGATTTTGGTGGACTGGGTGGAAATGACCGCAGTGACCGCGGGATCATGCTTATGGGCGGAACCCTGAACCTGCACGGTACGGAGAAGAACTCCTGGACCAAGCTGGCGCAAACGGCCGCCGCGGGCAGCAACA
>Ga0068857_100000755_pt1 | contig 24000 bp, 26 predicted proteins | sample KBSCornC72_FD_66591 | JGI IMG/M metagenome (GOLD analysis project Ga0068857, IMG submission 66591) | Corn rhizosphere microbial communities from Kellogg Biological Station, Michigan, USA - KBS Corn C7-2 | ecosystem: Host-associated > Plants > Roots > Rhizosphere > Soil ...
AACTGCCTTTGCGTCCTGTCGGCTAAGGGTTGCGTATCGCTCAACCCGGTTGACTGTGCTTTCACTCTGGGATCAATTACACCATAGTTTCTGTCTCTTGTGGTGGTATTTTCGCAACAAACCTGTAATAGTTTGTGCTCCAAATCCCTAGCCAGTTGGTTATGGAATGGCAACCCAGCAGTATACCATAAGTGGGCGTCCTTGTGTATTGTAAAAATACAACACCAATCTTGCTATCATTTTAGGAGCATGTTTTGCTATCATTTTTATAGCAGACAGACATGCGACATTGTTTTGAAGTGCACAAGGAAGGAGGGGGTGGGGGGAAAACTTGGGTGGAGGGAAAATTTCGTAATGCACTTTCCTACGGTAGCACATATTTTTGAACATGAGGACGTTAAACGGCCTAGAAGGCCTCTAAAGCCTTTCAGGCAGGGGTAGTATGTCTTTTTCATTTTAGGGCCCTTCCTGGGCCTTTTAAGGGCCTTGTAGGCCTATTCCCTGTGCTCGGCTAGGCCTCGCATAACAGAGACAAGGGAACAAAAGAAAGAAAGTAACACAAAGAAAGAAAATAAATTATAAAAGACATTGTAAATGTCTTAATACAACATTAACTTATGTTGTAATATAATTAATATTAAGGGTATCATATAAAAGGTACTTTGTCAAGTACCTTGTTAAAATATTTACATTTTTGTTAAATATTTATATTATTCGTACAACTAAGTATTGTACAAAAGTTAAAAGTATGGTAAAATATTAGCAATGTTGTTTTCTTTGTAACTATAGTCTTGCAGACTAAGTTACCTTCCTTGTTCACTTAAGGCACCGTTCCGGTGCATGTGCCGCTTTAACTTATGCGGCAATTAAGGTGGTAATGTTTAAACTTTTTCTTGTTTTCTTACTCAACATCCTGTTCCGGAGCGAAGCGACGACACTGTTAAACCTAACATTTCCTGTCAATTTCGTCACACTTTCAACAACAATTTAATGTATGATTAAAAAGAGTGGAAAAGGCTACGTTGTAAAATCGGAGTCGGGTGGGAAGAACCTGTCCAAGCCTGGAATTTCCAAGGCAGCTGCTGTTAAACGACTCCGACAAGTTGAATGGTTTAAAAATCATCCAAAAAGTAAGAAAGGCTAAAATGGCTCTCTCAGACAACCCTGAAAGACAGGGACAACCTTCAGGCCCCGTCAGGGCAATTACCAAAGAAGGAAAGTGGTGGAGTGATAGCCAGAAAATTGAGGCTGTCAAAACTTTCCTGATGACTGGTAATGTTGCTATGACTGCCAGAATCCTGAAAATTCCCGAGTTTACCCTCCGTAAGTGGACTAAAAGTGTTTGGTGGCACGAAATACTGGACGACCTAAAACAAGAAGAAGAGCTTGTCCTTTCTGCCCGTTTGAAGAAAATTGTAGACAAAAGCTTTGATGTTATTGAAGACCGTCTTGAGAATGGTGACTTTGTCTATGACCAAAAATCAGGTCAAATGCGCCGTAAGCAAGTAGCTATGCGGGATGCTCACAAAGTAGCCATTGACCTTGTAGACAAGCGGGAAAAGTTGCTTGGTAAGAATGGTGTGAAGGTGAGTGAAGAAGCTGTGGCAGATAAGTTGCTCAAGCTGGCAGAGAAGTTTGCTGAACTTGCTGGAGCCAAGAAACTTGAAACTAACACTATTGACACTACAGTTGAAGAAGCTGTTGTAAAGGATCAGGATGAAGTGGTTCAAAATAGCCGGTTTCCCAGTGAAGTTTGCGATGACGACTTCGAAGGAGGAACTGACGAAATGGAGTTTGAGGAGAGATATCGACCCTCCCAATCTTGAGGGATGTGAAGGGGTCACTGGAGAGAGTGGAGCTGAAATCATTGTGTGGATTGATCCAAATGGACGAGATGTAGTTAATACAATTATCCATGAAAGTGTCCATGTCTTTCAGAAATTCTGTGCCTATATTGCCGAAACAAACCCAGGTTCAGAATTTCAAGCTTATACAGTTGCTCACATTTCTTGTACCTTTCTTACTGAATTTAAAAGGATTGAAGATGCCCTACATGACAAATGGAAAACGTGATTATAAACGTGAATATGCTTTATATGCAAGCAGGCCCGAACAAATTAAAGCCCGTTCTGAGCGCACTGTAGCTCGTAGACAGGCAAATGCTGCTGGTACAACCCACAAGGGAGATGGCAAGGATATTGACCATATTAAGCCCCTGTCTAAGGGTGGATCGAATGCAAAGAGCAATCAGCGTGTTGTGAGTGAAAGTGCCAATCGTAGCTTTTCTCGAAATGCTGATGGTAGTATGAAGAGTCAACAAAGTCGCAGAGAGCGAAAAGGACGATAAAATGATTTCACGTAGATTTGAAGGAAACCCGTTTCATAGTGGTTTAAATGTTCAATGGGGAGGGGGATTGAAAAATCCTTATATTTCTTTTCATTGGGTACACGTTTTTGGCCAAGAGTTAAAAAGGTTTTCAATTCGTCTACGTTTTTGGAGTTGGGCTAATCCAGTGAATATTACTAATGGAGCTGGATATCAATTTGTTTATGGAACTAAAAAGCGTTTAGGACCTAAATTCTTTTTTAATAAAGTTCAATACAATATTGTTGAAGAACATCTTAAAAATACTCTGTCTCATCAAATCTCTTATAAAGACTTTGAGCTTCTTCAAGCTCATAAAGAAGATGTTCAACGAGAACAGCAAAGAATGAAATGTCGTTTAGAAGCTCATGCCAAAGCGATGATTGGTACTCCAACATGGTGGCAACGACAAGAAGCTATCAAACTAGGTCTTGACCCCGATAATAAAGATATTTATGAAACTTAATGCTCAGATTATCGAAGGCTTTGTGGGCAGTGTCTTAGGTAGCCGTTTCGATGGAAAGTCTGAGTCTGCTCAATTTCATAAAGAATGTTGGGAGCTTTGCACAGGACCTGATAGGTTTATTGCTATGGCTGCTCCCCGTGGACACGCTAAGTCGTCCGCAATTACGTTAGGTTATGGCCTAGCAACTCTGTTATTTCGAGAGCGAAAATTTATGTTACTCGTCTCTGATACAGAATCGCAGGCCGCCAACTTCCTTGGACTCTTTAAAGCAGAGCTTCAGGAAAACACAGATTTAATTGAACTGTTTGATTTAAAACTAAATGACAAAGGACAAGTTCAATTTATTAAGGATAGCGAAACTGACATTATTGTAGCTTTTAATGATGGAACAAAGTTCCGAATTATTGCTAAGGGTAGTGAACAGAAACTTCGTGGTTTAATCTGGAATGGTTCTCGTCCCGATATCATTATGTGTGATGATATTGAAAACGATGAGCTAGTTATGAATAAAGATCGCCGAGACAAGATGCGTAAGTGGTTTAAAAACGCTTTGCTTCCTTGTCGGAGTGATAATGGCGTAGTAAGAATGGTTGGCACTGTCCTGCATATGGATAGCCTGCTTGAACGCCTGATGCCTAACCCTTCTGATAAACAGACAGTGACCGATCAGGATGGTTTGCGTCAATGGAGTCGTAGAAAAACCATGTGGAAATCGGTTAAATACCGTGCCCATAATGAAGACTTTTCCATTTTGCTGTGGCCTGAGAAAAAGAGTGCTGATGAATTCAAAATGCTCTATCAGGAAGCTGTCGAAGATGGAAGTTTGGATGGTTATTCACAAGAATATTTGAATTATCCTCTGGATGAAGGAACTGCCTTTTTCCGACGTACTGATTTTCAGCCTATTAAACCAGAGGAAAAGGATATTCCTCTCAACTATTACATTACAGCTGACTTGGCTATTTCCGAAAGTGAAAAAGCTGACTATTCTGTATTTTTAGTAGCAGGAATTGATGAAAATAAGCGAATTCATGTTAAAAACGTCATTCGTGAACGTCTAGATGGGCGTGAAATTGTGGACACTTTCATCACTTTACAGCGTATTTATGATCCTGTCGCTATGGGTGTTGAAGATATGCAAATTAGTAAGTCTATTGGGCCCTTCTTACGAGAAGAAATGCTCAATCAAAACTGCTTTATTAGCCTTCATACCCTAAAACATGGTGGTAAAGACAAGCCTTTTCGTGCTCGTACCATCCAAGCTCGTATGAGAGCAGGTGGTGTTAAGTTTGACAAACAAGCTGACTGGTTTCCTAAGTTTGAAGATGAACTTCTCACCTTCCCTCGCGGTAAATCCGACGACCAGGTTGACGCTTTCGCTTATTTAGGCATGATGTTGGATGTTCTTATTGAAGCTCCCACTGCTAAAGAAGCCTCAGACCTGGAATATGAACTTGAAATGTCTGGTAGTGACCTAGCTGAAATGGGACGTAGCGAGCTGACTGGTTATTAATTTAAAGGAATACAATGGCCGATAGAGTAAAACTGGCAAACTATATTGATGACGTCAATATTGCCGAGAGTTTAGATGATGAGACTCTCCACAAAATTGGTAGTGAAGTAGCAGCTGGTTTTGATCTCGACCTTGGTACACGGGTTGATTGGGACCGAGCTATGGAGGATTGGTTGAAGCTGGCTAAACAGACAGTTGAACCTAAAACCTACCCGTGGCCTAAGGCCAGCAACATTAAATACCCGCTGCTTTCAACTGCTGCAATGCAGTTTGGAGCACGGGCTTATCCGTCTTTGGTTCCCTCCAATGAGCAGGTTGTAAAAGCCCGAGTCATTGGTAAAGACCCTTCTGGTGAAAAGTTGGATCGGGCCGAACGTGTCTCTCTCTACATGTCTTACCAACTCATGGATGAGATGGATGGGTGGGAAGAGGACATGGATAAGCTTCTTATTATGCTGCCTATTGTCGGCACCGTGTTTAAGAAGACGTATTGGGATAAGGTTAAGAAAACCAACTGCTCCCGTCTGGTCCTGCCCAAGAATCTTGTGGTGAATTACTGGACCCATTGTCTTGAAACTTCAGAACGTATTACTGAAATTATTGAGATGAGTCCTCGCGTTCTTAAAGAACGTCAAATGGCTGGTTTGTTCTTAGATATTGATTTAGGACAAGCTCCCCAACCTCAAGAAACAATCAATACTAAGTTGGTAAATGCTCAGCCTGCACAGGATGACACGACTCCGTATACAATTTTAGAGCAGCATACCTATCTAGATTTGGATGGGGATGGGTATAAAGAGCCTTACATTGTTACAGTTCATCGTGAATCTACTAAGGTGCTTCGCATTGTAGCTCGCTATGATGTTGAGTCTTTTGTGTGGAAAGAAGGTACTGAAGATAGTGACAATCCAGTTCTTGTAAAAATTGAACCTGTTCATTATTACACCAAGTTTGGGTTTATTCCCAATCCTGATGGTGGTTTTTATGACATGGGTTTTGGTTGCCTTCTGGGCCCGTTGAATGAAAGCGTCAATACTCTCATCAATCAGCTGGTTGACTCTGGTACGTTACATAACATGCAGAGTGGTTTCCTTGGAAAGGGCTTACGCCTGAAACTTGGTGAAGCTCGTTTCACTCCAGGCGAGTGGAAGAGTGTTAATGCTACAGGCGACGATCTTCGTAAGCAAATCTTGCCCCTGCCAACCAAGGAACCGAGCTCTGTTTTATTCCAACTGATGGGTGCTCTCATCACTTCTGGTAAAGAACTGGCTTCCGTTGCTGAAATCTTTGTGGGTAAGATGCCTGGACAAAACACCCCTGCCACTACGACAATGGCCTCCATTGAACAAGGTATGAAGGTGTTTACGGCTGTCTATAAGCGTATTTTCCGTAGCCTTTCTGAAGAATTCCGTAAGTTGTATCGTCTCAATTCCTTGTATCTTAACAAGGATGAGTATGTGGCAGTGCTCGACATTCAGATTGGACAGGATGATTTCAACACTAAAGATCATGATATTTTCCCGGGTGCTGATCCTCAAGCTATTTCCTCTACTGAAAAGTTGATGAAGGCTCAAGGCCTCATGGAACTGCTACCTTCTGGTCTGCTCAATCCTGTGGAAGTTATCAAGCGTGTTCTGGTGGCTCAAGAACAGCCCAACTATGAGCAGCTGCTGAATCCTCAAGTGCTTGAATCTGGACAACCTCCACCTCCTCCGCCTGATCCAAAACTGCAAGAAATGCAGATGAAGAGTCAGCTGGAACAGCAAAAGATTGACCAGAAGGGGCAACAACAACAGCATCAAATGCAACTGGAAGCAGCCGATAAGGCTACCCAAATGCAAATGAAGGCTGCAGAGCATGCTCAAGATATGCAGCATAAAGCTCAGATGAACAATCTTGAAGCTGCTATTGCTCAGCATAAGCAAGCTATTTTCTCCGTTGAAGGTCAGCAAAAGCTCAATCTTCAAGCTGCAGAAGGTAGACAGAAACTTACTCTTAAAGAACAAGAGTCTCGCCAGAAACAAAAGAATATGGCGAATAAAGGAACTAAATGAACTTAGATGAATTCAATGCTTGGAAAGCACATCCAACTACAAAGGAAGTGTTTGCTGCTATCCGAGCATTAATTTATGAAGGGCAAGTGGAACTTGGTGCAACAGCAGGAGTTGATCCTATTGTTGACCGATATAAGGTTGGTAAAATTAACGGCCTTGAAACCATCTTGTTTCTAGAATTAGACGACATATCCTCAGAAGGAGAAAATGATAATGATTGAACCTGTAGCCCACCGTATTGTAGTTAAGCCTTATGCCATTGAAGAACATGATGAAGCATATAAGGCAGCTAAGCGAATGGGTCTTGATTTGAGTTTAGAAAAAACTGTAAATCGAGAACAAGCCGCTGTTGATCGAGGAACTGTTGTTTCTTTTGGTCCAACAGTGTTTAAAGATTTTGGTACTGATAATCCTCTTACTATTGGCGATGAAATTGTTTATGCTCGCCATGCTGGTAAGCAGGTGGAAGACATTTATACCAAAGATAAGTTCGTCATCATCAATGATGAGGACGTTGTAGCAATTTTCCGCAAGGCGGAATAACTTTCTTAGAAAAGAGGCTTAAGTGGCTGAACAAGAAGACAACCAACCCCAATATACTGAAACCGAACAACGGGCCATGGAACAAGGCTGGGTGCCGAAGGACCAATGGACTGGTGAAGGAAAGTGGCGTGATGCCGAATCTTTCCTTGATCGAGGTGAGCTGTTTGGTAAAATTGATGCACAAAACCGTGAGATTAAGTCTACGCGACAAGCTCTGCAAGCTCTTCAACAGCATTATGCTAAAATGTCTGAAGTAGAGTATAAGCGCGCCCTCGACACCTTGAAGAAGGAAAAGAAGGAAGCTCTGCTTGAGAACGATGCTGATGCTGTTTTGGAAGCTGACGAGAAGATTGCTGCGCTGCGCGAAGTGAAGCAACAAGCTCCAGCTGTGCAACAAGAACCTGAACAACTCCATCCGGAATTTGTGAATTGGGTAAACCGTAATCCTTGGTATTCAAGCAATGCAGCTATGGCTGGTGCAGCTGACCGTATTGGTAATATGCTGCGAGCACAAGGTATGGCTCCTTCTGAAATTCTCCGAGAAGTGGAGAAGGAAATCAAGAAGGAATTTGCTCACAAGTTTACGAACCCCAATCGTGAAAAAGCCCCCTCTGTTGAAGGCGGAGGCACGCAGAGTGGTGGTACTCGAAATGATCGTATTCAACTTTCTGAAGTTGAAGAGCAAGTTATGAAGAAGCTGGTAGGCAGTGGTGTTCTTACCAAAGAACAATACATCGCTGATATCCGCAAAGCACGAGAGAGGCAATGATGACCCAAATGAAAGAAGCAATCGCTAAGGCCCCTAGTGGGCGTGTTCGCCGCACTGGTTTGAGTCGGCGTAATGTGCTTACCGCAGAAGGTAAGGAACCGGGCTATGTGTATCGGTTTGTTAATGATTCGGAAGACCGAGTGCAAGAATTCCTAGATCGTGGATACGAAATTGTCCCATCTAGCAAAGTGAAGGTTGGCGACAAACGTGTCGACCGCGCTGGAAGTGAGGGTTCTGTCTCTCAAACTTCTGTTGGTGGCGGTAAGAAGGCTATTTTGATGCGACAGCGTGAGGATTATTATCATGAAGACGCTAAAGCAAAACAAGATTATGTCAACGATACGGAACGCGCAACCCGGGAAAAAGCTACTGAAGGAACTTACGGAAAGCTTGATGCTTTTTACAAGTAATTTCTCTTGGTAATTTTCCTGTTTGTTTATTTTCTTTTGGAGAATTACTAATGTCTAGTGTTTCGCGTATTAACGGATTTCGGTACGTTAAGAACGTTGTAGGCGGTTCTATGACTGCGCAGGCTGAAACCTGCTTTGTCCCCGCCTCTGACGCGACGGTCATTATGGTTGGTGATGCTGTTCAGTTGCTGGGTGATGCCCGCAATCCGACTGGTGTTCCCACGGTGACGCGTCAAGCTACTGCTACGGGTGTTCCGTATGGTATTGTGATTGGTATTGGTTTTGAGGGTATGGGTGATGTGCAGAACGTTCCTCCGGTGAATGATCTGAATACGCCTGTTTATCGTCGTGCTAACACCGATCGTTATCTGCTTGTGATTACTGATCCGAATGCAGTGTTTGAAGTTCAACTTGCTGGTGCTGGCCCTGCTGCTGCAACGGCAACGGCTAACGTTGGTCTGAATGGTCAATTCCTTTTGACTGCTGGTAACACCTCGTCTGGTGCTTCTGGTATGCAGCTGGATTCGGCTGGTTTGGCGACTACGGCTACTCTTCCTCTGAAGATTGTTGGCTTCCCCTATCGTCCTGATAATGTTCCCGGTGATGCATTCTTCTCGTACTACGTGAAGCTCAACGGTTCGACCCTCAGCAACGGTACTGGCCAAGTCGGCGTCTAATTTTTAGGAAAGGTAGAATATGTCTATCATTAATTCTGGTAGTTTTGCCAAGGCCCTCTGGCCTGGTGTAAACGCTTGGTACGGAAAGTCGTACAACGACTATCCTGTTGAGTATACTGATCTGTTTGATACTTACAAGTCTAACAAGGCTTTTGAAGAAGACGTCGGTATCTCTTCGTTTGGTCTGGCTGTGCAAAAGCCTGAAGGTGCTCCGATTACGTATGACGGTGAGCGTCAAGGGTTCATTACTCGCTACCAACACGTTGTGTTTGCGCTCGGCTTCATCATCACTCGTGAAGTGATGGAAGACGACCAATACGACATTGTCGGTCAGCGTAAGGCTAATGCCCTCGCCCGTTCGATTCGTCAAACGAAGGAAATCTTCGGTGCTAACGTGTATAATCGTGCATTCAATGCTGCCTTTACTGGTGGTGATGGTGTGTCGATGATTAACGCTGCTCATCCGAATATCGCTGGTGGTACTTGGTCCAACCAAATTGCTACCGCTGCTGACCTTTCGGAAGCTGCTCTTGAACAAGCACAAATTGACATTGCTGCTTTCACGGATGATCGTGGTCTGCTCATTGCAGCTCGCCCCGCCAGCCTGATTGTGCCGCGTCAACTGCTGTTTGAAGCAAACCGTATCCTGTATACGGATGGTCGTGTTGGTACTGATGCGAATGACCTCAATGCTCTTAAGAAGCTTGGTGTTATTCCGAAGTGTGTTACCAACCATTACCTCACCGACAACGATGCATGGTTTATCCGTACTGACGTTAACGATGGTATGAAGTATTTTGAACGCCGTGCCGATTCGTTCGACATGGATAATGACTTCGATACCGACAATGCCAAGTTTAAGGCTATGTCGCGTTATTCGTTTGGTTGGACTGATCCTCGTGGTATCTACGGTAGTCCTGGGGCCTGATGAATAAATCACATACTAAGGAATCCTGGGCTCAGTATATGAGGGATTATCGAAAGAAAAATCCTTCAAAGATGAAAGCAATTGATTTAAAGAAACGTTTTGGTATTTCTCTTGAAGATTACACATCGTTATATGAAAAACAAAACGGGGTTTGTGCGATTTGCCAATTACCCGAAAAATCAGTTGATTATCGTACTGGAGAAGTACGTTCTCTAGCTGTAGATCATTGTCATACAAAAGGACACATTCGTGGTCTTTTATGTTCTGATTGTAATACAGCTTTAGGATTACTAAAGGACAATCCTGAATTGCTGATTAAAGCAGCAAAGTATGTGACAGAAAGGAATTTATATGATTCTCAAAAATCAGGAGCATAATCATGGGTATTAAACAAGTTGATTTGGTAACCATCCTGTCCAGCGGCCCCTCGCCGCTGAATCCTCCGGGTAAACCGGTATATACGAAGGTGTTCCAAGTTACTCGTTCTAATACCGTCTCGACTTTGAAGGCTATGCTTCCTGCACAAGCTTCCATCCTTAGCATTGAGCAAAAGGTGGGAGCTGTCAGTAATGCTGGCACTACTGCTTCGGTTACTCTGACGGTGACGAGTAATTCTGGTACGCTGTCTACCGGTTCGGTGAATGAACTCACGGCGGGAACTTCGGATACGTTGGTCCCTATGACGAATCTGCCGAACATCGAGCCAGTGCCTTTAGCGGGCGACATTTCTATCTCTGCAGTTTATGCAGAAACGGGAACTCCTGCTACCCTTGGCGGGCCGTGGAATTTTGTAGTTACGTACACGTAATTTAAAAAGGGGCCTTTGTGCCCCTTTTTCTTTTTAAGGACTTTTATGGCTTCTCCTACCTCACAGAGTACAGGACTATTAGCAGTAAATACGTATAATGGTTTGTATGTTGGTAAGAACATCATCAATGGTGTTATTGCCCAACCCGGCGCAACTGTCACCGTTTGGGATAGTTTAACGGCTGGCAGCGGTAATGTTGTAGTTCAGATTGTTAATGCGGGCACAAGCTCTTTAGACCATGTGTTTAATCTTGGTGTTCGTTGTGATATTGGGCTTAGTATTACTGTTTCTGGTGCCCCAGGCACCGTATATTTTGGTGCGAATTAATTAATTTTTATGCCACAGAATCGACTAATTCTCGGCGACTGGAATGCTATATGTGATATCTGTGGCCTGAAACTAAAAGCGTCACAGTTGAGGAAAGACTGGCGTGGTTTAATGGTTTGTAAAGAAGACTATGAACAGCGTCATCCTCAAGACTTCTTACGAGTTAGGGCAGATGATCCAAGTGTTCCATGGACTCGTCCACAAGGAGCAAACCAATTTACTGGCCCAGCATGTTTTGTTTGGGATATTGAGGCATTTGCTGGCTTAGCTACAGCTGGATGTGCCCAAGCTGGTAAAGTTTTACCCTTCACTTCTATTCAATTGTGGGCATTAAAATTCCCACCTCCCGCAGCTTAAAGGAATTCCATGGCTGATAAAAAGAAAGAGCAAGCAAAGCGAGCACAAGAAAAATATAGGCAAACAGAAAAATATCTTTGTACTATGTGGAAAAATCATTTACGACGAAAATACCACATGACTATAGAAGATTATGATTCTTTGCTAGTAGCTCAAAATTATGCTTGTCGTATTTGTGGAAAGATTGGAGCTGATCGAGGATGGTTAACTAAAAGACAACGGATAAATTTATTTGTTGATCATTGTCATATCACAGGTAAAATCAGAGGCCTTCTTTGTCACAACTGTAATGCCGGTTTAGGTATGTTTACAGATTCTATAGATACCCTGAGCAATGCAATTGCTTACCTAAAGGAGAATTCCCTTGAGTGATACCTTATTTACTGACGCAACTTCTACCACGCCTGGGACGACCATTGTGTCGTCTTGGTTGAATGATGTTAACACTGCAACGTATGACCGTCTGACGTCTGTTGCAGGAACTAATACAATTACGGCTACTGGCCCTACTTCTATGACGGCGTATGCCGCAGGCCAGAATTTCTATATTGTCCCAGCAGCTTCCAATACTGGCGCTGTTACCTTGAACATTAATGGGCTTGGTGCTAAGAATGTCACCAAGTACGGCACTACGGCTCTTGTTGCTGGCGACATGCTGATCAATGGTGTGTACGAGGTCAGCTATGACGGCACCCAGTTCCAACTGATTAATCCCAGTACATTTAACTTATCGCAGGTTGTTCCCATTACGAATGGCGGCACTGGGGCTACCACGGCTTCCCAAGCGCTGATTAACTTAGGAGCTATAGGACGGCTCATCGCAGTTCAAGTATTCACTGCAAGTGGTACGTACACTCCAACAGCTGGAATGAACAGTGTGATTGTCGAGGCTATTGGAGGAGGCGGGGGCGGAGGTGGCGCCGTGGTCACGGGTGCGGGCCAACTCAGTGGAGGGACAGGAGGCGGAGGAGGTGCTTACACTAGAGGGCGTTTTACTTCTCCAGGCACTCAAACTGTCACTATTGGTGCGAAGGGAATTGGAGTCACGGGGTCTAATGGCACCGCTGGTACAGCAACATCGTTTGGGGCACTGCTCACTGCTCCAGGCGGAGGTGGAGGCCAGGCCAGCCCTGCCTCTACCATTCTAGTGGTTGTTGGAGGTACTGCAGCGGCGTTAGGCACTGGTGGTAATATCAGTGCTTCCAGAGGCAAGCATGGTGGTTATCTTGCCACAGGGGCGGCATTTGGTGCTCCAGGTGCTGATGGTCCTTGGGGAGGAGGTGCTCCAATTAATGGCGCAAATGCGGACGGGATAAGCGTAGCGGCCACTGACTATGGTGCTGGAGGTGGTGGTTCCGCCAATAACGCCTCACAAGTCACCACCAGAAAAGGCGGCGACGGTGGGGGCGGTCTTCTTATTGTATATGAATACAGTTAAGGGTAAAGGTATGTCTATGTCATTAGAATCAGGCGTCGTGGGCGCCATTGTAGCGAAGGTCGGTGCAGCAAAAGCTCTCGGCCTTGGAGCAGCCTTGATTGGGGCTGCAATCATGTGTGTCTTCCGTCCCCCGAAGACACGAAAAGAACTGTTCTATCAAGGAGCAGTTGCTCTTGGTAGCTCCATGCTATTTGGTGGCTTTGGAGTGGCCCTTGTAGACAGCTGGCTCCATCTAGGAGTGGATACACTTACAGTGCCTGTCCATGGCCTTATTGGTGCCCTTAGTTGGGGTATCTTTGGTGGCCTTGCCCATTTTAGGGATGAGAAGCTGGCCAAGGACCCTCTACAGGCGATAAAAGATGTTAAAGACTCTATTAAGTAATTGGAAATGGTATGCAGCAGGCTTTTTATTGGTTTTGTGGAGCTTGGGTGTTTGGCATCTTAGTGCTCGAATTACTGAGAATAGTTACTTGCAACTTCAGTTAAATCAGGCAAACGCATTCATTACTGCTAACACACAAAATGAAGCATTGCGTGCTGATATTTCCAAAACATTACAAGAAGCTTTGGCTAAATACAGCGCAGATAACAAACAAAACATAAAGGATATTTATGATGGTTTGGCTAAAGACCCTCGCTATAAGTCTTGTCGTGTCACTGACAGCGTGCGCAACGCATTACAGAGACAGCTCGACAGTCAAGCCAAGTGAAGATTCTATGCAGGAGTGTCCTCGTGTGGAAAGCAAAGCACCGGAAGATTTTGGCCAATCTCTTGAGCTAAACAGTGCTTTGCTTTCTATGTATGATGAATGCCGGTTGCGTCATCGTGCACTCCGTGAGTTTGAATTAAAAAGGAAATGATATGAGTACCTCCGGAAATACCATTAAGGTTTTAACTAGAGACGAAATTATTGGTTCGGCTCTGAGGAAATTGGTTGTTATTGATGAAACTCAAACTCCAAGTTCCCAACAAATTACTTTTGCCGCAGAAGCTCTTAATCTTCTTGTTGCAGAATTTCGGACCTTGGGTATGTCTGTGTGGGCTCGTGCAGATATGACTATTCCGTTAGTATCTGGACAAAAAACTTATACTATTGGAGTTGGGCAAACAATCAATAGTCCGTATCCGATGTATATTTACAACATGGTGCTGCAACAGCCGCCATATGACACTCAAATTGAAGTAATGCAAAAAGCTAAAATAGATTTTAATTTACTTCCTGTTGGATCAAGTGGGGTGCCAGTAGCTTATACTTATCAACCGCAGGTTAATGTTGGTCAGTTGTCTGTTTGGCCTACCCCCGACTCCAGTGTTCCTGTGGGCACACGCCTAGTTTTAACTTATCAACGACCCATAGAAGTATTTGATATTGCTACTGACAATCCTGATTTTCCTCAAGAATGGGGAAATGCCCTTATCTATAATCTTGCCTTGGCTTTAGCAGATGAGTATGGTGTTGCAGCCGACAAACAAAATCGTATTGAAAAAGCCGCAGCCAATCATTTATCTGCGGCTTTATCTAACAGTACTGAGCAGGGAAGTTTATTTATGATGCCCGACTGGCAACAACGTGAGGGGAGATTTTAATGGCGTTTACTAAAACTCCTACTGAACAAACGGAGAAAACAGTATTTGTTCCGTTGATGCACGAATGGAATACTCGTAACATAAGCAATGCCAAAGACGTTGACAACGTAAATTGCTTATTCGAGCCAGTGAGAAACCAAGCTACTGGGGATAATTACTATGAGATTCTCAAGCGTGACGGGATTAAAATCAGCACGTCTACTGGGCTTCCCCCTAGTGAAATCTATGGTGCTTACTACTGGGCTTCTCGCGGTAGCGGTGCTGGTACTCCCACGCCTTGGTATGTAGTGATTGGCGCATTTGGTGTTCGAGCTTACGGAGTTAACTGGAATCTAGAAGCTTCCCCTGCGTTCGCTTTTCAAAACACCACTATTGGTGTGGCGGAATTCTTGTTTGATACGGGTGATTCCGCTCTGTTTATTACCGATGGCACAAACGCAGCGCTGTTCTACAGCTTTGGTAATATCGTTGCAGTTCCTGCTGCTCCTAGCCCACATCGACCATATCCAGTGTTTCTGGATGGTTATTTATTTTTGGCCGACATTTACACAGGATCAATTTATAACTCACAACTAAATGATCCTACAGTGTGGCCTGCAGGTAACGTGATTACGGCGGAAAGTTATCCAGACAAAGTTCTGGCACTCGCTAGATCAGGGCAGTACGTCGTCGCCTTAGGTGGAGCCTCTGTGCAGTACTTCTATGATGCTGCGAATCCAACGGGTACTCCACTTGCGGCCCAGACCACGGTGCTGCAAATCGGATTTCTTGGTGGATTAGTGTCCTATAAAGAAGACCTGTATTTCATTGGAACTTCCAGAAATGGTGTGGCCAATCTGTATTCAATTACTGGTCTTAAGGCCACAGCGCTTTCTGATGTGTCATATACACGATGGGCAGACACTATTCCTAGTACTAGCACAAATGTGACGACGGACAACATGCTGGGTTTTATTTTGGTGCTGAATGGGCATGCCTGTTACACCACTAATAATCTTGGTACATCCCCAGCCAATCCAAATCTTACATATGTGTATGACCTTGATACGCAACTGTGGAGTAGACTGAGTTACCAGAATGGCACTAATATGGACCTGCGCTCTGCGTGTACAACGATCTATGGCCCTTCTGGACTGCGCTCTGTGGTAACATTTAGAGGGTCTACAGGTATTTTTGAATTTAACGCAGACACATATCAGGATGTAGGAGTGAACTACACAGTGTCGTTCATAACGCCTAATCTTGATTTTGGAACATATCGCAAGAAGTTCGGCAGCCGAATAATGGTCCACGCTGACCAGACTTCTTCCGCCAGCAACGCGTTTATCAGCTGGTCTGACGACGACTACCAATCCTTCTCCACGCCTCGCGCCATTAATATGGCTGGTCAGTATAAGCAGGTTTTCCGCCTAGGTTCTTTCAGGAAACGTGCATTCAAATTTACTTATTCTGATAATTTCCCAATGCGTTGGGAGACATTAGAACTAGATTATTCGCAAGGGAGTTCTTAATGCCTTTGATTGTTCCTCCACCTCCGCTTGAAGGAGTGCTAGACGAAGTGGCATGGCAACAGTTCTTCGCTCTCGTCCGGCAATATATCAATGCTCCTGTGTTCTTTGCCCAGTCTACTGATCCCGGCACGGCTGGCGTTCCAAATGGTACATGGTCGGTATGGAAGAACACAACTTCAGGTGTTGTCAAACTATGGGTAAATGACGGAGGTGTCATGAAATCCGTAACATTAACGTAAGGACTTTTATGCCACTTTCTGATTTATGGACGTCTCCTGATTCTCAAACAGGATCGTATAACAATCAACCACAATCAATTGCTTCTTGGTGGCAAACTGGAAATAATACTGGGGCAGGATTACAAAGTGTTCCTGGAGCTTTTTATAGCCCCATTGCTCGGCAAGCTTTTACGGGCTTGCCCGATGCACTTCCTAATCAAACACGAGTAGGTACTATGGATCAAGCTCAACAGTTTGATGCTGGTGGCGTAGATAGGGGTGTAGCTCAGTATAATCCCAATGACTATTCTAGACTTTGGGGTGGTAGTTCCTATCAAGTAAACCCTTTTCAAGGTGCAGGTTTAGATACAGCATTACAAGCTCAAATTTTAGCAGGTGATCGTGGTGGTATTAATCATGGATTATCTGCATTTGTTGGTGGGCTAAATCCAAACACACTGTTCAATTCAAATTACAATTCTGAGGGCTATGAACACCCATCCGATACGGCAGAACGCAATGCACAATGGCAGAACATTGCGAACCTTGCCCAGGGTCTTGGAATTGATCCTAGGTCGTATGGCTCGAAAGAAGCCATGTATAATGATCTTCAGAATCGCACCAACGACTACTACACTGTTGGCGGTCTTACCCAGGCAACTGCAGGTAAAGCTGGAGGCAATCTAGCACAACGTACTTTATACAAGTTTAATCCGAATGGTGGAACTTTGGATGCGGTAACCCGTCCTGTTAACTATGTAGACTCCAACTCTGATAAAGGTTTTATTGGAAGAGAAGGCCTTACGGCTTTATCTATGATGATGCCTATGTTTGGGGGTTGGGCTGGTGCTCTAGGAAATGGTGTATCAGGCACATTGTCTGCTGGAGGAGGTTTAGGCCTCACTAGTGGCCTAGCTGGTACTATTGGTACTGGGGCTACAAATTTGCTAACTAATGCCGCAATGAATTCTCTTGTTAATGGTGGTGGTGTTCAAGGATTACTTGGTGGACTTGGACAGGGGCTAATTGGAGCTGGGGTAAATAGTCTTGCTGGTGGCAATGGCCTGAGTAATCTATTCAATACGGCCGGGGCAGGCCAAGTTATGAATGTCAATCCAATGACATACTATACACAAGGCTTAAGCCGTTTGGGCTTAGGTGGTTCTCCTTTAGGGCAAGGTATTCAAGCTGCTAATGGTCTAAGAACTCTTGCAAATCTCTTTAGGAGTTAAATATGGCTTTATCTGATCTGTGGTCTTCTCCAGATTCTATGACTGGGCTCATTAATAGTGGGGCCAATCTTTTTGGTGCTTGGCAGGGCATGAATACTGCTAACAATGTAAATAGTCAAGTTGGCAGTTTGTTAGCACAACAACAAGCTCAGGCACAAGCGCAAGCTCAAGCAACGGCTCAGCAGCGTCAACAAGCTCTTGATGCTTACAACGCAGCTCGTGGAAACGTAGATGCTCAAAACGCTGGACTGACTGGTGATATTGGAACGATGACCAGCAATTTAAATGCTTTGTCTGATCCAAATAGTCCTTACATGCAAATGGCCCGGCAAGCTATCGAACGTAAGGACGCAGCTGCAGGCCGACGCTCTCAGTGGGGGGAACGTGAAGTTCAACTTGCCGCTACTCTTGCCGATTATGTTGGTAAATATTCTCCTGGGATTCAGGCGGCTATTACTAATGCTCGCAATCAAATCAATGCGAATAATCTTGGTCTTGCTACTATCTTTTCTAATATGAATAACACTGCTAACAGTGGTGCAAATTCAGCAATGACTGCTTTAGGTAATGCTGCTACGGGTGCTAACAGCACAGGCCGTGCTGCCCAAAACTCTGCTACAAACAACACTACTGGGTTAATTAATTCAGGTGCTAGCTTGCTTGCAAGGTTGTTTGGTGGGGATAATAGCGGAGGTAGTCTTTGGGGAGGCGGCATCACGGGTGATCTGTTTGGTAGTGGTGGCTACACTCCTTGGGGTGATGGCTCTTTGTATGGGAATAGCTTCCAACCTTTAAGTGACTATGGTACTGGCCTGAGTTTAGGAAATAGCTCCACATATGGAGCACTACCACAAGGAAACTATTTCTCGGGGAACGCTGGAGGTTTATTTGGAACTCCTAGTCTAAGTCTTGGGGATGGCTACCAACCTACTATGTGGGATGGTCAAGGAAATCTAACCCTTGATAATGACATTATTTGGGACTAAGGTTCCTTTGAAATACACTCTTACTAAAAGGAGCCTTTATGGCTGATGTAAATCTTCCTAGTTTTGGTGATTTAAGTCAGATGGAGTTTATGTCTCCTCTGGCTTACCAACAAGCCCAAAATCAAATTGGGCTTGCCAACCAGTTTCAACAACAAAATCTTGCTCTTGGTCAACAAGACCTGCAAACTAAAACCCTAGCGAATGCTTATAGCGAAGCTGCCAATCCGTTAAGGTTACAAGGACTTTCTCTTGGTAATACATCACAACAGAATGCCAACACCATTAGTAGCCTGAATGCCAACGATGCTCTGGCTTTGGCACCTGAGCAGCGTGCTGCTAAGAGACAAAAGCTTTTACAAGAAGCTTCTGATGCAGATTTGAAAAAACTCATGTCAGACGCTGAAAGAGAGTATATGAGTGATGATCCGGTGGTGTCTAAACGTGGCGAGAATAAGTTAATGCATACTAAGGCAGAACTTACTCGCCGCAATGCTGCTCAAGATGCTTATACTCGTGCAGCTGATATTGCCAATGCACGGGCTGATGCTTTGAAGTATAGTGCAGATACTCGGCTGCAAGGTACTCAAGAAACCAACGCTAGTCGTGAACGTATTGCTGCCCAAAAGGATGAAACTATTCGACGTAAAGCCGAAGGCAATCCAAAAACAGCAGAAGCTGCGGCTATTAAATACCAAATGGATTCTGACATGGAAAATGATCCTGTTGAGAAAGCCCGTTTGGCTGCGTTAGCTAAGCAATATGGTGCTTATTCTATGGCATTGAAGAATGCTCAAGCTGGCACAAAGCCGGATATGGCTCAGTTTGGTTTTAGTACCAATCCTGTAAATATGGGTGTAGGCTCTACCAATCCTTCTCCACGTCCAACTCCGGGAGGCAATAGTGGGTTGGCTGGTGGTGGTGCCAATGACCAACAAAATATTCTGTTACAAGAATATCAAAAAGCTACTGATCCAAATGATCGTGCAGCTATTCAACGAGAACTTGCCCGCGCCGGTTACAAAGGCCAGCTTCCGGGTTCGCAACCTGCGGGACAACCTTCTCAGGCCCCTGCTGGTCCCGCAAACACTGCTCCTGCTGTAGGTACTGTGTACAAGGGTTATCGCTTTAATGGCGGTGATCCCAGCAAAAAGGAGAACTGGATTAAGGAATAAACATGTCTGATATGCCGTGGGATGATTTTGCTAGTGCTTCGTCTAATAATGATGCTGCTCCTTGGGAGGAGTTTAAATCTGGTGAAGCCCCTTGGGAGGCTTTTGCTCCGCAACAAGAAGAAGCTCCTTATAGCAATGAACATCTACGTACTAAATATGTAGAGCCCGAAGGACTTGGAAAGAAAGCTTTGGGTGTTGCGGAAGCTGGGGGCACGCTAGCCTCTGGCTTTTTAGCTCCCTTAGCTGGTGTGCTTGGTGGGGGTATGGCTGCACTTAATAATGTGACGGCTGGACGTCCTGCTAATTTCCGAGACACCGCAGAATCCATTGCAAATGCATTAACCTACCAGCCCCGTACTGAAACTGGTCAAAACATTATGGAAGCCTTGGAGCCTGCTCTTATTGGAATGCAGGCCCTTGGTCCTACGGGCTATCATGTCCCTGCTTATGTACCTCCCGCCATTGGTATGGCACGGGGGAAGGTGGCTGCTCTTCGTGCAGGGGAAATTCCCACGGGTGAAGTGAAGCTTATTCCGAAGGACCGGGCAAATGAAGTGCCCGCTCCAAAGGAAATGCTTACACAGCAAGCAGAAATGTTTCCTGAAACTCTTGCCAATCCGGAAGGCCAAGCATCGCCGTATAATGCAGGCACTGTTGGTACTACGGAACCTCTTCGTTTCCGCCAAAGCCAGCAGCGTGAGCTGCAGCTGGACAATCCTGAAACTTTACAAGTTACACGAGAAGGTGTAGCTATTCCTGAAAGTCAAGCTGAACCTGCATTACAAGCCCGTGAGCGCCAACAAGATGCCTTAATGAAGGAGATGGATGCACAGCTGGAAGCTCAGAAACAAGCTGACCTTTTGGCTGCGGAACAGGCTAATTTGTTTGAGCCCTACACTAACAGCCACCGTGCTTATGACCAACTGGGAAATGAGCGGCGTCCGCTGACGTTTGAAGAGTACAAAGCTACTGTTGAAAATCTGTCAAAGGAAGAAACCACTCGCTACCAAACCCCTGAGGATTTACGTGCTGGGTATGAGCAATACAAGGATTCGTTAAAGCAGGATGGGCTATTTGATAGCTCCAGCCATGTCTACGATACTCCGCCTTCTGCTAAACAAATTGCAGCGGCTGAAAAGCCCAGTGCGATTAAGGCTGTAGCATCTCGTGGTATTGACATTGTAGATGGTGAGAATGGTATTCAAGCTGTTAAGAATGGCAAAGTCATTGGACGTCTAGAACCGAACATTACGCCTGAACAGGCTAAGATGATTGGGGAACCAGCCTCGGTTGACATTGTTAAGGTTGATCCACTGTTTCAAGGACAGAAGGTTGGTGCTGCTCTATACGAACGGTTTTTTGAGAAGTATGATGGGAACATTGTTCCTTCTGGAAAAACTACCCAAGATGCTTGGAATGTTTGGAAGAGTCGTTATCCTGATAAGGTAGATGAGTTTGTCCGTGCCGAAGCTGCACGTATTAACAGTGGTGCTCCTATGGAGCAAGTGCTGTCTAATGTAACAGACAAGAAAATTGCCCAGCTTATTAGTGATGCTGTTTCAGAAGCAATGAAAGCCCCCACAGTGTCAAACTGGGAGGCTCGTAGGCGGGCGGGTAAGAAACAAGGTGGCTTCATCTTAATGCCTGGGAAGAACAGGGATCAACGTACCATTCGTGAGAAGCTTCCTGAAATCTTTCCTGAAACGCTGTCCCCTGAAGAATGGCTGGCTAAGAATCAAGCTGCTGCTGACACTAAGCCTCTACTCAATCCCTTTACGAAGGGCGGGTTGTACCAAGCTCTGAAAACAGGTAATCCCCTTATTAAGCGTGTGACTGAACGGTTCCGTGAGGCAACTCAAACGTCACAAGCTATGATTAGGGACATTATTCATGACAGCATGGCTCCCGCATGGCGTAGTTTGAGCAAGGCTGAATTCATTAAAGTTGCAGACCTTCTACAGGATGCTTCCAAGAAAGAAGCTAACATTGACCTAGCTTCAATGAAGCAAGCGGGTTTTTCTGACAAGGCTATTCAAGTTGTTCGTCAACATCAAGATATGATGAAACAAATGGAAGGCCCCTTAGGGGAAACTGCAGCAGCCAATGGGCTTGGTCCTGTGCACATGCGTGTAGCTTATGCTGCTGCAATGGCTGAAGGAGATTTCCGCAAGCTTGTATATTCTGGTGATAAAGTCATTGGTGTGCTGGGTTCTAACACCCGTAGAGGTTTAGCTAAGCAAGTAGAAAAGTATCAAGAACTCCATCCTGATGTTAAGATTGGTGAAGAGCGTTATTTTGGGGGTTCTAAGGGCCGCTCTGGCACTTCTGAAGGTTTCCAACAAATGCTGGAGTTCCTGTCTCAGAATGATCCAGAAATTAAGAAGTTTGTTCAATATGCAAATGACCTGGTTACTAACCGAGACTACATGAATGTCAAGAAGCACACTCTGGAAAAGAAAGGTGTCTTTGGTATGCAAGGTGATAGGCCTTTTGAAACTGCTTATCAAAATGCTCGGGACTTTGCTGATTCACAGATTCGCTATGCAGAAAATGTGATTAAGTGGAGTGAGATGACTAAGGCTCTGGAAGACACTAAGAAGGTGATGGGTGGGGTTGATATGCCCAACGCAAAAGCCTATCTTGAGCAATACATTGATGGAGCTTTGGGTAAGAACCCGTCTGCTGTTGGCAAAGCTGTAGACTCGCTTACTGCAGAAATTGGTAAGTCCCTGGGTATTGGCACGACGCTAGGTAGCCGCTTTTTGAGTGGTGTCAAAGCAGTCACTAATGCTAAGCTGCTAGGTCTGAACCCCATGTTCATTGCTACTAACATTTTACAGCCTTTTAAAGTGATGCCAGAAATGATGAGTTTCTTAAAGGCGCGTGGAATGGACAAGGGCTTTGACTTTGGTACAGGTTATGCTGCTCTTGGTGAAGCTTTCATTAAGATGGTGAAACTGGAACTTGGTGGTAAAGTTGATGGCATCACACAAGGTGCTCTCGACTATGCGAACAAAAACCATGTGTACAGTTCTGATTTGTTTGAGAACAGTAATAGTACTCGACGTGGGTTTGGTTTTTATGGAAACAAAACTACACAGTTTGGTGCTCAGCAGGTTGAAAAGGTGACCCGACAAGGGGTGTTCTTAGCTATGACTGACCTACTCCACAAGAGTGGTGTTACTCCTAAGCAGGGACTTTATGAAGCCGCGCACAATTTGACAGATATTGCAATGAACAATTACAATACTGCTGAGGCTCCTCTGGCTTACAATGCTTTGGGTGGGGCAGGGCGTATGTCTTACAACCTTATGTCTTACAAGCATAATGAACTGAGTCGTTTGGCCCTGTTTGCTCGTGAGCTTCCTAACAATGGAAGTGGGCGTGCTTTAGCAGCCAACCTCATGTCTCAAATTGCTTTTGCTGGCCTAATGGGCACTATTGGATATACTGAAGCTGACTGGCTTACTCGCAAAATCAGTGAGAAGTTTGGGAAGCCTACGAGCTTGTCTAAAATCCTTCTGGAAAACCATGACAAGGTTGCAGACTATATGAAGTTTGGTATGTTCAATGGTGTAGGTTTGGACATGACGTCTCGTTTAGGGCTTGGTAGTGTGGCTCCTCAAGACTTAGCTTCGGCAGTTATGCCGGGTTTGTCTAGCATGGTGCAACAAGCTGGTGCCTATGGGGAAGCCATTAAAGACCCTTCAGAGTACAATCTGAAGAATGCTGTACGAGAAACTGCTCCAATTTCTATGGCTGGTCCCATTGATCGGGCATGGTTCTCTGGGAAAAGCCCTTCGGGAACTGAACTTTCTATGAATCGAAACAGAGTGACAATGAATGCAGAACGCAATGATACTGACAAGCTGTGGAAGTCTGTAGGAGGTACTGGTGTCAATGAAGCTCGCCAGAAAAAGCTAGACTGGGAAAATCGGCAGACAGATCAGTTCTACACTGAGAAGCGTAAAGATGCTGTCTTGGACATGAAGAAGGCTATGTTTACTAACAATACAAACATTCCTCTATCTCAAAACAAGGACTTTCAGAAAGCTGTTAAACAGTATGTGAAGAACCAAGGGGACGTTTCCAACTTTGGTGACATGGTTGAGAGGATGGGTATGGACTTAAATCTAACCCAAGATCAACTAAACAAACTGAAGAATGCTGGGAGCACTTCCATTACCAATCTCCATCGCTTGCTTCGTGCAACAGAAAGGGAATAATGAGAACATCATTAGCAGGCCGTGAGGCCATTACCCTCAGAGAGGGAGAAGAGTTAGAAGCCTACCAAGATGGAGGTGGTGTCTGGACCATTGGTGTTGGGCACACACGAGGGGTTTACAAAGGACAGAAAATTACACAAGCACAAAGCCAGAAATTTTTACAAGAAGATTTGGCTCTTGCTGAAAATGCTGTAAACCTTTTTGTCATTGTACCTCTAAACCAAAACATGTTTGATGCCTTGGTAAGCTTGGTGTTTAACATTGGTGTTGGGGCCTTCCAGAAGTCTACCCTTGTAAAACTCCTGAATATGGGACTGTACAAGGATGCAGCCAATGAGTTTCCTCGTTGGAACAAAGACAATGGAAAGGTTGTGGATGGACTCACCAATCGACGTCTCAGTGAACAAAAACA
>Ga0068857_100000772_pt1 | contig 23828 bp, 24 predicted proteins | sample KBSCornC72_FD_66591 | JGI IMG/M metagenome (GOLD analysis project Ga0068857, IMG submission 66591) | Corn rhizosphere microbial communities from Kellogg Biological Station, Michigan, USA - KBS Corn C7-2 | ecosystem: Host-associated > Plants > Roots > Rhizosphere > Soil ...
CACCTTTGCTTGGAATGATGGTGCAGCAGCACGTGTTATTCCTGACTGCGTGTGGGTGCGCGTGCCGCTGTTTCTGAACCAACTCAGGATTTCCGCCATCAGGGCAATCAGGTACGCCCCCTAAAGAACTTGTAAGAAATCGGGGATAACCTTAGCGAACACTCATGGGTCTGAATTTACAGCTTGAAGAAAAGCGAGAGCGTCAAAAGCAGGCTATGGCGCGTTACATGGCAAAACACGGCGATAGAGTCAGGGCGCGCGCTAAGGAGCTTTACTGGCAGAAGCGAGAAGCGGCTAAAACCGATCCTTTGAAGGCGAAGGCGCTAGAAATAGAAATGGAGAAGGATCGCGTATTGGCTCGGGCTCGTAACAAAAGAAATTACTACAAAAATCCGGATAAGAATAAGGCCGCGAATAAAGCCAGGTATTTGGCGATAAAATCCGATCCAGTTTTATGGAGGAAACATCTTGATCGCCAGAAATCCGGTGTTGTTGCTTGGCGTAAAAATAACCCAGAGAAAAGGCGCGCTGCGCAAAGACGATGGGAAAACAGCGAAGCAGGAAGGGTTTCTTCCAATGCGTCGAAAATCAAATCACGCAAAAAAAATCCCGAGATTGCGCTTAAGCATCTTGTTCGTTGTCGAATAAACATCGCGCTGCGCAAGGGTTATAGTAAGCTACGTTCAACTCGTGAGTCTTTGGGCTGTTCGATTCCTGAGCTCAAGGCGCACTTGGAGTCTTTGTTTCAGCCGGGCATGACTTGGGCCAATCGAGGCGAGTGGGAAATTGACCATATCCGTCCATGCGCATCATTCAATTTGCTCGATCCTGAACAACAGAGATGCTGTTTCCACTTCACTAATTTACAGCCTTTATGGAAGGCCCAGAATAGACAGAAAGGTGCAACATGGGCCTAAACCTACAGATCGTAGCACTCACATTTCCTGAAGGGACCGAATTCCCGGGAACCATGCAGGAACTTCAAGACCTGATAGCTCAGTATCTTGAAATAGATGGTGAATCCAATTTTTCAGGGATCAATTACGGTGATGTTGAGCCCAGCGCAGACAATCGCGACCGCCCATGGTTCAAGACCGATGGTGCCGGAAACCCGATTGGCTGGTTTTCGTGGAATGGCCTCGCGTGGACGCCTTCTCCAACGGAAATCCAATCAGGAACAACGTCGCAGCGGCCCACGTCACCGGGAGTTGGCCGACTCTATTTCGATACCGATATTCAGGTAGAACTGATCTGGAACGGATCAAATTGGACGACCAGCAATGGAAGCCCGGGTGACATAAAACACGTTCGGGCTGCGACCAGCGCCGATGCATTGACCAAGAATCCGGGTTGGTCGCTCGATTCTGCTTTGGAAGGGCGAGTTATTGCAGGTGCTTCAGATGGCACAGGCTCTCATGCTTACGATTCTGAAGTGGGTGCGGAAGGGGTTACGTTGGTCCAAAGCGATCTTCCGATTGACGGCTCTCCGCTTTTGAGTGGCTGGGCTCCATACTCGGGCCAATTCCAAAATGGTCCTCAGGGACCCGGAGTTTTCCCCATTGTTACCGGGCAGGGCACAACTTCGGATACCGGCCCGCTGAATGGCGGGGTGACGCAGACTGAGGTGAGCGTCATGCAGCCAACGACCTTTCTTTGGACGCTCGTCAAAGACTAATATGGTCGCTCTTTCCAAACCAGACTTAGCGGATCGCACCGAAGAAATGCTTCTGACGAAAGATATTGGTCCGGGGCTGCGTCTGCTAACCGACGCAGATATTTTGGTAAATCATTTCTTCGCTCCGGGCCTTTATGCGCGCGCTCTTTCGCGCAAGGCAGGCGCATTCATCATCGGACACCGCCACAAGAAAGAGCACCTGAACATTCTCCTGAACGGACGGCTTCGAGTTTATATGGATGGTGTGGTAACGGAAATCGTTGGGCCTTCTGTACCGTTCATTTCCAAAGCCGGCGTGCGCAAGGCGACGCTTGCTCTAGAAGATTCCACGTTAATCACCTTTCACCCCACCAACGAAACCGACCTCGAAAAGCTCGAAGAAGAACTGATTGAAAAGTCGCCGTTGTTTCAGGAAATGGAAGAGGCGGGGATAATTGCACAGTTGCGCGCCGCGCCGTCGCTTTCTTGAACATGAACCTGAAACTTTTCTCATTCTGGCTTGGTGGGTGGTTCACATATTGGGCAATCGGAACTGCGGCGGTTGCTGCTATTGGCGGTGTTGTGAAGTCAAATAACGAGAAAAAGGCCGCTCAAGCGGCGGCTAATGCTGCACCCTATTCAAACGTAGATTTGCAGCAGGAGCAAAAAGACGCGCTTGCTGGAAATCTAGCCAACCAAAATTCAATTGAGGCATTACTGACGCGCTCGAACAAATTCCAGCAAAGCCAAGCCAGCTCAATCGCTGAACAGGCGCTTCCCGGAATTCAAAAACTTACGGGGGCTCTTTCAAGTCGCGCTCAGCAGCTTGCGGATCATCCTTATGATGTACCGGCTGACGTGACGAAGAATCTGGAGCGCCTTGCAGCAGAGAGCGGATTCAGCGCGGGCACGCGCGGGCAATTCAATGACTTCTCTTTGATTCGGGATTTCGGGATCAATTCACTGCAATACGGGCAATCCAATCTGGCGCAGGCTCAATCGATCACCGGATTGCTTTCTAGTATTGCCCCAAAGGTGAACCCGATGAGTCCGCTTTCGTTCTATGTTACACCGCAACAGAACGCGGCCACCACGACCGAGAACAACACTAACAATCAGGCAATTGCTCAAGCCGGAGCCAACAACATTGCTCGGGTTAATTCTCAAGCTAACACCGATCTTTGGTCAAACCTCTCCCAGCTTGCCGGAGCTGGAATTGCGGCATACGGAAAAGGTAAATCCAGTAGCAGTTCCGGGAGTGCATCAGCATCCAAGGATGCCACGTTATTCTAATGCCTGTTCTTCCTGATACCTATGTAGCGCGAGCGCCGGGAGGAAATGTCCGTGATTTTCTCGGCGCATATGAGGGCGTGTCTTCCCTCATGGAGCGTAAGCAGCGCCTTCAGATGGCGCAGGAGGATCACGACATGGAGCGGGCTAAGTTCGAGGCGTATAAACCTGCCATCGTGGCTAAGGCGCAGGCTGATTTGACTAGTGCGGCTTCGGCAATCGCAAACACGGCCCGAATGGAGGTTCTTCGTAAGCGAGCCGCAGAAACATCAGTGGATTACAACGACCGCTTCCTTAACATCATGACGATCCCGGACGACAAGGAGCGTTCGGATACTCTGGGCGAATTTATGGGCGAAGTGTCGTGGCTGGATAACCCGGCGCTTCCAGAATATCAGGGTTTCGCTAGGGCGGTGAAGGACGAGCGCGCCAAAGCGTTCACGATGGCGGCAACTAATCTGAAGCTCGACCAACATCTACAGGAATTAGCCGATACAAATGAGACGAGAAAGGCGATTGCCGATACTCAGGCTGGCCAACGCATTCAAACCGCCGGAATTCGTGCTACCGCCCAAGAGAAAATTGCCGCGATCAACGCTGACGCGAAACTTGGCGTTGAGGATAAGAAGGCTGCGAAGCAGGGAATCCAGCTAGCGGATTTGCAGGAACGCGCCGCGCAGGCCGAGCAGGATGCAGCAGATGCAGAGCGCGACGGAAACTCCAAACTCGCTCAAAGCTATCGCCAGTCTGCCGCCAGTTTCCGAGATGCGATTCAGCACACGACCACATTTTCAGGTTATGCTCCGTCTGCTCCAAAGCCAAAGTCGGAAGACCCGCGCCCCACTCCACGCGAGCCGTATACAGGCCCTGCTCCATTAGTCGTTCCAGGCACAGCCGCTGCCACTAGCCCTGCTCCAGCAACGCAAGCTGCCCCTGCCGCGACGCAAGCTGCGCCAAAACTTTATGTGGTGGATTCGGCAACGAAAACGCCCGCCTTGGCCCCGACCGTCAAAACCCCGACTGATATTTTGAAAGCCGTGCAGCAAATGGTGGATGATGGCGTGTTGGATGTGGCTGCTGCGCGAGAGACGTTGACGAAGCTGGGCTTCAAGAAGAAATAAGGTCCATGCCGCAGTCCGTCATTCTGGCCGACGAGTTCGCGCTGCCAGAAGAGGCAGCGAAGCCCACGGACACGCCTGATTTGGCGCAGGAGTTCGATCTTCCTTCGGAGAAAACTCCGGTTGGTACGCTTATTCCGGGTCGGACGCGTCCCGATTTCATTCCTCAGCAGACTGACTATGCAGCGCGGGAGGCCGCAGCGCGCGCAAGGGGAGTGGCAAAAACTAGCCTCGATCAGCCGATGATCGAATTGCCTCAGCTTCCCGAAATAAAGGGAACGCCAGAGGAGCCGTTGACCGGGATGGAGAAAGTGGGATCAGCAGCAGCGGGCGTCTATAACGAGGGCGCGAAGCTCGTCAGTTCATTCACATCGCCCGCCAATGTGGCGATCATGCTTTCCACTGGAGGTCTGGCCTCTGCGGCGAAGGCCGGAAGTGTCGCGGCTCGGAGGGCACTGGTTGGAATCGGCACCTATTTCGCTGGCTCGATGGGTAAAGAGGCTATCAACCAAATCCCCGAGGCTAAGAAAACCTTCGATAATCCGGACGCTTCTCCACAGGAAAAAGCGGCTGCGATCACTGCTCCTGTCCTTACGGCAGGCATGAGCGTTTTGGCTGCTCTAGGCGCGGTTCACGAGGTTAGACCAGACCTTGCCAATGTTCTACGTGGAAAGTCACCCAAAGAGGCCGTAAACCGGCTTAACGAGGAAGCGGCTACAACGACTGCTCCAGAACAGAAGGCGGTTCTTCAAGAAGCTGCCACTAAGATTGAGGAAGCTGGACAACCAGAAACTAATTTGTCCACCACCGAGAGGCCCGTGCTTGCGGAAGAGTTCACTCCTCCACCCTTGGGACCAGAAGCAGCCAAACTTAGTGAGCGTCCCGGCGGAGCAGAGAAGTTGGCCGAGATTCAGGACGCGCTGAAATCCCCCGACACGGTCATTCAGTATTCGGTTTGGGATAAGGATATGATTTCTCCTGGCATGGATCGCGTGGCCCAAGTCGATCTGATTAACCCCAAGGATACAAAATCGGTGGGCGGCATTGCTTCCACGAATCGGACGTTGCTCACAGAGCTTGGGGTGGATGCGCCGCCCGCTCCAGAGTCTCTTCCTCCGGGTCGTTACACGCTGGACGAAATCAAAGCCGCCATTGCAAAAGAAGGCGCGAAGCCGGATGTGGCATCAGAATTCCTTCCCCCTGAAGGATTGGCTCCGGAAACTCCGGTTGTGGGTTTAGGCGCTGCTTCGCCTGCGGAATTTCAGCCGGTAGAGAATTTTGTCACGAGTATCAAAAACTCGGTGGTGGATCAGGAAATGAAGGCGCGGGGAGAGACGCCGCTGATGCAGGAAGCCGCCAAGGATTTCGGATCGACGTGGAATGAAGCGATGAAGCGCATCGACGAAAACCAGAATGTCGCCGACGAGCTAATTTCGGAACTCGGGCAGAAAATTCGTCCTGCGACCAACGTGGAGAACGCGATCCTCCTGCACCGTAAGATCGAACTGGAAAACATTTTCAACAAGGCCGACCGAAACCTGAAAGAGAACACGGGGACGCCCGATTCATTGGCCGCGGATCGCGTCGCGAAGCAGCAGGCGTTGGACGATCTTCTGGAGATAAACAAAATCTCTCGCGCCACGGGCTCTGAACAGAGCGCGGCCCTGAACACGCGAAAGCTGATGGCCGCGCAGGACTTTTCGCTCACCTCCATGTTGGCGAAGCGCAGCACCGCGAAGGGCGACGTGCGCCTGACCCCGGAGGAAATCGCGGAGGTGGAGGCGCAGCATAAGGCAATTCAAGAAGCAGAAACCGCATTAGCTAAGCATCAACAACAAGGCCCCGAGAGAGCTTTGGAAGAATTTGTTTCAAAGGCGGAAAAATCACCAGCTTCCGACGTTGTAAACCCACGGGCTGAACGGGCAGAAATTCTCTCTGCCCTGAAAGAAGCATTAAAAGAATCCCCGGATTTGGACGACTCGAATTTCATTCGAAGACTCGCGGAGAATTTCGTTCGCGAAGGAGTCAAGGATCGGGAGGCCTTAGTTGATGCTGTTCACAATGAAATAAAGGACATCATCCCCGGGGGGATTACCCGCCGACAAACGATGGATGCCATTTCGGGATATGGAGAATATCGCAAGCTCGATCCTGATGCGGTAAAGGCTACCTTGCGCGATCTGAAGGGCCAGATGCAGCAGATCGGTAAACTTCAGGACATGGAGGCGGGGCGCGCTCCATCCAAAACAGGAGGGGAAAGAAGAACTCCGAGCGATGAGGAGAGGCGGCTTATAAAGCAGGTTCAAGAAGCCAAAAGAAAGGGTGGTTTCGATGTTACCGATCCAGCCAAACAATTGAAGTCGGCGTTAGCGGCCATTAAAACCCGACTCCAGAATTCTATTCGCGATCTTGAGCAACAGATCAGCACTAAAACCCAGATAGTGGCGGGAAAAACCAAAGTTATTCTGGATGCAGAGGCGACGGCCTTGAAGGCGATGCGCGACAAACTCAAAGATGAGTATGACGCTATTTTTCAAAAGCCCGAGTTGACTGACGAACAGAGACTCGCGCTCGCAGAGAAGGCGGCAGATCGACAAATTGCGGAATTGGAGCGTCAGTTGAGAACTGATGAGGTGTTCGCTCGCGGAAAGGCCGAACAACTTCAAAGCCCGGCATTAGAAGCGAAGCGCGCTCAAATCGACGCTCTAAAAGAGGAACGCGAATATGCTCGTCAGCGTCTTCAACCAAAGCCTGACCCCAAAACCGACGTGGAGGCAAAGGTTGCTTCATTGGATAAGCAAATCGAGGAAATCGAGCGTCAGATAAGAACCGAAGAAGTTTTCTCCGACGCTAAGAAAACTGAGCCGGATTCTCCGGAAATCACCTCGCGAAAAGAGGCGCTTTCCGCCCTCAAAGAACGTCGAGAAAATCTAAGGGAGCAAATTCAGCCGACCGATTTTGACGAATTGGCGCTTCAAACATTCAAAGTCAGAACCGCTAATCGCATTGCCGATCTGCAACGCCGTGTGGCCAATGGAGATTTCTCTAAAAAAGCCCAGCGAGGGGTGAAATTGGATGAAGAGGCGGCGCTTCTTCAGGCGCAGGTGGATTCTGAAAAAGCCAAGTTCGACCAGGCGCTAGAGGCGGACAGATACGCTCGATTAAGTGAAATAGGAAAACTTCGAGAGCAATCACTGGGAGCCTACGACGCAGCGCGCAACCTTATGACCACGGGTGAATTTTCATTCATCCTTCGCCAGGGAAAACTCGCCGCGGCTTCGCATCCCATCATGACCGCTCGGGCACTGCCGAAAACCTTTCAGGCTCTTTTCGCTGACGAGGTGACGGCGCGGGCCTTGGACATCCAAACGAAGAACGATCCCGTGGCGACGCGGGCCATTGAGAACGGGGTCCATTTCGCGGAAGAGGGGGCGAAGCTCTCCGCCCGCGAGGAAACTCTCGCCTCCAAACTCGCGGACAAGATTCCGCTTCTCCGGAATTTCAATCAGGCGGGCCGCGTGTTTTTGAACAAGCTGCGCGTCGATCTCTACAAAAGCATGGAGGGCGGACGCGAGCTGACCCCCGAGCAGGGAGAGGCGCTGGCGAAATACGTGAACGAAGCCACGGGCCGCGGCTCGCTCGGAGGACTGGAAAAATCCTCGGTGGAGCTGGGCCGTTTGCTGTTCGCTCCGCGCTACCTGGCCAGTCGACTCCAGTACGCCGTAGGTCATTCGCTGTGGGGTGGAGACCTCACAACCCGGCGCATCATCGCTACCGAATACGCCCGGACGCTGGTAGGATTGGGCGTTTATTATGCCTCGCTCAATGCGGCCTTCAACGCCCTGACGGACGATCCCCAAAAGAAGCCCGTCGTAACCATGGACCCGCGCTCCACGGATTTCGGGAAAGTGAAGATTGGGAACACACGCATTGATCCTTTGGCGGGGCTTTCTCAGGTGATTGTATTCGGAGCGCGTACAGCCCTCGGAGAAAAAACCACCGCCAAAGGGGATGTTATCCCACTACGCGGTAAAGTGCCTTACGGCGGTCAGAAATGGACGGATGTGGCCGCAACTTTCGCCCGTTCAAAACTTCATCCGCTTCCGGGAGCGGTGGTGAATTTATTCAATGGGACCGATCTCGCTGGAAAAGAAGCCACGATCACCAATCAGGCCGAAAACCTAGTCGCTCCCCTGACATATATCGACGTTTATCAGGCGCTCGAAGAACAGGATTTGCCCGTGGGTGTGTCGGCTAGCCTTTTGGCGATGCTTGGAGAAGGGCTGCAAACTTACGACGCCCAAACCAAACCCGCAAAACAGATGGGGGTTGCTCCATCATCGGCACCGGCTAAGAAACTGCTCACACTTCCCTCTGGGAAAAAAGTCAACGTCGCACCTGCGCCACCCAAATAACCGTGCCGATAAAATCTAAAGCTCAATTTCGATTTCTGGAAGCCAATCATCCCGAGATAGCAAAACGCTGGCTCGCCGAATACCCAACCGACATTAGCAAACTTCCCAAGCATGTGAAAAAGCGTCCGGCGAAAAAGAAGAAGAAAAAGTAGTCTCAAATGCTCATTAAGAAAAAGTCTGGTGAGGTTATCGAGGTGGAGACCGAGGAGATTATGGACGCGGCTGACTTTGCCGCTTTGATCGGACGCGAGGACGATCCTGTGATTCAAGCACTCGTGGCGGAGATTCGTAGATTGGGGTCTGTTCTCTCCAATCTTCCGCAATCACCTGCCCCCATCGTGAACGTGAGCCCACAAGTTTCTGCTCCGAGCGTGAATGTTTCTCCGGCTGTGAACGTGGACGCCCCGCGCCTGTGGGAAGTGGAGGTTACGGAGCATTACATGACAGGGCAGCTCCAAGGGAAAATTAAACGGGCACTGTTTAGGGCGCTGTAATTTATGGCTTTCGATCCCATTGTTAATTTTGGGTACTACCTAGTGGCGGTTGCGCCCTCTCCCGCTTTGAGCGGGACGCAGATGACGCTGCTTCAGGTTGGAGGAAGCCCACTGCCAGACCCGGCGATTGATGGAGAATTTGATCTAACGGTTTATCCTCCGAATACTGGAGCCCTGCTTTCCAATGCCGAACTTATCCGCGTCACGGTAAAAGCTGGAGACGTGATTGATTTCGACCGAGCGCAGCAGGGGACGACCGCGAAGGCGATTGAAGCAGGCTGGCAGGTGGCGCTCGCCCCCACGGCGCTGACGATGCAGCAGATTTTTGATGCGATTAATGCGATTCCAGCCGGACCCACAGGTCCTACAGGGCCAACAGGAGCAGCTTCAACCGTGGCTGGACCAACCGGCCCAACTGGTCCTACCGGACCGACTGGAGCCGCTAGCACCGTAGCCGGACCAACAGGGCCAACAGGACCTACGGGCGCTGCTTCCACTGTTGCGGGTCCCACTGGTCCGACTGGCCCGACTGGGCCAACAGGCCCGACGGGTGCTCCCGGAGCTGGATCTTCCGATGGATGGACTGATCCAAACGAAACGTGGACCTATGTTTCAGCCACGTCATTCTCAGTGGCGTCTGATGTCACTGGTATTTATTCCAAGGGTGATAAGCTAAAACTCACCCAAACCACCGTAAAATATTTTTATGTGATAGGGGTTTCGGCTTTTAGCGGAGGAATTACAACCATCACGATTGCCGCTGGAAGCGACTACTCGCTCGCCAATGCGGCAATAACGTCGAATTACTATTCCAAATCGGTTTCTCCAAATGGATTCCCGACGTGGTTTAATTGGACACCCACATGGACGGGTTTTTCTTCTCCTCCGACTGGCACAATTACCCAGTTAATGTGTACCGCTTCGTCGATTTTCATAACACTAAGACAGAATTCGGCAGGAACTAGTAACGCGACGACGCTTACGATCAGCAATCTTCCCATACCGGCAATAAACATTTCTGGGATGGCTTGGGTGGGTCCCGCCGTGGGGTTCAATAATGGATCGTTTGTCCTTCAGCCTAGCAAGGGACTGGTTACAGCAGCCAGTCCTTCGGTCTGGTCCTTTGCCCAGACTTACTCCTCTAGCCCTTGGACGAACACAGGCGGAAAATATATCGAAACGGCCCAGCTTGAATATCAGTTCTAGCAGATAACAAATGTCTCTTCCCACGCGCCCGGACTGCGGAGGAATCTATGGCACTTCGCCGTTCGGATCGCGCTATTACGCTGGCCATCTCAAATGCGCCTACGTTCCTCCCAATCCACCGGCCCCAACGCCAAGCGCCAAAGGTTACGCCAATGGCCGTAAACGACAGCCAAAAGAGGAAGACCTAGACGATCTGCTTTTCATCATCACTTGTTGGAATGCGATTCCTAGACAGAACGCCAGCCGTCACCCCATAGAAGCTGGAGGCGGTTAAAATATTGGAAGTACGCTTGTGTGACCGCTTCCATTGAGAAGTTAGTGATGGCGTGACGGCGAATTACCTTTGGGTCGTAATAGCCCATTCTTGAAATGGCCGATGAGAATTCCCCGAGCGTAGAACAACGAGCGCCGGTTTTTCCTTGTTCGACTGTTTCGGTGAAAGCGCCAAAGTCTGTGCATACCACGGGGCATCCTGACATCATGGCCTCCACTGCCATTGATCCAAACGGCTCCAGATAGAGCGTTGGGCAGATCAAACAGCTAGCGCGAGACAAGTAATCGTTGCGCTCATCGTCTGGGAGCGCGCCCAAATAATCCGCGCCATGCGTCACCAGAGACTTATCGCCGTGGCCGATTACTTTTAGCGGTACGCCTGCGAGCTTCGCCGCTTCACAAGCCACGCCTATGCCCTTCCGGGGCGTCAGGCGACCCACGTAGAGCGCGAACGGCTCACGAGTCTCGCGGCAGGTATATTCGCTAGGATCGAAGAAATATGGGATAACCGCATCAAAGAACCGACCATCCTCCATGTTCTGTTTTCCGTGGAGGTAATGCCGCCAAGACTGAGACTGGTAAACCCGGTAAGGAGCGAAACAGCCAGTGTAGCCGATGGAATATTCCACGCACATCAGGTCCTTGTTGGAATCGCTTATTTGTTTTTGTGAAGTGCCTCCTATTGTGCAAATGATGTCTCGCGGCTGTTTACGCTTTCGAACTTCTGGAATGGTTCGTTCATTGGACCGTTTCCATAGCGGCCAATTATTCTCCGCCCCGGCATATTGATAAAGTCCATTACCCAGCAGCTTTTTCTGCTCCGCATTCGTCAATATTGTCACCAGCTCATCACACGGGGCTTCGTTCTCTTCACTGGCGTAGAGAATGACGTAGTACCCCAGCGACTTCATCATGCGGGAGAACCGAATCGTCGCGATGGTAAATCCGTCCAGCGAGTACGCCTTGGTAGTCTGCGTCTGCGGCGGAGCGATGAGGTGAATTCTCACGGAACCACCCTCTCTAGTTTTGCCATGATGGTGCGGCGCTTTTCTCGACTATGACCCAATCCGTCCCGTTGCACACCTTGCTTGAACTGGCGATTCTGCGCAGACAGTCTGGCAATGACGGCCTCGTATTTGGCTCCGATGCGCTCGACCGATCCGAGATGATGGCAGTGGAGAAGATAGCAGGAAGGCGTGGACCGAGGGGAACTCGCGTCGAACGTCACCTTTCTTCCGCCGTGAAGCGTAGCGTGCGTCACATGCGCTCCGGCCCCAAAGTCGATTGTCCCGACGCGCTTGGGGGAGAAGCATATCTTTTTAGCATACCAGAAATCATCCCGAGCGCCGTTCTTCACGTAGTCATAAATCTGACCTTCACCCGTCGGGAATTCTTCGCTGCACATTTCAAAGCCGAATGGATTCACAACCGGCACATGCTGCGCATCGTAAGAGGCCAGAGTTTTCTCCGCGCCGCCCGGAAAATAGATCAGCTCATCCGCGTCCGAACAGATCACCCAATCGGCCTGTGTATCGGCCCAGCACGTGTTCTTGATGGTTTTATTTTGTAGATCGTTGAACTCGCCGCGCCCGTCGTGCTGCTTCACTTCCGCGCCCATTTCCTTTGCGATAGCCTGCGTGCCGTCAGTGCTGCCCAAATCCTCAATCACGATACGTTCACAGAATGTCGCGTAGTGCCGGATCGCATAGCGGATCATTTGGGCCTCATTCATGGTCAAAATGTGAACCTCAACGGAAGGCTTCATTTTCGGCCTTTTACGAGAGGTTTCATTACGGTGCGCCAGTAATTCCAGTGATAGTTCGGATGCTTCTTCCGCCAAAGGCGCATGTATTCCCGCTGGCGCTTCTTGTCCTTGTACATGATTACTTCTTTCGAATCGCCACCAGCCACGCCGGCTGATCGAGCAGTTCGATTTGGTCGGCGTAGCATTTCAGGAAAGCATCAATCGCGATCTTGGGACGGTCAGTTTCACGCGGCATCGTTTCCCAAAGGTAGTCGTCGAAGCAGACGATGCCCCCGATTTTCACGGCCTCGAACGCCAGAACCGCATCGCGCAGAACGCCAATCGACGTGTGGAGTCCATCCACAAAAATAAAATCCAGTTCTCCGGCGAAGCGTCGCAGATAATCCTCCGACCGAGCCTTCACGATCTGGCATTGTTTGAACTGTGCGAGCCGTTCTCGCGCGAACGCTTCATTCTGTGAGCAATCAATGCCGCCTGCGATGTGCTCAGGATTTCCGGCCTCGAATGGATCAACGCAAATGTATCGGGCTCTCTCGTGCGTGAAGATATTTTCGCACATGAATTCCGCGCTATCTCCGCGAAACGTGCCAATCTCCAGTCCCGTGATGTTCGGTTGGTCGATTAGGTGCTTGAGCCATTTGGTCCACTTTGGCCCGTGAACCCTTCCGGTCTCAGTGTGAACAGGCACCTTCAGATTCATCGGCGGCACGTATTCGCTCCAGAATTCATCGTAGAGTGAGCAGTCGGTTCCGATTAGCTTGATGAGTTGTGCTCCGGTCGGGTCCTTTTTGGCGTTTGGATCAACGCGGCTGTGCCCTCCTCCGTAGCCCACCTTCCCGGGCATGGCTTTAATGCCAACGACCAGCCGTTTATTTGAGCCAGCTCCGGGATCGAGAACACGGCTTCGATTGCGCGGTGCATGCTTCCACAGCCTATCATCCAAAAATGGATTGCGGTCGTCGCAGAGACGCAGAACCAACGGGAACAGACGCTTTGTTAGGGCCGTGCTGCAAAGGCTGGCGTGCTGCATGTTGGCGTGCTCGTACCACCAGCGGTCACGCACGTTGTAGTAGATGGCTCGGCCTTCTCCGAACAGATCGCAGGACGCGAGGTTTTTAACGCAGGTCTCAACCCAAGTGGGTGCTAGATAATCATCATCTTCACAGAAGATCACAATGTCGGTCGTTATAACTCCTGGCGTGAAGGCCATCTTCAGCTTACTTATCATCGAGTCCCTGCCGCGTGTTTCCGGGCAGAAAATATGTCTCTGCCCCATCGTTGGCTTCAGGGGCACATCTGAGTCGTCGTAAAGCAGCCACGCGTCGGGCTTCACCGTTTGGCGGGCAATGAATCGCTCCAGTAGAGCGAAGGCTTCAGGTCGATTACAAGTGGCCGTGAGCAGGGTAACAGTCATTTGGGTTTATCGTTCGCAGGAAAATTTACGGTCCTTAGATTTCAGGTATTCGCCCCAGCGCGCTTGGCATGCCGCGAGGTTATTTTGGTAGATTTCAGCCAGGCAACGCACGTGCTTCCGTGTGGCACCGACTTCATGCTGAATAGCGAAGTCAGCGCAAGCGATGTGGTATCCGGCCTGTCGGGCGCGCAGGCTAAGGTCTGAATCTTCACAGTTGGCGAATTCCAGGAATTGGCTGAACAGTCCAAGCCGTTTCACGATGGCGACGTTAACCATCGCGCACGAGAACTCGGCGTATTCATACTGCTCACCGCGATACCCTCCGAAGTTTTCATCGAGCGAGCAGCAGGCATTTTTCTGGCCGACAACAGCCATGTCCAAGTCACGCTCAAAAGGGGCAACCAGTTTCTCCAGCCAATTCGGAGGCACGATGGCATCGTCGTTCAAAAATATCGCGAAGGGCGTTTCCATGAGACCAAACGCGAAACGATTCGGGCCAATGAAACCTGCGTTATCGGAATTGTGGATGACGCGAATGTTGCCGTACTCGGCCTTCAATTCCTCGAAGTAGTCTCCGGCCTCAGCATTTCCGTTGGCAGTAAGAATTAGGTCAAATGGCAGCGTAGATTTGAGCACCGACGCGATGCATGCCTTGGCCTGAGGCAATGCGGTGTATGTAAGAACGCTGATGCTGAAGCGATCGGCCATTTTAAGAAGCGACAAACTTTCCGATTACAAAGCCGGCGTACATTGCCCAAGCCATCCAGTGATAGAACCCGAGGATATGCGCCCGCCGAATGCGCCGCTGTTCGGCGTCTTTCCTTTTTGCGAGTTCAAGCATGGCCGCACGAAAGTTCATCCATTCATCGTCGGTCGGTGGAGTAAACCCGAGGAATTTATTATCTTCTTCCGCGCTGAAGTTGTTTTTCATGGCTTCACAAGGTTGATTTTGCTGATGATTCTTTCAGGGGTGATGTCGGCTAGAACCGTACAAAGTCCGACCTTTGAGCACGGTTTGTTCGGCGGGAATTGATGGCCGGCGTGCATATGCCAGTTGCAGGGAGCGCATTCACCAACCCCTGTAACGGCGATTGTCTTCGGGGCTTTGCTCGTCCGCGTCTTCCAGTCGAATGCCGCGAATAAAACGACCGCAGGAATATCGAGCGCGTGACACATGTGAGCCCACGCTGAGTCCACGCCGCAGAATGCCGCGCACTGAGATAAGACCGCTGCACTCTGACGGAAACTAAGGTCGAGCTGAGACAGATCGCGGATAAACGGATTCTGCCATTGCGGGGGCATCGGTGGAATCTGGCCTTTGCGGCCAAGGATCACGACTCCCCAGCCCTGTGATTCCAGCTTGCGGATAACTTCCATCCATTTTGGAAGCGGGTAGTCGCGGTTGGCGACGGAGGCCTTGGGCTGAATCGCAATTGTGGGACGACCTTTGAAAATATGTTTCTCAGTCGCGGCCTTTTCCGCATCCGTGACGTGATATATTGGCCGATAGTCTGCGAGCGGAGTCTTTAGCCCGAGCGCCTGCGCGAACACGTCAGTCGCGTGCTGCGTATGGTCGCACTCCATTGTGTTTTCTAGGGATATTATTTGGCTGTAATTCTTGATATCCTCAAAAGGAAGCGGATATTTTTGAAGGCCGCTGATACAACGAGGTCCAAAGAAAAGGCTGAATAATTCGTGGTGGTGCTTGAAACAGGAAAGGACCGACGGTGATTTTTCGTCAAAGACCGTGAGCGCCGGAGTAAGTAAGAGCAAATCGCCAATCGCACCAGAACGCATTACCAATGTAGAGAGAGTAATGCGGTTGCCTTCATTATCATATCTCAATGGACGTGGATCGACATGAAAATAAGACTCAACCTTTGCCGTCCCGCGCTTCGCCTTAATCGCTATCTCGAAGGCATTCAGATCATGCATTAGCCATGAGCCGGCTTGCAGCGTTCCCAACGTTCGGCCAAGGTTTACAGGCTCAGACAAATGAAGAAGATGCATGGACAAGATTGATGTATACATTTCGTATACTCATACAAGCTCTAAAATACCCTCATGGCTAAATTAAAATCTTGGAGGACGACGCCCAGTGGAGGATGGGTCTACAAACAACCGGAGACGGGCCACGAGATGAAGGCGGAAAACGCCGAGGCGTTAATCGCGCTGGTTGTTGCGCATCGCACATACAAAGGTCTTCTCGGTGCCGATGAGCCGAGCGCCAAGGCGGACATCGGCGCGCAAATCTGTTTACGTTTAGGATACGTGGAATGTCGCCCAGACGGTCCAGATGACCGCTGGCAGCCGCAGGATGGAAGCAAGCCTGTCCTCACGATGTCGGGCGTTCTCGCCTTCAGCCGTGCCGCGCTGGAGTTCGTGAAGTCCGGGATGAAACTCGTGCCATTCGAGGAAGCGCAGCGCCGGGCCAAGATTTGCGAAGGCTGTTTCCAGAATCGAGCGATGACAGGCTGCGCCTGCGGAAATTATCACGCCATAGTTGCGGCGGCGGTGCCTGAGTCGCGCAAGATTGAAAGCCTGAAGGTGTGCTGGGCCTGTGGATGCGACCTGAAATCGAAGGTAAATCTGGAAGAATCCGTGATCCTTGCATCCAACAAAGGACGGCGGGATTTGAACTTTCCGGATTTTTGCTGGCAGAAGGCGATTGAGGACAAAGCCAAGGCTTGATTCTCCGCCCAAATACGCGCAAAGGTCGCCCATGCCAAAGATGCCCAAGCGAGCCGCAAAAGAACCGGCCAAACAGTTCATGTCTCGCGGGGTCGATCTGATGGGGGGCCCACAGATACGCACCACGCCGTCGCAAACGCGCCCAATCTTCATTCCGCAGCGCCGGCTTAACGTCGGCATGGATCGCTTTCCCTAATCCTCAAATGAACTCTCCTCATCAAGCCCGTCCTAAATCGAAACCGCGCACCGTCACTCTTGAAGGTGGCATCAAGCTGCAAGCTCCCATGACCAAGGGTTGCTGCACACCGACCAAGAAAATGAAGCCCAAAATCTATCCGCCCGGCTCCTGCTGCTAATTTCAGTCTCACTCAACCACAACGTCAGAACCAGAAAATTATTATGTCTCAACCCACCGAATCCGGCGAAGCAATTCTCATTCAAACCGGCCTTTTGGTCGTTAATCAATCCAACGGAAAACTGGAAATGTACCAAGGCCCAACCGTCATTGGGGGTCTTAGTTCGGGCAATATTCGCTCGATGGTATCCAGCTTGGCGCAGGTTCAACTTGCTTGGGCACAAGCATCCGAACTCACGACTGATGCGGGCAGTCCGGACGACGTTGCTCCTCAGCCTACTGCAAAAGGAGCGTAATTCCCCTTTCGCTAGAAACTGTTCACCAAAGACCCTCCCTGTGCCGCATTGGCCGGAGGGTCTTTTTGTTGCCTTCGCCGAGAATATTTACATGAGGTGATTCGTTGAGCGAACCAGCCGAAAAACTTCCGTTCTCCAGACCTAAGCCGCGTCTCCTCTGGCTGACGAAGACGGCCAATGGCCGGTACTGCATTACGAAGTGCAAACCCGTTCGGGGTCGCATTGTCGGGACGAAAATTGAAGAGTGCGAAGCTCCGTTCGACCCCTTGGACTTCCGTAAGATTTGCGAGCAGAGCGTTCAGTATCTTATGGGATCGACGCTCCCGCCCCTTACCCCTAGACGCATTCGCATGACCGTCGAACTCCTTGACTGATGGCCTCCAAGAAATACCCGGTAAAGCCTGCGTCTAAATCAGCCAAGGCGTCCGCATCTTTGGAGCCAGATTTCGAGCGGGCGCAGGAGGTGCGGAGAATCAAGGATGTGGCAGGGGCTAGGTCGATCTACAATCGGTTCGTGACCGATAACATGCTGCGGTCGGAAACGATTGCGCAGACCAGGAATCAACTGGAGGGCGGTCGCCCTTACGATCCGCGGGTTAAGGAAGCCAATGGGACGGCGTGGGAGTGCAATGTGAATTTCGGGGATGCGCAGGCGATGTGCGAGCGTATCATTCTCCCGTTTCACAAGATGATTAACGATGTGCCCCACAAGGCCGCGTTCATCATCGACGCCGCTACGCCGCACAAATCTAAGTACGAGTCGGCGTTTGCCGAATGCTTTGACTCTTTCCTATACGATTGGGGCGCGGGGTACGACCTGAATTTCCGGCGCTTCGCTTCCAACTTCGTGAAGTACGGTCCTGGTATCGTGCAGTTCTGCGATTACGAGAGTGCCCGCTACGAAACGGTCAACGTGGAGCGGATGCTGTTTCCGAAGAATTGCCGGATGTCTCCTGATGAATGGGAGGTCGTCGCGTTGACGCGAGAGGTGGCCGCAACCGAACTTTATTCAAAGATTCGCGACGACAAAACCACCGAAACATCCGAGTATGCCGGCTGGAACAGAAAGGCGATTGAGGCGGCAATCGTGGAATGCGCGACCACAACGCCTAACCTAAATTATCGCGATTACACGGTGCTTTCCGACATGCTCGTGAATAACGACATTGCGGTGACGACGCCATTCCAGCCGCTCCCGTGCGTGTGGCTTTACGTGAAGCAGTTCGACGGGAAGATCGGTTGTTACGTCTTCACGCAGCAGGGTGGGGTGAATGATTTCCTGTACAAAGATGATGACTGCGCGGAGACCTACCGTCACATCTTTGGTTCGGTCTGGTACGATACTGGAGTGGACGGGATGGTTCACTCGATCAAGGGATTCGGCATTAAGAATTTCTTTTTCTCTTCGCTGACGAACCGGATGAAGAGTCGGATGATCGACTCGGCCACTATGTCGCTGGGAATGAATTTCCAGTACAAGGATGCGAATACCCCGGACGAAACCCCTCCGGTTGAGAACTACGGCCCGATCACGATTTTCCCCGACGGCCTGCAACAGCTCACAATTTACCCACAGCTTCAGGGCGCGAGCGGGGTTCTGGAAATGCTCCAGCAGAATCAGGCGGAGAACAATTCCCAGTACCGCCAAAATCAAATGCAGATCGCTGAGAGCGATACGGCGACGCAGGCCAACATTCTTGCGAATCAGCAGGGGCAAGTGACCGAGGCGCAGGCCTCAACCTTCCTTTCGCAGTTCGGGGAAAACATTCTGGCTGAGCAATTCCGTCGTCTACGAATCAAGGGATCGAAGAATGAGGATGCGAAGAAATTCCAGCGTCGTCTCCGGGAGAAGGGCGTTCCCGATGAAGTTATTCACGACACGGAAATCCGTGTTCGCACGGGAGCCAATGCCGGCATGGCGAATCCCGTTCTTCGCACGCAAATCTTCCAAGAGGGTTTGGCGCTTTCGAGAATCCCCGGCGTCAACGGGCGTTACTTCCTGGAAAACCTGATCGCGAACAAGTATGGTTCCGATGCCTTGAATCAGGCGCTTCTACCCGAAGGCGAAGAGAGCGAGCCAGTGCAACGTCGCGAGGCGATCATGGAGAATACGAATTTCGGGCAAGGGGTCCCGCTTCCAGTTGCTCCTTCGGATGCCCATTTCGAGCACATCCAAGAGCATTTGAAGCCACTGGCCGGCATCCTCCAGCAGTATAAGCAGAATCAACAGGTGACGCCGGAGCAGGCTTCAACGCTCGCGATTACGATTGAGCACGCCGGGATGCACATGACTTATCTGGCGCAGGATCAAACCATGCAAACGGAGTTCAATCAGATTAAGGGGCAATTCTCCTTGATCCAAAGCATGACTCGGGGAATCCTAACGCAAATGCAGAAGCAACAGCAGCAGGGACCGCAACCCTTGGCGACCATGACTGGTTAATATCATGGCAAAAAAGGCTGCGCTAATTTCCGGGGTGGCTCCCCAGACCGAAGAAAAACTTCTCCGAGACCCTCCAGTTCCGCTCTCCCTCGAAGAACGCCAAGCGTTCCGGTTGGCGATCAATAGTACGGCCTTCAAGAAGGCGCTCGCCAATATCCGCTGGCGCAAACCCTCCGCGACTCCGGGCGATCTGAACACGGCGCTCGGGCCACAGATTGCGATTAACCGTCTCCACCAGATTCAGGGATGGGAGATGTTTGAGACGGCGCTCGCAGTTCAAGCTCTCGATCCTGTTGTTAATCCGCCGAAGTCCAAAGAGACCTGGCCGGATGAGTCTACGATTCCTCGCACCTAATTTATGAGCACTGAAACGTTTGTTCCCCCGCCAATGAAAGCCGCGCAGCCTTCCGCTCCTTCGGCTCCAGCGGCTGCGCCGGCTGCTCCAGCGGCCGCTGCTTCTGACAAGTCCGTGGTGCCAAACCTGAAATCTTTTACCGAGAAACATTTCTCGCCCGCGCCAGAAACCCCGGCAAAGCCCGCGACCCCACCTTCCGCCTCAACGCCCCCAGCCGCGACGCAAACCCCCGCAGCGGCCAAGGAAACCGTCTCAGCGGCGAAGCCAGAGGCAACTCCGGCTGCAACCCCCGCTGCTGAGGCGGACATCTTTGCACATGTTGCCGAACCGGAGATGAAGACCGAGGCCAGCAAGGCCGGTTGGAAGGCGCTTAAAACCGAAGCGACGGCCAAGGTGAAGGAAGCCGAGAAAAAGTATTCTGAGGCGATGGCGCAGCTTGAGACCTACAAGAAAGCGACGCCCGCAGACAGCGCAGAAGCCGCTCGCCTCAAGGCCGAGCTACAGGCCGCAGAGGATCGGCTGGCGATTCTCGACGTTCAAAGTACCCAGCAGTTCACGAAGCAATACGTGGAGCCAAAGAAGAAGGCGCTCGCCGAAGCCTCGACGCTTCTTTCCGACAACGCGATTGAGGGCGCGCCGAATCTCGCGGACCTTATGAGCAAACCGCGCGCTGAGTTCTCGAAGATCGTTTCCGAACTCGCGGCCAAGATGCCAGCCTTCGACCAGGGTTCATTCGTGGCTTCCATGCGCGAAGCCTACCGCCTGACTGGTGAGCAGCAGGGCGCTCTCTCCAAGGCTGGAGAACTCAAACAGCAGATGGCACAGAAGGCCGCTGCTGAGGCACGCAACGCTTTCGAGGAAGGGAAAACGGAATTCAATACGCGGATTCCTGCGCTACCCATTCCCGAGGGGGCCGATGAGGAGCGTGTTACCCAGATCACCGAATTCAATAAGGCCCGCGAGGCCGCATTGGCTGAAGCTGAACGTTACGCCTTCGGAAAAATGACCGAGCGTGAAGTCGCTGGTATCGCCACGAGAGCAGCATCGCTGAACCTCATTGCTCATCACGTTCTCCCTGCCGTGCAAAAAGAAAACGCGGAGCTGCGTAGTCTAAACAAGCAAATGGCCGATGAGCTTTCCGCCATCAAAGCCGCAAAAAATCCTGGCAAGTTTACGCAGCAACAGGAAGCAGCAAAAACAGGTCCCGTCGCTGGTACGTCTACCGACCCACTTGGTTTGCGTGCGCTTAGCGCCAAGACCTTCGGTGGTGGTTAATACTTGACCGTAATGCTGGCGAGGCACTAGCCCTGTTCTCGCTTACCAAATAGCGGGGCAGGAGCAACCTCGCACATCCGGGCTCGAAGCGGATCGGCAGGCCCACGATCAGACCGCACGCCAACGCGCACTTCGCGCGAGCGTTCAACCTAATCGTCTGCGTCTCCCATGAAATCCTTCCTGCGTTTCTTCGCGGTCCTCGCGACCGCCATTCTCGGCCTCGTCCAAAAAGCGTTCCCATTCGGTACACCCAAGTTCGCTCTTGGCGTCACCTGTAATTCCCTCGACACGATCAACGATTACTTCGCCCAAGCGAAGAATCAGTTCACGCTTCCTCTCTACAACTGGATTTGGCGCACGAATCCATGGATCAGCATTATCCCGCGTTCCATGTTCGAGTACCAAGACGGCCTCATCCCCGAGGTAAACACCTCCACCTCGGAGCTTCCGACCGATTATCCGGACCTGTCCAACGTTACGCTCTCCAACGGCACCGGCAACGGAGCTTGCGTTAGTTCGCCGACGACCGTTCTCGACGGCTACATCAACCGCAGCTACCGCCTCGAAAAAGATTCCTACAAGACCCGGACCTTCTGTTTGACCGATCTTCAGTTCTCATGGCAGGCGGAGCAGCAGGCCTCCAATCTTTACCAGAATCTCCAGCAGTACACGACTGTTCGCTGGTCTGACTGGTACCGCATCAAGAACATTTGCATGATCGACACGAAGGTTTCGACCGGCACGGGTTCCACCTTCGATTCCGACAGCAACTCGGAGTGCGATTTCTCCAACGTCGCTCTCCCCACCGGCAATCTCTCGTGGAGCCACCTGAACTGCTTCTACGACGCGCAAATCCGCCTCGGCGCTGAACCTGTCGGCTACTCGGAAGGCCAGCAGCTCTACACCCTGACGACCGGCCCCGGCATCAAGCGCGCCCTCTGGCAGACGGACACCCAAGTTCGGGACACCGTGAACTGGGGCGACGCCTTCCAGAACTTCCAAGCTCGCGGTATCAACACCTCGATCAATGGATTCATCCCGAACGTGGACGACTTCCCGATTCGCTACGCTGCCGACGGTACGACCAAAATTTACCCGACGATCAACGTTGCCGCCTCGGTTGGCCGGAAGAACATCCCCAACCCCGATTACCTCACGGTCGCCCGTGGCGGTCTCGCGGTGTACGAGGTGTTCACGATCCTCCCGAAGAACGTTTGGGAAGTGAAGGTTCGCCCAACTTCGCCCACGACCTTCAATGGCATGGCGTTCGATCCCGTGACATATGTCGGTGAGCCTATGTGGATCAATAACAAGGACATGTGCGAGAATATCCTTGGGAATATGGGGTACTACCTAATGAATTTAAGTATGGCTGCAAAGCCTGTCCGTCCTGAAGTTGGCTATACCGGACTTACCCTGGCAGTGGACTGCTGACCGTTTACAACTCCTGTTTAGGAGTCAAGCCCCAGACGTAATTAACCGCGTCTGGGGCTTTTTATTTATGGTGTTCCCAGAATCTCTTCGTCGGACCATCCCGCCCGTCTTCGGTTTTTTATCTTACTGGGATGCCATCCTTTTTCTTCGCTCCACGCCGCCATGCATTGCGTTTTCCCGTTAAACGTTAGCAGTACATTAGATTTCATGTTGCGTTGCTGGTCTTTTCGCGTTGCCCAGCGGACATTTCCAACCTCGTAATTTCTCGTTCCGTCTATCCGGTCCACAGTGTTGTGATTCGGAGACGGCATTGTCGGCATATCCTTTTTGAACTGAGCATAATTGTCGTGCCAGTTCGCCTGAACCGTCACCCCTCTTCCGCCGTACCGATGGTAAGATTCGTGACTTTTATCGTAGCACCTTTTCATCATGCAGGTGTAAGATGTGTATTCTGGTTCATAACACCCCCCGTGGGTAGTCGCGGATGATTGGCGTGTTTCTTCGTAGAAACACCCGCAGCTTTTAGTGTGACCGGATTTAACCGCGATGGCGGCTTTCTGAATTATCGTCTCAGAAGGACACGAACAACGAAACTCCCAAACCGCAGCGCGATGCTTGTTGGTATAGAGGTATCTGATCGCAGTTAGCCGGTGAAAAACTTGGCCGGTGATGTCGCTCCTCATAACCCCTCCGGCAACTGCCCGGTCTCTCGCGCAATCGAGATTGCCTGCTGATAAATCATGTGAGTGTTCCCGCAGCGGGCCATCATCGCGGCCCAAATATTGAACATTTGTTCTTCTTCGCCGGGCCACCTTTCAGGCTTCTTTTCTAAGCGTGTCTTTGCCGCTTGTGCCAAGATGGTCTTTCTGGCCAAGCAGAATTCATCGTCTTCGATTGGACAAAATACGGCCTCAAATCCATTCCACCCCCGCTGCATCCGTTTAACAATCGTTGGAACGGGCACCCCCGATTCTTTCGACCAATCGTCGATTGGTTTAGACTCTCCATCAATGACGATGAGGCGAGTATTTTTCCTGAGCTTTTTATGTGGTCTGTTTGGCATAACGGAACGAGCCAATCAAAACATGGACACGATGTCCAGACTTTAGATAAACGAATCTTTCTGGCTCTTGGAGCTGAGTTGGTTCAGCACTTCGTCCCATGCCCATCTCGCCTTTATTCGCGACGCAAACTCCGACGAACGCTGCTGTTCCCATCAGTGACGGCTCCGGTTCACCGAACGCTTCGCTCGACGATTGGGTAAGCAACGGCAGCGGAGCAACTGGCGACGACTACGTGCCGGTCGGTGACGGTGCCGAGCCCATGACGATCATGAGCAACGGCGCAGGC
>Ga0068857_100000779_pt1 | contig 23768 bp, 34 predicted proteins | sample KBSCornC72_FD_66591 | JGI IMG/M metagenome (GOLD analysis project Ga0068857, IMG submission 66591) | Corn rhizosphere microbial communities from Kellogg Biological Station, Michigan, USA - KBS Corn C7-2 | ecosystem: Host-associated > Plants > Roots > Rhizosphere > Soil ...
ACAGGTCCGACTTATCGACCTCAAGTCTGGCCCCGCAACCCTTTTGAGCGTTACCCAGTCCAGAGCAAGTCCTGGTCCAAGTAATGCCCTTGCCCTTTTTCAAGACTTTCATGGCGTGGCCGTACTGAGCGTTGGTTCTTTCCAAGTAACTTCGAAGGAGCCCGTGTAGCGAGCTGTCTTGCTGAATTGAGCCGAGGGATCGGGTGTGGGGATGGCGCCTTCGATGGAAGAGAACTTTTCCACAGGCTTCCGGTGCTCGCTATCGAAAGGAACTCGACCTTCCTTAACAGCATACATAGCTTCGGCATATAGCGAATGGCTCAGACGCTGAACCGCTTGTTCGACCGTGGCGCCTTGGCAGACACAGTCAAAACAAGTTGTGCCGGCTACCCAAGCTATATCACCCCAAAAAGCCACATATTCGAAAGTTTTCGTTGCCATATTAGTGTCCGTCTGTTGTGCTTCAGTTCGATGTTGATGAGGATTCGAGAAGGCTTTCTTGTCCTGCGACGAAAGCCTTATAGAGGGCGATAGTGATCATGTCTTCAGGCCGGAACGAAGTTGGGCAATGAGGGCAAGCGATCCGGCCTTCTGCGTTCGTAGGAGTGGGCGGGACCGAATTCTCGCATTCTGGGCACCGTTGTACAAGTAGCTTTCGAGCAAATTCCCGAAGGGATTCGCTTCCGTAACTTGTCACCTTTGATTCGGCTACGATTTCATCAGGTTTCATGGCATCTCTTGATCCAGAGTCCCCTCTCGGAGGGCTTTGACGTACAGCTCGAAGCGATCGGGGGCATCCAGCCAAGCATTTGCCACCGCTATACTATCGGCCTCGGTTTTGACCTCTGAGGGCACCGTATCGATCGGGGCCAAGCGATAGCTGTACGATACCTTAGCTCGATGGTCCTCGCACACGCAAAGCTCACCCAGCTGACTGTTGCGTAGGGATCGCCATACAGGTACTTTGGGGCAGTTCTCAGTGTAGTTGCAGAGGCCCGAAGCTAGTTTGGTCTGACGCCCATCGTTCAGCTCCCAGACTCGATGGGCATATTGCTTGAGGTCTTGCTCGTAGGTAGCCTCGTCTTCGCCGCTGATGTGATCGAACACCTTGGGCGGCACCTTGAGCAAGGGAAACAGTTTGTTCCTAAGACAGTCCTCACAGAGGGAAAATTCGTAACTGGTGCAGTCGAATAGATGAAAGGAGTTGTAACCCCCTGACACTCGAGCTTCGACGAGCCCTGATGGATAGTGCTCGTCTTTTTCACACAGCTCACCCCCGCACATGTTGCAGATGTAAGTGGCCGGGATCCGCACGATACCCGTGCCGGAACACCGATTACACTTGAGGATCTCATCAAAGAGGCCAGCCTTGCGGGACTCTTCACACCAGGGGCAAGCTTTATAGAGCGGGCTTATTTCAGACATGGATCTCTCTGGCCCCTCCTACACCAAGTTGGGTAGGAGGGGCCTAGATACATCACTCTGTGATGGCTTTTTTGAGAGAACCCACCGGACGGGCCGCAAGCTTCTTGGATGCGGGCTTGGCCGGTATGGTGACGATCGCCTTGGTGAACGGGTTGACCCCTTGACGTTCAGGAGTGGCAGCCTTGTCCTTGGACGTTAACTTCACGAGACCTGGGAGGACGAACGCGCCGTCCGTCTTCAATTGGTCGATGGCCAGCTCCTCAATTAGGTCCAGGACATTGTTGACCTGGCTTTTCGAAAGGTTGGCTTTTTCGGCAAGTAGTGACACGAACTGAGTCTTGGTCATGGTGCAAGCGTTATACACCGGATCCGACTTGCATAAATGGACCTACTTTACCAGTTGTTGAAATTGGGCAATTTAGTCAAGTAGCGCTCGGTGTATCTTAAGCTAGCCCCGCAAACGGTCGTCAAGTAGGACATCCCTCAAGGAGAGAAATCATGCAGAACCAACACAGCAGTAACTGGACCGTGGCCAAAGTTTTCAAGGACCCTCAGGGCTTCGCCGTCGAGGTCAGCACCTCTCCCGGTAAGTTCAACGAGCCTCAGTACTCCTTCCGCGTCGGTCAGATGGTGAGCCGTCAAGACAAGACCGAGCACTTCAGCGTCCACATGCGGGCATCCAAGGATCGCAGCTCGATGGTGCATGTCAACCTTCGCCAGCCGTTCGCCGAAGCCCTCACTCGTCTTCTGAACGAGGCTCAGGAATGGATCGTGACCGAGATGGCCATCCGCCACGACTCCGATATCGAAGCCCGGATCGAGAAGGAGCAGCGATCGGCGAACTTCGGTCAACAGAAGACCCGGCACACGGGCAAGACCGAGAAAAACCGCAACAAGCGACGAGCGGCCTAACCCATCTATCCTCTTCCTTAAGCTAAAGGCCATGTCCTCGCAACCCGTCAAGGAGCCGTTCTTGTAGTGACCTCAACCAGGAGTCCTACAGGAAATGCGCCGATTCAAAGACCACGAAGCTCCCCCGTTCGAGCCCTTCAAGTACCGCGCTTATTTCATAGGCCGAAACAAGGAGATGCGCTTGTGCGACCGCTGTCTCCGCCATCACAAACGTTGTTTCGATTCCAGGAAGAACTTCGTCAACTGGACTAAGTCCTGGAAAGCCCATCGTCATACCCAATACAAATGACCTATGTAGCACCCAAAGAAGGAGAGCGTGGCCACTGCTCTCTCTGTGACCAACGCCTAGGGTTGCCCTCGTGGTCCGGAGTGTCGGAGCCAAAAAAAGAAGCGCCGACCATCCGGACCCCTCCAACGGAAATTCTGGTGGAGGGTTGGCTGTGGGTGGACAGCGCCTATGGGTGGACAGCAAAATCCAAGGAAGGTAAGGAATGCTGCTACTTCAGCAAACCTCATGGCCTTCTTGCCTGCATTGGGTCCGTACCTTATAGCATCAGGGTAGCGGTGGCGAATGCTATGGGGTGTTCAGCCATTTGACCCAAACTTTATCGATTGGGCTTTTGGGAGGCGTCTTCTTGGGCTTAGCCTTAGTAGGCGCCTTCTTCGTTTTGACTTTCTTGCTTCGTTTTGTAGTCATGGGGTCAATTCGGTAATGAGTGCTTCGAATTCCTCACCCTTGGCCGCCTGCTCTGCCTGCTCAGCTTCGGTAAGGGGTAGCCACCAACACTCGTAGCCCCAAAGGGTAGAACCGTCCTCGAGCCGAAGCCTAGGCATCCCTTGTTCGCCCGCCCTGCTGCCCTTGAGACGACGTTCTGTGCGAGAATTGAACAATCCCTCATAGGTCGCTACCGCGCCAGTAGCAGACCCGCCTTTACGGCAGTCCTTGGCAATTCGAACGCTGATACCGGGCCGGATACGACGCTTACGTTTCTTCATTGTACCTCAACGTCTCATACACCTAAATGGGGTATTTTGGTACACTCTAATGAACGATTTTTCTTCTGATTGCTCATGAAGGGCATGTTGAAGATCGCTCATCATTCAAATGGTACTGCACGCATAGTTCATGTCGGTGGTTGGAAAAAGCAAACCACCGACAAACGAGACGATTCTTATCGGCTGAAGCTATCTTCGGCCTCCACAGTAACCGTCCCGACTTCGGTTGATCTGCGTTCGATCTGCAGTCCGATTGAAGACCAGGGAGAGTTGGGCAGTTGCACAGCCAATATGCTGGCCGGCATGGTTGAAGCGAACGAGAATCATGGCCTCCCCAAGATTTCATTGGCTTCTTTGAGCGCGGCGGTTGGCGTGCCTACAGTCAGTGTGTCGAATGTCGCGGTAGCGGCGGACGGCACCATCACCTTCACTGCGGCTGTTCATCCGGCAGTCACCCCCACTCCAACACCGACGCCCACTCCAACGCCTACTCCAGCCCCCACACCCACCCCTACTCCCACTCCTACGCCCGTCAAAGATACGATGCGGGCCAGTCGTCTTTTCGAGTATTACGCTACTCGCAAGATCGAAGGGACAATCAATGAGGACTCTGGGGCGACGATCCGTGATGCGGTAAAGGCAGCTGCCAAGTACGGTGTCGCTGATGAGAGCCTTTGGCCCTACACCATCTCAAAGTTCACCATCAACCCGCCTGCCTCGGTGTGGACCGCCGCTCTGGCGCACAAGGTCACGTCGTATCACTCGATTGCAGACGGAGACATCGATACCATGAAGGCCACCCTGGCCTCCGGTTACCTCGTTGGGTACGGCTTTCAGGTTTATGACTATTTCATGTCGTCCGCCATGGCGTCGAAGGCCTTCCTGAATGTACCCGCCTCTGGGGAACAGCTTCAGGGTGGTCACGCCCAATGCCTCGTGGGCTACGATGACAACATGGTGAACCCGTTCAACCATGCTTCCAAGGGCGCCTTCCTCGTTCGCAACAGCTGGGGAACGTCCTGGGGTCTGGCTGGTTACTATTGGGTCAGCTACGACTACGTGAAAAACACGAGCCTCTGTAGCGATTTTTGGGTAGTGCAGAACGCACCTATCTGATCGAACCTGAACATCAAGGACGAAAGGGCCCCGAGATATCTCTGGGGCCCTTTCTCATTTCAGATACGGATGCGACTCATACCCGTAATGATACCGAAGCCTTGGAGGACCCACAGCAACAGCACCACTACCACCAACACTTCGAGCAACAACTTGACCTTGGCGTTCATGGGAATGAACGTCTCGATCAACCAAAGGGCAAAGCCAACAACAACCAGCGCGATCACTAGAGCTACAAGACTCATCGTCCTACTCCTGTTCTCCCAGCGGGATTGCTAGGCACATAGTACGCTGGAATATCAGTGGTATTTTGACCACTAACATGAGGCATACTGCCACACGATCGTCTGGTACACGTCAAACCTTTTGATAGTCGGGCTTAGTCAGAGGCCCGACGGCACATGATGAACTGGATCCGCAGACTGATTAATTTCTTTTTCCCCTTCTTGTGTTGCAAGGAGCCAGACGTGCAACATCCAGAAATTCTAGAGGGAAAACTTACAGTAACCAAAGGTCGAGATTGTATCGACCTTTCGCTTCATCGCAAAGAGGCTCCGTATGCAGTCGAAGTTCACTTCGAGCACGAAGAGCCGCCTCCTTGTGACCCACACCACCACCATCACAAGCACGATCATTTGACGTGGGATCTTGTCGACCATTGTCATCGCTATTCACTTGCAATCGCATGGGACGTACACTCTCCAGCGAGGACGATCCTGTGGAAAGTGAAGTACTGAGGGCGCCGCACATATTGGTTTGGGGCTTCATTGGGAAAGGCAATCTTGGGGATGATCTATTCCAAGATGCTTTCAAGGCCTTATTCCCCCACTACCAATTCACTTTCACTGACTGCATTACCGCCGAGCAGGTGCTCCAAGCCGATATGTTGTGGATCGGCGGCGGCTCTCTTTTGGACGGGCCCATAGTGGCGGACATGGGGGTGCAGTATCATTCTTTGCCCGTCATGTACATTGGGGTCGGTACAGAGACGGCGATTCACCCTGACCATCAGCTCATGCTCTACAACGCATTGTTGGTCGCCACGCGGACGAAGGACACGACGTTTTCGCATCCCAACTTAATGCACATACCTGACCTCGTGTACGCTTTGAAGACGGATAAGCCTTCAGCGCCAGTCCTCGCCAAGAATAAGATTCTGTTCCTCCCCAATGCGTACGTGGTGCCGAACCACAAGGATCAGCATTGGAAGCACAGTGCTTGGCAATTTTTCAAGTCTGAGGTCGCTCAAATGCTCGACGAATGCATCGTTGAGGGGCATCAAGTCGCCTTCTACGCCATGTGTCAAAACGACACTATCAATGATGTGTGGGCTGCTGCAGAGATTCGTAACATGATGTGCTATAGGGCGCAGTTGTCGACGTACCAAGCGCGCTCGTATCATCAAGCGATCAACCTATTCGAGCAATTTTCTCATGTGATCACCCAACGCTATCATGGTATAGTGCTGGCTGAGATTGCGGGTCGCCCAGTCGTCTCGATCCATCATCACGATAAGCTTCGTGGGGAGAGCAGTGTCCCATATTATGGCCTGTTGAAGAGGACGCTCAAGCAAGCTCTCAACTCAGCCACCGTTCGGACGGATGTCCCGAACCTCAGTTCGTTCCAGGCACTCATAACCAAAGTTTCAGAATATTTAGGCCAACCCAAATGCGCTATGTCGGGGTCCGAGACAACCGGGTCACTGTAGTATCCAACACACCGTTCAATACTGAAGGCACCATCACCCTCAAGGTTGAAGACGACTCGATACCGTCTGAATCCTTGATCTGTGACTACAAAATACGCGACGGCCAGTTGGTGTCGAAGTACAGCTTCAAGGACCCAACCAAGCTCCGCCTGGCTCTGGTGGGGAATTGGAAGATGCAGTGTGGCATTTCGACCTACTCGGAGAACCTTTGGCCTGAAGTGGCCAAACAAATAGGGCACGTCAAGCTGTTCACGGAGCAGAACGACAACCCTACGAGTGACCCCTACCTACTAGGCCAGCAACATCTGGAGACTGATCAGGTGTCGCAATGCTGGAAACGAGGACAACCTCTTGGGAAGCTGGTTGAAGAGATCCAAGCGTATGACCCCGATATCGTGTGGATACAACACGAATACGGGATCTGGCCTAACGCTAGGCATTGGCTATCCCTCCTCTCCCGTCTATCGGGCTTCAGGGTCATCTGCACGCTACATTCGGTCTTTCCAAAGCATCCGGACAAGGCCATCTGTGAAGCCGCAATACCGGAAATAATCGTGCACCTCGAAGGGGCTAGGAAGTGCCTGAAGGACACGAAGGCCATCTTGGGCCAGGTCCACGTGATCCCGCATGGCTGCTACCCCAGCGTCAAGGGTCGCTTCTGGAATCGCTATGGTTCAGAGCATACGGTGTTTCAGTTCGGCTTCGGATTCCGGTACAAGGGTTGGGAGCAATCCCTCCATACTATCGCCACACTCAAGAAGAAGTATTCCGACGTATTCTTCACGGGACTGTTCTCGGAATCTCCCTTCGCCAAGCTTGAACACCATCGGTACCATGCCGAGTTGGTGGCTCTGATCGACAAATTGGGCATCCAAGACAACGTCGCGCTCATCCGTGGATTTCAGTCCGATCAGACGATCGATGCCTACCTCCGAACCAATAGGATAACGTTGTTTCCCTATGTCGCATCCCCTGAGCATGAAGTGTTTGGGGCTTCTGGAGCCGCCAGGATGGCCATGAGCAAAGGAGTTCCCGTCGTTACCTCCACCGTCAATCACTTCTCTGACTTGCCGACGGTCAAGGCCGATACGCCAGAAGAGCTAGCGGCCGCTATCGACCTTCTCTTCAGCGAGAAGGAAGCGAAGAAGCAGATAGCCCTTCAAGATGCGTTCATTGAGGAGACGAGCTGGGCCAGAGTGGCGGCTCGCCACATCGAAGTGTTCAAGGGTTCTTGATTCGGTTTTCCCAGTCGGCTAGCGTCTGCACCTTCTTTTGATGCTCTTGGATGCGCTTAATCCTCTTGGTGAGCGCGGCTAGGCGTAGGGTGAAGAACTTCTGCTGCTGGGCACCCGAAGATGCTAGAAGGCTCTCTTGCAAGTAGGCCACCTCAGCCTCCATGAGTTCTACGTCGCTCGAGATGTCGGCTATTTCCTCTTGGTCACTCTTCATTGACGGCCTCTCTTAGGTCTTTCTTGAGTTCTTCCAAGGAAGTACTCAATTGCATGAAGTTAGCGATCAAGTGTACCACGGTTATGGCCTGACGGTATTCCCAGTCATAACGCTTGAGGGCTTCTTTCTTGGCGGCCGACATGGTCTCGAAAGTAAGGTCATTATTTGGGTCATCTCGTGTTCGCAGGAACCAAGTATCGGGCCGTTCGATATGCCCAGTGATACCCGTCACCACGGCTACATTGGCACCATTGACCCTCATGATGGCAAGGTTGGATTCTTTATGGATCTCCCATGTGGGTTCGGTGTCCAACAAGGCCACGTTGGCCACGTCACTCAATGAGTAGATGTCGATTTCTTCCGCCAAGAAGCGACGGACCGCTTTCTCTACAGCGGTCTCAGTCTTCTTGAAGTAGAGGAGATTGGTCGGATCGGCATCCTCAAACACGGCTTGGATGTAGCCCAGGCCTTTCTTGGGCCCGGTCGGGATGACGCCCACAATTCCATTGAGGAAGCCCAGAAGGCCCACCTTCCCGCCTTCCGTTTGGATGAATGGGTGATCCTGAGTGGCAACCGCGCAAGGTATTCTTTCATCTATCAGCTCGGCCAAGTCCTCTCGGATGTCCTTGTTGGCGATCAAGGCGTTGATGCGTTGCACTAATTCGGTGGCCAGATCTTCGTTGGTCATGCTGAAGAACAATACACCGCCTGGTGTATAGAAAGGGATGCGCGATTGGTACAGAACCTACGTCGAAACACGACTTGAGCAAATGCATCAGGCTCCGAGGATGTTCGCCCTGACACGAGAGGCCTTCGTCGCTACAATCGCCGTTCTACTCGAGACTCTCTATATCGACGTGGGAGACTTCAAGCAAGTCTACGCAGAGCTTCATAAAAGCCATGGTTCCTCCTATATTGGAGTGACGGATCCGTTGTCTGATGAATGGGCGAGAAAAACCGTCGAGAAGGCTAGGGTGCTTCTTGCTGCGATTCCGAAGGGGCCTTCTCAGTGCTCCAATTGTGGTAAGGACTTGACCGTCTCAATCGGGCCAGACCGTTATAAGGAATACCGGGGACTAGTCCTTGAGGTCCCTAGCTATTTCAATTTTCTGTATTGTCCTGCTTGTGGAGCAGAATGGCTGACAGCTCGTCAGGTAGAACGCCTCTCTGAGATCTTGGAGAGACGCTACGCCGAAGCGGTACCGCCTACGAAAGAGTGAGGCTGCCCTCATTAGGAGGCGACCAAAGAATCCATTCCGACACAAGCTTGGGGCGGTGGTTGCAAGGCTCTTGACAGGGCCCTGGATGCTTCTGGTTCAGCTCTATTCGTCGAGCAGCAATACAGATTTCGTACTCGTAGCAAACATCGCAAAGCCAGGTGCCCGCTTCGGTTTGGGCATGGTACAGCCCCTCATGTCCATTTCGGCAGCTGGAACACTTGCAAAAATCGCAGAACGCCATGGGTTGCCCAGGATAGCAACTTAATACTTTGGAGGCCAGTTCTTTTGGTGTAATATAGGCCTCGTGTCATGGCCTACGATGTCCCTCTCAATAAGTACCACCCCCATTGGGACACTCCAGTAGAGGTCGTTCTCAGCTCAGAGACTGAGGTCCTACGGCTTCAGGAGCCCAGCGTTCAAGGCCTAGAATCTTGGAGGGCCCTCACGGTGGATAACATCGTGTACGGCCTTACTATAGGGCATATTGTGATCTCTCCTTGGACGCCAAACTTTCAACGGAAATTCGGACGCCCTCAGAGCTATCGTTTGAGCTGGCATCCGAATGCCGACTTCGATAAACATACCTGGCCCCATCAGAAAACGCGCCCCGACAACCTAGTGATCCTTGAGGCCAACGTCGAAAAGCTGGGTCGCATCCCGGTAGGATTTCGAGTGCTGATTCAGGATGCAGGCGAATGGCACCTCTATCGCGTTGGAGAACACGAAGACTTGGATGCCATCAAACGGAAGACTCGCAAGCTAGCCCACAAGAAAAAGGTCGACAAGAAGAAGCGGGATCGCCACCCGTCCTCTTACGATCGTCTTTTGAACAATTACCTTGAGGACTGAAAATTGCCTGGTGACATTGAAACCATTACCTCGGAAATGGCTAGGCTATCTCAAGCCGTAGCGGACCTGCAACGGGACATAACGGCTTTGACGACCGCTCTACTCTTCAAAATAGAGCCACAACACACAGTGACCGTCGAAAGTTGGCGATTGGATGCGGTTAGCAATGGCTATGACGCCTACCGGTACCTCCGTCCAGAAATCTCGCTCTTTACGTACAATGAGGTGAATCTGGCGGCAACGTTTTGGTCAACCTACATCCCCTCACCGTTCTTTTCTACACTACAGATGAGATTTTTATCGACCGATGCCCGTCGAACTTCATGGGATCGTTTGATGGACGATAACCTAGGATGAACCCAGCTTCCATTCTCGTTACCGTAGTGCTGACGGGCACCGTCATCTCGCTCGACCTCTGCGCGGATGCTCTTGACCTCCTAAGACGCCCTCTAACCGTCTACACAAGGCGGAGGGTGGCTCGATTGAAGGCCTCCCTTTGGAGAGCCGCTCATTGAGCCGGTGTATATGGAGTCATGTCAGAATGGCTCCCTTATCGCACGCGGCATAGCCATCTGACGTATGCGGCGGGTACCGCCTGTGAGGTTCGGGTCAAGCCCGACCAGACCGACATCATTGAGATGAAGTTCGAAGACCAAGTGGTGATCGAACTCCCTCGAATGATCTGGTACTGCCCTGGTGTGATTCAGACCCTGGATAAGATGGATCACGAGACCACGATCTGCTTCGCCATCTTGGATGCCTGTTTCTCTGCCGCCATAAAAGAATTGTCCTACCAGGAAGACTTGCTGAATCTAGTCGCTCTGGGAGACGCATTCCCTAGGCGTGAGGTCTGAGACTTCACAGGGATTTGCCGCACACCTCGCAAAATCCAAGCAAGCTTCCCTCAATTGAGTGACATTCATGTTGAGCTTGCTCCGGAGGTGGCGGCACGGTAGGTTTGGAGGTCAATATGAGCTTTTCGGTCATGAGGAACAGAAGTTCATGTGCCACACGATCGAGAGCTTCCTGACCCTCTGCCAAGAAGCTCGGGGGTAGCCTAGACACTGCTTGTTCTAGGAGTTTGAGGTCCCTCTCCAAATCTATGGGATACATCTCCGCCTCCTAGACGCCTCAATTAGGCTTCGAACACTCTTTTGGTGTTGAGCTGTACTTCGAAGAACTTAGCCAACTCGAGCACATTGTGCATGATGTTGTGATGCAGAGTCGCCTCGAACGGTGTGAGGGCGTTCTGTGGGATGTGCAGGTAGACTCTGAGCTGGATGCCGTCTTCAACCGCTGCTGGAGTGACGCTGAAGACGACGATCTTCATATTGTAGAGACGGATCAAAGCCTCCAAATTGAAGGTGTCGATGCTATGCCGCCCCACGTCGAGCTGCTGAGGGTTGATCGACACGTTGACATTCACGGGCAGACTGCCTCGTGAAAACATGGCCTGGATGTCTCGTTGTAGCTCTGTGAGAATGTCTTTGACTTTCATGGTCTGCTCTGGCGAGAGGGGCCCTAAGGGCCCCTCTCCTTTAGGATTAGGCCGACCGGACGATCCCGGTCGGGAGCCCTTCACAAGGGCGAACGGTGATCTTCTCCAAGGGATTGCCCTTGTTGAGATTGAAAGCGGGATCCGAGAGCCGGTTGATGTGCCGGGCGGTGAAGCTGTGGTGGCGACCTTTGAATTCGATCACAACTTTGACCGCATGGCTGTACTCAGCTCCCAAGAGGGTCACCGAAACGATGCGACCCTTGATGTTCTTGGGGATCCCAAAGGCATTGCAGCCCTTGATGACGAGGACGGTTTTTTGGATCAGGGCATGATAGGTGGTGGTGACCATGCCTATAGTACGGAAGGCCTTACCCGAAATTAAGGGTGGGGTACTTCAGAGCCAGAAATTCTTTCGCCTCTTGAAGCTTTTCTGGAGTGGGGAGGCAGGCAGGAGCCTTTTCCTGAAGGTCAAAGGTCAAGAGGCCCATCCGACTCGGCGGAGCACAGAGCAACACGAGGAACCAAGCTCGTTCTTCTTCTGATTGGGCGACGCCCGTCCTCATGGTCTCGAGCTGAGATTCGAGCCGCTTGTTCTTTTCGTCGGCTTCTTTCGCCAACTCCTTGTACTTTTGAATGGCGCTCATTGGAATGGATCCAGCATGAAAATCATGAGTTCGAAAGCTTCGACCGCACAGCCCACGTGGCACGTGCTGACTTCTTGGTGATCAATGAATGCGATGCACATGGCTCAGGCCTTCCAACCTTTCGGTGCCTTCCAACCCTCAGCGAGGGCGGTCTTGGCCCATTGGGGCATCGGGCGATCTTGCTTGAGAGCCAGTTTGACAATGGCGAGCGCATTTTTGGCCTCTGCCTGACTTTCGAAGTACGCGCCTCGATCGTCCCGTTGAAAGTTTGGCAGCTCACGCACGGTCTTGCAGGCCATCCAGTGTTCCCAGTCGCCGCGATCAGTGGGTTGCTTTCCGAGCCCGTCGTTTTTGTTTTCACACAGGGTGGCGCCCAAGTCGATTTCGCCGTCATCCAGCTCTACCTCCCATTGCAAGTAGAACAGATGGTTGTTCGCATTGTAAATGATGAGCTTGTCGGCCATTTTTAGAGGGCTCCTGTTATTTGGGTCATGCTCCTAGTACGGTAGCCCTTTCGAAAAATTAAGGGACGATGTCTAGTCGTTCCCAAGAGGTTAGCGGTGTCGGATGGGATTCGGCGATTTCGGCGCCCGATACTCCCTCGTAACCCGCGATATCGTCCAACTGAGTCAGGGCCTCCGAACGAGTCTTGTAGGGGCCGGCTTTCTGGTCGCCAAATCCAGCTACTTTGTACGTCACGAAATATTCGATGTCTTCCATAGGGGCTCTGTACACCAATCGGTGTACGGGGCTGTAAGCCCTTAATTTCCTTAGGGCTCATCCGTACTAGGAAGCAATGCAGGACTACGTGATTCAGCCCCAAGAGGGCAAAAAAGGGCGGTCATTCGTCGGTACTTGTGTGGCCTTGGTCAAGGCGGACGGCCTGTGGGTTGAAGGAGCGAACAACGGTTGTATTCGGCCCATCTGGGCAATGTTTGCAGGCTCGGACAGTCAGCTCCGGCCTTTTATGATGAACCTGAGATTGGGCCGTAAAGCCGATTCAAGCAGTAGCTATCGCAAAAACAATAGTGAACGGCTCGAGTTCCTGAAATCGGTAGGCTACTACATGTCTTGGCAACGGGAAGAGGAAGGGACGCTAGCTACGATCTATCACCCTGATCTGTTCCGCCTGGACCCTGGCATGATTGACCCCAGCGGGGCAAAATTTGTGATGCTGGTCCCGAAGGATTGGTCTGAGGCTCAAAGCATCGATCCCAGGCCCATTACGAAGCATATGAGCCGGTTTCAACACGAAATAACTGAAGAATACCTTCAGACGTTGGTCCCGACGGCCTATCTATTTGCAGCCTACCTGGATCGTCGTACACGCTGTCCTCTGATCGCCGATGGTCGTTTCTATATGCAGCTGTTGACGGCGGCCCTTCATGTCGGCTACGCATCTCTTCCGACTGACGGAATTCGCTATGGTGGGCGGTACAACGAATGGGGTCACAATGTCGGGCACGGCTTTCGGGCCGAAGGTTTGGAAGCCGTGGGGATCCAGCATGCCCTGTCATTTGCAGCTCCACACGATAAACTTGAACAGTTCATGGCCGAACAGGTTGGATTGTTCTTCGAAATGACCGAACGGAAACCACGTTTGAGCAAAAACGCCTTAACTTCGCAAGAACTCATCCGTATTTAGAACCATGTCCGATTTATTGATGCCCTTGCGAGACCTCCTGGAGTTCAATTTGGCGTGCTACGTTCGGGAATGCAGCCGAACCAAGCCAAAACAAGCGACGCTGAATGACCTCGAGAAGGCGCTGAAGAAGAGCTTCATGCCCTCTTGGCATTACATGAACAGCCTTGCAAATTCTGGCGAATCTCCGTACCTGTACGACCTTCTGATGGACAAGATCTCCCGAGGTGAATCGGCCGAATTTGCCATCGCTCGCTTCTTCCTGAAGCACCGTTTCCCCACCAAATCCGCTTGAGGTCTTCTTGGCTCGTGCAGAATCGATCGCTCTGGGGGGGTACTATCCTACCCCCAATCACTTACTGCCGCTGATCGCCAAAACGCTCGATACAGCGGCGAATGCGGAATACAACATTGCCGATCCCTGTGCGGGCGAAGGGACGGCCATCGTTACCCTGGCCCAAACGGCCTTCGCAGAGTCTCTCAGCCGAACGACGATCCATGCTTGCGAGCTGGAAACGACCCGGGCCGCTACTCTCTTGCAAAATATTACTGAGTCGGGAGCCCAATACCAATCGAGAACTAACGTCCTTCAAGGAGATGCATTCCGAATTCTGCTCAAAACGGATCCGTTCCTTGGATTTCTGTACCTCAACCCTCCCTATGACCTAGACCCCCTCCATGGCCGCCTCGAGGAACGCTTCCTAAACCGCTTTACACGCACTTTGGTAGAGGGTGGGGTGTTGGCGTTCGTGGTGCCGCACTACGCCCTCCTGGCGTCCGCTAGGACCCTTGCGGTGGAGTATGAAGACCTCTCGTGCTTCGTGTTCCCCGAGACGGACTTTGCAGCCTACAAGCAAGTCGTCTTGTTCGCCAGCAAGACGGCCGCCCGGATGGACCCTGAACCTTCCATCCTGAAACAGGTCGAAGCTTGGGCCGCCAGCACAGCAGGCATGCCCGTCCTGGGGACAACCGACAAGTTATATACGCCTGCTCAACGGGGGTACTACTACGGTGGCTCCGCCTCTTGGACCATTCAAGAGTTCGACTTTCACGGCTTGTTGAAGAAATGCCGCCCCTGGCGTCAAACGGTTCGAATGGGCTCTTTGGGCTTGGTTCCCCACATTATGCCCGAATTGCCCGTTGAAGATCTGCTCTTCCGCACCTATCCAGTCGCAACAGCTCCTAGGCCGGCCCATATTGCAGCCGGCATCGCTTCCGGCATCTTCAATGGCCGTCGAGTGCAGCCGAATGCTCCTGGGCGACCAGACCTACTGGTCAAAGGGGTTTTCGATCGAGAATACGTGACGATCGAAGAGAAGACGAACAAGGATGGAGATGTTACTTCAGTGGTGCAGGTACAACAACCAAAACTTGTCACGACGGTACTCGACCTTTCAACCAAGAAGTACATTACGTTGGGCGAGAAATCGGCCAACAATCTGACGATCGAAGGCCTTCTCGAGCACTACGGGCAAAGCCTCATGGGGGTGATGGGGCAGCAATGTCCCGTACTGTATGACGCGATTAATTCGGATGTGCAGTTGGCCCCCGTCAAACGGCCTCTGTTCCAGGCTCACGTTCATGCGGCTAGAGCTTCGGTCATGCTGCTGGGCGGACAGCATGCCAAGAAGAAGGATCGTAAGTACCGCACCGTCGTCCTCTTGGGCGAAATCGGAAGTGGTAAGACCAGTGTTGCCCTGGCGACCGCCAACACGATCGCCAAACGAGTGTTGGTGATGTGCCCTCCCCATTTGCTCGAATCTTGGAGCAAGGAAGTTCAACATGTGGTGCCGCATGCTGAGGTTCGCATCTTGCAAAACGTACATGATGTAGACAACTTGGATACGGTTCCAAAAGACAAGTTGTTGATCGCCGTCTTGTCGAGGGAAACGGCCAAACTTGGCCATGGCTGGCAATCCGTGACGGGCTCTTGCCCCAAATGTGGCGCCGTATTGCCAGAAGGTGATTTGGCCAAGAAGCGCACCCATTGTGAGGCTCAAACCGTCACGACCAAAGGAAAGTTGGCCCGAGCGGCCTCCAAGTACTGTTTGAGCGTGGCAAAGTTCTTTCCGGAAGACGGCCGGATTCGATCCATCTTCCGGGGCCGAATGATGACCCGCTATCTGGAAAAGCTGGCGGCGGTCAAGCCTTTGCCCGAATGGACCCACTTTGATCCCAAATGGGTTGAAGAGACGTTGGAGATTACGGCGCGGTACATCCTCAAGGATCCCACGGAGGCCATGAGCAAGCTATTTGGCAAACTTTGCCTAGCTGACTACAATGCCGATCGCATCGAGAAGTACGTTCTGCGTTTTATGGCCAGTGACACCTACTATGTCCAAGAAGTGGGGCGAGGGCTGGCTATGCTGCTTCCAGAGGACAGTGAGCAACGGGCCAGGGTCACAGCTACGCTGGACTCCAATCAGCGAGGAGGATACTACTCGAACATCCCTAGTTCGTACCATTATGCCCGTCAGTCTTACGGCCACGGTACAAGGGTGGGTCAGATCCGTTGGCACGAAACTTTCGTCAGTTTGGATGAGTTGGTGCCTGAAAGCGTCGAGCTGGCCAAAGCCATCTTGGTCGCCATCACCTCCGTGGCGAACTTTGGTTTGACGGAAGAATGCGGTGAGCCTCTTTTCCAAGCAATCCCTGAACCGCGTCGGGTCGCTCTCGCCAACTACATCGCCAAGTATCGCCCGCACCTCTTTGACTTGTTCTTGCTGGATGAAGGGCATGAATACGCCAATGGTGATAGCGCCCAAGGAATTGCTGGCCACAAGATCATTGCATTGGGCATCCCGACCATTTTGATGACGGGATCCATCATGAACGGCTACGCCTCTTCGCTGTTCCACAACATGTGGTCCCTCTCACCACACTTCCGGAGTGAGTTCGAACGAACCGATCAACAACGCTTCATCGATCGCTATGGCTACCGAAAGCGAGTCCTATCGGAGAAGGACCGTGAGAGCGGTGAGGTGGTGGCGTTCGGTTCGATGTCAGACAGGGTCGAACGTTCGGAGCGCATCACTGGGGATGCTCCGGGGATCCTTCCGCTCTTTTTGTTCCGTCACCTTCTTCAGAATGCCGTAACGATCCACAAGGCCGATCTGGCGATCGACATTCCGCCCTGTAGGGTTCAGCGGCATTTCATCCAAGCTGACCCTGAGCTGCAAGGGAGCTATGAATCTCTGAAGACGGCTCTTAAAACGCAGATCAAACGGGATCGCTTCAAGCCTGATTTCGCCGGCAAATTGTTCGGAGCCCTGTCCGAGCTGGGCTCCTACTTGGATCGTTCGACGGAGGATACGGGAAACAACGATAATGGTACGTACGAGATTCGCTATCCAGAATCGGTAGGAGGCGAGTTGGTGGCGACGGGTCACACCTTCCCCGCTGGCAAATTGAGCGCCAAGGAAGAATGGATGATCCAGACCCTCCAGAAAGAACTGGAGGAGGGCCGAAATGTTATGGTTTTCGGTTGGCACATCTCCATCTTGCCCCGTCTTTCTCGCATCATCTACGAGGCGACGGGTGAGGAAGCCGTCATCCTCTATGCGGATAAAGTTCCAACAGCCAAACGCCAGGAATGGATCGAGAAAAATATCGTTAAAAAGGGTCGCCGGGTCATGGTGGCCAATCCGGTGTGCATTCAGACCGGACTCAATAATTTGGTCCATTTCTCCAGCGAAATCTGGATGGAGAATCCGGCCTGTAACCCCATCACATGGCGCCAGGCTATCGGACGTGTAGATCGCATCGGTCAGAAGCACGAGACCCGGATCCATATGCCGGTATTCCAGAACACGCTTCAGGAGCAGATGTATGATCTTCTCATGATGAAAGTAGCCGTATCGACCAGTGCGGATGGCCTGGACAATGAAAGCATGCTGGCCATGTCGGGGGCTCAGCTGGGCCTGTCCAGTGCGGGCCTGTCGATCGGCCGTCAGCTCTGGGCGATGCTGAACGAAGAAGATTGAGTCAATTGGCCTGTCGTTGGCCCAGTTGACTCAGGATGCGGTCCGCCAGCTCGTCCGTACCTTCCGGGTCGAGCTGGTCAGCTTCTCGCAGTAGCCATTCCTTGAGCGATTCTAGCTCCTGCTCTGGGATCTCATAAACCTCATCCACGATCCTGCGTAGAATCGTCTCAGCGTCTTCAGGGGTCTCATGGATCCGAATGCCCGTAAGCGTCTTCATTCGTTGGAAGACCGCTTCCTTCGGTACCTTGGACATCCGCGCTATTTTGACGAGTCCTATGATGCTGTGCCATTTGACCTTCATGGAGGCCCTATAGCCTCATCGTTGAGGATCCAACCCTTGGCGATGAGATAGCGGTCGTAGGCTTCTACGGCCTCAATTAAGGAATTGTACAGCTCCCTGCCAGAAGGATTATTGGGGTCATAGGGCCCTCTATATAGATCTCCTTGCTGGATGATGCAAGCCGCCTCAGCACAGCCGTATTCGTCGACATCATGCCGAACCCATGCTGGAGGATCGCTATGCAGATCTGTGGTCCAGGCGTAGGCAATCAGCTTGGGGATGGTACGACAAGCCCCCGCAAGCTCATGAGGTTGGAGGTTGGCCCAATCGAGCGAAGGTGGGGGCGAGGGCTCTTGGCTACCATCGTTCACATTGTCTAGGATGTAGCCGTGTCCTGTCCAAGTGAAGTCCCACATAACCGCGCCTGTTCCACGTTTTCCCACCAGCTATCATCGGGTCCGCTGAACTTTCCGTTCTTAACCTCAATGATTGGGTAGAAGCCCTCCTCCATATCCCTTACGTATTCGAAAGCGGATTTCCGTCCCCAAGTGCCGTTGGGGAACTTGTACCAAGCATGCAGGACATTTTTGGGGATGGTCTCGAGGGCTCGAGTCAGCTCGGCCACCGATAGTTCGGACCAGACGATCATGCTAAAGGTCTACACCACTACTGGTGTATTGGAAGACATGCACGATCCCTTCCCGGAGATGTGGCGGAAAGCGATGTCCAAGCTTCCAAACGCCCTGCCTTTAGTGTTACACCCCCAACGTAATATAGATGCGGAGAACCTCTCATGCATCATTTGCGATTTGGGCGCCGAGGACAGACCTCCCGAATGGATCGTCACCGTGCGGTCCTACAACTCTACCATTACGAAGGGCTTGCATGAATACTGTAGGTCTCGTCATCACAACTCGAGATACGGAAAGGCAATTGCTATGCATTGGTTTGGAAAATCGTGGGAGTCTCCTCTCTGTGACGATTCTCGTCGGGTCATAGTGCCGCCGAACACAAAGTGCCAAGAGTGTCAGGCCCAACTTACTGGGAATGATCAGGGGGTGGTGTTGGGGGACGACCACTACCACAAGGATTGCTTTTTGAAAGCCGCTGCTGAAGCGGGCATCGTCTAAAGATTACGTGGTTTGCATGGTTACGATATAGAGCTGATTTCCAGGAAGAGCGTGAGTCCCCGACTCGTCCGTAAACTGTACCCATATTGGTTGTAGACCGCTTACACTCAGACCTGTTACGGATACAGCGTGAAGAGAATCATAGAATGCGAGTGTGGACGAATCAGTGGCACTGTGAGCCGTGGCTGAGGCTCCAGCGTTTCCAACGTAAACTGTGATGCTAGGCCTGTTGGCTGGCAGACCACCCGAACTATGTGATAATGTCGGTTTGAAGTAAACTGAAACACCCGTGACGGTTGCGTTCGGAGGAACCGGTCCGATCTGGAATGTGATATTGGCTCCTGTCCCGTTGCCTTGCCAACCTTGTGCAGTAAAAAACGTCCAGCCTGAATCCTTCTCGATAAAGGAATAGCCAACAACTACTTGGCCTTGGAGGGCGAACTTGGTGGCGGTGGTGGTGGCGGTTTGAAGGTTGTTCAGTGCATCACTGACATTGACGCCCGTGACACTCGACTGATTACTGATGTTGTCCGAGGTCAGATCGTTTAAAGCGTCCGCAACGGTCACGCCGGCGAGATTTGAATTGTTGGTGATGTCGGAGGCCGATAGAGAAGATTCGGCCGTTAGCAACCATGAGTCGGTCGAAATATCGATGTAATCCAGATGATAGACCGTGTACTGCTTTGTTGGCAGTGGTCCCGCAGAAATAATGGACACTCCGACAGCCGGAGACACAACTATGGGACCCGTGCTGAGTTTCAACCAACTGACGCGAGAACCCACCCTGAAAGCTGTAGTGGAATGGGCCGGTACCGTTATGGTGATCGAACCCGCACTGTTCACCCCGAGCGCCGTTCCAACATCAGCGAGAGTCAGGGTGTGATTGCTCGCGATGATCAGACTAGACTGGTACTCTAGGAGCAGATTATCGAGAGCCGCTCCAACGCTCGATCCCGTGACGGTGGAGGCGTTGACGATATCTGTGGACGACAGAACACCAATGGACGACAGATTCCAAGTATCTGTGGCTATTTTCTCCAACTCATACCGCATGAATTGTGCAGCTGGGAGCGTAGCTGGCTGATGAATGGTCACACCAGCGGCCCCGCTGAAAACTACCGCACCCGTATTGATGTTGATTACGGTAATCTTCGTTCCCAGTTTGAACGCCACTGTGGAATTCAAAGGGACTGTGAACGTCAGGGCGCTCGCCGAGTTCGACAGGAACAGCCCTTTAGCGTCTGCCAGTGCAAACGTGTAATTGGCTGTTTTGGTCGCTACAGAGTCATACTGGGTAAGCAGACTTGCAAGAGAATCCTTGACAGTGGGGCCGCCTACACCAGAGGAGGCGTCGGCTATGTTGGCCGCATCAAGCGATACATTGTGGGTGTGGTCACTACGAGCAAGCGTCGTGGCGGTACCCTCGGCATTGGTCGTGCTGATCGTTACTGCAGCAGCCGTCGATACGTCATGCTTATGATCGCTACGAGCGGCATCTGTCGCCGTACCGACTGCCGCAGCTGCCTTCGTCACGTTGACAGGAGCGGCTGTGGTGACGATTACGGGAGCCGTCCAAGTAGGATTGGCAGCGGCGCCATGAGTCGTTAGAACGTTGCCGTTCGTCCCAGCGGCTAGGCGGGCCCAAGACGTACCATCGAAGTACAGCACGTCTCCTTGAGCCTGGGAGGCGATGGAAAACCCTGTGACGGCATGGGTATGATCGCTTCTAGCGAGGGTGGTGGCGGTTCCTTCAGCATTCGTCGAACCAATGCTGATAGCCGCAGCTGTCAACACGTCGTGCTTGTGATCGCTCCTAGCGGCGTCAGTCGCAATACCCGCAGAGGCGAGTGATTTGGTGACGTTGGTAGGAGCATTTGTCGTAACGGCGACAGTAGCTGCCCACGTTGGGTTGGCAGCAGCTCCCTGAGTTTTGAGGAACTGGCCACTCGTGCCAGCTGCAAGTCGCACCCAATTACTTCCGTTGAAGAAGGCCAGGTCACCTTGCGCTTGCGAGGCGAGAGCCAAATCTGTGACGGCATGGGTATGATCGCTGAGGGCAGCGGTCGAGGCGGTTCCGGCCGAATTGACCGCACCAATGCTGACCGCTGAGGCGGTCGATAGGCTCAATACGCTACCCGTTCTTACGATGGGTAGCGTAGCGATAAGATTGCCAGAAACTTGGAGGAATGGGAGATTGTTTGTGCCAACCAAGTCGGCAGTAGGATCGGCAACACATAGATACCCGTTACCCACCAAAGTGCCTGCTTGAACATCAAAGAACACGCATGATCCATGCGAACCCGCTGGCATATCGGTAGCACGTGTCCAAGCACCAGCATGCACGACGTAAATGCCGTTCGCAGACTGTGGTGTTTGCTGAGTCAACCCGACTCGTTGTCCGTCGGTATTCAACGCAATACCGTTGATCACGCTCGCCAAACCAGACAATGTCGATATGTTGGTAGTGGCAACGGTGAGTACGGGCAACTTGTTCAAAAGGCCCTGAGAAACCGCGTCTACATAAGCCTTAGTAGCCGCATCTTGTGCAAGTGTGGGATCAAGGACGCTGGTTATTTTCTGGTTGTTGATCGATATCGAGGCGTTGGCCGCCGCAAGTGCTGTGTTGACCGCGCTGAACGGAACGTTGTGGACGTGATCGCTTGCCGCAAAGGTCGTAGCGACGCCAGCCGAATTGGCTGTGCCGACATTAACCGGCACCCCTGCAGCCGCCACTGGATGTACGTGATCGCTCCGAGCAAGAGTCGTAGCGGTCCCTTCAGCGCCTGCGTTGCCGATCGCTACCGCCCCGGAGGCGGCCGCAGTCGATACATCGTGTTTATGATCACTTCTAGCGGCATCTGTCGCTACTCCGACGGAAGCGGCCGCTTTGGTGACGTTTACAGGGGCGTTGGTGGTGAGAACCAAGCCTCCAGGGATGGCAGCCCAAACCGGATCAGCAGCTGGCCCTTGAGTCTTCAGAAAGGTGCCGTTAGTTCCAGCGGCCAATCGAACCCACGCAGTGGCATTCCTGTATAGGATGTCCCCTTGAGCTTCAGAGGCTATGCTCAAACCCGTAACAGCGTGAGTGTGATCGCTTCTAGCGAGGGTGGTGGCGACGCCTTCAGCATTGGTAGTGCTGGTGCTGACAGCCGCTGCCGTCGATACGTCATGTTTATGATCGCTCCTAGCAGCGTCCGTCGCCACTCCAGCCGATGCAGCAGCTTTGGTGACGTTGACGGGAGCCGCTGAGGTGAGGACCAAACCTCCAGGGACAGCGTCCCAAACTGGGTCAGCAGCTGGGCCCTGAGTCTTTAGGAAGGAGCCAGAGGTGCCCGCAGCCAATCGGACCCAAGCGGTAGCGCCCCTATATAGGATGTCTCCTTGAGCCTCAGAGGCTATACTCAAACCCGTAACAGCATGGGTGTGATCGCTCCGAGCAAGAGTCGTAGCGGTCCCTTCCGCATTCGTGGTACTGGTGCTGACAGCGGCGGCCGTCGTGACATCATGTTTATGGTCGGCTCTAGCGGCGTCGGTAGATGTGCCGACTGCCGCAGCCGCTTTGGTGACATTGACGGGGGGCGTAGTGGTGACGACAGGGCTCGATACGCTGGCAGTGGAAGTGAACTGGTAATTGGTACCGTTCCAAACCATCTCCAGAAGCGTTGAGGCGTTCCCCGTTGTATTGATGGGAGGGACGGGCCCCACAACGCTTCCCGGGAAGACTACCGCTCGGCCACCCGTAACGTCCTGTATTAGCTCGATCCAGACGGTCGAGTGCACTAGGGGATTGACGAAGGTCAGTGTGCAGGACGCACTGTTCAACACCCCAGACTGATAGACGCCGTTAGCAACAAAATCGATGGTCGCGGCTGTACCTAGATTGCCTTTAGGGAACTGCGCGAGATGCCTTTGGTATTGGCCTATTGTGCTAGTCATCAGGTGGGCTCCTGTGTCACGGATATTCTAAGCGCATACGATAGGGAGCCTTTCGTGAAGGTTCCCGGTGCGCTGGTTACGCTGTATTGAACTGCGCTGGTGCCATTAACCGCCAGGACGACTACGCCCTGGCCTGCATTGCCTATTGTCGTGATATCGATAGGAGCCGTGACGGGCGTCGTTTGGACGGTACCCGATGGACCCGTATGGATCTCGTTGACAAGCAACTTGCCCACTGTTCCCGCAACCAGAATTTCTAGGTACGCCTTGAAAGTGTATTCGGGTCCAAGAGCTGGAGAAGGGATGATGTCGGTAGCCGGCTGCACATCAGTGAGCGTGGTGTTCACCGTGTTGGCTATTGTGGAAATAGCACCCGTATCGTTCGCCACCGCGAACACGGCACCCAATCGGGGGATGGCAAAGGGTAGATTTGAGTAGAGGTAGTTTTTGCCCGCTACTTGGATCTGCACAGTCGCTGGCATGGCCAGCAATGCAGCCGTGGTGGCATATACGAAGACAGGACCAGGATTGCCGAACGAGGGAGCCTTAATTCCGTGCGAATAGGACGCACCGAATCCGAATTGCTGACCAATGACCGAGAGGTATCCAGCACTTATGTTGATGGCTGGGATAGCGGTTGCGTTGACCCATTCCGCATTACCCAGAGTGACGCTGGCAAGAGAGCCAAGACCAAACGAGCCGCCGTTGAAACAACATTCCGACATGGATCCTTGTATGCCGGTAAAGGCTTGAAAACCTTCAATGGCACACCCCAAATAAGATCCCTGTGACTTAAGGAATAGCGATAGAGTGGCGGGGACTCTGCAATTCCTCAGCGAGACTACGCCAGATATTCTGCCCGATACACTGGCATTGCCCACTTCGCATTGCGATAGGATTAGCGTCCCAGCGCCTAACGTATTGTTGTCGAAATCAACACCGCTAGGCAGAATGGCATCATGAATCCTTACAGAGACCGG
>Ga0068857_100000792_pt1 | contig 23672 bp, 18 predicted proteins | sample KBSCornC72_FD_66591 | JGI IMG/M metagenome (GOLD analysis project Ga0068857, IMG submission 66591) | Corn rhizosphere microbial communities from Kellogg Biological Station, Michigan, USA - KBS Corn C7-2 | ecosystem: Host-associated > Plants > Roots > Rhizosphere > Soil ...
AATGAGGCTGGCGGCGGCCACTTGATCGCCGGCTTCGACGTTCACGAGGCGCACCCCTTGCGTGGAGCGACCGGCTTGGCGGATTTCGCCGGAGTCGATGCGGATGATCTGGCCCTGCTTGGTGATGATCATCAGGTCGGAGTCTTCCTTCACGGATAGAATCCCGACCACCTTGCCGACGCGCGGCGTGGTCTTCATGTTGATCACGCCCTTGCGGCCGCGGGCGGTGAGGCGGTAGTCGACCAGCGGCGTGCGCTTACCGAAACCGTTTTCGGAGATCGAGAGAATCAGTCCGTCCTTTTCGACGATCTCGACGCCGACCAGGTAGTCGCCCTCTTCGAGCTCCATGCCGCGGACACCGCGCGCTGGGCGGCCCATGGGCCGTACGTCGGATTCCTTGAAGCGGCAGGCCATGCCTTCGTGCGAGCCGAGGAAGATGTAGTTCTCGCCGTTGGTCAAGCGGGCGGCCAGCAGTTCATCGCCCTCATCGATACCCAGCGCAATGATGCCGCGCTGTAGCGGATGGTCGAACTCGGTAAGCTCGCACTTCTTGATGACGCCCTGCTTGGTGACCATCACAATGAACTTGCCGGCGACGAAATCCTTGACCGGGAGGAACGCGGTGACGGATTCGTCCGGCATCAGGTTGATCAAGCCGGAGCTGTGCTTGCCCTTGCCGGTAGTGGTCGCGTCCGGGATGTTGTAAATCTTCAGCCAGTAGACGCGGCCCTTGTTGGTGAAGATCAGCAAGTAAGCGTGGGTGGAGGCGATGATCAAGTGCTCCACCACATCCTCGGCGCGGGTCGACATGCCGATGCGGCCTTTGCCGCCGCGAGTCTGGCGGCGATAGGTGTCGACGGCGGTGCGCTTGAGATAACCTCCGCGGGTCACGGTGACGGCGACGTCCTCCACTTGCACCAGGTCTTCGAGGCGGATCTCACCGGTGTCTTCGACGATTTGGGTACGGCGATCGTCGCCGAAGTCCTTTTGAACTTCTTTCAGCTCCTTGACGACTACAGTCCGCAGAACCTTTTCGGAGCCTAAGATGTCGAGATACTCGGCGATTTGCCTCTGAATGTCGGCGAGTTCGTCGATGATCTTCTGCTGCTCCATGCCGGTGAGGCGTTGGAGTTGCAGTTCGATAATAGCTTGGGCTTGGCGCTCGGTGAAGCGGGGGCCTCGCGGGTCGGCGTCCACCATCTTGGCGTAGGCGGCGGCTTCGGCGGGCGTGATGAAATTCATCAACGCTTCGCGGGCTTCGCGCGGGGTCTTGGCGGCGCGGATTAGCGCGATGACGGCGTCCAAGTTGTTGAGCGCGCGCTGGAAGCCAAGTAAAATATGCTCGCGGTCGCGGGCTTTGCGCAGCAAGTAGTCGGTGCGGCGGCGGATGACGTCGATGCGGTGCTCGATGAAACGCTTGAGAGCATCCAGCAATCCCAACTCGCGCGGCTGCCCGTTGACGATGGCCAGCAGGATGACGCCGAAATTGACCTGCATTTGCGTCTGCTTATACAGGTTGTTGAGCACCACTTCGGCTTGTTCACCGCGCTTGAGTTCGAACACGATGCGCATGCCGTCGCGGTCGCTCTCATCGCGAATTTCGGAAATTCCTTCAAGCTTCTTTTCGTTGACCAGGCCCGCCGCATACTCGATCAGCCGGGCTTTGTTGACCTGATACGGAAGCTCGGTGACGATGATGGCTTCGCGGTCCTTGCCCATCTTTTCGGTGGCCGCCTTCGCGCGCACTTTGATGGAGCCTCGGCCGGTCTTGAAGTAATCGTAGATGCCTTCGCGGCCCAGGATAATGCCGCCGGTGGGGAAATCGGGGCCCTGCACCATCTCGATCAGCTTGGGAAGCTGGATGGCCGGGTTCTGCACCAGCGCGATGCAGGCTTCGACGATCTCACGCAGATTGTGGGGCGGAATCTTGCTGGCCATGCCCACGGCGATGCCTTCGCTGCCGTTCACCAGCAGGTTGGGGATGCGCGTCGGCAGGACTTCTGGCTCGAATTCGCTTTCGTCGTAGTTGGGCTTGAAGTCGACGGTTTCCTTGTCGATGTCTTCGAGCAGCGCGGCGGAAATGCGCGCGAGCCGCGCCTCGGTGTATCGCATGGCCGCGGGCGGATCGCCATCGACGGAACCGAAGTTGCCTTGGCCATCGATCAGCGGATAGCGCATGGAGAAATCCTGCGCCATGCGGACCAAGGCGTCGTAAATCGAGGCATCACCGTGCGGGTGCAGCTTACCCATGACGTCGCCGACCACGCGCGCGGATTTCTTGGTGGGCCGGTTATAATGCAGGCCCATCTCCTGCATCATATAAAGGATGCGGCGGTGGACCGGCTTGAGGCCGTCGCGCACATCGGGGAGGGCGCGGCCGACGATCACGCTCATGGCGTAATCGAGGTACGAGCGGCGCATCTCGTCTTCGATGTTTATGGGGATGTGGCTCTTGTTGTTGCCGCCATCGCCGCCGAGCGGGATCTGCCCGCCGGGGGGGCCTGGGGGTTGCCCTGCTGGGGGCCCTTGAGGCGGGATGGTGGGGTCCTGAGGATCTGCCAATTGATGCTCCTTCGGGGGATGCGGCGGGGCCGCTAAACCTTTATTTTAGCATGAGGTAGGGCTAAAAAATGCGGTTCGTAAGCGGCTCCCGTGCGACATGTCAAATTACCAAACGAACCCAAGCGGCGACCTCCTGCCGAAATGCTGTACTACCAAACGAACCCAAGGCAAACGGGCGTCTACCGGATTGCAGGTTTCACTTCAGAAGATAGCGCTGGGAGATGCATAGAGGTTCCGAGTGGTATCGGTAAATAGTTGAAATAATGATGATGAAAACGGGTGGCGGAGAAGTGATTGGCTACGCCCGATCATCCAAGTATGTATACTTCCTAAGACGGTCCCCGAACAGTCGGAGTTCGGAATTACGGTGACAAAGAGACTCGCCATCGTCCTTGCCCTGCTTGCGGCTACCGCAGGCTCAGCCACTCCTCATCTCGCTCGAACAGTACTTGCACACCACCTTTCCGGACGTCGACCGGGAATACCGGGATGGCGAAATTACGGGGAGAAGCGCGCCAGACTATTCGCACGGCAGGGTCCAGGGCGCGATCGTTGCGTTCTTTTGGGCGCTGCGCACCGAGCTGGCGCTGTTTCCTTGCGTGGAGACGCGTATGAGGCTTCGTTCGAACCTCGTCCGGATTCCTGATGTCGCGGTGTTTTATCCGACTTAGCCATCTCTGGTGCCGGATGCGCCTCCGCTGTTAGTGGCTGAGGTGCTGTCCGTCGACGCCCCTCTCACTACGGTACGCGAGAAGCTTGAGGAGTATAAGGCCTGGGGAGTGCGGCACGTCTGGCTGGTGGATCCGCACGGCAAGCGATTGTACATATGTGACAAGGGCTTGATGGAAGTCGCCTCGTTAAACGTGCCAGAGCTCGGAATTGAGTTGCTGCCTGGTCGTCTCTTCGATTAAAGCTTCACGCTTCGGCCCTGCAATCCGCAGTGAGCCGCGGCGGCGAGGAGATGGCGGTCGTTGGTCCAGATTTCGTGGAACCCGGCGTCGAGGGCGGAGACGATGTGGATCGCGTCGCCGGCGCGAAGAAAACTACTGGTTGGCAGGGTACGCGTCAGAAGTTCAACACGACGCAGGATGAGGTTCGTCACCGGAACCAAAATCCATGTATCGCTTCCGACATCCTCCAGGAATGCGTCCCGAACCTGGGCAGCCGCCTTCCCCTTTAGCGTTCGCTCCCGGACGTGGCGGTGAAACACGCAGGCTACTTCGGCAATGGAAAGGGCAGATGTGTAAACAGATGGAGATGACCGGGCCAGCGCCCGCACGGCAGTTGCGTCCGTTTCATGGAGATAGCACTTCGCTATGTAGGCCGCGTCGAAATAATGACCGTTCAAATCCGGTCTTCCTCCAGAATTCGTCCAGTATCCGTTTTCGACCTGGGCAGCTTGCGAATGAATGCCTCGCGATCGGGCAGCTTGTTAGTCGGACGCCGCGCGGTGATCGGGCGTAGTTCGGCAACCGGCACGCCGCGGGACTCGATCACATAAATCTGGCCTTGGGCGACGTTCTTGATCAGCGCGCTGGTCTTCAGATGCAGGTCGCGGACGCTGGCTCGTTCCATGTGTCCCATTGTGACACATTGCGTCCTGCTGTAAAATAGGGCCCTATGCTGACCCGGCTCCTCCTCTTTATCGCACTCACCGCCTCGGCCTTCGCCCAAGGCAGCCCCGACTGGACCAAGCCCTTTCCGCCGTTCAAAATTCTGGGCAACATTTATTGGGTGGGGACCTGGGATTTGTCCACCTACCTGATCACCACGCCACAGGGCAACATCCTGATCAATAGCGGGCTGGCGGAAACGGTGCCGCTGATCAAGGCGGGCGTCGAGCAGCTCGGTTTCAAGATGTCCGACACCAAGATCCTGACGGCCACACACGGGCATTTCGATCATGTGGCGGGGCTCGCGGAATTGCAGAAGATGACTGGAGCGAAGGTTGTCATGTCGGAAGAAGACGCCGAGCTGCTCGAATCCGGCGGCAAGAAGGATTTTCGCTTCGGCGAGGAACTCCGCGCGCGCTTCAAGCCGGTTAAGGTGGACCGCAAGCTGAAAGACGGCGATAAGATCGAACTCGGCGGAACCGTGATCACGGCCCACCACCATCCCGGTCACACCAAGGGCGCCACCAGCTTCACTTTGGATGTGCGGGAGGGGGGCAAAACCTACCACGTGGGGATCATGAACATGGCGTCTATCAATCCGGGCGTCAAAGTGAATGGCATGCCGATGTTTCCAGGGATCGCCGCGGCTTACGCCCGCACTTTCCACGATCAGAAAGAGATGAAGATCGACGTGTGGCTGGCGTCGCACGCCGCGCAGTTCGGACTGCATGACAAGTACAAGCCGGGCGATCCCTACAATCCCGAGCGGTTCGTTGATCCCAAGGGCTACCACGCGGCGGTCGAAAAGCTGGAGAAGACGTACCAGGATCAGTTGGCCAAGGAGCGAGCAGCAAAGTAACCGCGGCGTGCAGGATGGCGGCCGGGCCAATCATTCCCCGATGATCTTGACTAGCGCCCGTTTCTTGCGGCGGCCATCGAATTCGCCGTAAAAAATCTGCTCCCAGGGGCCGAAGTCCAGTTTGCCCTGAGTCACGGCCACCACCACCTCGCGCCCCATGATCTGGCGCTTCATGTGGGCGTCGGCATTGTCCTCGCCGGTGCGATTGTGCAGATACTGCGAAACTGGCTCGTGGGGCGCCAGCGCTTCCAGCCATTTGTCGTAGTCCTTATGTAGACCGCTCTCGTCGTCATTGATGAAAACCGAGGCGGTGATATGCATGGCGTTCACTAGTACTAAGCCCTCGCGAACCCCGCTTTCCCTAAGGCAATCTTCAACTTGGCCGGTAATATTGATGAAGCCGCGGCGGGTGGGAACCTCAAACCACAGCTCTTTGCGGAAAGTTTTCAGGGTTATCCTCCGATTAACAGAGTATGGCAGTTTCGGAAACAGATTACCGCCGGCTTGGGCCCACCTTCGAAACAGATTCCGGCCCGGTAGGGTCTAAGGACCAAGGCAAGAAGCGCCTCCCCGGGCGCCCTTCCGATTTGTTACACTCAGCGGATATGCTTACTACCGGAGCTAACGGATGAAGCGGCGGATCGCCGCGGGCTGCATCCTGACGGGGGCCGTGTTCGCCCTAAGCAGTTGCGCAACAACGGCACCTCCGAAGCAATTTAGGACCTACTTCGTGCCGCCGGCACGGCCGGGCGCACCGTACGCCAGTCCGGTGTTCATCGATCCTCCGAATCTAGTCCTGGATCTGTACAGCAACGAAGCTCCCAACCTTTCCTCTTCCCTCCCTTCGCTCTCCCGCCCCTCAGATGTCGATTTCCTGATCAAGAAAGCCGATGACCGGCTGGCGGCCGGGAAACGGGCCGTCCAGGAAGGGCGCACGGAAGACGCGCGCAGGGAGTTCGACCGGGTGTTGGAAGTTCTATTGACCGCCTCCGATAAACTGCCCGACCGCGCCCGGCTGGAACGGCATATCGACGAACTGATCGAGCAGATTTACCGTTACGACGTGGATCAATTGGACGCAGCGCAGCCGGATGAAGAAGTGCGCTTTGAGAAGTCCAACATCGAAGAAATTCTGCAGATGACATTCCCCATCGACCCCAGCCTGCGCCACAAGGTGCAGGAGCAGATTCGGGTGACGGCATCGCAGCTGCCGCTGGAACAGAACGACGCGGTGGTGAGCTACATCAATTACTTCTCTTCGCCGCGCGGCAAGAAGATCCTGGCCTACGGATTGCGCCGTTCGGGCCGCTACAAGCCCATGATCGAAAAGATCCTGCGCGAGGAAGGCGTCCCCGAGGAGCTGATTTTCCTGGCGCAGGCCGAATCCGGCTTCGTGCCGCGCGCGATGTCACGCGCCATGTGCGTCGGCGTGTGGCAATTCGCGGCCTTCCGGGGCAAGGAATACGGCCTGAATCGAACCCCTGCCACCGACGACCGCATGGACCCGGAGCTGGCCACGCGCGCCGCCGCCCGGCATCTGCATGACCTCTACAATCATTTCGGCGACTGGAACCTGGCCATGGCGGCCTACAATTGCGGCCCCGGGTGCGTGGATCGCGCTATCCAGCGCACCGGCTTTGCCGATTTCTGGCAGCTGCGCCGGCTGAACGTTTTGCCCAAGGAAACCGCCAACTACGTGCCGGCGATCCTGGCGATGACCATCATCGGAAAGAACGCCAAGGATTACGGGCTGGACGATCTCGAATTGGAGCAGCCGCTCGCCTACGACACCATCGAACTGGAATCGCCGACGCATCTGGCCTTGATTGCCGATGCCATGGACCGCCCCTTGGCTGAGTTGAAGGAATTGAACCCCGCGATACTGCGGTCGGTGGCGCCTGCCGGAACCGCGTTGCATGTTCCCAAAGGGATGGCGCCGATGGTGCAGGCAGCCTTCGAAGCAGTGCCCGCCAACCGTCGGGATGCCTGGCGGATTCACAAAGTGGATGGGGAAGAAACCTTCGCATCGCTTGCCAGACGCTATAACACGACGGCGGCGCTCGTGAGCTCTGTCAATCACGAGACGCTGCCCACAGCGGGATCGCTGGTGGTGATTCCGGCGTCGTATCCCGGCGATCATATCCCGGTCCGTCCGGCCGTACGGGCACGGGCGGGGTCTGGAACGTCGTCCAGAACTGGGTCTAGAACTTCGGCTGCAAGGCCCGCCGTCAGCTCGTCGCGCGTCAAGGCCCACGCCCGGGCTTCGGCGCCGCGGTCGAAGACTCCCGCCAAGGCGTCCGCCGCGCCTCCCGCGAAGACCCCCACGAAGGCCTCTGCGTCGAAGGGCCTCCCTGGCCGCGCTGGTTAGGCACCCCACAACAGCCGCACCGCGGCAGCATGATGGCATTTTAATCGTATGCAGCCCGCGTTCATGTATCGGGGAGAACACTTTTCACTTGCCTTCGCTTGAAAAAGCGATATTCTGGTTTCTGATTCCGCCGATCTGATTCGGCCGATGAGGAGACCGCAGCCATGAGAGAGTACCGGCTTTCGCCCGAAGACGATGAACTCGACGATCTGGATGAGGGCGCCGAACTCAGTTTAGACGACGACTTGGGAGACTACGGTCTCGATGATGACGACGAAGAACTCGCCGTGCCGGTATTTGCGCCGCGTCCGCCCGCGCCCGCCGCGACGATCGTGGAAACCACGGTGATCGACGTCGAGGAAATTCCACCCGCGGCCGCAGCGGAAGCGCCTCCGGCGCGCAAGCCGGTGAAGAAGGCGGCTGCGCCCGCGAAGAAAGCTGCTGCGCCGGCCAAGAAAGCTGCGCCGAAAAAGAAGGCTGCTGCCAAGAAGGCCGTGAAGAAGGTGGCCGCAAAAAAGAAAGCCGCTCCCAAGAAGGCCGCCAAGAAAGCTGTGAAGAAGGCCGCCAAAAAAGCGGCGCCCAAGAAATCGGCCAAAAAGGCCGTGAAGAAGGCCGCCAAGAAAGCGGCGCCCAAGAAGAAGGCTTCTAAGAAAAAGAAGTAATTGTCCCTGGTTCTCCCAAAAGGCGACGGCGATCTTCTCTACTTCGCGACAGCCGCGCGACAGCGTTCGTACAATTGCAGCAGCGCGTCAACCTGTTCGTCTGGCGTCTTGGGAGCCTTGCCGCCGAAGCCGGCTCCTCCTGAGGCTTTGCCATAGCCGGTGGTCCCGGCTATGAATTTCATCAATTCCAAGGCGACTTCTTCTTTGGTCGATTTCGCGCCAGGGGCCGCAGCCGCGATGGTGTCTTTTTCGTCCGTCATATAATCTCTAAGGGTACTGCATTTGAACTCCCGCCCGCGTGCTATTTGCAAGTCACGGACGGAGAACTTGCGGCTGCATGCCGGTTGATGCGCGCCGCCTGATCCGCAAGATGCGCGGCGGAGCGCAGGCGCACTTGATCGAGGCGGCCGACGACCACTGCTATGTGGTCAAGTTTCTCAACAATCCCCAGCACCGGCGGATCCTGGTGAACGAATGGATCGCGTCCGTGTTCCTGCGCTATCTAGGCATTGCAACGCCGGAAACGACAGTGATCCGGGTCACGCAGGATTTTTTAGATCAGAACCCGGAGGTGCATTTTCAACTGGGATCGCACCGTGAGCCGGTCGAATTGGGCTGGCACTTCGGCTCACGATTCCCCGGCGACCCGGCGCGCCTGGTGGTTTACGACTTCCTGCCCGACACGCTGCTGGCGCAGGTGGTGAATCGCGCGGAGTTTCTGGGAATGCTGGTCTTCGATCAATGGATGGGCAATGCCGACTCGCGCCAGGCCATCTTCTTCCGTGCCCGTCTGCGCGATTGGCTGCCGGCGCATGAGGCGCATCCTCAGCGCCTGGGCTTCGTGGCGCAAATGGTGGACCACGGCTTCGCCTTCGATGGCCCGCATTGGCGCTTTGGCGATTCCCCCCTGCAAGGTCTGTATTTCCGTCCGGGGGTTTACCAAGGCGTGCGCGGCCTGGACGATTTTCAGCCATGGCTCGACCGCATCGTGCATTTCCCGGAGGCGGTAGTAGACCAGGCGCTCAAGCAGATGCCTCCGGCCTGGGTGGCCGGCGACGAGGGCTCCCTGAACCAACTGTGCGAGAGCCTGCTGCGGCGGCGGAGGCGCGTGGTGGATCTGATCCAGGCCTGCCGCAACGGCCGCGCGGGGCTGTTTCCGGAATGGCATTGACGAGCGCGGTATTGTAGAAGCATATCTATGGGAGTTGCCGTGATTCAAAATCGGAGCGCCGAGTTCAAGCAGGCGTTGCTCAATCGCGTGCTGGTGGCTGACGGGGCCATGGGCACTTCTCTCTACGCCAAGGGCATCTTCCTCAACCGGTGTTACGACGAATTGAACCTTTCGCTGCCGGCGATGATCCGCGATGTGCACCAGGAATACCTGCGGGCGGGCGCCGAGATCATCGAGACCAACACGTTTGGCGCGAATCGCAAGCGGCTGGCGGCATTCGGATTCGCCGAAAAGCTGCGCCAGATCAATCAGGCCGGGGTGCGCATCGCGAAAGAAGTCGCGCGCGACCAGGCCTTTGTCGCGGGGGCCATCGGTCCGCTGGGGGTCCGCCTGGAACCGCTGGGTCCGGTCAGCTTCGCTGAGGCGCGCGAACTTTACAGCGAGCAGGTGACGGCGCTAGTCGAGGCCGGTGTCGACCTGCTGATTTTCGAGACTTTCCGCGACCTGGACGAGCTGCGCGAAGCGGTGCTGGGGGCGCGCGAGGCGGCGGGCCGCGACATCCCCGTGATCGCTCAGTTCGCCATCGAGGACGACGGGAATCTGGAGGACGGAACATCCGCCGCGAACCTGGCCCTGGCGTTATCGCAGTGGCCGGTGGATGTGATCGGCCTGAATTGCTCTTCGGGTCCGCGGGTGCTGCTCGAAGCCATCGAGACCATGGCGCCGCTCACCACCAAACCGCTCAGTGTGATGCCCAACGCCGGTCTGCCGGTCACGGTAGAGGGTCGCAATCTGTACTTGTGCTCGCCCGAATATATGGCGCAATACGCGCGGCGTTTTATCGGGGCGGGCGCGAAGATCGTGGGCGGCTGCTGCGGGACCACGCCGGCGCATATCAAGGAAATCCGCAATGAGGCGCGCAGTCTGCAGCCCGGACGCCACTCGCACAGCGTGCAAGTGGAGGAACCCCACCAGGTGCCCAACGCGCAACCAGTCATCCCGGCGGCGGATCGCAGCGGACTGGGCGCGAAACTGGCGGAGGGCAAGTTCGTCAGCTTTGTCGAGATTCTTCCGCCCAAGGGCGTCGACGCCGCCAAGGAAATCGCCGGAGCAAAACTGTGCAAGGACGCTGGGATCGACTGTATCAACGTGCCGGACGGCCCGCGCGCCAGTGCACGGCTCAGCGCGCAGATGACCTGCCAGTTGATCCAGCAGCACGCCGGAATCGAGACGGTGCTGCACTTCTGCTGCCGCGACCGGAATATCCTCAGCATTCAGAGCGAGCTGTTGGGATCGCACGCCGCCGGCGTACGCAATCTGATCTGCATCACCGGCGATCCGCCGCGCATGGGCACCTATCCCGATGCGACCGCGGTGTTCGATGTCGACGCAATCGGGTTGATTCGGATCGCCAGCAATCTGAATCGGGGACTGGATCTGGGCGGGAATCCGATGGGATCGCAGACCTCGCTGCTGATTGGCGCTGGCGCGAATCCGGGGTCGCTCAATATGGATGAAGAGCTGCGCCGCCTGGAGAAGAAGGTGGAGGCGGGCGCGGAGTATTTCGTCACCCAGCCGGTGTTCGATCTGAAGCTCCTCGAAATTTTTCTGGAGCGAACCGCGCAGTTCGGCATACCAGTGATCGCGGGTGTCTGGCCTCTGACCAGTTTCCGCAATGCCGAGTTTATGGTGAACGAGCTGCGCGTCCCCGTGCCACAGGAATACATGGATCGCATGCGCAATGCCGAGAACGCGGAGGCCGCGCGCGCCGCTGGAGTCGCGATCGCTCAGGATATGGTGCAGCAGGCGCGTCCGCTCACCGCCGGCGTGCAGTTGAGCGCACCCTTTGGCCGTTACGAGATGGCCATCGAAGTGGCGCAGGTTATCTCGTAGAGCGTTACTCGCGCGATTCAGCGGCGTTGAAGTACGCGCAATCGGGGTGGTGGAACACCAAGGCGCTTACGCTGGCCTCCGGGTCCATCATGAAGCCGTCGGTTAACTCCACGCCGATTTCCTGCGGACGCAGCAGAGCGAAGATGCCCTGCTGGTCTTCCAGACGCGGGCACGCCGGATAGCCGGGGCTGTAGCGCTTGCCGCGATACTTCGAGGTAAAGCGTTCCTGCATGGTCATGTCCGCAGGATCGGCGAATCCCCAATCTTCGCGGATGCGGCGATGCATCCATTCGGCGCAGGCTTCGGCGGTCTCGATGGCCAGGGCTTGCAGCCCGTGCGCCAGGAAGAATTCGCCCTTGTTCTTGGCGTCTTCGGAGCGTTCACGCACGCCCTGCCCTGCAGTCACGACGAACACCGCCAGATGATCGCGGCGGCCGGATTGCGGATCCAGCACGTAATCGCTCAGGCACAGACCGTTCGATTTCGGCTGGCGCGGGAAGTCGAAAGTATAAAGCGCATTCTGGCAGCCCGGCGCGTAAAGCTGCACGGAATTGCCGTGGCGCTCGGCCTCGAAGAACTGCCACACGGCGCGGGGCTTCAGGAACTTCGCGGCGTTTTCCTTCACGGCTTCGAAATCCTGATACAGTTCCAGCGCCTTGGGATCGCGCGCCTGCAGCAGCTTCTCAAAGTTGCCCTTGAACCCCAAATGACGCCCGTAGATCATGAAGGGATTCATGTAGGTCCACAATTCTGGCAGGTTGGGAACATCGCGCACGTGGCGCTCCAGATCGGGCACGGCGGGAATCGGAATGTCGGTGCGCACACGCGTGGCGCGGGCGCTTCCCGGGTCCTTCACAGGCGGTTGATCGGTCTCCGCCACGGGCTCGACGGCCAGATAAATGTGTTCCGCCAGCGCGGCGTCGCGGCTGGAGGGATCCATCAGTTCGTTCATCATCGCCAGACCAGTCATCGCGTCCTTCGCGTAGAATGTGGGTCCGCCGTAGGCCGGTCCGATGCGCGTATTCGCGAAGCGTTCGGAGAGCGCGGCTCCGCCTACCAGCAACGGCACGTCAACGCCGTGTTCCTTGAAATCGGACGCCGTGGTCACCATTTGGTGCGCGCTTTTCACCAGCAATCCGGACAAGCCGATGGCGTCGGGATGATGCTCGCGCCACGCTTCAATCAACGCGTCCGGCGCAACTTTGATACCCAGATTGATGACGCGATAACCGTTGTTGGCGAGAATGATTTCGACCAGATTCTTACCGATATCGTGGACGTCGCCCTTCACGGTCGCGAGCACGATCTTGCCACGCGATGCGGTGTCGGCCTTCTCCATGAACTGTTCCAGATAATTCACCGCCGCCTTCATGGCTTCGGCCGACTGCAGAACTTCGGCCACGATCAATTCATTGTTGTTGAACAGGCGGCCGACTTCGGTCATGCCGTCCATCAGCGGGCCGTTGATAATGTCCAGCGGCTTCGCGCCTTCCTGCCGCTTCAACTCCAGGTCGGCAATCAGGCCGTCCTTGGTGCCTTCGACGATGTAGCGCGCCAGCCGCTGGTCAAGCGGCAGCTCTGCAATCACTTGCCGGGTCTTATGTCCGGTGCGCCGGAAATATTCACTGATCGCGGCGATGTGGAACTGATTGATGGCGATTTTCTGCTCGCGGGTTTGCTCGCGCCAGTCCGCGGGAGCCGGAATGCCAGCGGGCGGCGTGTTAAACAGCAAGTCATCCGCCAGACGCCGCTCTTCGTCGGGGAGCGACGCGTACCGCTCCAGTCTTTCAGCGTTGACGATGGCGAGATCCAAGCCGGCTTTCGTCGCGTGATAAAGGAACACCGAGTTCACCACCTCCCGCGCTGCCGCCGGCAGGCCAAACGAAATGTTCGAGACGCCGAGCACCGTCTTGACGAAGGGAATCTGCTCCTTCACCATCTGAATCGCATGGATGGTCTCGACTGCACCGCCGATGTAATTCTCGTCGCCGGTGGCACAAGGGAAGACCAGGGTGTCAATGATAATGTCTTCGGGTGCGATGCGGTACTTTTCGGTGAGCAGTTTCACCGAGCGTTGCGCGACTTCCAGCTTGCGCTCGCGGGTGAAGGCCTGCGCCTGCAGCTTATCTTCATCGATGGTGCCGACGATCAGCGCCGCGCCGTACGCACGCGCCAGAGGGCAGACGCGTTCGAATTTCTCTTCGCCGTCTTCTAGATTTATAGAATTGATGATGCTTTTGCCCTGGCACCACACCAGGGCGCGCTCGATGGCCTTCGGATCGGTGGTATCCACCATCACCGGAGCCTTGATTTTCGGCATCAGCTTCCCATAAAAAGGATCGATGTCGTTCAGTTCTTCACGGTCCGATGTCTGCAGGCACACATCGACAATGTGCGCTCCGTTTTTTACCTGCCAGCGCGCGATTTCGCTGGCCTCTTCCCACTTTTCCTCCGCGATCATCTTCTTGAAGAGGCGCGAGCCGATGACGTTGGTGCGCTCGCCCACAATCAGCGGGCGATTGCTGTCTTCGGCTTCGACCAGCTCGACGCCGGAATAATAGGCGCGATGCGACGGCGGATTGACGGTATGCGGACGGCGTCCTTCCGCCATTGCCGCCATGGCCCGAATGTGAGCCGGCGTCGTCCCGCAGCAGCCGCCGACAATATTCAACCAGCCTTGTTCGACGAACTTCGAGAGCTGCCGCGCCAGCGATTCGGGAGTCTCCAGATACTGGTCGTCTTCATTGGGAAGACCGGCATTGGGATAGCAGGAGATCCGCGTGGACGCCATGTTCGCCAGCGTGCGGATGTGGTCCGTCATCAGGTCCGGCCCAGTTGCGCAGTTGAGCCCGATGGCCAGCAGATCGGCATGCGCTACCGAAGCGTAGAAGGCGTCGACGGTCTGTCCCGCGAGCATCGCCCCCCAGCGCTCCACCGTGCCCGACACCATCACCGGAATGCGATGGCCCAATTCGCGTTCCAGTTGCTGCGTGGCGACCAAGCCGGACTTGATGTTGCGTGTGTCGAACCCGGTTTCGAACAGCAGAAAGTCGACGCCGCCTTCGACCAGCGCCTTGGCCTGCTCGTAATAGCTATCGCGCAGTTGCTGGAAGCTTACGTCGCCACGCAGGGTTAGCGATTTAGTGGTCGGCCCGATCGACCCTGCCACAAAGCGCGGCTTCTGAGCTGTGGAAAACTCGGCCGCCGCCTGCCGCGCAATTTGCGCCGCCGCCACGTTCAATGCGCGCGTCTTCTCGGCCAATCCGAACTCGGACAACACAATTGGCGAGCCTTGAAAGCTGTTGGTTTCAATAATATCCGCGCCGGCTTTCAAGTATTCACGATGGATGTCGCGAATCCAGTCCGGGCGCGTTATGCTTAGGTTTTCGTTGCAGTTTTCCAGCGCCGCGCCGCCGAAATCAGCCGCAGTGGGGTTGTGCGCCTGGAGCATCGTGCCCATGGCGCCGTCGATAATCAGGATGCGCTGAGCCAGCGCGTCTTCTAATTGCTGGCGTGTGTTAGGATTCATCGGGCGAGACGGAGCTAGTACCCTTATTGTACCCGGTCGGTTACACTATTCATACAAGTGGCCACTGATCTGATCGAGATCGACGCGGAACGTCCTAGTATGCGGGCGATTGAGCGTGCGGCGGCGGCCGTGCGGCGCGGCGAAGTGGTGGCCATTCCCACCGACGCTCTCTATACGCTGGTAGCGGACCCTCTCAATCTGCACGCTGTCGGCCGTGTGTTCGCCGCCAAAGGGCGCGAGAGCATCCGTTCCCTGCCCTTGCTGGTCAGCGACATCGTGATGGCGGAGGAACTGGCATCGGAAGTTTCGGCGCGTTTCTATTTATTGGCTCGGAAGTTCTGGCCGGGACCGCTCACCATCATTGCTCCCGCGTCTTCGCGCGTGCCGCTCAAGGTTACCGGCAACACCGGCCGTCTGGCTCTGAGACAATCCCAATCGAAAGTGGCGAACGCATTGCTTGAACGGCTTTCGCAACCTTTGATTGCCACCAGCGCGAATCTTTCCGGCCAGCCCACCTGCACCAGCGGCATTGAGGTCTTTGGCGTGATGGACGGCTCGGTCGATCTGGTTCTCGACGGCGGAACCGTGGCCGGCACCGGCGCCACGACCATCGACGTGACCGAGGTGTTGTGGAAGGTGATCAAAGAAGGTGCGATCCCCGAAAAGGAAATTGCCGAAGTTCTGAAGGGAACCTAGAAGCGCGTCCCAACGGCGAGGGGTCTCCCAACGGCGAGGGGTCTCCCAACGGCGAGGGGTTTCCCAATGGCGAGGGGTTTCCCAATGGCGATGGGCGGTTTTTGAGGGCCTTGGATCCTCGCTGGCCGGTCTTACAGCTGCGGCGGATTGCACATGTCACGGTCTTCACTCCGAAGGCACTTGTGGGGGTTCCGATGACAGAAACGGGCGCATCGGGCAATCCGCTGGCCGATAGCATGTATGCGTACAAGTTGAGCAGCGAACTAGAGCATCTTTTAACTTGAGGATCCTATCGTTTCCCGTGCGGGCCGCGGCATCCTGCAGATCCCGAAGAAGCACATCGATCTCTGGTCTCATAGCTGCTATATCGGCATTTACCTGATGTTTCGCTAGGTAGCTCCAATCCAGCGTGCCGTTAGCAGCTTTCGGCAGATCCCAATCCTCGGAATAAAACTATGACTGCGATGCTATTGCCGGCTGGTCTGGAATCGCGGGCAACCGGCACGCCGGGGATTGCCCGAGAACCTCATTGACTATCTGCGGCGCGGCCGGACAGCGCTGCTTAGTAGCACCGCGACTAATTGAGAGCAGGCTTTCGAAACCATTGATCGCCCCACATCTGCGCGACTACACCCAGATTTGCGCGGCTTCGCCGGTTGCGCCGTCGGATCGGGCCCTGGATGTAGGCAATCCGACGTGGTAAGTATGTATCGGCCTTCAGATTGCATTTCGAAATGCGAACACGGAGGATACATGCGACTTAACACAGTCACAAACAATGGCGCGGGTATCATCGTTAGTCTGTTGTTTCTATCTACTTTCGCCTCTCCGGTAGATGCCAGCTCGATTAATTTCCGCTCACCTTGTCCGACGCCAGGGAGCCCAGCGCCTGTCCCGCTTGACAGTTGCGTGGGTATAACCGCTGGTGTACCAACTTCTGTCGACATGAATCTAACGGTTACTGCGGCAGGGGGAACGATTACGGACGCTATCCAGGGCTCCATGGCATTCAACATCCCAGGCGGCAATACGAACGTAGATCTCTATACACGCCAGGCAATCATTCCGCTGCCGGGGAATCTAGCCTTTAGCAACAATTTTGGAATCTTGGTCTGGGCCGATCAACCGGTTACGGGTAACTTAATCGTGAACTCTACGACGTGCTCCATTTTCACGCCCCTGATCGGCTTCGGCGGAGGGGGCGATTGCAATAGCGCACCCATTGTATTTCCGGTTCCATACCTCGGTACCAATCCAGACTTGGCCAATGCCGCCGTCAATGGCGCTTTTGTCTTCGGAGAGGCTCTTATCGCACCGGGCGGGACCTTGCCGCCTGGATACTGGGAGAACAGATTCGACATTCAATTTAGCGGCGGCACTGCGCCCACCCATATCAACATCCTATTTACGGAAGGAAGTGCGAATTTACGGAGCGCTGCACTCGTCCCTGAGCCGGATACGACAGCGGAATTTGGAATTGGTCTCGGATTCATCCTCGTGATTGCATACCGCAGGCTAAAAGTAGCAGGATCACAGGAGCCTCCAGCGCGGCGCTTGCCTCTATAAGTTAGCGCTTTGGGCTTATTTGCTCGGGCTCACGCTGGCCACTGCCGGTTTTTCCGCTTCCGTGAAGCTCAGCGCCATCGAGGCCCATGCGGTCGCGGTGGCGGAGATCCATTGATCGTGGTCGTAAGGAAATCCGCTTTGGAAGTACGGCTGTATCTTCATCGCCCGGCTCTTCACGTACCAAGATCCATCTTCCTTCTGGGTCCGCAGCAAGAATTCCACTCCGCGGCGGAATGCAGGATCGTCCGCGGAGGAAAACCCCGTCTCGTGCAGCGTGTAGAGTACCTGGCCGGTAGCGTAGGCATCGCTTGCCAGATACGGAGTTTGCGCCCAACCGCCGTCCGGGCGCTGCAGCGCGATCAACTCTTTGGTTCGAGTTTCTCTCAAACCGGCCTGAACTCCAGCCCATTTCAACCCGAGAATTTGCATCATGCGGTCTTGGTTGCTCTGCGGCGTGTGCTTCGCCAGCCAGTCCGCTGCACGTCCCACGCGCTCCGCGATCTCCGCTCTGCGGGCGGGCATTCCGTAGACGGTCAGCGCCTGGATCGCCATCGCCGTGCGCGAAAAATCACCGTCCTGAATGGGCGCTCGCATCCCGATGCCGGCCCAGTTGCCGGTCGCCTGCTGCTTGGCCAGCAGGTAGTGAACCAGTGCGTCGGTACTCGAGTCGGATAGTTGTCGAGTAGCAGCCATCATCATGCTTTCGTAGAGCTCCGTGTCGGGACTTCCGCCGTGCTCGCGGGCTTGCAGCAGCAACTGCATCAGCGCAGAGAGACTTCTCCGGGTACGTTCCGATTCCTCGGTGACAGACTTGGCGACCGCGTCATCCAGGCGCCATCCTCGCGCCCGCGCCGTTTCGACGGCTGTCGTCGCGACCGGCTGGGCATGGCAGGCAACGCATCCGCCATTGCTAAACATGTTGGCAGAGGCACGCTGCAGCAGTGGCAGACTCCGCTCCACGGCTTCCCGCGGGGTAGCGGTCTTCGCGCCGGCCAGCTGTAATTCGCTCGCCGGGCTGTCAAACTTGACTGCCTCCAGTTTGAGCGGCGCGAGAATAGCTGGATTATTGAATTTCCGCGCCCAATCGATGGTACTCTCTCCGATGTTCGACCGAATCGACGGGTCTGCGCCTTTCGCCAACAGCATTCTTACGATGTCGGCGTTCGGACGGTCAGTCGAAACCGCGAACATGAGCGGCGTCATCCCTCGAACGTCACGCGGATCCACCGGCGCACCGGCATCGAGCAGGAGCTTTACTTCTTCGGCGCTTCCACTCGCTGCGGCCATGTGCAGCGCTGTAAGGTTTCCAAACGCTACCGGACCGTTCTTGACATTGCCGTCGTTTTCAGCTGAGATCGCATTCAAATCCGCATGATGCGCCAATAGCAGGCGCGTAAGCTCCAGATTCGCGCTGCGAGCCGCGCCCGTCAAAGCGGTCCCGACGATACCGACCGAGGTCTTGGCATTGACGTTTGAGCCTTTCTCAATCAACAGTTTCGCTACGCCGGTGTTATTCACGTTTGCCGCGGCGTTGAGCGGCGTGAACCCGAGGTTATCCACGGCATTTACCTCGGCACCCTTTTGCAGCAGAAGTCTTACGGTGTCTAACGTGCCGTACGTCGACGCTGCCACCAGCAGCGGGGTCCGGCCAAGTAGTGAAGCCTTGCTGACGTCAGCCCCCTGATCCAGCAGCAAGCGGACCTTGCTCACGTCGCCGGTGCACAAGTGAAGCGCCGTGACGCCCGAATCGCTCACCGCTTTTGCGTCCGCTCCGCTGGAGATCAGGAGTTTCATGGCCTCCAGGCTGCCGAATGCCGCGGCAAACATGAGGGGCGTCTGCCCGCGAGCGTCTTTGATATTCGCGCCATAGTCCTTAGTAAGCAAGCGAAGCGTGGCCAAATCATCGTTGCGCACAGATTGGTAGAACCGCTCGCTCACGTTCTGCGCGAACGCAACAGTCGCCATTAGCGCCAACGCCAGTGTAAGTGTTATCGCCATGCGGATTTTGGGCATAACACGAAGCCTTTCATAGATCAGGCAGAAAGACAAGCGTATCGAAGCGAGCCGGGGGGTTTGGCGGACGCGGAAATAACCACAGGAATAAGCGCGGCCGGAGACGCCAGCCCTCTCTGATATCATCAATCAGGAGCGTTCCTGCTAGGTTGGTCTTGGCCACCAAAAATTGATCCAATGCTCAATGTCATGGAATCTGTCTCGTAAACGCGCCGGTGTGCAAGCTCCGGTGGCGGGGCCGCAAGGTACTCGCCGCCATGGAGACGCCTGAAGGCGCGCGGAGGGTTCCCCCCTTTAGTTCGGGGTCAAATGACGGTGGCTGATACGGCGGCGCGGTGCGCTCCTCTAGTTTCATGCCGCGGTTGTCGAGACTGCGCCTCAGGCGCTTAGAAAGCGGTTCCCGTCCGTTTGACGAATCTACTATTTATTGGCGACGTGTTCGCCTCGCCCGGCCGCAGCATGGTGGCGCGGCACCTCAAAGACATCGTCGCGGCCGGGAACATCCACCTCGCCATCGCCAACGTCGAGAACGCCGCCGGCGGTTTCGGCGTCAATCCACAGCTGGCCGATGAGCTGTTCGGCTACGGCCTCGATGTCCTAACCACCGGCAACCACGTCTGGGATAAGCGCGAAATCTACGATTACTTCGCCGGCCATCCGCGGCTGCTGCGTCCGGCCAACTATCCCGAAGGACTGCCCGGCGCGGGCGTAGTGGTGGTGCAGGCTAGCAACGGAGTCGATTGCGCGGTGATCAATCTGCAGGGGCGCGTGTATATGCCGCAGACCGATTGCCCGTTCCGCAAGGCCGACAAGCTGCTGAGCGAACTGCCCGCCCACGTCAAGGTGCGTTTTGTGGATTTTCACGCCGAGGTTTCGAGCGAAAAGGTTGCGATGGGATGGTATCTCGACGGCCGTGTTTCGGCGATGGTGGGAACGCACACCCACATTCCGACAGCCGACACGCGCATTCTGCCCGAGGGCACCGGCTACCAGACCGATGCCGGCATGACGGGCCCGTACAACGGCGTGATCGGGGTCGACAAGCAAATCATCCTGGAGCGCTTCCTGACTCAGATGCCGGTGCGCATGGAGGCCGCGCGGCACGGTGCAGAGTTGCACGGAGTGGTGGTGGAAGTGGATGAGGCGACCGGGCGCGCAGCCGCCATCCGCCGTATTACATTGACTTAATCATGTAATCTAGATTTCGTGATACTGACCTTCGATCAAGCTCGCGAAATCGTTGTGCGTGAAGTCGGGTTAAGCGCGGGAGCACAGCCGATCCTGCTGGGCGAATCCGAGGGACGCGTCCTGGCGGAAGAAATCCTGGCAGACCGCGACTATCCGCCGTTTCCGCGCTCGGCCCGTGACGGCTTCGCGATCCGCGCCGCGGACGCGCCGGGCGAGTTACGGGTACTCGGGCAGGTGCGCGCAGGTGAGACGTTTTCGGGCGCCGTCGGTCCGGGCGAGGCTGTAGAAATCATGACGGGCGCCCCGCTGCCGGAAGGTGCGGACGCAGTGGTCATGGTGGAGCATGCCGAGCGAACGGGCGAACGGGTACGTGTTCGCGCGGCAGCCAAGCCCGGCGACAACTTTACGAAGCGCGGCGCGGACGCGTGCGCGAGCGAAATGGTGCTCCACGCCGGGCGGCGCATCGGCTTTGCCGAGGCGGCTTTGCTGGCGTCGATGGGCCGCTCCGCGGTCGTGGTTTACGGCCGTCCGCAGGTGGCGATTCTGCCGACTGGAGATGAGCTGGTAGAGCTCTCCGAATCACCTTCGATCACCCAAATCCGCAACTCCAACGCGATTTCCCTGGCTTTCCAGGTGCGGCGCGCAGGTGGAATTCCGCAGATTCTGCCCATCGCGAGGGACAATGCGGAATCCACCCGGCGGCTGATCGAGCAGGGGCTCAAAGCAGACCTGTTGCTGGTCTCAGGCGGCGTCTCGGCAGGCAAGTACGACCTGGTGAAAACGGTGCTGGCGGAGTTGGGAGCGAAATTCTTTTTCGAGCGGGTAGCAATGCAACCCGGGCAGCCACTGGCCTTCGGCAAGGCGCAAGGCAAGTATTTCTTCGGTCTCCCCGGGAACCCGGGGTCAACCATGATTACATTCGAGACCATCGCGCGGGCGGCCCTTGAAAAAATGCAGGGAATCGCCAATCCGGTGCTGCCGCTGCTGAAGGCGCGCCTCAGCAAGCCGTTCGCCCAGAAAACCGGACTCACACGGTTCCTGCCAGCGAACCTCAGTCCGGACGGCGCAACAGTGGAGGGCGCCGTCAGCGGCGGGTCGGGGGATCTCCCGGCACTGGCGCGTTGCAACGCATTCCTGGTCACGGATGCCAATCGCGAAGCCTGGGCGGCGGGTGAGGACATTCGCGTGCTTGTCAAATGACGAGATTCCAATGAAAAAACTTTCGCACTACGACAAACAGGGCCGTGCCAGCATGGTAGATGTCTCGGCCAAACCGGAAACCAAGCGAACTGCCGAAGCGCATGCATTTGTGCGCATTAAACGAAGCGTTCTCAAGAAGTTGCCGGATAATCCTAAAGGGAATCCGCTGGAAGTCGCGCGGTTTGCCGGTATCAGCGCCGCTAAGAAGACTTCTGAGCTGATTCCAATGTGCCACCCTTTAATGCTTTCGCATGTTGATGTTAGCTGTGTTATCGAAAGCAAAGGCGTGCGAATCACCTCGACCGCCAGCATCCTGGGACCAACCGGCGTCGAAATGGAAGCCCTCACCGCTGCGTCGGTCGCCGCCCTGACGGTCTACGATATGACCAAGGCGCTTGACAAAAGCATTGAGATCCAGGATGTGTATCTGGTTTCAAAGACGGGTGGTAAGTCGGGTGACTTCAAGCGAGGCGGCAAGAAGAAATGATACGGGTCGCCATCGTGACTATTAGCGATTCGGTGGTCGCCGGCACGCGCGAGGACCGCTCCGGATCCGCCCTCGCCGCGAAGGTCGCGGAGTTTGGATGGGTGGTTGCTCATAAGAAACTGGTTAGCGACGATGAAGAGCAGATTTCATCCATATTGATAGATCTGACGGACGTGGACATGATCCTTACCACCGGCGGAACCGGCGTTGCACTGAGGGACGTCACACCAGAGGCGACCGCTGCGGTGAGCGATCGGAAGATCGAAGGGTTTGGGGAGCTTATGCGGCTGAAGGGCATGGAAAGGACGCGATTCGCACATCTGTCGCGTGGGGGCGCGTTCACGCGCGGCCAAGTGCTGATTGTGAATGTACCGGGATCGCCCAAGGGTGCGGTAGAGTCGTTAGAGGCGGTGGCGGAGCTGATTCCGCACGTCGTCGACCTGCTACACGGGAGGACGGAGCATCGTGCGTAACGCAAGAGCTTTGGCGGCATTCTTGCTGGCGGCACTGCTGGCGGCCGCGCTTTCGGGCATGCTTCCGCGGAAGCTTTCGGCTCAAGATAAGGCTCAGGGCAAGGGCGACGGCTCGGCGTTGGCGGCGGGCAAAGAGGACGCTGCCCCATCTATCGGGTCCATCACCACGCACATCGTCATGACGCCCGTCACGGTGACCGACCGGGGCGGCAACGTCGTCAATAACCTCACTCCCAAAGATTTTCGTCTCACCGACAACGGGAAAGTACAAGCGATCACCGAGGATGTGGCGGTCCATCCCATTTCGATGGTGATCGCGGTTCAGGCCAACGCCGAAGTGGAAAAGATGCTGCCGGCGATACAGAAGGTGGGATCGGCCATTTCCGCACAGATCCTGGGCGACGATGGCGAGGCGGCGGTGATTGAATTCGATCATCGCATTCAAAACCTGAGCGATTTCACATCGGACCCCGACAAGCTTTCCGCAGCTTTGAAAAAGCTGAAGGCGGGCAGCGGCAGCAGCCGCTTGAACGACGCCACCATTGAAAGCGTCAACCTCTTAAGAAGGCGGCCGGCGAGCCGGCGCAGGATATTGCTGCTGATCGCCGAGTCGCGGGATAACGGCAGTGAACTGAAGGCGCGGGAAGTGCTCAGCGCCGCTGAGTTCGCCGATGTGGTGATCTATGCGATCGACATTTCAAAATTTGTGGCTTCGGTCACCGCTCCGCCCTCGGCCAATCGGAGCGTGCTCGACAACCGTCCGCCCGGCGCGGTATACGCGCAAGGGCCGGGTGGCGGGGTCGAGACACCCACCACGATTTCGCAAAACAATATGGGCAACTGGGCGCCCATAATCAAAGACATCTATGATATGGCCAAAGGGATTTTCATTCCTCCGCCGCTGGAGGTCTACACGACTTACAGCGGAGGCCGGCAATACGCATTCAAGACGCAGCGGGAACTCGAACGAGCCGTCTCTGATCTGGGCGAGGAACTGCACAGTCAGTACTTGCTGACCTACGTGCCCAACAATCAGAGCGAGGCGGGATACCACAATATCGTGGTGCAGGTGCTGAAGCCGGATATGAAAATCCGCGCGCGCGACGGTTATTACTGGGCCGGAACCGGCAAGGCTCCCTAGCGACCCTGCAGACGCTCGTAGACGTACGCCGCGGAGGCGACGTCTTCCACTCCCAAGCCGCACGACTTGAAAACCGTGATGGGCGCTCCGGCCGGGCGCTGCTCGACCTTCGCCAGGTCGACAATGCGGCGGTCGTTCCAATCGACAGGCGCAAGAATCAAGTCGCCGGCTTCGATCTTGGCGACTTCGATGGAATCAACGGCCACCAGATCCGCGCGGTGGATCAGACGGGATGGCAACTCGCGGCGCTG
>Ga0068857_100000793_pt1 | contig 23669 bp, 22 predicted proteins | sample KBSCornC72_FD_66591 | JGI IMG/M metagenome (GOLD analysis project Ga0068857, IMG submission 66591) | Corn rhizosphere microbial communities from Kellogg Biological Station, Michigan, USA - KBS Corn C7-2 | ecosystem: Host-associated > Plants > Roots > Rhizosphere > Soil ...
CCGAAGATCCTGACGCGGCTGAGCATCGAGCTGACCCAGGAACAGGCGGCCAAATGGGTCGGGCGCATCATTCCGGGCGTCGGCGCGGTGGTTGGCGGCGGCATCGACTACGCCTTCCTGCGGGCCGCGGGCGAGCGCGCCACGGCTTACTATCACAACCGCACCCTCGAAGAGCAGGGGTTGCTGCCAGCGGGTACGAGCGACCTCTCGCTACCATCCCACGCGCAGCCGCCGGCCCTCCAGGCTCCCGCGCCAGCGTCCCAGGCGCCCTCGTCTTCGAGCAAGATCGTGGAAGGCTCACTGGCGAATCCCGGTGATATGAACGCCCACGCCGTCGCCGGAACGGTGGTCTCGCCCGCCACCGAGGCGAGCCGCAGCGCGAGTGTGCCCGCCATGCCACGAGCGGCGCTGCCCGCCCCCGCGCCCGCCCGGCCAGTGAAGAAGCATCGCGGCGCGCCGGAGCGCTTCGGCATCTACCTTGCCATCTTCGCGGTGATCGCCTTCGCCATCTCCATCGCCGCCTGCGCCGCGCTCATCATCATCATCTCGCAGATCGTCTCCAACATCGGCCATTAGCGAGACGTGGGATGCCATGCGATGCGTTACAGGGATAATCCAGTGAGAGGATCGCACTGGTGGATACCTTTGTCGTGGTCGGAGTCTGTATTACCTCCATTGGCGCCTGGCTGATTGTCAGAGGCGTGTACGAGTCTCGTAGGAACGAGGTGACTCCGCGCGACATCGAGAAGTGGCGAACGCGCGCGGGCAAACAAAGTTTCAATGTGCCGTGGAACATGCCGCTCGATATCGTAGTGGCATTTGTGCGCGCCTGGCGACGGCAGGATGCGGCGCGAAGGATTGGTCTCGGCGCGGCGATTCTTGCCTTTGGGATAATCTTCGCAGTCGCCAACGCGTATTTGCTGACGAGCACGGGCTCCATCGTTTTGGTATTGTATCCCTATCTCTGCATGGTAGTAATCTATCCTCCCATCGTGACCGCTACTTACCTCGGCGTTTCCCGAGTCACAAATAGCAGGCAAGTAGATGGCCAGATCACCAGTCAGCGACCGCTGCGGGACTATCGGCATCCAGTTGTGCCAGCGTTGTGTATCGCCCTCTTGCTTGTCTATGTTGTCTTGCTTGCCGCAGTGCTGGTGCGGCTGACAGATGGATTCGATGTCGCGGCGCTGGCTCAAGTGCTGGCGTGGCCCGAAGTGCGGGGGCTGCTTGTTGGGCTCCTGGCAATGCTGATGGCTCTTGTCGTATCAGAGATCGTGGCGCGCCGCATCGTTACGCTGCCGCCGATACCGTTTCCTCCGGCCAACGGCTGGGACCGACTAGTCAGCTATGTTTTGCGCTTCCAGGCGATCTCAGACTGCTACTCGATATGCTTATCGGTATTTGTCTTTGCCGTCTTTAATGCCAGTTCCCTTGCTGATATGAGACCGATTGATCAATCAAGGATGGCTGGCTGGTATTGGCTCTATCTTCTGCTGACGGCGCTTGTCACTGTTGTCTTTGGACTGCTGGTGCTCTTCCACGCGCCTTCGCCGTCCCCTGCGCCGGTTGATACACATCCAGGGGCGACAGCGCAGCCGCTCAACTAGCGGCACGATTGCAAAAGGGCGATGTAGATGAACCTGTTTATGGCTATTACCGGCGCGCTAGTCATTGCGCTTATCCTCGGCCTGGGTATGTGGGCATTGATCTATAGCGTTCGGATGCTGCGACGAGGAGACGAGGTGACGGCGGAAGAGGCTGTCAAATGGCGGCGTAGCGCGCTCAAGCAAGGATTCTATGCCTCGCCTGAGATGGATCCTGCCATCACCGATATCCTCGTCCGTGCCTGGCGGTCGGCGAATGGCTGGATTATGCTTGGCCTGGGTGTGGGTGCGCTGCTGGGTGGTATGTTTGGCGCTGCCTACTTCGTGTACAGCATTGTAACCATCGGCGCCGGTAGCGCCAGTAGCCAGGCATTTGTCATCGCGATTGAGGGAACTTTACTCACTGCCATCCTCTTTGGACTTGTTGGTCTGGTAGTAAGTCTCCTCCACATCAAGCGTGAGCCGCGCAATGCGACCCAGCACCCCGCAGTACTTGGATGTTTACGTGGATACCGAATGCGCTATGTGACGGTGTATATGGTGGCTGTGGTTATTGGCGATTTCATGTTGATGATGTTGCTGGTAGTTCGGCTTGCGCCAGGATTCGATGGTGCATCGCCCACCAGCGTCTTGGTACGTCCCTATTTGTGGCTGGCTCCTGTCGCACCAGCCACTCTGTTTATCGCGGCGATGACCACACGGCTTGTCGCGCAGTGGGCAGGTGCCCTACCATCACTCGAACTGCCGCAGGATCAGGAGGTGCGGCAACGCGCCGACCGCTATTTGCGCATATGGGCTGTTCGACGAACATACTCTTTCTTCCAGCAGACTGCGTATTTGGTTGTATTTGCTCAACTCATCTTGTTGAATACAAATCTGCCCTCGCGCAATACACTTCTCGGATTCAGCCCCAGCCCTCTGAACAGAACCGGCCTGGACTTCTGGCTTTTCGGTTTGTTTGTGCTTGTTACAATTGGCGGGATACCGCTCACCTTGTCCCTGTTGCCAGCCGTCCAGACTCCCGGCCCTCTCTATGAGCCCTGGCCGTGATCTTCCTGGTTACGTTCCCAGTGGAATAACCGGCGATTACCCACTCTATCCCACCACGAAGGGCTGGAAGCGCTCGCGTTCGAGGCGGTCGGCGTCGCGTAGCTCGGCGGCGGTCCAGCGGGAGGGCTGGAGTGGCGCGCCATAGGTGTCGGCCAGCGCCGTCTCGACGGCCTGTATCACCTCGTCGGCGGGGACCGCGCGGCCCGCGGCGTCGTCCAGCCCAACGGTGGCGTTGTGCAGTTTGGTCGCCAGCGTCTTGCGCTGATTGTTGCCGAGATCGAGCAGCTCGCCCAGCGCGCGCGGCACGAAGTGGCGATAGACGCCCACCTGATAGAGCGCGCCCGGTCGGCGGCGCACCTGACACAGCCCCACCAGCTTGCGCCTGCCTACGACCACCTCCCAGGGCGAGAGCGTGCCATAGCAGGCCAGCCGTAGCGGGTCATCCTGCGCCAGTTGGGGTTGTTTGCGCGCCTCCTCCACCGATAGCACCCGCGCCTTCGCCGCGCCGAGCGCGACCAGCGCCCGCTGCCATACCTCGCCCATCCAGCGATAGGCGTCTACCACATCACTCGTAGCCAGCGGATGCGACGCGGGCAGCGCCACATCCAGGCTGAGCAGGTCGGCGTTCACGTAGACTGCCGTCCCGCCGGAGGTGCGGCGATAGATGCCAATCTCGCGCTCGGCGGTCGTCTCGAAGTTGGCGATGCGCGGCTTCTGACCGTTGCCGATCACCAGCGCCTCCGCCTTCGGCACATACCAGCGCAGCGCGGGCCGGTGGCTCTCCGCCAACCCCGCCAGCATCGCCTCGCTCAGCGCAAGTTGCCGCCCCATCGGCGCATCCGAAAATGGCAGCACGCGCCAGCTATCGGCGCTCGATGCCTCGCTGCTCAATTATCACTCCTCTGATGGCCTATTCGGGCGGTTGAAACCGCGCCTGATGGGCCAGCGGCCACAAAACCTGCCTTCGCAGGTTTCCAGAGCGGTTCACGATGGATTGAGTTGCTCTTCATTCGGAGGAATACCGAGCGCTGGGATTAGTCGCGCCCTGCGGGCCGCTGGTGCTGCGCGCGCTCAACGCGCGCTCCGAGCCTCGTATTCCTCGGCTCGCGCACCTGCGCATTCATGCCGCGAAGGTGGTTCACGCCATCACCTGCGTTCATTTCTCCCCCAGTATAGCCGCCAGCACGTCCGGCTCGACATTGCCGCCGGATAGGATGACGCCAGCCCGCTGCCCGAAACGCGCTAGCTTGCCGCTCAGCGCCGCGGCAGCCGCCACCGCGCCGGTCGGCTCGACGACCAGCTTCAGGCGGAGCAGCAGGAAGCGCATCGCCTCCTTCACCTCGTCCTCGTTGACCAGCACCACTTCCGCCGCCTCACGCTGGATGATCGGCCAGGTGAGCGTGCCCAGTTGCGCCGTGCGAATGCCGTCGGCCAGCGTATCCGGTGGCGCGATCTTGACCCGCTCGTTCTGTTGCAGCGAGAGCCAGGCGTGGTTCGCCGCCTCGGTCTCGACGCCGACGACCGTGATGCCCGGCCGCATAGCATGCGCCGCGATGGCCGTGCCGGAGAGCAGGCCGCCGCCGCCCGTCGGCGCCGCGATGACATCGAGATCGGGCACATCCTCCAGCAGCTCCCGCGCGGCCGTTCCCGCCCCCGCGATGATCGCCGCATCGTTGTAGGGTGGCACGAGCGTCAGCCCGCGCTCCTCCGCCAGCCGACTGGCCAGCGCCTCGCGGTCCTCGGTCATGCGGTCGTAGCGCACGATCTCCGCGCCGTAGCCCCGCGTCGCCGCCACCTTCACCTCCGGCGCGTCGGTGGGCATGCAGATGACAGCGGGAATGCCGAAGATCTGCGCGGTCAGCGCCACCGCCTGCGCGTGGTTGCCCGACGAGAACGCGATGATGCCGCGCGCGCGCTGCTCCGCTGGCAACGTGGCAATCTTGTTGTAGGCGCCGCGAAACTTGAAGGCGCCCGCCCGCTGGAACTGCTCGCACTTCAGCCAGACGCCCATCCCGGCCGCGGCGTCGAGGCTGCGGCTGTGGGCTACGGGCGTGCGGTGTGCCTGACCCTGGAGGCGTTCGGCGGCGGCGAGGATATCGTCGAAGGTTGGCGTTGCGGCTAGCTGGGAGGCTCCGGGCGTCTCGCTGGTCATGGGTGTTCCTTTCAATGGACAAACCTCAGCGCTTTCAGCATAGTGTTCGGCGGGCTAGATTGGCAAGTACATATCAACAAGTTCGGCTTTCCCCCGGTGCGGAGGCGCCTGGACCAGGCAATATGCAACGCATGACGGAGAGCTGTCCCAAATCGGACCCCTCAACCCTCTTTCTATGTGACGACCACAGAGCGTGGTCATATCAGCAACGAAATGAGGGAATTGATGAATATCGTCATATTTGGCGCGAACGGGCAGACAGGACGTCTGCTGACGAAACAGGCGCTCACCGCGGGGCACACGGTGACGGCGGTTACCCGGCATCCGATGGCGTTCCCGCTCCGGCACGAACGCTTGCACGTGATGGCGGGCGATGTCTTCGAGTCTGGGTCTGTCGAGGCGGCGGTTGCCGGACAGGATGCCGTGCTCTCGACCCTTGGCGTGCCGTTTAGCCGCAAGCCAATCGCCGTCTACTCAGACGGCATGGCGCACATTGTGGAAGCCATGAAGCGCTACGGCGTGCGCCGCCTCGTCTGTGTGAGCTCGAGCGCGACGGGGAGTAACCATGAAACCGACGGTGGCTTTATCTTCGACAAGGTCTTGCAGCCAATCATCATCTCCACCATCGGGCAGACGACCTACGCTGATATGCGGCGGATGGAGACGCTGGTGAAGAGCAGCGGCCTCGACTGGACGATTGTGCGGCCCTCCGGCCTCTTCGAGACGCCGACCGTCACGCGCTACCAGGTGGCTGAGGAGCACATTCGCGGGCGATTCACCTCGCGGGCCGATCTGGCGGACTGCATGCTCCAGCAGCTCACCAGCGACCAGTATCTGCGCAAGGTGATTGCGGTGGCGACCTTCGCGGTGCAGCCGAGCATGTTGAGCTTCTTCACGGGCGAGGCGTTCAAGCCCCAGCCACGGTAGCGATACAATGAAAGAGATAAGAGGAACGATATGGCAAAGACATCGCAGGTCCCATGGTTTGTGTCGCTAGGGAATAAAGTGACGATGGCGCTGGCGCGCGCGGGCGTCAAGCTCTCCGGCCCGGGCGTTTTCTTTGGCAACTACCCGATGTATCTGCTCACGGTGCGTGGGCGCAAGAGCGGACAGCCGCGCACCGTGCTAATAGCGGCCATCCAGCGCGACGGGAAGCGCTATGTCTCTTCCCCCTATGGCATCGTGGATTGGGTACGCAATCTGCGGGCAGCGGGCAAGGCGGTGCTTACCCGTGGGCGTCGCTCTCAAACGGTCCGCGCAAGCGAGGTGTCGCCCAGCGAAGCGGCGCTCATCTTGCGTGACGAGGCTGCGGCTGGCAATCCTTTCATCCGCTTCTTTGGCGTCAACGCGCGCTCCTCGCTGGCGGAGTTCGAGCGCGCCGCAGCCAGCCATCCGCTGTTTTTGCTGGAAGGGGAATAGCGGAAGAATAGCGCAGGCAAGAACTCTATGGAATCCTTTGAAACCTACCGACCCTATCTCTTCGCCATCGCCTACCGGATGCTCGGCAGCGCTATGGATGCCGAGGATATCGTGCAGGAGACCTACCTGCGCTACCAGACCCACCAGCCGGAGCACGTCGATTCGCTCAAGGCCTATCTCACCACAATTCTCACGCGCCTGTGCATGGACCAGCTCCAGCTGGCGCGACGGAAGCGGGAGCAGTATGTTGGCCCCTGGCTGCCGGAGCCGATTCAGACGGACGAGGCCGCCGAGGCGAGCGATCCCGAGAGGCGCGTCGATCTGGAGGAGTCGATCTCGCTGGCCTTTCTGATGCTCTTGGAGCAGCTTCAGCCGTTCGAGCGGGCGGTCTTCCTGCTGCGCGAGGTCTTTGGCTACGAATTTACCGAGATCGCGGCCATCCTCGAAAAGAGCGAGGCGGCCTGTCGGCGCTCCTTCAGCCGCGCGAAGCAGCATCTGCGCGACCATCGCCCACGCTTCCCCGCCTCACGCGAGACGCACCGGCAGCTACTCACCGGATTTCTCCGCGCGGTGCAGGTGGGCGATATGGCAGCGCTAACCGGCATGCTGGCCGAAGATGTCACGCTGTGGGCCGATGGCGGCGGCAAGGTCAAGGGCGCGGCCACTCGTCCGGTCTACGGGCGCGACTCGGTGGCGCGCTTCATGGTGGGCACGCGCCGCTTCTGGCCGGATGATGCGCGTGTCGAGCCTGAGGAAGTGAACGGGCAGATAGCGCTGGTCGTCTATATTGGTGGCCAGCCGTTCAGCGTGCTGACCGTTGAGGTGGAGCAGGGGAAGATTCAGGCGATTCGCATCGTCGCCAACCCCGAGAAACTCTCGCACGTCTAACTCACCGCTAGGGTGGCCCATAACGTGCTTTGCAACATGGCGAAGATGACGCTGGTATCAGGGGCAGCATCCCTGCCAGCCTCATGTTCGCCATCACGCTGTCTGTTTACGTATAATTCACGATGCCGCGACTCATCCGCGCCGTACCATTCGGGCGTATAGCTGGTATAGTTTGTCCATACGTCACGTGCGCCGCGCCAGCCATACCAGCTAGAAGGCGGGCGAGAGAAGATAGGACGGGCCATGACCGCCAAGATCGCCGCGCCGACCGCCCCACGTATCCGCGCGCTTGCCAGCGCTCTACCGCCGTTCGAGTTCTCCCAGGAAACACTGATGCCCGCCGCGCTGGAGCGTGCCTTCGGGCCAGACTGGCAGACTCGCTCCGATGCGGCGCAGATGCGCAGGCTCTTTACCGCTACCCGGGTCGAGCGGCGGCGCTTCGCTCTCGATCTGCTCGCCTACTACGACCGCCCGCGCGGCACCGCCGAGCGGATGGCGAGCTATCAGACGGCGGGGCACGCGCTGGGACGCGAGGCGCTCGAAGGGTGTCTGCGCCAGTCGGACGGGCAGACGCTGAGCGATCTGACGCTGGTCTCATGCACCGGCTACGCCGCGCCGGGCCTCGATATTCTGCTGGCGCGCGACCTGGGTCTGCCGGGCGACCTGCGGCGCATCTGCATCGGCCATATGGGCTGCCATGGGGTGCTGGTCGGGCTGCGGCAGGCGCTGGCGACGTTGCGCGCCTATCCCGAGGCGACGGTGGCGCTGCTGAGTGTCGAGCTTTCGGGGCTGCACTTCTCGCCGACTCAGGATATCGAGGCGATGACCTCGTTCGCGCTCTTTGGCGACGCCGCCGTCGCGCTGACCCTGAGCAACACCGCCGATGCCGGGGTAAGCGGTCCGGCGCTGGTGGATACCTACAACTTCGCCGACTTCGCCACCGCCGAGCAGATGTCGTGGACGATCACCGATAGCGGCTTCGTGATGGGCCTCTCGCCGCGCGTGCCGATCACCCTGCGGCGGCAGGTGCGCGGCGCGGTCGAGCGGCTGCTCGCGCCGCATGGGCTGGCCCTCTCCGACATCACCCACTGGATCATTCACCCCGGCGGGCCAAGCATCCTGGAGGTCATTCAGCAGCGGCTGGAGCTGAGCGATGCGCAGATCGCGCCATCGTGGCGGGTGCTGGCCGAGCGCGGCAACTGCTCGTCGGCCACAGTGCTGCTGATTCTGGACGACCTGCTGCAATCCGGCGCGACACATCCGGGCGAGTGGGGCGTGATGATGGCGTTCGGCCCCGGCCTCTCGCTGGAACTGGCCCTCTGGCGCTTCTAGTGCCAACCAACTTCATGGGGTAGTCGGTTCGCGCACAGAGCGGCATTGTAAACACAAAAGGTTGACCCAGGGCCGTGACATCGTTGACATGGGACCAGGTGAGCGCCTGGCGGCTGGCGCAGCATGGCCTCGCACCGCGTGTCGGCTTCATGGACGCTGTGCGGCGCATGATTGGTGTGCAGGCGCAGGTGATGTCCGCCGCCGAGCTGGCGTTGTGGGCGCGGGTCGATGGGCTGCGCCCGGCCGACGTGCAGGCCGCGCTCTGGCGGGAGCGCATGCTGGTCAAGACCTGGGCGATGCGTGGTACGCTGTTTCTCTTCGCCGCCGACGACTTGCCGCTCGTCGTGGCTGCCCGTAACGCCAGGGCGTCTCGCTATTGGCCTACCTACTTCGAGTCCTACGGCATCTTCGAGGCGGAATATCAGACGTTGCTCGCGGCAGTTCCGCAGGTGCTCGGCGCGGAACCGATGACGCGCGAACAGCTCGCCGTCGCGGTCTCAGCGCACACCGGCATCGAGAGATTGCTGCCCATGCTGACCAAATCGAGCTGGGGTACGGCGCTCAAGCCGTCGGCATTTGGCGGCGACCTCTGTTTCGGGCCAACCCAGGGCCGCAACATTGCCTTCGTGCACCCTGGCGCCTGGCTGGGCGGGTGGCGCGAGATCGACCCCAATACGGCGCTGCGAGAGGTCGTCCGCCGCTACCTGAGCGTCTACGGCCCGGCCACCCCGCAGGACTTCTCGCACTGGTGGGGTTGGAACCTCAGGCAGGCAAGGAAGACCTTCAAATTGCTTGAGGCCGATGGCGAGGTGGAAGCTGTAGATGTCGAAGGCTGGCAGGCGTTCGCGCTGCGCTCATCGCTGGAGCCTATGCAAAGCCTCTCAGCGTCGGGCATCGTGCGCCTGTTGCCAATGTTCGACGCCTACACCCACGGGCTGCTCGACTGCGATCCGCTGCTCCCGTCGGCATTCAAGCGTGTGGTCTTCCGTCCGCAGGCCTGGATCTCGGCGGTGGTGCTTGTGGATGGGCGGATTGCTGGCGTATGGGAGTACAAGGTCAGGCGGTCGAGCACACTCGTCACGGTCCGCATGTTCGCTTCGCCCACCGCCAGAGTGCGCAAGGCGATTGTCGCCGAGGCTGAGCGCCTGAATGACTTCCTGGACACACAGGTGGTTGTGGAGTTCGCGGCTGAATGACATTGCATGCCAGGCTGCGCTAGATCACCAACCGGGCGAGGTAGCGCGGATTCAGCACCGCGCTCGTCGGTAGAAAATCGCCGGTGACGCCCAGTAGCGTATCGGCCATCGCCTTGCGTCGCGAGAGTTGCGCCGCGACGTGGTTCATCAGCGGGGGAAATTGTACCGCCGACTGGATGATCGCCTCGACCGTGCCTTTGCCTCGAAAGAGCTCAGCGTGCCCCTGCTGATACTCCGCCAGCACCGCCTGCCCCACCGTGCCAGCCGCCAGCGCCCTGCCCGCGACCCCAGCGGCGAGTTTCGCGCTGGCCAGCGCGCCATAGATGCCCTCGCCGGTGAAGGGATCGTAGTAGCCCGCCGCGTCGCCCACCAGCAGCAGCCCGTCGCCGACGATACGCCGCGCCACCACATGGATGCGGCTGATGGCAATCGTCTTGCGAACGACCTCCATGCGCTCCAGCCGCCCGCGCAGCCGGGGAAAGGTGTGCAGCGCCTCCAGCAGAAACGGCTGCGGACGGCCCACCAGTTTGGCCCGCTCGCGCGCCTCGTCCACCACCATCGCGACGTTACAGAGCGTGCCGACCTCGGGCGCTTCCAGCGGCGCCAGGCCAACATAGCGCCGATTGGCGACGTGCATCTCGCCATAGTTGTCCAGCCCGGTGATGCCGCGGATGTGGGCCACCAGCGCCACTTTGCGCAGCCGCCCCGTCTGGTGCAGCTTCAACCGCTGGGCCACCGTTGAATGCACGCCGTCCGCTGCGATCAGCAGCCGTGCGCGTAGCTCGTCGCCGGTGATGGAGCGCAGCCGCCAGCGATCACCCTCGCGGGCAAGCGTCGCCAGCCGCCAGCCCTCGCGCACCTCCGCGCCCGCCCGCTTCGCCGCGTCCAGCAGCGACGCGTCCAGCCGCAGCCGGGCGACGACCAGCCCTGTCTCGAAGATGCTTTTGCCGTGTGCGTCGTGGGTGGCGGCAAAGTCACCCTGAAAGAAGTGACCGTTAGGCGCATAGACGCGGAAGCCACACAGCCGCGCCGGATGGTCCGTCAGGATGCTTTCGAGCGCGCCCAGCTCGGCCAGCAGCGGCTCGACGGCGGGACTCAGCGCCTCGGCACAGGGCTTCTCACGCGGAAAGACGCTCCGGTCTACCAGCGCGACGCGCCAGCCCTCGCGGGCGAGATACGTTGCCACGGCGGAGCCAGCTGGGCCAGCGCCGACCACCGCGACATCGTAGATGGCGTCTCGTGCGTCAGCCATTGCCGCCGCCTCCGTCGCCGGAAAAGCCCGGAGCGTCGAGCGTCAGCCGGAATGGGAAGCGCATCCCAACGCGGGCATCGCGCAGCCCCGCCTGATCCGCCAGCGCGCGCAGCTCGGCCAGCGTGTAGGCCCGGCGCACCGAGGCGGGCGCGTCGAAGCGGGTGATCGGGTCCATCCGCAGGCCGCGTGTCATCGCCAGCGCGCCGAGATATGCCAGCCGCGACCGCGCCAGATCGAAGACCATTACGCGCCGCCCCACCCGCGCCATCGCGCGCAGAATCCGCACGGCATCCTCCGGCGCGAAGTGATGCAGGGCGAGGGTGCAGAGGGCAATGTCGAAGCTGCCGTCAGGATAGTGGGGATTGAGCGCGTCGCAGGTCTCCACGGTGACATTCGGTGTCGTGCGTGTCTGCTCGCGGGCAACCGCCAGCATGACGGGATGGATGTCGCTAACGACGATGCGGGCGGCGATGCCAGCGCGCTCGGCCCACGCGGCGATGGCCAACGGGATATCGGCCGAGCCGGAGGCGAGATCGAGCAGCGAGAACGAGCGCATGCCACACGCGCGCACCTGTCGCGCCACCACGCGGACGGCATAGCGCCGCCAGCCGAGGATGGTGTTGATCCGGCGGATGTCGGCCAGCGAGCGGCGCAGCCCGGCGTCATCCTGCGCCAGATCGTCCATCATCTCGACGATGGCATCGTCCCGTTGCGTCCTCATGCGCTGCTCCCTCTACTCAACCAGCGTCCAATAAGGGATACGCATATGGTTCCACATCGGATGCCATGTGTGCAATCGCTAAGCCAGCAACTGGTTGAGCGCCTGATCGAGGCGGGGATAGTCGAAGACGAAGCCGCTCGCCAGCAGCCGTTGCGGCAGCATTCGTTGGCTGTCGAGCACGACAGTCGCCTCCTCGCCCAGCACCGCCCGCAGGACACTTGCCGGGAGCATGAACACGCCGGGCCGCCGCACGAGATGCCGCACCGTTCGCAGGAAATCGCGATTGGTCGTCGGCTCCGGCGCGCTGACGTTGAAGGGGCCGGAGAGCGCTCGCTGCTCGATCAGAAACTGGATGGCGCGGGCAACATCGCGTATGTGAACCCAGGGAATCCACTGTTGTCCATCGCCCAGCTGACCTCCCAGCATCCGTGCGAAGAGCAGTAGCGGCGGGAATGCGCCTGCGTCTCGCGCCAGCACGATTCCCGGTCGCACAATACATCGCCTGCAACTGATAGCAGCGCTGGCGGCCTCGACCTCCTGGCAGGCCTCGGCACGAAATCCCTGGCCCGGCGAGCTCGACTCCGTCAGCGTCTCATCGCCCCGGTTGCCGTAGTAGCCGGATGCCGATGCCTGTATCAGTACCTCAGGTGGCCCGTAGCGCGCGATGGCATGCAGTATAGCGTCCACTGCGTTCAGGCGACTCTCGCGGATGCGCGCCTTGTAGTGGGATGTCCAGCGCCAGTGGGCTGGACTGGCCCCCGCGAGGTTAACAATGGTGCTCCCGGCGGTAATGAGGCGCCCCCAACCCGCGCTGGTTTGCGCGTCCCAGCCGATGGACTGGATATCCCTGTGCTGGCTGAAGTGGCGAGTAGCCAGGGTGGGATTGCGGCTCAACACGATAACCTCGTAGCCCCGTGGCGCCAGTAGCTCGACAAGCACGCTGCCAATCAGCCCCGTGCCCCCAGTGATGATGACGCGCATGGATTTGCCTCCGTTGCTCATGACTGTTGTGCCATTCTGAGTCGCCAGCCGAACACTCCGCAGAGTCCGAAGGCGAGCGCATTCAGCCAGCCGTGTGTCGCCACCATCTGGGCCACTGTGATCGTGAATGCTCCTGTCGCGCTACCTACAGCATAGGCGGTGGCAAGCGCCATCGTTAGAAGGACTGAACTCCCTGAGATCGCCAGGAGTACCCGTGCCAGCATTCCAGCGGTCGCGGGAACGACGAAGCGTAGGCTGAGGATAGCGATTATCACCAGACTGCATGCCAGTAGCACCGCTGCCCCAGATTCAGGCGCATGAAGAGCCGCTACGGATTTCGGCGCATGCAGACTGGTTATCTGTGTCAGAGTGATGCCAGCGGCCACCAGCAGCGGACAGACGAGCATGCCGACCGCCGCGACGCGGTAGATTTGTCGCACGATACAGCGCTGGGTAGCGTGGGTAGCGTGAGTAGCGTGAATTGCAAGACCAGTACGGCCCGTAACGATGAGCGCGGTCAGGGTGATGAAGTGGAAGTGGACCGCGGTGAGCAGCACAATCGTCTGGCTGAAGCCGAGCGGACGGATACCCATCCGCGCCAGCGCGAGCCAGAGGCCACCAATCGGCAGATAGACGAGCGCCAGGGCCAGAGATACCTCGGCAAGCTGGATGCGGCGCTCCCGTAACATCTGGGCACCAGCTGCCAGCCCCAGCATGCCCAGCAGCGCGGTATAGAGCAGCCAGATGATTGCGGCGACAGCGGTGATGGCCAACCCCCTCTGCGCAAAGAGCGCGATGCTTCCGAAAAGCGCGGCGAACGGCTGTGACATGATAGCCGTGCGCGACAGGCTACCGACAAGTGAATTGCTGTACAGAGACGACACAAGCGGCAGTACCAGCGGCACGATAACCAGCACTGCCAGCAGCAGAATCATATCGAGGTCATCCAGCGTGACCGCGCCAAGCAGCCGCAAGAGCAGCGCCGCTGCCCAAGCAATCCCTCCAAGCGCCACACTGGCAATATTCCACCGCGTCAGGTCGCGGCTTTTTGTAGGCATCCCACACCTCCAGATTTGATAAATGAACATTGTTCATTTTATAGTGTAGCGGGGGGACTTCGGTGCGCGTCAAGAGGGCGTATGATGTGTGGGGAATGACCAGGCAGGAGGGGATATGGACCAGGCAGCCAACGAAGCCACCAGGCGGACGCCGAGGGGAATGATGACGCAGCAGCGCATTCTCGACGCGGCGCTCGCGCTCTTCGCTAGCAAAGGCTATGAAGCGACGACCATGCGCGACATCGCGGCGGCGGTGGGCTGTTCGCTGGGGCTGACGTATCGCTACTTCGCCAGCAAAGAAGACCTCATCCTCGAACTCTATCGCTGGCTGGCTGAACAGCTCGAAGCGCAGGTGAGCCTGCTACCGGCGGGCACCATGGCCGACCGCTTTCAGCGCCTGATGCGCGGCCTGCTAGAGGTGATGGCGCCACACCGGCGGACGCTGGGCGCGCTCTTTGGGGCGGCGCTCGATCCACACTCACGCGCCGGGCTGTTTGGCGAGGCGGGCGCGGCAATCCGCCAGCGTGCCAGGAGCGCCTACGTCGCCGTGGTCGCGGAGTCGAAGGATGCGCCACGCCGCGGGCAGGTAGATGAGCTGGCCACGCTGCTCTATGGCGTGCAGCTAGCGCTGGTGCTCTTCTGGCTGCAAGACCTGACGCCTGATGCCCGCCGCACCCACGACCTACTTGACTTCATCCACGACGCACTGGAGCGCTTGCGCCCGCTGCTACGACTACCCCTGGCCGCGCGGATGCTGACGCGGCTGGTAGCGATCATCAGTCCGCTGCTCGGAAAAGGCGACGACTTTGCTGAGGCATAGTGCGAATTGGATCGTGCGCGCTAGTCGCAGCCGATCAGGTCGTCGAAGCAGGAGCCGTCCTTGTAGACGATAACCACCTTCTTGATGTTGGCGAACTGCGTCAGCGTCTTGCTGATCTCGTTGCGCACGATGGCCGCGCCGGTATCGCCGAAGCCCGGCGCGTCACGGCAGAACTGGAGCGTCGCGGTCCCTGTCTCGGCTTTGGCGCGATTCCAGTTGAGCGTGATGTTGAAGTCCGCGCCGCCACAGGTTGACGCGCCGTGGAGCGCGCCTTCGAGTGGCGTGTAGTAGCCCTGCGACTCCTCGGCGGCGGTCGGCCCGGCAAGCAACTGGGTGATCGCATAGGTCGCGACCCCAAGCGTCGGCGAGACGCGATTGACCGCGAAAACCGCTCGGGGCAGGTTATCGGAGTCGGGATGTTTCGAGAAGTAGACCAGCACCGGATAGCCATTTGTCTGCGCGCCGTTCAGACAGGCGTTGTCACCTCGCAGGTCGTCGAAACAGTCACCATGGTAGTTGAGGATGACCACCTTCTTGATCTCTGCGAATTGCATCAGGGTTGAGGTCGCCATAGCCGCCATACGAGGCCCCTCCAGGTCGCCCGCGATATCCACACGGCGACAGAACTGCAAGGTTGCCGTGCCAGCTTCAGGCGTCTTGCCTTTGGAGTTCAGCGTCAGGTCGAAGCTGCGGAACTCGCCAGGGCAGACCGATTGCAGCGCGAGCTTGCCGTCGAACGGCGAATAGTAGTTCTGGGCGCGCTCGTCCGCCGTCGTCCCTTTCAACATCTCGTTGAGCGCGAACGTCGCCTTGTCGCGCGTGGTCGTGGCCGTGGTCGTCCGCGACACCGGAAAGACACGTGTTGGATTGTTGTCGGTATCGGGATGTCTGGCGAAGAACACCTTCACGGTCGTAGCGGAGGTGGCTGATGGGGTTGGCGTTGTCCTGGCGCCTGGGCCGGATGTCGTGGTCACGCCACAGGCGGTCAACAGCAGCGCGGCCAGGCTCATTATCAGCGGAATGGTCAGCATCCATCTGTGTTGCCCACGGGTTCGGTGATGGTTCTGGTGATGGTTCTGGTCAGGAATCGTATTCCCAGTGAGATGTGACATAGGGCTGCACTCCCCCAGGCAGCGGAGCCAGCTTGCCGAGAACGTCCGTTTCGTTCAGCCTCGCATCAGCGTCCCTTTCTGCCTCGCTACTCAGCAATGCACAGCGCCATCACAGCGCGGACACGCCGCTTCCCTGCCGTCTCACGATCTCATAACAGATAGCTCAGGTGAACAACTGGCGGGGCGCCTGATCGCGTAGTGGATGCTCATCCCAGTTTTACCTGGCTCATATATTGCAATCTTGCGACATAGGAGAGTAGGCGGCGTGTCATTGGCTCATTCAGCGACCAGTTGCCGATACCTACTTTACAATCGTCGAGTGTCTATGGATCGCCAGCTTGGTGTCGGTCCGATTCTCCGCGGCATGCGGGGAATATTCCGGCACAATCCGGCATTGATCACCGACAATAGCATATCGACAAGGATATGGCGGCATGACGATACCAGCACGGACGCCCCGCGTTCCCATCTTGATGTACCACAGCATTTCATACTGCGAGAACCGGCGATTTCGCCGTTTTACAGTGACGCCGGAACGATTTGAGGAGCAGCTCGACTACCTCTCGACCTATGGCTATACGCCCCTCACCGTGAGCGACTACATCCAGCGGGTCGCAGGTGCGGGCGCTAGTGCAGCAAGCTGGCTACACCTCCGCCTGCGTGGTTCGCTATGCGCAGAGCTCGCGCCATGACGATCGGTTCGCGCTCTCCCGCCTGATCGTCACCGCGGATACCGACCTGCCATCCTTCGAGCAGCTGCTCCTCTCGGGCGGACAGCAACCGGAGGCAGCCTATTTGCGGCTGCGGTCTGCGGCCTGGGAGCGTGTGCGACGGAGCCGCCAGATGCTCCATCGTCATGTATAGGGAATAGGGAGTCAGATGGGCGATGCATCATTGCAATGCAATCGCTCCGTGAGCAGACATTCCACGTATTCCGTCTTGACATCCCTTGACATCTCTTGCGCGCTGTCGCTATACTGCCAGTGTCTGACAACCAATAATCGTGAAGAGCAGCGAACAGAAAAAGTACGCGGGCGCCTCGCCAGCCACAGCGAGCCGGGATGGTGGAATCCGGCGCTGGACCCCCCGCCGAATGGTTCTGTGAGCAGCAGCCCGAGCGGCAGATCATCTCGCCGTAGGGTTCGCCGGGGGCCTCCCGTTAGCGGGGCGGAGCATCGGTAGCGTGCTTATGAACGCTGACCTGTGCTCGCCAAGGAGCTATGCCCGCCATCCACACGATGCGCGGATGCTGGCTCGAATTCGGGTGGTACCACGAAGGCTTCACAGCCTCTCGTCCCAACAGTGGGACTGAGAGGCTTTTTTATTGGCTTTTTTGTATTTCGCAGGGCAAATTGCCCAGGGAGAGTGTGCGGATGAGCACATCAACGGCTCCGGCTGGTAAGCGCGCGAAGGCCGCCAGCCCGGCAAAACGCGAACGGGTCTTTTCGGGCATCGCCCCGTCGGGCACGCCGACGCTTGGCAACTATATCGGCGCGATCCGGCACTGGGCCGCCGAGCAGGATATCTACGACAACATCTTCTGTGTCGTGGATCTACACGCCATCACCGTGCCGCAGGATCCCGCCGAGCTACGCTTCAACACGCGCCAGCTCTATGCGCTGCTGATCGCCGCTGGCCTCGATCCTGCCCGCAGCAGCATCTTCGTCCAGTCGCACATGCACGAGCACGCCGAGCTGACGTGGGTGCTGGACTGTATAACGCCGACCGGTTGGCTGAACCGGATGACGCAGTTCAAGGTGAAGGCCGGGGAGGACCGCGAGCTGGCGAGCGCGGGCCTCTACACCTATCCCGTCCTGATGGCGGCGGACATCCTGCTCTACCAGACCGATGCTGTGCCCGTTGGCGAGGACCAGAAGCAGCATGTCGAGCTGGCGCGCGACATCGCCAACAGCTTCAACAACCGTTTCGGCGAGACGTTTGTCGAGCCGCGGCCAATCATTCGCGAGGTGGGCGCGCGCATCATGTCACTGGATGATCCGAGCAAGAAGATGAGCAAGAGCGGGAGCGACAACTCCTACATCGCGCTGATCGACGAGCCAGCCGCGATTCGCAAGAAGATTGCCCGCGCCACGACCGACTCGGAGCGCACCATCGTCTTCGACGAGAACCGGCCCGCCATCTTCAACCTGCTGACGATCTATCAGGCGCTGACGGGTCAGAGCCAGCAGGCCATCGAGGCGGAGTTCGCGGGCAAGGGCTACAAGGAGTTCAAGGCGGCGTTGGCCGATGTCGTCGTCGCGACGCTGGAGCCGATTCAGCAGCGCTACAAGGCGTTGATGGACGATCCCGCGCGCCTCGATGCGCTGATGGCCGAGGGCGCGGCGAAGGTGCGTCCGCTGGCGCAGGCGACGCTACGGACGGTGCTGGAGAAGGTGGGGCTGCGGTAGCGATGTGGCCGAGGGCGCGGCGTGTGGTGGGGCCACCTTCGCGGCATGGCGAGGTGGGTGATGGGCTAGCTTCGCGGCATGAATGCCGCGGCTAACCCAGCCCGTACGGATCATGCTGAACGGCGAGGAGCGCGCTCGCCACGGGATTAGCCGTAGGCTGAAGCCCTACGGCGCAGCCAACCCAGACACACCGTGCCATTCCGATCAAACCGCTCACGCGCTATCTGGATTCTGGTTTCCCCTCACCCTGAAGGGGTGAGGGGTTAGGGGAGGGGGCATCATGCACACCACACTGACGATGCATCATCAGCATACGGCCACGGCGGCGCTGAGCAGCCGTGGCGAGCGCCGTCCTGTGCTGTCGCCGGTGTGGCGCGAGGTGTCCGCCGATCTCGATACACCCGTCTCCGCCTATCTCAAGCTCGCCAGCGGACGCTACGGGTACCTGCTGGAATCGGTCGAGGGGGGCGAGCGGCTGGCGCGCTACTCTTTCGTCGGGACCGATCCTTATCTCGTGGTACAGGTGCGCGATAGGGTGGCGACCTACCGCTGGCTGGCGGGACCACGCGCAGGAACGGTCGATCGCGTGCCTTGCAATGACCCACTGGAGGCCGTGCGCGCCGAGTTGGAGAGGCGTCCGGTCGCGCCATCGCCGCCGGGGCTGCCGCGATTTCTGGGTGGCGCGGTGGGCTACCTCAGCTATGAGATCGCCGCCCGCTACGAGCCGACAGTTAGCATCCCGGTGGACGACCCGCTCGGCTTGCCCGAAAGCGTCTTCATGTTCAGCGATACCCTGCTGATCTTCGATCACGCGCGCCACACCGCGAAACTCCTTACCTATGCCGAGAGCGGAACGACAGACGGCGATGACGGGCAGCCTGAGGCTCAGGCTGAGGCTCAGGCGCGGCTGGATGCGATGGAGCGGCGGCTGCGGCGCGCGGCGCCACATCTGCCACGCGGCCAACGGGTTCGGCGTTCCAGTGCGGCGATAGCGCCATCGCGGCTGGAGTCGCGGGCGGCCTACGAGGCGGCTGTGGAGCGCGCCAGGGAGTATATCTACGCGGGCGACGCCTTCCAGGTGGTGCCGTCGCGGCGGATCGCTCGGCCTACAATGGCCCATCCCTTCGAGGTCTATCGCGCGCTGCGCTCGATCAATCCCTCGCCCTATATGTTCTATCTCGCTTTGGACGACCTGGCGGTCGCGGGGGCGTCGCCGGAGCTGCTGGTGCGCGTCGAGGATGGCGAGGTGGCGATCCATCCCATCGCGGGCACGCGCCGCCGTGACAGTGACCCGGCGCGAGACGCCGCGCTGGAGGCCGAGCTACGCGCCGACGAGAAGGAGCGCGCCGAGCATGTGATGCTGGTAGACCTGGGCCGCAATGATGTAGGCCGGGTGAGCGCGCCAGGCAGCGTGCGGGTGACACAGTTCCTCGATGTCGAGCGCTATTCGCATGTGATGCACCTTGTCTCACACGTTACCGGACGGCTGCGCGAGGGGCTGACATCGTACGACGCGCTACGGGCAGGGTTCCCGGCGGGGACGGTCTCTGGCGCGCCCAAGGTGCGGGCGATGCAGATTCTGGCGGAGCTGGAGGGGCAGCGGCGCGGGCTCTACGCGGGCGCGGTCGGCCATATCGGATTCGACGGCAACCTCGATACCTGCATCGCCATTCGCACGCTGGTCTTCAAGGGCGGTGTCGCCTACGCCCAGGCGGGCGGCGGCATCGTCGCCGATTCGGTCCCAGCGGCGGAGTTTGACGAGACGGAGAACAAGCTGGGCGCGGCGCTGCGGGCGCTGGACGAGGCGGAAAGGAGGCATGGGCGCGATGCTGCTGCTGATCGATAATTACGACAGCTTCACCTACAACCTGGCGCAATATCTCGCGGAACTGGGCGCGGAGGTGCTGGTGCGCCGCAACGACGCCATCACCGTCGCCGAGGCCGAGGCGCTGGCCCCGTCGCATCTCGTCATCTCGCCCGGCCCCTGCACGCCAACCGAGGCGGGCGTCTCGTGCGCGCTGATTGAGCAGCTTGGCCCGCGCATCCCGACGCTGGGCGTCTGCCTGGGGCATCAGTGCATCGGCGCGGTCTATGGCGGACGGGTAATTCGCGTGCCAGAGCCGGTGCATGGCAAGGTTACGGCAATTCACCATCACGGCGCGGGCGTGCTGGCTGGCCTGCCGCAGCCATTCAGCGCCACCCGCTACCATAGCCTCATTGTTGAACGTGAAACGTTGCCGCCCGTGCTGGAGGTGACGGCGGAGACCGACGACGGGTTGGTGATGGCGCTGCGCCACCGCGACTATCCCATCGAGGGCATCCAGTTTCACCCGGAGTCGATTCTAACGACGGACGGCAAAGACCTGCTGCGCAACTTCCTGCGCATGGCGCCGCCAGTCGCCAGCCACGAGCAGCAGCTTCAGGAAAGCACACGCCGATGACCACGTTTCGCTACGATGCCGCGATTCTCGAACGCTTCCCCGCCGTCACGGGCGGCGTCATCCTGGCGACGGGCTTGCGCAACGGGCCAACGCCGGAGCCGCTTCGCGCCGCCTATCTGGAGGAACAGCGGGCGACGCTGGCGCGCATCGGCGAGACGCCGCTGAGCCAGTTGCCAACGCTCGCCGCCTGGCGTGGCGTGTTTCGCCGCTTCGGTGTGGACCCGACGCAATGCCGTTCTGCCGCCGAGGCGTTGCTGCGCCGCCTGACGAAGAAGGGCGACATTCCGAGCATCAACGCGCTGGTGGACCTGGGCAATCTGGTCAGCATCCATTACGCGCTGCCGGTCGCCGTCTTCGACACACGGCCGCTCACCGGCCCGCTGACGGTTCGTTTCGCCACGGGCGAGGAGCGCTATACGCCGCTGGGCCAGCCCGACGTCACCGAGCATCCCACGGCGGGCGAGGTGGTCTTTGCCGACGATGCCGGACTGGTCTTCGCCGAGCGCTGGTGCTGGCGGCAGAGCGACCAGAGCGCGGCTCGTAACGATACGGCCGCCGTAGTGATAACCGTGGAGGCGCAGCACGAGGGAGCGCGTGCCGAGATCGCGGCGGCGCTGGCCGACCTGCTGGCATTGCTGGAAGCCTACGCTGGCGGGCAAGTCATCTCCGCCATTCTCGGCACGCAACGCTCAGAACTTTCAGACGAATGATCGTATGTCGGGCATTTCTGCAGCCTGCGAAGGCAGGCTTTGTGGCCACGCGGCAGCGAGGCCCGTAGGCGCGACTTCAGTCGCCAGCGCCAATGGGAGGGGCAAGACGAATGATTCGAGAGGCAATCACGCATCTGGTGGCGGGCCAGTCGCTCAGCGAGGCCGAGGCAGCCGAGGCGATGGAAGAGATCATGACCGGCATGGCGACGCCCTCGCAATTGGGCGCGTTCCTGACGGCATTGCGCCTGAAGGGCGAGACAGTCGAAGAGGTCACCGGGCTGGCGCGGGTCATGCGCGAACAGGCGGTGCAGGTGCCGCTGGCGGAGTCGGTGCGGGCGGTGGATACCTGCGGCACTGGCGGCGACGCCTCGGGCACGTTCAATGTCTCGACGGCGGCGGGGCTGCTGGTCGCGGCGCTCGGCGTTCCAGTGGCCAAGCACGGCAACCGCGCGGCCACCAGTCGCTGCGGCAGCGCGGACGTGCTGGAGGCGCTCGGCGTCCGGCTGGAGCTTGGACCAGAGCAGGTGGCACAGTGTGTCGAGCAGGCGGGCTTCGGCTTCATGTTCGCGCCGACCTACCATCCAGCCATGCGCCATGTCGGCCCGACACGCCGTGAGATCGGCATCCGTACCATTTTCAACATCCTTGGCCCGCTGACCAATCCCGCGCACGTGCGCTTTCAGGTGCTGGGCGTGCCTGACCCGAAGCTGCTACCGTTGATGGGCGAGGCGCTGCTGCGGCTGGGCGGCGCGCGGGCGCTGGTCGTGCATGGCGAGGATGGCGTAGACGAGCTTTCGCTCTCCGGCCCGACGCGCATCTGCGAGGTGGATGGCGCGGCTGGCACGCTGAACGAATATACCGTCACGCCGGAATCGCTGGGTTGCGCGACCGCGCCACGCGAGGCGGTGCAGGGGAGCGACGCTCAGGCGAACGCGGCGCTGCTGCGTGGGCTGCTCGGCGGCAAGATTGACGGCGCGCCAGCGGATATCGTCGCACTCAACGCGGGCGCGGCCCTCTACGTCACCGGGCGGGCGGATTCGCTGGCAGACGGGGTGCGCCAGTCGCAGGCGGGTCTGCGTGAGGGGCGCGCTGTCGCCACACTCGAAACGCTCGCCGCCACGACGCAGCGTCTGGGCGCGATGGTGGGGTAGGATGGATTAGGTTGGGGCGGCTTCGCGGCATGAATGCCGCGGCTAATCCCGTCATTCGCTCGTTTGCCCATGGAAACAGGTATTGCTGGGCGAGGATTAGCCGCAGGGCTTCAGCCCGCGGCGTGGAAACCCCGAGACAGACCTTGCCATTCAGCATGAACGGCGACTTCCAACCGTATACATCCGAACATCGAAATCACTCTAATCAGGAAACACCCTATGTCCTTACCATCTGACTCGCTACCGATGTCACCCTACTTTCACCTGGAACAACTCGCCGAGGGGGTCTGGGCCGCCATCGTGGAGCGCGGGACCGGCGCGTGGGGCAACGCGGGCATCGTGGCGCTGGGGAATCGGACGCTCGTCTTCGATACTTTCCTGACGCCTGCCGCCGCCCGCGACCTGCGCGCAGCCGCCGATGCGCTGACTGGCCAGCCGGTAGCGTATGTCGTCAACAGCCACTATCACATGGACCACATCCACGGCAACGCCGTCTTCGACGACGCCACCATCATCACGACCGGGAAGACGCGCGAGCGCATCGCCAACCGCGGTGCCGAGATACTCGCCCGGATGCGCGAGCACCCCGACGACCTCACGAGCCTCGATGCGGAGATTGCCAGCGCCGCCACTCCGGAACTGGCCGCCGACCTGCGTGTCGCGCAGGGCGACTATCGCGCGCTCTACGCCGCTCTGCCTGAGCTGGCGTTGCGGCTGCCCGATATCACCTTCGAGCAGCGGCTGACGCTCCACGGCACGGAGCGCGCCGTCGAGGTGCTCAGCTATGGCGGCGGCCACACCAGCAGCGATGCCTTTCTGCTGCTGCCAGCCGAGCGTATCGCCTTCCTCGGCGACCTGCTCGGCGTGCGCATGCATCCCTCATTTGGCCAGGCAGATCTGGAGCGCTGGGACGAGATCTTGGAGCGGATCGAGACGCTCGACATCCAGACCGTCGTTCCGGGTCATGGCCCCGTCGGCACGCTGGACGATGTCGCGGTGCTCCGCCAGTACCTGGGCGATATGGAGATGCTGGTGGATGAGGCGATAGTGCGCGGTGAGACGGCGGAACGGATATTTGTGCTCCCGCCTCCAGGCGCCTATGCCACCTGGGGCGCGCGGGACATCTATACCGCCAACCTCCGCCACCTGTATGGCCTGCTCGCCCAGTCACCAGAGGAGGCAGAGTGACACCATGTCCGAGGCCACATTCCTGGAGCGCATCGTCGCCGCGACCCGCGCCCACCTCACCGAACGCATGCGCGAGACGCCGCTCGACGTTATGCGCGCGCGGGCGCTGGCTGCCCCGCCGCCGCAATCATTTGCCGCGGCGCTGCGTCCAGCATTCGGCGGCCCTGCCCGGCTGATTGCCGAGGT
>Ga0068857_100000795_pt1 | contig 23628 bp, 38 predicted proteins | sample KBSCornC72_FD_66591 | JGI IMG/M metagenome (GOLD analysis project Ga0068857, IMG submission 66591) | Corn rhizosphere microbial communities from Kellogg Biological Station, Michigan, USA - KBS Corn C7-2 | ecosystem: Host-associated > Plants > Roots > Rhizosphere > Soil ...
CCGGGATCAACCGCGACGATGGCGACGTCAGAATCCATCTGATTTGACCCCTATCAGAAGATAACTATGGGCGCGGTGAGCGCGCTGCTGCCGTTTTGTCGGTTGCGGCATCCGAGACTGGTTGACCAGCACAAACATATCGGCGAGGTCGAATCCGGCTGCAACCATGCAGCGAAGGACGTCAAGATGTACTAGATGAAGCCGATGGTTATAGGTCAAATCCTGACATTTTACGAAGACTCTTCCACCTGGCCGAACTACACGCCCGGCCTCACGTAAGCCATCCGCGTATAGCTTGAGCACGTCGTTAATTGTCTGTAATGATGTCCGATTAATCTCATAGGAGGTTCCCACGCCGAATGTGCGATCCGGCTGCCCGTGCGCCGGCTGGTAGGGAGGATCGAAGACCAGCACGTCAAATGACGCATCGGCATAGGGAAGCTTCCGACAATCCACACCATCGAGAAGATCGCTCGACTCAACCTGAATATCAGGCAGCTCACGCCAGAACACACCACGTCCATATGTCACATCCGCGACACGGTCAGACGGAGCAATCCATAGCTTTGCGACAGACGCCATTAATCCAGCATTGGTACCGATGTGCGCTGAGATAACTCCAGTAGCGTCATTAGGGCATATAGATGGACTTCCGTAGGCAATCGGATCGGTGGGGTTGTATCTACCTCTCACTCCTGAACCTCCTGCTTCTCGCCCCATCGCACGCCAGCCGCAACGGATGCGGTGATCGGCACGCGGAAGGTCTCGAAGTCGTTCATCGTCTCGCGCAGCGCCGCAACGGCGTTGTCACGCGCGTCGGCGGGCACGTCGAGCACGATTTCATCGTGGACCGGGATCATCATGTACTGGCCGAAGCCAGCCGCGTCCAGGCGTAGAAGTGCCTGCTTGAAGACCTCGGCCGCGGTGCCCTGAATCAAGTAGTTGACCAGCGCGTAGACCTTGCCCCGGTCCGCGACGTGATGGCGACCGGTCACGGGTGAGAGCACGTACGGCTCACCTCCGGCACGGCTGCGCGCCCACGCCCGATCTTCGACCTGACGCTGGAAGCGCTTGACGCTGGGATAGAGCTGGTCGAAGCGCTGCTTGACGACCTCGACCTGATCGATCGACACGCCGGCCGTGGCCGCGAGCTTCGCGAGCCCGGCTCCGTAGATCTGGGCATAGCCGACGTTTTTCGTCAGCGACCGGCGAGGATCGGACTTGACCAGATGGGGGTCTCGGTAGATCGCTTGGGCCAGCTCGACGAAGAAGTCATTGGGGCTGGCGAAGGCCGCGCGCAATCCGGCGTCGCCGGACATGTGCGCGAGCATCCGCATCTCGATCTGGTCGAAATCGCACATCAGCAGGGTTCCGCCGTCGTCACCGTAACGTGACGTCACGGCATTGCGCACGGCGTTGACGTCGGGATTCGACTCGCTGCGGCGCGGGAGGTTCTGGAGGTTGGGCGTGTCCATGCTCATCCGGCCGGTCCGAGCGCCGAGCGTATTGATCGAGGGATGAAGCAGGTCGTCAGCGTCGGCATCTTCGGCGAAGTGGCTGAGGTAGGTCGAGGCGAGCTTGAGCAGACCACGACGACGTAACACCATCGGTGCCAGCGGATGATCGATGCCACGCAGCACCTCGGCCGTGAGTTGGAAAGCGCCCTTCTCGGTGCGCTGCCAAAGCTCGACGCCGTCTTCCTGGAAGCGACGAACAAGCTGCTGGATCGAACCGGTCGAGCAGCCGAACTCAGCCTTCGCCTTCATCTCGATCTCGGCGGCCTCGCCCTGGAAGCGCCCGAAGGTCTGGTTGGCCAGTGCCCGGTCGACGTGCACGCCACGCCGCTCCATGTCCATGATGACCCACTGGACCGCCAGCTCCAGGTCATAGGCCGCTGGGCATTCAGCCTGCACAAGCGGGCGATGATGCTCATCCAGGAACGCCGTGAGCACGGTGTCAAGCGCGCCGTATTGCCAGTAGGGCTCGAACCACCACGGTACGGTCCCCCAACTCCAGCCGGCCGCGTTCATCGCCGCATCGAGAAGTCGCGAGGCGCCGGCTGCCGCCGCGTCGACATGGCGGGCGGCCTGCGGCTTGAGTGCTCGGCTCAGGTTCGGCTCCAGCAGATGACTCATGATCGCTGTGTCATCGACGCGATACCGCGGAAGTGTGACCTCGGGGCCTTCGTTGGCCAGTGCCGTCCAGTCGAACTTCGCGTTATGGGTCACATAGCGACCGGTAAAGCGGCGCACGACCTCCTCGAAGAGGCCGCGGTAGTTGTGCCAGGGGATCGACCAGGCGCCATCGGTCCAACCGACCTGGACGAGTCGGACGTGATCGCCGTTGTTGAGTGCCAGGCCGGTCGTCTCGGTGTCGACGGCAAGCCGATCACGCTGGCCTTTCGATAGCCAGTTCATGAAGTCAACGGCCGCGTCCCAGCAGTCCACCACTCCGAGCGTGACGTTATCGAGCCGACCGGTCATCAGTCATCGTCTCCGTACTCATTGATCGGGTGCCCGGAACAGACCGCGACGACCTCGGCGAGCATCCTCGGGCCGGCCGCACCGATCGCGAAGTGTCTCGCGGCTGCGCAGTGCAGAAGGAGCAGCAGCTTCAGCTCATCCAACGGAGGTCCGTCCACGATCAGGTGACACTCCACGGCGGCGCGCTGGTCATGCAGATGCATGGTCCGATCGGAGAGGTCAGCCATGTGTCTGTGTGCCTGGCTCGGACTGACCAGGGCAAACATGACATGACGGTTGAAATCCATATACATATTCCGAATTCCTTCCCTCCTCACGGCGCCGGCCGGGATCCATCGTAGGCTGCCCGGCCGGCCCGACGGTCACTTCTGCCGAGCTTGCTCCTCGGCATCGAGCAGGTCTTCGAGAGCGAACTGATCGTCCGCGGTCCAGGTCATCGTGTCGGCCTCCAGCAGCTCGATAACCGGTGCTGCCGCGTCGTCGATCTCGACCGAATCGGGGATGTGGACGTGCGTGGCCGCAAGCGCCTGAAGCATCTCGTCGTAGAAGCCGAAGCGCTCCGCGATCTCCAGCAGCTTCGCGTCGAGGGCTTCCTCGAAGCGCACGGCGACGTCACGGAACTGATCGTGCCAGTAGGCCCGGTCGACGACCGAGTCCATGTCGCCCGACAGCCGTCCGCGCCGCGCGACGCCGGTAAAGGTCGTGGCCTGCTCGGTCGCGCCGGCCGGCTCCTCACCGAACCAGCGGGCACGCAGCCGGCCAAACCAGGAGGGCTCCGGGCTGTAGGGCTCCAGCTCCTCGGGCTCGGCCGTATCGGTTTCGGGACGCTGCTCCTCGACCTCCTCATCGGTGTCGGGCGTGCGGTGACGCAGGAAACCGGAAGCCCACCAGATCAGGTAGCCACCGGCTCCGGCTTCGATACACAGAAAGCCGACGAGCACGCGCGTGTCCTGCCAGTTGATCTGCTGGATCCAGGCTGAAAGACGATTGAGCAAGTGCGCGATCACGTGCCTATCCTCCTTAAGGCGGTACGGGTGCCCGGGGCTCATCCCACGAACACCCGCGCCGCGCCTGCGGTGCTGGTGACGTTACTCCAGCGTGTTACGTGAGCAAGTTCTTGAACTGGTCATATCGGGCGGCCTTCTCGATGATCTCCGGATCCGGTGGCGCCGTGTTGGCCAGCATCCCGCCAACTTCGTTGAGTAGCTTTCCCAGCTCGTCAACGATCGCGCTGGCTCGGGTTCCGTAACCGCGCAGCATCTCAGCGTGCTCCTCAGAAGTTGGTGCGGCGTGTTGGGAGGGCTGTCCCCAGCCACCAATGCCCTGCGAAAGCTGGGCGATGCGCGTCTCGTAGTCCGTGCGGAGCTGGCGAAGATCGGCCTGAAGCGCCATGATCTTGATGTCGCGGTTCTCCTTCATCCGCGCGAGGCTCTTGATCTCGCGCTGGGCCTCGGCGAGCTGCGTCTCCAGGTCGGCGGCCTGCGCGAGGGTGCGGGCGAGCATGGCCTTGCCGGAGTGCACCTTGAGATGGGACCGGACCGCGACCGCGTTCGGGAACGTCCGGCCGCACCCGTTGGGGCGGGTGACGCACTGGTAGAGCACCCGACCATCGGCGAGCATGATCTCGTCGATCCCGTCGGCCTCGAACTCGGTCCGGCCATCTTTGGCCGCGATCCCGCCCGCCTTGAACTTGGCCGGCGTGCGCGCCTCGACCCTGACGCCGTCGACCTGCGTGAGATCGACGTCCGAGTTCAGTCTGACCTTTGATCCCATGATGCTGTTCCTTCCTGGTTTCCTGGTTCCTGGTGATTCTGCCACGAAGGGTAACGCGGCGTGTGAGGTTACGCCACCCGCGTCTGATCGATCATGGCGTCACGCACGTCCAGCCAGGCGTCACGCAGGTCGTCGTCGCGGCCCGCGGCCTCGGTCATCGCCTCGATCGAGATGCGTGGGAGGCTGCGCTTGTCGGCCGTGCGATGGGTCAGCGTCTCCAGCACGCGCTCGGCCGACTGGGTCTCAACGACGCGCTCGAAGCGACGCTCGCCTTCGATCGAGCTGACCCCGGAGGTACGCACGATGTAGCTCCAGGCACCGTGCTTGTCCGGCTCGGGTGACCGGTAGATCCTTACCTCGGTCCAGCGGCACGCTGAACACGGTCGATCGGCCCGCCGATCTTGGGGATGGCGGTGTGTAGGACGCCAACTGGACGCCACCGACAGTAGGGTGAGATCGGTATCCAGCAAGCCGTCATTGTGCTCAATGCGCACACGGGCAGTTTCTCCCGGAGTGAGCTTGGCCATGATCGATTCCTCTCTTCCTCGTACATCCGACCCAGCATAGCCGACGACGCTCCGGAGGAGGCCCGAGGAGGAGCCTGCAACTCCGAAGCGCCGTCTCATCCCGGGCCATGACGCGCCGCTCAGTCCTGACCGTTTCGGACACCAGTGGGCCGCTACGGCATACGGCAAGTGACGCTAGGCGGGGGACCCCGGCAACTGGGGATGATCCCAGGCTACCAGCCACGGCGGGCACGGCCTACGATCGAGGTCCGGGCACACAGGCTGTGGATAGCGGGTGTGGACCGGTAGGAACCCGAGGAAAGGAAGGAACCCATGATCGACGCGGCTACTGTCGAACGTACGTATGAAGGCGGCCTGGAGCTGATCGAGCGAGGTCTCGCGCCGTTCCTGCTTGCCCGTGATGACTCCGGCGGAAAGATCCCACTCCGCAACTGCGCGGCCTGCACGCTGGGAACCTGCGGCGGTCCGGGGCCGGGCTGCCGGCATCTGACCTGCCATGGCTTCTACGCGGCGACCTTCGATCGCGAGCGTTGGATGCGCATCGTCGAGGCCGCGCCGGGTGGCTACCTGGCCGCGGCCACCGGCGCCAGCGGCGTGCTGGTCATCGACTTCGAGCGTGAGGCGCTGCGGCACGCGGGCAACGACGCGATCCGGTCGGAGACCGGCGAGATCCTTGTCTCACTACCGGACACACTCACCGCGGCGACGCCTGGATACGGCTGTCATCTGTTCTACCGGATCAGCGATAACGAGCCGATAGCCAGTCGGAACCGCATTGCGCCGTACGTGGACATCAAGGCAAGCGGCGGCTATGTCGCGGCGGTAGGTGGTCGTCGGGTTGAGCGGACCTGGCTGCGTGACTGTGAGATCGCGACGGCGCCGGCCGAGCTGCTGGCGTGGGCGCGTCGTGGCGTCACGTCATCAGGAAGAGATCCCAGCGGCATCCCAGCAACCGCGCCGACCGGCTACGACTTCGCACGGTTCATTATCAGCGGACCGGTCGGTGGCTGCCGGGAGTTCTTCTTCAACGATCTGGCTTACCGGATGCGACGTAATGGCAGCAGCATCGAAAACTGCCTCGGCGTGGCTCGTCAGCTCTGGGCCATCACGGAGCAGCCGCCAGCAACGAAATGGTTCATGCCGTGGCGTGATGTCGAATACAAGATTCTGCGCGTCTGGCGCACGGTCGAGCCGGACGTGCCGGATCCCGAGCTGGTCGCGCTTGGCCGCAGGATCGCCGGGACATACCGCACGCCTAGAAACCGCGTGACGATTCAAGGGAGTGATGCCTCGTGAGCAGAACGCGCAGGTGGCACGGGCACCGACCCGAGTTAGCCCCGGCCAAGGCGTTGCAATGGATCTTCTGCGAGACACACGGAAAGCGGGCATATTTCGGACGGAAGAAGGCTAAGAAGGCGATCAAGGTGGCCAATGAGCCGCGGCTGCGCGAGTATCCGTGCGGCACCTGGCCGGGCCGCTGGCACATCGGACATCTCGCGCCGGACATCGTCAAAGGTGAGATCACCGCGCCGGAGATCTACGGCTGGCGGCGGGCGACATGATCAAAGTGAGCTTGCTAGGTGGCCCGTTCGATGGGTCTGAGATCGTCACGGCGCACTTGATCGCGCCCCCGCGGCTGCGCTTCAAGGTTCCGGTCATGCCGCCGATGAGCTGGTGGGACGTGTCCGGGGAATTCACTAACACGCTGGACACGGCCGATGTCTGGTATGAGCTGCTTGATCCCTGGGTTCTGGATGCCGCGGGTGCCTACGTCTACTGCTGGGCGGGCTCGTCATGAGTGATCATGAAGTCAATCCGACGCCGGTCGCGGACCTGGTCGCGCTCAACGTCGTCGACCCGCGCAACCTCACGGAGGTCGGGCTCGGCGCGAGGCTGGTCGACGAGTTTTCCGACTCGATCAGGTTTTTGACCGACGCCCGGCGCTGGCTGGTCTGGAGCGAGCACGGCTGGCAATCCGACGACGAGCGCAGCTCGCTCGCCTACGGCCTGGTCGCCAGCGTGCTTCGCATCGAGCGGGCACGGGCGATGGAGATGGACAACGAGAATGGGGCGCGCGACGCGGCGTTGCGTACGATCGCGAGCTTCGAGACCGTGCGCAAGCGCCGGGCCATCCTGGAGCACGCGGCCACCGATCCGCGCATCGCCACCACTGAGCCGCAGCTTGACCTCGGGGCCAACGAGATCGTTTGCCTCAACGGCGTGGTGAACCTCGACACGGGCGAGCTTCGACGGGTGCGCCCCGGTGACATGACGTCACTGTGCGCGGTCGTCGACTATGACCCCAAAGCCCTGGCCCGGGGATACGCGCCGGAGCTGGATGTCTACCTGGATACGTTCCTGCCCGACCAGGTAGACCAGCGGTTCGTCTTCGCGGTGCTCGGTGACGCGCTGCGCTCGGGCAACGCGCGGCGCTGGCTGCCGATCTTCTGGGGCGAGACCACGACCGGCAAGAGCCAGCTCTTCGCCGCGCTGCACCGGATGCTCGGGTCGTACGTGGTTGCGGTCGGAAGCTCCATCTTCCGGGGAAACCTCGACGACAAGCCGCGCCCGGACCTGGTCGCGGCCATCCCGCGCCGGCTCGCCGTGGCGCAGGAGGCCAGCCCCTCATGGGCGCTGCACGCCGATCAGGTCAAGCGGCTGACCGGCGGGGATGTGCTGCCCTACCGCCAGCTCTATGGAGCGTTGGTCAACCGGCCGCCAGCCTTTACCCCGATTCTGGTCACCAACTCGCTACCGCGTATCGCCGGCTCGGACCCCGCACTCAAGCGGCGGATTCTCGCGGTGCCGTTCGATCGGACGCTGGAGCCGGGGACCGAGGATCCCAGCCTGCGGGCCGCGTTCGTGGGACGCGCGTCCGGGCCGGATGCCGCGGTCGGGCGGGCGCTGTTTGCCAGGCTGGTGCGCGGTGCCTCCGATCGGATCCTCGATGAGGTTCCGGAGCGCTATGCGCTGGCCACTCTCAACGCCCGCGCCGGGCTCGATCATCTGGATGAGTACCTGCTCTGGCTGGAGGAAGACCGAATCACGGTCAAGCTCGGGGATGACGCGCCGGCCAGCCAGGCAATCAGGTCCAACGAGCTGTATGCCACCTACCGTTACTGGCTCAAGAAGGTCGCCGGGCGTATCGATCGGGTCGATGAGCTGGGAAGAAACCAGTTCGTGAGATCAATACGGGATCGCGGATGGACGCAGGTCCGCTCGGACGGGTCGCGCTGGCTCGGTGTGGGGCTGGCCCCGGGCGCACCGGTCGAGATCCGCTATGACCTATAGACGGTTGGACAGTTCGGAAAGTGTCCAAGGGCCGAAAATGGTCGGTGGACATGGCGTCACGCCGTCAAGTCGGAGAGAAATCTCGTTGTCGATGACGTTAGGTCAAAGAATATGAGAGGTTTGGACAGTCGGAGTGTCCGGCCGGACAATCGGTGACGCGGAACGTCCAACAAGATCAATTTCTGTTTTACCAGTTCAGAGTATGTCTTTAGGAGTCTCCTATACCCCCTTAGGACAGTTGGACAGTATAGATAAAGAATTAATAGGGGTATCGCGTCGCGCGTGTGCGCGCCCACGCGCAGGGAAAAGCTTTTGAAGCTTCCAAAGTGTCCTAGCGTCCTTTCGCAGGTCAGAGGGGGTGAGGCGTGGACAGTACGTTTTTCGGGACACCTCATGAGGGGTGGATCCCGGGCTGGCGACCGCGCAGCGTCGATCCGGTCGAGCAAGAGCTGACCGGGTCGGCTCGGGCGGCTTACCGTGAGGTGCGTGAGCTGGCCGCGGCGGGGACGCTGGGGGACGCGCGGGGGCCAGCCAGGTTCCGCAGCAGGGCGCGATCACGAGCATGGAGGGCATGGAAGATGGGCTTCGAGGTCGCGGCCGAGCAGGGCGTCACGCCCTGGGATGCGCTGCTGGGGTTGGTGCGTCACGCCGCGTTCAAGGTCGCCCAGTGCGATGAGGCGCTGGCAACCGCGACTTCGGTCGAGGAGCTGGTCGGAAACGGCCGGCTCGCCGCGGTCGAGCGCCTTCAGTTCCGCGAGCGCCAGGAGCTTGCCCGGGTCGCGAAGATGGCCATCGACGCTGGGATCGCGGCCAGGCTGGTCGCGCAGGTCGAGGCGGATGGCCAGGCCATCGCGGGTGTGCTGGTCGGTACGCTCTCGGAGCTGGGGCTCGGCGAGGAGGAGCTTGACCGGGCACGAGGCATCCTGCGACGCAAGCTCCTGGAGTTGGACTCGGGTACTATCGAGGGCACAGGAACATGGAGCGAGGAAGGAACGACAGATGATCAAGTTCATGACGGTTGAGGAAGTGGCGGACCGCTGGCGTGTCTCGCGGATGTCGATCTATCGGCTGATCGCGCGCAAGGAGCTGGAAGTGATGCGCGTCGGGCGCGTGTTCCGCATCCCAGAGACCTCGGTGGACGGGTACGAGGCGGCCAACGTGACGTCGCCGGTCGAGCAGGGATAGCAACGCCATGGAACCAACGATCAAGACGATCGAGGCGCTGCTGCCGGTCGTCGTGCTGCTCATCTTTCTCTGGATCATCTTCTGGCTGCTGGACCGGTTCTGATGAGATACCGGGTGCGTGTCTGGGTCAGGCAGTATCGATGGCTCTGGCTGGATCGATTGCTAACGCCTCCGATCCTCGACGAGGATCACGAGTCGATGACCGAAGCCATGCAGGCGGGCCGGGACACCGCGGTCGAGGGTGGTACGCGCGTGCTTGCGGTCGTGGTCAACGAACTACGAGGGGTCTGATGGGCTACCGAGGCACGCACCGGATGCCGCTGAGCCGGCGTGTTCGGCTCTGGGCCTACACTTTCCCGACCCGTGACGGCGTGAAGGTCGTCGCCAACATCGTTGTCTCGTTCACCCTTACGATCGCGTTGCTCTGGCTGCTCACCGGTCACATCTGATAGAATGGGGCGCAGGAACTCAAGGAGGTAGGAACCGATGAGGTTTAAGATCTTCATCTTCGTGCTCGCGCTTGCCGTGCTGCTCTACGTGCACTATGGGCTGGGATGATGACATCACATCACACTGACGTAGACGAGGTCGTCGTTCGCCGGCTACTGTCCGGCGAGCGCGGCCTAGACCCCTCGGTTGCTGAGCTGGTCGCGGCAACCGCGAAGCTCATGGCCGAGAACAAGACCAATCGCGAGATCGCGGACCGGCTGGGGCGAACGAAGCGAAGTGTCGAGCGCTACCGCAAGGATGTGCGGACCGGCCGCTTCGGCGCGCTGGGCGGGCTCGCGCTGCTGGCCAAGGGCGGCTTTCCGGGCCATCTCAGTGTCCCGGTAGTAGTCCTTCTGGTCATCGCTGGTGTCTGCTTGCTCGCGGCGGCCCTGCTGGTGCTCTTCGGAAGACGATGACGCAACGCGGTCCGGTCAAGGGAATTGGCCGGACCGCGTATGCGTTGTAACGTAGCAGGAACTAGGAATCGAGGAGGAAAGTATGACCACGGAACACCCGCGAGGGCTGAGCCCCGCGCGCTTTACCATCGAGCCCGATGAGGTCTGGGCCGACACGCTCAACGTGGTCGCACGCCGATCTAGCGCGGGCATGACGTTCAGCTCACTGAGTCGTGACGAACTGCTCTCGCTCGGCATGACCATCGTCGACTTCTTCGGCGGCTGGGAGAATTTCGGGGCGTCGGCGGCCAACTTCGTGATGCGTCAAGGAGGCCAGGAGACATGAACCGTAAGCAGATCATCGCGGCCGGCGTCGGCGCGGAGCTGTTCTACCAGGATGGCGTCGGGACCTACAGCAATACATACCGCGCCATCGTAGATAGCGTCGAGCCCAAGACCACGCGCCGCGGCGCGCTCAACCGTGGCGTAGAGGTCACGCTCTGGGACGAAGATCCCGGACGTCACTGGCACGGCACCGGTGATGGCTGGCGTAAGGATGCCGAGACCGGCAAGGAATACAAGCGCACCATCGTGGACTCGGCCAAGCTCAGGGGCGATTGGGCGAGCTGGCGTAAGGAACAGCTCGCCCAGCGCGAGCGTGACGCCGAGCGGAAGAAGGCCAAGCAGGCAGCCGAGGAGCAGGCAACCAGCGCGGCCATCGCGATCAACGAGACGATCGGCCCCGAGCTGCGCCAGCAGCTTGGCGACGCCCAGCGGACCGGCTTCGACGGCTCCTACAGCATCTCGATGTCGGCCGAGCTGGCGCGCGAACTGCTCGCGGGCTGGAGGTACGGGAAGTACGCTCTCGACAGTCGACGCTGGACATCTGATCTCGCAGCGTGGCGTGACGCTAATGAGGTCGACGATGCCTGATCTTGTGATCTTTGAAGATCCCGGCGGCGAGTGGTCCGCACTCTACGTGGACGGTCGGCTGGAGAAGATCGGCGATCACTACGTGGTCAACGAGTTCGCCTTCGAGCTGGCCAAGGTCCAAGTCATCCAGGATGACGCCTTCCTCCGCGGAGGTGACGGCGTCGAGCGCAACGGCGACAAAAATACCGGGCCGGCCCGCACACTCGACGAGATCGAGGCGTATCGGCACCTGCGCGACGATGAGCTTAGGAAGGCTTCCTCGGCCCGTGCCGAGGCTGAGCTTCTGCTCGCCGCGGCGGCTGCGGTCGAAGCGAGGTACAAGCGATGATCGAGCGCAAGCGGCGTCATGCCGGCTGGATCCGGATTTACGCGGACAACCATGCCGGCTATCGCTGGTGGCGAGTCGAGTGCACGATCCCACACGAGCCGAACACCGTGTCGCGCTGGTGGAAGGCGCGCTGGGACGGCCCACGCGGGGCCATCACGTCAGCGCTGGAGCACCTGGATGCGCACGCGGTTCGGAAGGTACCGTTGACCCCGTTCGAGGAGGTAGGAAGCCAATCCTAGACAGTGAGGTGACGCCATGGACGTGAAGGACGTCTGCGAAGGCTGCATGGTCGAGTTCGGGAACAACGGCCTCGGTGGCACGATCGGCGAGCCCGAGGAACGCGACGGCGTGATGTCGGTCCAGGTGTGGCCGGCTGACAACGGTTCGACGTACGGTCCGGGCAAGATCTGGATGCCGGTTGCTGACCTCCAGCCGGCCAACATGGACCGATGGCTCTACCTGGTCGAAGGCAACGCGCAGGGTCACCACTGGGTGGCCAAGAAGCCGGGCGTGCTCATTGCCGAGGATGCGCCCAGCACGTAACTAGGAAGCAGGAGTGATGACACACAAGATCCAGATCAGCAAGCGGCTGCCGGACGGCACGATTCTCGTGCTCGGGGCGGACACGGCGGACGAGTTCCGAGAGATCGTGTTGGGCATGGTCAGCCATACCGGTGCGATGCACATCGAGCGGATGTTTGTTGACTTTGCTAAGACCGGCGAGGAGATCGAAGAGCCGGTCACTGAGACTCGCCCGCTGATGCTCGGCGAGCGTCGGCCGTATCAGCGGTAACGACGCGGCTGGGCAGGAAGTGGTACACTAGACCACGCCGGCCGGTCACGCGGTACGGCAACCCCGAGTCTCCCGGTCGTGACGCCGGCATCTCGGGGGCGACGGCGCGCTGGATGGTGAAAGCCGAGCGGGTACGGGAAGCCAGCGGCGAGAGCCTACTTGCGGCAACCTGCGATGCGAGGTAACCGGTTCGATGCCGGTCAGCGCACGACAGTGACGTAACGAAGGAGTGAGGAATTTGGAAGGCAAGCCGAAGTACCAGTCCGAGACGCTGGAGGGCGTCGCGGCCGATCGGTTCGCTCGTGATCGGGCACGCGAAGATGGCGAGGCACTGGATCGTGTGGTCGCGGAGGCGATGAACGACGCTGCGGCCGGTCGAGCGACCCGCCGATCACGCCCATCTCATGACGTCACGCCACCGAGCGGCCTCATGGGACTATTCACCGGTCAGCGCACCGAGGATCCACGGGTCGTCCGGCGCGCGAAGGCGCGCGACGCCTTCTACCGGCGCGCGACTGCGCTGCTGCTGACTGCGATGATCTGCTGGACCGCGCTGGGCGTGACCTGGATGCTCACCCACTAGGAAGGATCTTCGTGAAGGCACGATTCATGCGAGCCCTGCTCGCGCTCGGGCTCATGTTCCTCGGCCTGCTCGCCGTCGTCGTACCGGCAACGCCGGCCGCAGCCTCGGGATGTCACCACAACCACGTCTATGCCACGGGCTGGGGGAATCCATTCATCTGGCACGACGCGCAGAACGAAGCATGGACACTTCGAGCCTCGGGTCTGATGTTCACCGGTGATTCATCGTCAAGCTGTAGTGACGTCAACGTCACTGACGTGACCGCACCGTGCGGCACCGGGGCTGGCTTCTTGTACCAGAAGTGGAACCCGGGCGGAAGCAACTACTTCGCCCCGGAGCCTGCCAGCGGGCCGGTACCGGTCACTTATGGTGACTCATCGCTGACTGTGATCAAGTCCGGGGCGGGGAACAGCACGGGATACCGCCTGGATGTGTTCATCGATCCTAGCTGTCAGTTCCAGACCCTCGCTGATACACCGATCCTCGATTGACCACCGACCCGTGCCGAGTGCTATTCGGCACGGTGCGGTAACGGTGCCGGCTCGCGAAATAGCGGGCCGGCGTCACCGCGTTAGGCTGCGGACCATGTCCATCCACGTGCTTCTGACCGGTGCAGGCGGCTTCGTCGGCTCACACGTCCTGCGACACCTGCTCGTCAATACTGACTGGACCATCACGGCGCCAGTCACAGGCACGCACCGCGGCCAGCATCCTCGGCTTGATCTCGCCTTCGCGGCTGACGATCGCGACGAGGAGCACGCGCGCCGGGCTCGGGTCGACGTGGTCTATCACGACCTCCAGTGGCCCTTCAGCCCGCAGGAGATGCTTCGTCTCGGCCAGGTCGACGTGATCTTCAACGTCGCGAGCCAATCGCACGTTGATCGCTCGATCGAGGATCCGGTCGCCTTCACGCTCAACAACACCCGGCTCATGCTCAACATGCTGGAGCTGGCCCGTGAGCTGAAGCCGAAGCTATTCCTCCAGATGTCGACCGATGAGGTCTACGGGCCGGCCGACGCGGCATACCGCCACCACGAAGGCGAGCCGCATCGGCCGTCAAACCCCTACAGCGCCAGCAAGAGCGCGCAGGAGTCACTAGCCTTCGCCTGGTGGCGGACCTACGGCGTGCCGGTCGTGATCACGAACACGATGAACATCTTCGGCGAGACCCAGGATCCCGAGAAGTTCTTCGCGCTGGCGATGCGGGCGCTGGCCCGCGGCGAGCACGTTCCGGTGCACGGTCGTCATCGTTGGATCAACTCCCAGCTCAATGAGGGTGAGTGGATCCCGGGCTCACGCTTCTACCTGCACGCGCGCAACCTCGCCGATGCCTGGCTCTGGCTGACCAACCGCTACCTCGAAGGTGGCGGCTCGACCGGGCTCACGCTGCCGCGTTACGCCGCTGGGGCGCGGGATCTCGCGCGCTTCAACATCGTCGGCGAAGACGAGATCCCCAACGACACGCTCGTCCTGATGATCGCCCGCGCGATGGGCGTGCTCGAACCGAAGTATGAGTTCGTGGACTTCCACTCCAGCCGGCCAGGCCACGACCTGCGCTACGCCCTGGACGGCACGCAGCTCGCGGCGCTGGGTTGGAAGGCGCCGGTCTCGCTCGGGGAGGGCATCGAGCGGACGGTCGCCTGGACGCTCAAGCGTCCCGAGTGGCTGTAGACACGACGAAGCCCCGGCCATCGGCCGGGGCTTCGTGACGCTGGGGATCATGCGGCCTTCGGGCTGATCTTCCAGATCTGGCCCTTGTACTCCCGGGCCATGACCTTCGCGAGCCCGGAATTCTCGGTGAAGATGCCGACCTCGGTGAAGTTCGGGTCCTTCGCCTACGGGCGGGTCATGACCTCGATCTGCTCGGCCTCATCGGCGGTGAGCGACGACTTGATTTTGAAGTTCAGGTCGTCGGCCGGCCAGCAGATGAACTTGACCTTGAGCATTTGGTGCCCTCCTGTTTTCCGTGGTTCCTGGCTTCCTACGTATATTGTACCCTCCAACGGTAACGTCACGTCAAAGAAAGTTGGCACAAAGTGTGCCAACTTCTTAGAAACTTTGCCGTAACGCTATTGACAGCCTCGAAGACGCGGAGAGCCTGGATCGGGTACACTTGGCGCACACGGCGCGCACGCGCCCGATTAGGAAAACAGGAGGGACAATGACAAGACTTCCCGACGTCGACCCGACGTCGCTCTACGCCCAGATCGCGACCATGGACGACCGCCAGCTCCTCACGCCCGGCGAAGTGGCCACGATCATGCGCGTCGACCCGAAGACGGTCACGCGCTGGGCCGCGGCCGGTCGTTTGGACAGCGTCCGCACGCTGGGCGGCCATCGACGCTATCGGGCAGGCGACCTCAAGGCCATCCTCGCGGGTGAGCCGACCGTGAGCGCGCCCGAGGTGACTTCATGAGCCCGGAGCGTCACGTCACGATGACGACCGACGAGCCCGAGACCCTGCACGAAGCTATCGGCTGGGTTCTGGAGCAGTTCGATGAAGGCGGCCCGCTGCACGGCTGCGAGATGCCCAAGGTCCAGCTCGAACAGATCATGGTCGCCGACTCTGGCACTCCCGGTGAGCCGCTGAAGTGGCGTCCGGAGTGGCGAGCCTCGGTGATGGGGCACTTCGAGCAGGTCGGAACGAAGGTGAAGACGACGTGACGTCACCAGAAGCACCGCGGCGCAGGTCGAGCAGTGATCTGACCTGGCCGGAAGTAGTTCTCGCGCTCGGCGTATTCGTCGTCGTGGGTGCGATCATCCTCGGCTCGGTCTGGATGAGTACCCGATGAGCACCTGCGGCGCGTGGGCGCGCTTCCACGAAGATGACGTGGAGTTCGACGTCGAGTGCGACAACGTCATCGTGCATCCCGAGATCGAGCCGAGGATCCACCACGATCCCGATCTTGGCTACTGGGACACCGAGACTGGCCTGCACGACCGCTCGCTCACGCCGGCCGAGAGCCGGCTGAAGCGATGAGCTTCATCGGGGGTGAGTTCCGGCCGGACGCCAACCATGATCGGCTGGTGCGTTTCGTATCCCCGGACGTTGCCATGCAGCTTCAACACATGGCGCACGGTCGCGGCATCGCGATCGATATGGAGTTCATCCGGCTCGCCCAGACGCTCTCGCTCCAGACTGATATAACGATCGAGGAGGCGATGCGTTCGCTTCTGTCCGTCGGCATCGTGGCTAAGACACGAGAGGTTCCGCTCGGGCGGACCGGTTGGCCGGCCGTGGTCATCGCACTACTGGTCGCGGCTGTCGTGACCTACCTGATCACGCGGCTGACGTAGTAGGCTCGCGGAACGACCAACGGGACGCTCGACCCAAACGATGAAGCCCCGGCCCTTTCGGACCGGGGCTTCGTCGTGGATTTTCAGTCTTCCTGAACGGTGATCAGTACGAAGGTGTCCTTGCCCGGGATCGGCTCGACGCTGATCGGCACCGTCCGGCCTTCGAGCGTGGCGACGACGACGTCCGCGTCCAGGTCGCCGAGAAGGCGCTGCGCCCGCTGGAGTTCGGCGATCATCTCGGAAAGCTTCATGGTGATCTTCTCCTGTCTTCCTGATTCCTACTTACAAGTCCAGTATATCACGACGACGACGTTACACCAACGATGAGTTGAGTGCGTATGGTGTACCATCGCCGGCTAGGAGCATGGAGGAGGTGAGAACCGTGAGTGAAGATGAGCTGATCTGGTCGCGATTGCTGATCCAGCGGATGAGCACGGCGCGTCGGGCCTGGTGGATGTACGTGGGCGCGATGACCTTCTACGGCGTCGTGGCGCTGGCGCAACTGATCCTGCACGGCTCGACCTCTTGATCTGCCCACCGACCTCGGTCAATTGCAACTCGCCGAACCAATGTCACATGTGCAAGGGCGTGGCCTGGTGTGCCGCGGATGGTCGGTTCGAGCCGTGCGGCTGCGATCATCACACGCCGGCTCCGAGGTCACCCGTCGGGATTCAAGGCGCGCATCCGACGATGGTAATTCTCGATGAGATCTCCAGTGATCTAATCTCAAACCGTGACAACCCTGCTCCCGAGTCGGCCGAGTCGCTGGCGTAGCGCTGCCGATCTGGTCGAGGCGCCAAACAAGGCGCTCGCGACAGATCCGGTGCGCTGGGCCAGCGAGCGCGGCCTGCACCTCTGGAGCAAGCAACGCGAGATCATCGAGAGCGTTCGGGACAACCCGCAGACCGCGGTCAAGAGCTGTCACGAGATCGGAAAGAGCTTCACGGCGGCTGTCGCCGCGGCGCACTGGATCGACACCCATCCGCCCGGAGAAGCCTTCGTGGTCACCACGGCGCCCACCGACAAGCAGGTCCGCGCGGTGCTTTGGCGGGAAATCAACCGTTTGCACACGAAACTCGGCCTTTTGGGTAGAACTAACCTCACCGAGTGGTATATCGGCAAGGAGATGGTCGCCTTCGGCCGCAAGCCGGCCGACCACGACCCCGCGGCCTTCCAGGGCATCCACGCCCGCTACATGCTGGTGATTCTCGACGAAGCCTGCGGCGTGCCAAAAGAGCTTTGGGACGCGGCGAGCACGCTGGGCGCCAACAAGCACGCTCGCGTGCTGGCGATCGGCAACCCCGACGACGCGACCGGCGAGTTCTTCGAGAACTGCAAGCCGGGCTCGGGCTGGAACGTCATCGGCATCGGCTACGACCAGACACCGAACTTCACGGGCGAAGCGATCCCGAACGACCTGGCCGATCTGCTCATCAGCCGCGAATGGGTCGCGGGCCGCGCGCTGAAGTGGGGCGAGACGAGCGCGCTGTTTGCCTCGAAGTGCCGCGGCGAGTTCCCGGTCGGCGCGAGCCCCTGGATCGTCGTGCCGCTGATGCACGTCGAGAAGTGCCGCTGGTTGGAGTATCCGCCTGAAGGCATGGTCGAGGCCGGGCTCGACGTCGGCGCGGGCTCCGACCGCACGGTGCTGACCTGGCGTCAAGGGCGTCGCTACCTCGGGCAGTTCGCCTTCGTCAACGCCGATCCGATGGCCAGCGTCGGCTCGATCGTGCAGAAGATCAACGAACTTGGCATCAAGCGCATCAAAATCGACCCGATCGGCGTGGGCTGGGCGCTGGCCGGCCGGCTGCGCGAACTGTCGCGCGTGCACAACCCCTTCAGCGCCGAGGCCAGCCACGACGCCGAGATCATCGGAGTCAACTTCGCGGAGCTGCCCGACCTCGGCAAGGAGCACCTCTACCTGAACAAGCGGGCGCAGGTCTGGTGGGAGGTCGGCCGGGAGCTGTCCCGGTTGGGGCTCTGGAGCCTGGATGGCCTGGATGACGACACGTTGCAAGAGCTGACGACGCCGCTTTACGAGATCATGGACTCGAAGGGGAAGATCAAGATCGAGCCGAAGGAGAAGGTCCGCGATCGGCTCGGGCGCTCACCCGACGGTGCCGACTCGCTTTTGATGGCCTTCTTCGAGGCGACGCAGATCGCCGTCATTCCGCCGATGTCGCAGGTCGTCTCGCGCAACCTGATGGCCGGCCTCGATCCCGGCGCGGCGATGGGCGGTCCGCTTTCGTGACGTTGCGCCATCGTTGTGAAAGTGGTACACTGGTCGCAGGAAGCCAGGAACGAGGAGGAATAATGACTCAAAATCTCAGCCCGGCGATGGTCGCGAGCATGTGGCTCCGCTACGAGATCGACAACGCGAACGGCCTCATGACCGGCTCGCTGTTCGTGCGGGCGCAGCGCGAGCGTCAAGCGACCGCAGACGCGCTTTGCGCACGCGGCCTTGTCGAATGGCAGGGCGGCCAGATCACCGACGCCGGCCGCGCGTGGATCGTCGAGCAGATCGAGGCGGCGCACGTCGAGGCTCTGTGGGAGAACCTGAATCGTGCTCTCATCGTCGAAGAGAACCTGAACCAGTACCCACAGACCGAGCGCGCCGAGCGGATGCTTTTTCTCGCCGGAATCGAGCAGGTTGGGCTCATGGTCGCTGCTGATCTCGTCAATCAGGATGCCGAGCTGGCCTGGAAGATGCACCGCTACGCCTACAACATCCGCAACGCGCAGAGCGTCGGGCACCACCAGCAAGAGCAGCAGATCGCGATGGACGCCGGCTTCAACCTCGGCGATCTGGCGAGGATCGCACGCAGCGTCAACCCGAACATCGTCCGGTCGCTGGAGATCATCGCCATGCCGCGCGAGATGGACTCCAAACAGGTCTGACCGAGCGCGAGTGGTGGCCGGCCTTCGGGCCGGCCATGCGCTCCGCGGGCCAGAAAGGGCACGCGAACCAAAGGAACCAGGAGGCACCAGATGGAACACGAGGCAGCGACGCTAGCCTGGCTGCGGGCCGAGGATGGACAGCACATCGTCCTCATCGAGCGCGACGGCGAGAAGCTGCGTCCGGCGCACAAGCCGAACGGCGCCATGCTCGTCCGGCTGATCAGCACTCGGCCCGTTCGTCGCGCGGTCTATGACGTCACGACGTCGGCGGGGACGCTCCCCGAGGTTGCTGGCCAGACGGTCTTTTTCCTCGCGACCGCCAAGCAGGTCGAATCGTACGAGCAGACCGCCAGTGCTCTGTGATCTAAAAACGATGCCGACCGGCCCGCTTCCCTCGGGCCGGTCGGCATCGTTTTGCTCTCCGCAGGGTAACAGCACGTATGGTTCTCATCCTGCTCGTGATCGCGCTGGTCTGCTTTGTCCTATTTACCTTCCATGTCGTACTCGGTTCGATCAGCTTGCTTGGCCTCGGGCTGGTCTTCTGGGTTCTGGCGACTATCGTCGCTAACCACTGGCCGGGACGTCCGGTACCCTGATCGCGTGGTGGGTATCAGCGAAGTCCTGATCCGCTGTCCGAGATGCATCGAGCTGATCGATGCGCACGCTCAAGCCGGACTAGATTTGCGGTCTGAGCTGTTCTTCGGTGCGATACTCCACGCCTTTCATCGATCGGAAGAGAGAATCATGGGAGTTCTGGAAGATCTTCAGGCCGCGGTCGCCAACCTCACCGCGAAGGATGCAACGCTGGTCACGTCCGTCACAAACCTCGCGACCGAGCAGGTCACCTTCCTGCGCGACATCGCGGACGCACTGGCCAACGCCGGCACGGACCCCGCCGCGCTCGCGGACATCACGAACACACTGAACACGAAGGCCGATGACCTCGCCGCTCAGGCTGCGCAGGTCCAGCAGCTCATGGCGGATCAGGTCGCGGCGGACCCGGCCAACCAGACGCCACCGACCGAGCCCGCGCCCGTCACGGACACGCCGCCGGACACCACGAGCACCGACACGGCGCCGGACGTCCCGATCGACATGACCAACGCCGCGAGCAACGCCACCGCTGGCGACTAGGAACGGTCGCCACCGTAACGGCACCAATCGTGAAGGCCGGCTCGATCCCTCTACGGTCGAGCCGGCCTTCCGTATGCTGCGATCATGTCTTCTGCCGCTGCACCCTGGTTGCTGGCCATCCTGACCTGCCTAGCCACACATCGGGTAACCCGCGTGGTGACCCGGGACTACCTTCCGATCATCGCCATACCGCGTCGGAAGATCGTCTTATGGCTCGATCCAGCGGTTGAAGTCGACGGCCGTCACATCACGCCAACGCCTCGATACCCACTCGGGATTCTCGGTCGTAGCGTTGCGTACCTGCTAGAGTGCGACTGGTGCGCTTCCGTTTGGGTAGCGGGCGCGATCGTGGCCGCGGAGTGGTACCTCACCCCGTGGCCCGTTCCGTACCCGCTTCTCCTGGTCGCCGCAGCTTCAACCGTGACCGGCCTGATCGCCCAGCACGAGCCCGAACCGAAGTGATCTAGGAGGCGGCCATGGCAGAGCGTCGCCGGACGGCGCCGGAGCGCCGGGCCATCGTCTCCGGGCGTCCGCAGGTCATCGAAGGCCGAATCATCGATCGTCCGCAGCGCGCTCTTACGGCCGCTACGTTGCCCCTGGCGGCCTACGATCCCCGCGGCCTCACCATCACGCCGAACGAGCTTCAGCGCGAAGCCTGGACGTACTACAAGGCGATTGGCGAGTGTTACTACGGCGTCGGGCTCTGGCTGGCCAACTCTGTCTCGCGCTGCCGGCTGGTGCTCGCCGAGCGACTGCCCGGCTCGGACGAGCCCGAGATCATTACCGAGGGTCCGCTCGCGGGTGAGGTCTCGCGGATGGGCGGGGGGTCGGCCGGCCAGACGACGATGCTCAAGCGGATGACCGTGCAGATCAGCGTTCCGGGTGAGAGCTTCCTGGTCACGACCAACGACCTGCTCACCGGGATGCGCGTGCAGCGTGTTTACTCAAACACCGAGCTACGGATCGTGGCGCGTTACCCGCTGCGATACCAGGTCTGGGCGCAACGTGCGATCTGGGAAGACCTGCCGGAAGAGTCGCTGGTCTCGCGCGTGTGGTGGCCGGACGACGAGATCGAATGGGCCGCGTCGAGCCCCGTGATGGCGGCTCTGCCCATCATGCGTGAGATCGACATGTATAACCGCTACATCATGGCGCACCTGGCCAGCCGCGCAGCTTCTAACGGCCTGCTGTTCATCCCCGATGAGGTGACTTTCCCGGCGAATCCGAACTACAAGGACGCGCCGGATCCGTTCATGGCTGAACTGCTCGACGCGATGGGCCAGACACTTCGCAGCCCTGGCTCGGCTGCCGCGGCGGTTCCATTCACGGTGAAGATTCCCGGCAACTGGATCGAGAAGGTCCGTCACCTTCCTTTCGCGACCGAACTCGGCGATAAGGTGCTCGACGACCGCGATAAGGCGATCAAGCGGCTCGCCACCGTGCTCAACATCCCCATCGAGGCAATGCTCGGGATGGGCGACACGAGCCACTGGAACGCCTGGCAGATCAGCGAAGACGCCGTCAAGATCCACGTCGCACCGGTCATCGAAGTCATCTGCGCCGGCCTGACCGCGAGCTTCCTGCGACCGCTGGCGGTCGCCGCGGGCGAGACGCTGATCGGACCCAACGGTGGCGAGCTGATCGTCTGGTACGACGCGAGCGCGCTCTACCAGCAGCCCGACCGGGCCAACGAGGCGAAGGAACTCTACGATCGCGGCGAGATCTCGGGCGTCGCACTGCGCCGTGAGTCCGGCTTCGACGAGGCTGACAAGCCGACGTCCAAGGAGCTGAAGGATCAGATCCTCATGTCGGTCTCGCTCAAGGGTGGCGCCGACGCGATGGCAGCCGCGAGCGTGCTGCTCGATGATCCCGAGCTGGCCACGATCCCCACCCGCGTCAGCGTCACGGCACAGGATCCCAGCGCGCCGCAGGTCGGACCGGACGGCGAGACACCCGCGCCGGCCCCGAAGGGACCACCTCCAGCGCCGGCCGACCAGCCGCCGAGCCCGGCACCAGCGACGCCGACCAGCACGCCGCAGGCCCCCAAACCGCCACCGAGGTGACTTCATGCTGGTCATGGGTCATTCGATCGATGAGCAATGGGACCTGATCCAGCAGTTCGAGGGCTTCGTCGAGCACGCGCTCACGGACGTCGTCGAGACCTGGCTCGGGGCGCATCAGGTCCCGAGCGCGCTGACCGCGGCGGCTGGGGATGGTCTGCTCGACGGCGAAGGCAGCTTCGCGGCGCTCTGGAACAGTCAGGTCGAAGGCGTCTTCACGACGTACCTGACCAGCGTCTACGACGCCAGCTCGCTCGCGCTCGCGCACGACGCGCTCTCGCAGGCCGACCTCGCGGCTGGGCTGGGTGTGGCCGGCGTGCCCGACGACTTCTCGGCTGACTTCGTCCACCAGACCGCGAACAAGATGGTCGGTGTCTCTGACACGGTATGGCAGAACATCCGCACTGAGCTGGCCAAGGGCGTCGCGGCCAACGAAGACATCGAGCAGCTTGCCGATCGGGTCCGCACCGCGGCCTCGGTCTCGATGCCCCGTGCGCTGACCGTTGCCCGGACCACGGTCATCGCGGCCTCCAACGCCGGCTCGTACGCGCAGGCCAGCTTGCTCGCGGGCGAAGGCGGAATGCGTAAGCGCTGGGTCGCGACCGAAGACAATCGGGTGCGGCCGGACCACCACAACGCAGATGGTCAGACCGTCGCCATGACGTCGCCATTCTCGGTTGGCGGCTGGCCGATGATGTACCCCGGAGACCCAAACGGGCCGGCTGATGAGGTGATCAACTGCCGCTGCACGATCAGCTACGAGTTCGACGACATCGGCTCGGTCTGTGAGTGCGGCTCGGAATCCGCGCTGGTCGCCGCGGTGAAGTCGGCGCCCAAGCTCAAAACACCGATGGGCGCGAGCTGCATTTGCCCGGCCGTGGCCAGCCTGACGCCGGCCGGGTACTCCTCGAAGCTCGCCAAGGTCTATGACTCGGGGAAGAAGAAGGTCTACGCGGACTTCCAGGCGGACGGCAAGATCACGCCGTCCATCGGTGGCGCCAAGATTCACAAGCGGCTTCAGCAGGTCATCACGCAGAACCCCGGGCTTCTCACCCAGTACGACGTCGAAGCCCTGCTCGACGTCATCGACGAGCAGTATGCGCTCGCTGGTGGGAAGACCAGCTTCAAGGCGAAGTACGAGGAGTGGCTCCAGACCAACGCCGGCAAGAAGGCCGTACCGCAGGCGGTCATCACGCCAGCCGCGGCACCGGCCACGGTCGAGCCTCGTGGATTGGCTCTGATCAAGGCGCCTGAGCCCGGAAATTTGAAGGTGGTCGGTGGCGCTGGTGGTACGCACGGCGCGCAGATCCTCGTGGATACGAAGACCGGTGAACGGTGGATCTTCAAGCCCTACAGCGGAACGGAGGAGTTCGGGGCCAAGCTCGATGTCTCGACCGCGAAGATCCAATCCCGTCTTGGACTGCCGCAACCATCGACCTACACGATCCGATTCAACGGTAAG
>Ga0068857_100000805_pt1 | contig 23475 bp, 14 predicted proteins | sample KBSCornC72_FD_66591 | JGI IMG/M metagenome (GOLD analysis project Ga0068857, IMG submission 66591) | Corn rhizosphere microbial communities from Kellogg Biological Station, Michigan, USA - KBS Corn C7-2 | ecosystem: Host-associated > Plants > Roots > Rhizosphere > Soil ...
GATCCTTTGCTGCTGGATGAGTTCCGCAAGGCGGTGTCCGATCACTTGCCGTTGCGGGAGCAGCACGTCAAAGAAGAGCGCATGCGTCTGCACCTGGCAGTGGCAGCGGCGCGCGATCGTTTGATCGTTTCCTATCCGCGCATGGAAGTCTCCGAGGCGCGTCCTCGAGTCCCGAGCTTCTACGCACTGGAACTCCCTCGCGCAGTTGAGGGCTCGCTGCCGGAGTTGAAAGCCTTCGAGAATCGCGCGCGTGAGGCGGCCCCGGCCCGGCTCAACTGGCCCGCTCCCAAAGATCCGATCGACGCCATCGACAATGCCGAGTACGATCTGGTCTCCATCGCCGCCGCGCGCAATACTCCGGGAGGCGCCCGGTATCTGGTGGAGGCGAATCCGCACGTTGCGCGTTCGATGCGTGCGCGTTGGGCGCGGTGGAACAAATCATGGAGGCCCGCGGATGGCCTGGTAACGAGCGAGGCTGCTGCGCTGGCTGTTCTCAGTGAACAGCGCTTGACGGCTCGCGCCTGGTCGCCGTCGTCACTCGAACAGTTCGCGATGTGTCCCTACAAGTTCGCGCTGCAGGGAATCTACAAGCTGCGTCCGCGCGACGAGTCTGCTCCACTGGAGCAAATGGATCCGCTCACGCGCGGGGCACTGTTTCACGAGATCCAGTTCGAGCTGTTCCAGCAACTGCAGCTTGCGGACTTGCTTCCGGTGAATCAAGATCGACTGGTCGAGGCGCTGGCCTTAGCCGACGCCATGCTGGATCGCGTCGCGGCAAAGTACGAAGAGGATCTTGCACCGGCCATCCCGCGCGTTTGGAAATCGGAAACCGAAGATCTGCGCACCGACCTGCGCGGCTGGCTGCAGCACGCGGCGCGCAATGACGACGATTGGAAGCCTGTAGAGTTCGAGAAAGAATTCGGAAAGGATCAGCCGGTGGCGCTGGCCGAGGGCGTGAACCTGCGGGGCCGCATTGACCTTGTCGAAAAGCACGAAACGCGCGATGTGTTTCGCGTGACGGATCACAAGACCGGGAAGCGTCCGGATACTATCCCGCGGTGGGTAGGAGGCGGCCGGAGCCTGCAACCTCTGCTATACGGCTTGGTCGCTGAGCAACTATTAGGATCGCCTGTTGAAGCCGGTCGACTCCTATACGCCACGCAGCGCGGTGGATACACTCCGGTTGAAATCAAGGTGGATGACCGGGCTCGGCAGTTCCTGCACAAGCTTTTGTCGGATATCGACGCAGCGATAGCCGGGGGATTTCTACCTCCAGCTCCGGCCAAAGATGCGTGCCGGATTTGCGACTACCGGATCGTGTGCGGGCCGTATGAAGAGCGCCGTCACAGCAAAAAGGATCGTCGCGACGAACGGCTGGAGCTGCTGACCGAGATCCGAGGCATGGCATGAGCACGTCGTCGGCACGTGCGGTGTCGGACGCAGAGGCTCGCCATAGGATTCGCGAGTCGCTCGATGAGAGCCTGATCGTCGAAGCGTCGGCCGGCACGGGTAAGACCACAGAACTCGTCCGGCGGATCGTGGCGGTACTGGCGAGCGGGCGCACGACGATCGACAAGATTGCCGCGGTGACATTCACCCACAAAGCCGCGGGAGAGTTGAAGCTTCGCCTCCGCGAGGAGTTGGACAAGTCGCGGCAAGAGCATTCCAGCGAGAAACTGGTGCACGCACTCGAGCACCTGGAGGAAGCGTCCATCGGGACTATTCACTCTTTTTGCGCGCAGCTTCTGAGGGAGCGGCCGGTGGAAGCCCGGGTCGATCCGGCATTTCAGGAATTGAGCGAGCAGGAGGCCGGGCGGCTGTATCAGCGAGCTTTTCGTACGTGGCTTGAGCGAAGACTCGCCGAGCCGTCGCCTGGTTTACGCCGGGCATTCGCAAGACTCGCCTGGCGCGATTCATGGGACGATTCCCCGCCCCTGGAGCAACTACAGTACGCCGGCAGAAAGCTTGTCGAGTGGCGCGACTACCCGGCGCCTTGGCGGCGCGAGCCGTTTGCCCGAGACGAGGAAATCATGACCGTGCTGCGCATGGCGCGCGAGCTGGCGGATCTGAGCTCGCGGCCTCGCCGGGTCACCGACAACCTGTACATCGGACTGCAGCCCGTGCGGCTGCTGATGCAGAATATCGATCGTCCGGAGAATGCCGCGATTCCCCGGGATTTCGATGCGCTCGAAAGCCTGGCACTCAAACTCGGGCGCGACATGCGACGCGATTCGAAGAAGGGCTCGGGCGATTACGGTGGAGGCGCCAGCCGCGAGGACCTGCTGCATCGTCGCGACGAGCTGTTGCGGTGGATCGAGGACTTTCGACGCAAGGCGGACGCCGATCTGGCGGCCGAGCTTCGCGAAGAAATGTCGGGACTGGTGGAGGAATACAACGAACGCAAACGCCGGCAGGGCAAGCTGGATTTCGTGGATCTGCTCCTTTGCGCGCGGGATCTGGTGCGCGATCAACGCGCCGTTCGGGAGTATCTTCAGAATCGCTTCAGCCATCTGTTCATCGACGAATTCCAGGACACCGACCCGCTACAGGCAGAGATTTTACTGCTGCTTGCAGCCGACGATCCGGCGGAATCGGATTGGCTCAACGTCCGGCCCGTCGCAGGCAAGCTGTTTGTAGTCGGCGATCCGAAACAGTCGATCTATAAATTTCGACGTGCAGATATTCTTTTGTACCAGCAGGTGTGCGACGCGATGGTCGAACGCGGTTGCGGCCTAGTGGCTCTCCGCAAGAGTTTTCGATCGGTACCGAATCTTCAACAGTTCGTGAACACTGCGTTCGAAAAAGAAATGGACGGACACGGGCACGCTGAATATATTCCCTTGGAGCAATCTCGGGAAGAAATCCCCGGGCGGCCCAGCCTGATCGCTCTGCCCGTGCCGAGGCCGTATAAGACCCGGTTATCGAAAGAAGCCGTCAACAAATCGCTGCCGGATGCGATCGCGGCGTTCGTCGCATGGCTGGTTCAGGACAGCAATTGGGGCTTCAAGGGGCGTGACATTGCGATTCTGTTTCGCCGACGGACGCAGGGCGGACAGGACCTGACGCGCGAGTACGCGCGAGCACTGGAGGCTCGCGGCGTCGATCATCTGCTGGCTGGGTCGAAATCGTTCCACCATCGCGAAGAAGTGGAGACGGTGCGCGCCGCCCTGACGGCGATCGAGTGGCCGGAGGACGAGCTGAGCGTGTTCGCCACGCTCAAGGGATCGCTATTCGCGATTCCTGACGAGATGCTGGTGGTACACAAACATAAGCGTGGCCGGCTGCATCCATTCCACGTCGATGGCGCCGAAGCTCCGGTGTCGGACGCATTGACGTTGTTGGCTGAGCTGCACCGCACCCGAAATAGTCGTCCGTTCGCCGCGACGGTGCATGCATTACTGGAGGCAACCCGAGCCCACGCCGGATTCTTGCTGCGGCCGGGCGGCAACCAGATTTTGGCCAACGTGGCGCGCGTAGCGGATTTGGCGCGAACGTTCGAAGCAACGGGCGGCGTCTCCTTTCGGGGATTCGTGGAGGAGCTGACAGCGCAAGCTGAAAAAGAAGAAGCCTCGGAGGCACCGGTGCTCGAAGAAGATTCCGATGGCGTCCGGCTGATGACGGTTCACGGGGCCAAGGGACTGGAGTTTCCCGTGGTGATTCTGGCGGATCTGACAGCGAACTTATGCGCGCGCGAACCGGATCAGTATGTGGACGGGGCCAAGCGCGTGAGCGCGACTCGCCTGCTGCGCTGCGCACCCTGGGAACTTCTGGACCACGAAGCCGATGAGGCGGCTCGCGAGCGTGCGGAGGGCGTGCGTGTAGCCTACGTTGCAGCCACTCGGGCTCGCGATCTGCTGGTGGTGCCCGCCGTGGGCGATGAACCGTTTCCGCAGGACAACTGGCTGAACCCGCTGGATAAGGCGCTGTATCCATCGCGCGATGGATGGCGGACCTCGCAGACCGCACCAGGCTGCCCGAAATTCGGCGCGGCCAGCATCGTGGAGCGTCCCATGGATTACGATCGCGAGGCTGAGTTTTCGGTGCGGCCGGGGTTGATCGTCCCGCAGCAGGGATCGCACGAGGTCGTCTGGTGGGATCCATCGACGTTGAACCTGGGCGAAGAGGGCGACCACGGGCTTCGTCAGGAGGTGCTGCTCAAAGAAGACGGAGGCGTGAGTTCCATCGCATACAATGCGTGGCTGGAGCAGCGGGCGGAAGTCGCCGAGGCGGCGTCGAAACCCCAGTTTGACGTGTTCCTCGCGAGCCAGGCTGTGGATGCTCCTCCCGATGCGGGAGCAGTCGAGGTAGGGGCGAGGCACGCTTCGCCCAAGGGCTCTGGTGGGAGACGCTTCGGAACCCTGGTCCACGCCGTGCTGCGCGATGTGCCGTTGGATGCTGACCTATCGGCCATCCGCAAGTGGACAGAGATGAACGCGCGCATCTTTGGTGCACCCACGGAAGAAATCGAATCCGCAATCGAACGTGTACAAGCGGCGCTGCGGCATCCGATTCTGGATCGCGCGCGAACGTCGAAGCGCAAGCACCGCGAATACCCGCTCATGGTGAGAGCCGACGGAAACCGTTTGATGGAAGGCATCATCGATCTGGCGTTTGTCGAAGATGGCGCCTGGGTCGTCGTCGATTTCAAAACGGACGCGGATGTTTCCGGCAATCGGAATCAATACCAGCGGCAACTACAGTGGTATGCGAGCGCGCTCAGTCGCCTGACTGGTTTACCAGCACGGGCGTATCTGCTTGCGGTGTAGATTTACGTTCCAGCAGCGTGTAGAGCGCCGGAAGCACCACGAGCGTCAACGCCGTCGCCGAAACCAGGCCGCCGATAATTACCACCGCCAGCGGCTTCTGCACTTCCGAGCCGATGCCTTTCGATAGTGCCATGGGCAGAAGCCCCAGCATCGCCAGCAGCGCCGTCATCAGCACGGTGCGGAAGCGCACTAGCGATCCTTCGATGGCAGCCTGACGGGCATCCAGCCCTTCGGTGCGCAGCGCGTTGAAGTAGCTCACAATCACCACACCGTTCAGTACCGCTTGGCCGAACAACGCGATGAATCCGATCGCCGCGGAGACGCTCAACGGAATTTTTGTGATCAGCAGCGCCAGAATTCCGCCGACCAGTGCGAAAGGAATATTCGAAAGAATCAGCAATGCACTCTTAACCGAGCCGAACGCATTGAACAGCAGCAGGAAGATCAGGAAGATGCTCAGGGGCACGATGATCCGGAGGCGACCCATCGCGCGCTGCTGATTCTCGAACTCGCCGCCCCATTGCAGGTAGTAACCGGGTGGAAGAGTCACGTTCTGTTTCACGCGTTGCTGCATCTCCTCGACAGCGCTACCCATGTCACGGCCGCGCAGAAATACGCCGATCGCATTCAGGCGCTTGCCGGATTCATGCGCGATGTTCATGCTTCCGGAACCGATGCTGAGTGTCGCCACATCCTCCAGCGGCACGCGAAGTCCTCGCGGAGTCTCCACCAGAATCTTGCCGATAGTAGAAATATCGCGGCGCTGGTCCTCGCGCAGCCGGACCACGACCGGATACTTGCGCTCGCCTTCCCAGATTTCCGTGGCTTGCTTGCCGCCCAGCGCCGTTTCGATTACGTTCTGCACGTCGACGACGTTTAGTCCGTACCTCGCGGCGCGAGCCCGGTCGATCTCGATCTGTAGCTGCGGCACGCTTCCCTCACGGTCGATGAAGGCGCGCGCCACTCCCCGCACGGAAGACACCTGATCGAGCACCTGCTGCGCAGTCTTCTTGATCAAGCCCAGGTCGTCGCCGAAGACTTTGATCACGATCTGGCCGTCAATCTGCGAGATGCTTTCCAGAATATTGTCACGAATGGGTTGGGAAAAGCTGGGCTCGAAGCCGGGAACCTCTGATAAAGCGTCGTCGAACTTCTTAAGCAGTTGCTCCTTGGTAAGCTTGCTCTTCCATTCCTCTTGCGGATACGTATCCACCAGAAATTCGGCCATATTGACTTGCTTGGGATCCGTCCCATCCTCGGGTCGGCCCGCTTTGGAAATAACTGCTCGCACCTCGGGGAACTTGCGGAGAATCGATCTGACGCGGGCGCATTCGCGAACCGCCTCGCTTACCGAAATGCCCGGCGGAAGCGTTAGGTTCACCCACACGGAACCTTCGTTTAGCTCAGGAAGGAACTCGCTGCCGAGTTGTGTCGCCAGCAGCAAACTTCCCGCCAGTGCAGCGACGGCCACCAGCAGCACGACAACCGGCCATCGGACAGCCTGGGTCAACACCGGACGATACAGCTTCTTGCAAAACCGGACGAGAGCGTTCTCGCCGTGGGGAACGCCTCGGCGCAGCAGAAAATACGCTAGCACTGGAACCAGCGTGAGCGAAAATAACAGCGATCCGAGCAGCGCGGACACGATGGTGTAGGCCATCGGCGCGAAAATTCGTCCTTCCTGGCGCTGCAGGGTGAAAATCGGAATGTGGGCGATGATGATGATCAGCATCGAGAACATGGTCGGCCGTCCGACGTGCGTCGCCGCCTCAATGATCACGTCTCGGACGTTAGCGCTGACTTTCGAGGCCGTGTGCTGATGCTCAGAAAGCTCACGGAAGATATTCTCCAGGACGATCACCGCTCCGTCGACGATGATGCCGAAGTCCATCGCTCCGAGCGACAGCAGATTCGCAGGAAGACCCCGAATACGAAGGCCCATAAACGTGGATAGCAGCGCCAGAGGAATGATGGCGGCGACGATCGCGGCCGCGCGGAGATTGCCGAGGAACAAGTACAGGACGATCATCACCAGGAGGGCGCCCTCCAGCAGATTCTTAAATACCGTGTGAAGTGTCGTGTCGATAAGAAACGTTCGGTCGTAGTAGGGGACGATCGAGACGCCTTTGGGAAGAATCGTATCGTTCAGTTCCTTCACGCGAGCTTTAACGGCCTTCAGAACCTCCGACGGATTCTCGCCCTTGCGCATCAGGATGATTCCGGTGACGATTTCGTCATTCTCGTTCATCCCGACCGTGCCTTGGCGCGGCACCGAGCTGACATCGACGGTCGCCACATCGCGAACCAGCAGCGGTGTTCCGCCATGCTCAGCCAGGATGATGTTGCCGATGTCCTCGGGCGAGCGCAGCAGACCGATTCCGCGAATCAGGTATTGCTGATCGCCTTGCTCCAGGTAACTTCCGCCGGCGTTCGCATTTCCCTGCCCTAGCGCCGTCAGCACCTGCTGCATGGGAATGTTGTTGGCCTTCAACTTGGCCAAATCCATGCTGACCTGATATTGCTTCAGAAAGCCGCCCAGGCTGACGACGTCCGCAACTCCCGGCGCGAGCTTCAAATAGCGCGTGACCGTCCAGTCCTGAATGGCTCGAAGTTCCCTCAGATCCTGGCCGGAGCCGCTCAGACGATAACGGAATAGCTCTCCGATAGGCGTAGACAACGGCGCCAGCTGCACCTCGGCTTTGTCGGGAAGATCGACCGCGCGCAAGCGCTCGAGCACCAACTGGCGAGCCTGATAATCATCGGCGCGATCGTCAAACGTCACAATCAGGAACGACAGACCGAACTGCGTGTGCGAAAACATGCGAACCGCGTTGGGCAATCCGCTCAAGCCGATCTCCAACGGCGTCGTGACCTGCTTTTCGACTTCTTCCGCTGCATACCCCGGATACAGCGTGATGACGGTCACCTGAATATCGGTGACGTCGGGAAATGCCTCGATGGGCAGGTTCTCGAATGCGACGACCCCGGCCAACAGGAAGAGCCCCGTCAGCAGGAACACAAACAACGGCTGATGCAGAGCGAATGAAACCAGGCGCTTGATCATGGTGCTGCGCTAGTCCTGTTTCTGGGTGCGCCGGTAATCGAGCAGCATGGCTCCATCGGTCACTACTTGATCACCAACGTGAAGACCGCTTGTCACCCTCAAGCGGCCCTCAGCGTCGGGCGCGGCCGCGATCAGACGCCGCTCGAAGCGTCGGTCGCCGATAGCCGCGAACACATAGCTCTTGCCGTCCTGTGTGAACACTGCTGTGGCCGGTACCGACATCGCGACTCCGCCTCCGCTCAATTCGAGCGATGCAGTGATGAACATTTCGGGCTTGAGCAAACCATTGGAATTGGATACCAGCAAGCGGACTTTGAGAGTCCGGCTGTCCGCATCGACTTTGTCGCCGATCCGTTCGATGCTGGCGCTAAAACGGCGGTCGGGGTAAGCCGCCGCCACTACCTGTACTTTCTGTCCGACACGCACCAGGTGAATATCGCTTTCAAACACATCCACCATCACCCACACCGTGCTGAGGTCGGCGATGGTCAGCAGCGCTGTGCTGTCGGCCTGCACGAACTGCCCCGGCGTCAGATTTCGCTCAATGAGGCTTCCAGCCATGGGCGACCGCACCGGAACCAGGGATCGTAGGCCTCCGTCTTTGACAGCTTCTTTCGGATCGATGCCCAGCACGCGCAGAGCTTCTTCGCCCCGTGCGACATGGGTGTTGGCTTTGGCCAGATCGCTCTCGGCTTGCTGGAACGATATCCGGGAAGCAGCCTGGTGCTCGAACAAATCTTTGTTCATGTTGAAGGTTTTCTGAGCAAGATCCAGATCACGCTGGCTTTCCAGATAGTCCGAGACCAAAGAGGCCACCTCACGGCTCTTGATGGAGAACAGCAGTTGATCCTTCTCGATGGGATCGCCTACGCGCACCTGCAAATCGATCGCCTGACCGGGCAGCGGCGCCAGAATCCGTACCGTACGGTCTTCATTGAACTGGATCTTACCGGTAGCCGTGAGTTGCCGGCGGCCCGAGTCGGAGCGAACCGCCTCCAAATGAATATTTGCAAGCATCGCAGGATCCAGCTCGACGTCGTTCGGGATTTCCTGCTTAGGCGCACTCGCGGCTTGCGCTGTACCCGATCCGTCGCCTGCCTTAGTCGAGCACCCGGCAGCGGCTAGAAGCAGCGCCGCCAAACCCAGACATAGAACAATTCTTCGTTTCATCGGACGATCTCCTCGCCGACTACAGACGTCAGACGGCTCACGGCCCGGCGATAGTCGGCCTGCGCGTCGTAATAAGTTGACATGGTGTCGTTGAAAGCTCTCTGCGCATCCAGCACGTCCAGCAAGGAACCAGCTCCGGCCTGATACACATACGTGGTGGTTGTGCGGGCCTCTTGAGACAGGTCCAGCAGATCGCGCTCGATATCCCCCATGAGCTGCCGCGCGGTTTCGAACTCACGGTACGCTCCGGCCACTTCGCCCGAAACCTGGGATTGGAGCGCGTCGATCTGTTTCTGTAACTGCGTATCTTCGGCCTGCACGCGTGCGATTTCGCCCTGGTTCTTGTTGAACACGGGCAGAGGCACGCTGACGAAGAATCCAAGCGAGTTACCGGTTCCGTTGACACCCTGCTGGCGGCGATATTCCGCGCCTACGGTGTAGTCCACCTTGCCTTGCGCCAACTGGAGGCGCAGTTCGGATTGGGAGCGCGCCTGATCCAGCCGCGCAGCTTCGATGTCGGGACGCACCGTCAGCGCGCGAGCCTGTATCTGCTCCAATGCGGGAGCCTGCGCCGGCACAGGTACTTTCATGGGATCGCTAATGTCGATAGGCGACTGGCCGGGAGCCCGCCCAAGCAATGTCTGGAGTTTAATCCGCGCCGTGGTGAGAGCCAGTTCCGCGGTCTTGACGCTGCTGCGGAATTGGAGCATCGCTACGCGGGAACGCGTAAGTTCAATCGGTGGAATTGCTCCTCCTTGAAGCCGCGTCTCATTCACCTTGACGATGCCTTCGAAAGACGTCAGATTGTCATTGGCCAGATCCAGACGAGCCTTGGCGGCCATTACGTCGATGCACGCTTGGGTGACGTCCAGCCTCAATCGGCGGATCGCATCGGCTACCTTCGCCTCGGCGATCTTTTTGGCGAACCCGGCAGTGTCCACCCGGTATTCGCGCTTATGCCCGCGCTCAAAGGGGACGTCGATGCGCAGCGCGGTTTCCGTCGGTCCGGCTCCGTTGATCTCGCTAAATCCGGTGCCAAGCCAATCCAGGTGATCGGAGGAGGCGCTTACGACAGGATTCGGCCGCAGGCGGGCCGTGATGAGGGCCGTCTCCGCTACCGGAATACCGAGACGTTCCGCCAGAAGTCCAGGATTGTTCTGGATGGCTTCCTGAACGGCTTGTTCGATACTGATGGCCTGCGGCGGCGCGGATTGAGCACATACCCGCAAGGCCGCGACGGCCAGAGCAGTACTGAATATCAATAACTTCACGGAAATAACACGCCTCCTGGTTCCCAGCGCCGCACAAAATGCGGAAGCTGGTTCAGCTCACGATGCTTTTGCTGGAATCAGGAGTTGCGAGGAGGGCCGCGGGTGCGGGAATGATCGCGCCACGGATTTCGGATCGAGGAAGAGTCTGACCGGATGGTTGCAGCGACTGTATCGTTGGGCGCGGCCAGTACGACAGCCGGGATCGCCGATTGCGTGCGGTTTTCGGAGATTGCGATCAAGGGCAGGCGCTGCACACGTACCAGCCAAGACGACCCTGATTGGTCGCTCCACAGCGCACTGAAATTCGCCAGAGGAGCCTCGTGAAAGGTGCCTGCGCCATCGTTGAGCCACACACTGATGGGCTGATTCGATAATGGTTCGAAGACAATCAGATCGCCGTCGTGGTCGCCGTCCACGTCGCGGCTGGTTAGTTCGACAGTGGCCCCGCGGCTTTGAAAATGGAAGGAGGTTTCCCGGGAAGCGCCCAGCGTGACGCGAACTTCCTGCGCATATCCACCGTCGTCGGAAAGCCCGGATGACGCGCTGGCCAGGTCGATTTGCTGGTCGCCGTTGAGATCGGCCAGCACCCAGCCGGAGACGGACGGAGCATTGGACGGAATCGGCAGTTTGGGGTCGCCCGCGCCTGCTGCAAATGCCTGGAATGCACTGCCCACAGCCAGCAGCAGAAACAGTCGCCGTGCCGCAAGTCTAAGTGTTCCGCTGGTTGCCGCTCGCATAAGGCTGGATAAACAGTCCTAGGAAATGATTATATCCCCTTGCCAAGGACCTGGAGCCTGCCGAAATGGCCCCGGAGATGTATGCTTTTAGGGGGTCCTTTTGTGAAACTTTGTTTAATGTAAGCCATATCTTAATACAGCAGAAACGGTCGGCGGCGATTCATAAACCCGGCGATGTCCGTCAGCAGGTTCTGCTCGATTACCCTTGGATCGTCGCCCGCTTTCAGCGCGTCGATCACTTTGCGATTGCCGATGAGCTGCTTCGATAATTCCAGATCGATTTTGCCGGGATACAGCTTCTGCAGTGCATATGCAACCTCCAGCCCCAGGCGCACCGAATCGAGCTGATCGCGGTCCGTGATCACGAATCGCACGCCTTCCATCTTTGCCGTCAAATGCGTAGGATAAACACGCACGCCGGGAATGTACCGGCTGTTTAGAAACTCCGCCAGTTCGACGCCGTGAATCCAATCCGCGCCGATCTGCTCGAAGGGAGAATCCGTGTTGCGCCCAACCGAATAGTTCTTCGAAGATTCGATCAGCGCGAGCCCCGGATACAATGTCGCCGCATTCAGGCTCCGCATGTTTGGCGACGGATCGATCCAGGGCAGGCCGGTCGAATCGAACCAGTCGCCGCGCTCCCAGTTCTGCATCTTGATCACGTGCAAGTCAGCGTTCAGCTTGCGCTCGGCGTTGCCCATGGTGGCCAGTTCGCCGGGCGTGAGACCGTGACGGACCGGCAGGCTGTAGCAACCAGTGATCGCTTGTTGTCCTGGATCAAGCATGGGACCTTCCACGTGTGATCCGGTAACCGGATCGGGACGATCCAGAACGTAGAACGGACGCTTGGCCTGCGCCGCCGCCTCCAGCATGAACAGCATCGTGCAGTTGTAGGTGAAGAATCGTGCACCCACGTCTTGAATGTCGAACACCAGAGTGTCCACGCCGCGCAGCATCTCCGGAGTCAGCCGGAAGCGGCTATTGAAGTAGAGACTGTATACCGGCAGACCGGTGGCATCGTCCTTCGAGTCGGCGACGTTCGGTTGATCCACGCGTCCGGTGATTCCGTGCTCAGGTGAGAACAGTGCAGTAACGTGAATCCCCGCGGCGACCATCAAATCAATATTGCGCCGCCCCTGCCGATCGACACCGGTCTGATTGGTAATCAAACCCACCTGGCGTCCTTCGAGCGGAGCGAACTTGGATTGCGCGAGTACATCGAGGCCGGTCATCACTTTGTGGTTCTTGGGGCCGAGACCGAGCCCCTCCGCGGCGATGGTCGCGATACTGCGACGCCATTCGTTAATGCTGCGCCCGCCCTTCGGATGGACGCGGTTGGTCATGATCACGATGAACGATTTAGTGGTGGGATCGATCCACAATGCGGGTCCCGTGAAGCCGGTGTGGCCGTACGAAGTCCCGCGCGGAAAGATATTGCCGCGATTGGACGAGTATTGCGAGTCAATGTCCCAACCCAGTCCGCGCAGGATCGGCTGATCGGGCGGCCCGGCATTGGACGTGAACAGCGCAACAGTCGCGCGAGCGAACAGACGTCCGTTCAACATCATCTCGGCATAGCGCGCCAGGTCATCGGCGGTGGAGAACACACCGGCGTGCCCCGCGACCCCACCCATATAACGAGCTGTTGGATCGTGCACCACACCGCGCAACGGCTTGCCCGTAGCAGCGTCCACTTCGGTGGGCGCGATGCGCGCAATCAGCGACGCCGCAGGCTTGAACGTCGTGTCATTCATCCCCAGCGGCGTGAAAATTTCCTCGCGTGCAAATTGATCCAGCGGCTTGCCGCTCACCCGCCGTACGATTTCGCCCAGTAGCTCAAAGTTGATATCGCTATAAACGAAACTCTGCCCGGGCGGACTAGCCGGTTTGTCGATCAGCGCCATGCGGATGCCCGTATCGTATCCGCTCCATGCAGGATCGATGTCCAGATCCGGACGCAGCCCGGAGAAGTGCGTCATCAAATTGCGAATCGTGATGGTACTCTTGCCACCCTGAAATTCGGGCAGATAAGCCGTGACCGGATCGTCCAAACGAATCTTGCCCTGTTCGTAGAGCCTCATGATGGCAGGCGTGGTGGCGACCACCTTGGTCAACGAAGCGACGTCGTAGATCGTGTCGAGAGTCGCAGCTTCGCGCGCGGGCACCAGTGCGCGAGCTCCATATGCTTTGCGATGAACGATCTTGCCGTCGTGCCCGACAATCAGAACCGCTCCGGGAATCAGGCCGTCGCGGATGGCTTGCTCAGTGGCCGCGTCGAGTGCAGGAGTGCCGGAAAATGCCTGCGCGAACGTGCAAATCGCCGTGCAAGCCATCGCCAGCAGAACCTTCATGAAAGTTGTTTCGCAATGCCTTCGAGCAGCGCGGCTAGATCCAAGTCCTTCTTCGTGATGCCGCCGGCGGAATGCGTGGACAGGTCCACAGTCACGTTATTGTAAACGTTGGCCCACTCAGGATGATGATCGTTCTTCTCGATGGTCGGCGCTGCTGTCGCCATGAATCCGAACGCATGGGCGAAGTCGGCAAACTTGTATTCGCGATGCAGCTTACCGAGCTGAAGCGTCCAGCCAGGAAGGTTCGCCAGGCCAGCGGATATTTCAGCGTCGGTGAGTTTTGCCATTCACCCGCATTATACGTCCAATCCCACTGCGCGCATCAGCTCCAAAGCGTTTCCACGCGCCACTACGCCGGGACGAAGATGATAATCGAAGCGAATCTGGCCGTCCTCCATCTGATCCTCAAAATGCACATTGATCGCCTTGCCAGCCAGGTCTTCGGCGATTTCAGCCAATGCCAGATCGTGCGTGGTCGCCAGGCCGATCGCGCCGCGCTCGACTAATCCACGCAGGACGCCTTGCGCTCCCAATCTCCGATCGTGGGAATTCGTTCCGCTGAGCAATTCATCCAGCAGGAACAGCAGCGGCTGTCCTGAGCGAGCCAGATCCACAACATCCTTCAGGCGGCTGATCTCGGCGTAGAAGCGAGAACGATGGTCGATCACCGAATCGGTGGTCCTCATCGAAGCGCCCAGGCGGAGTCGCGACAGCCTTAGCTTCGCGGCAGTGACCGGTGCTCCCGCCCATCCGAGCACCACGCTCAGGCCGACGGCGCGCAGCAGAGTGCTCTTGCCCGACATGTTGGATCCGCTGACGATCCATATCCGCGTAGCACCCCCTAGGGTCACGTCGTTCGGGATTGCCTCGCCGGGCGAAATCAACGGATGCGTCAGACCATATGCTTCGTAGAACAGTTCGGATGACTCCGCCAGTGCTGGAAACACAGCGTCTGGCCGTTCATAGGCGAAACACGCCAGTGAACTCATCGCCTCGAATTCTCCGATCGCGCTCACCCAACCCGCGACGTGCGGTCCGTAGTGAATCCGCCATTTCTCGATGGCCATGGCGAACAGCGGCATCCACATCAGGACAGCGGCGATGGGGCGAAAAAACAAATTGCGCGCCCAATCCAGCCGGTCCACCAGGCTGATCAGGCGCCGGATCTGCTTAGTGGATGGCGTTCCATCCACCATGAGACGTTCGTGGAAGCCCTTCAAGGGCTGCGACGAAAACTGTTCCCGCTCCAGGCGCTCCAGATGTAGCGCGATCAACCGCAACTCGTTCGCGGGATTTTCGACGTCGTGGACGACCCGCCTAGTCGCGACCCGCGTCGCCATACCAAACGCCAGCTCCGCCAGAACCACGAACAGGAACGGTCGCAGCGTGGTCATCTCCAACAGCGTAGTGACAGCGGTCGTCACCGCGGCGATCGCTAAGAGCAATGCGATCCAGCCAGCGCCCGGGAAGAATGTCACCGCCGGCTCGGTTCCCCACACGCCCAGCCTGCGATCGTCCAAAGCAGCTTTAGCTTCGTCGCCCATCAGAGCAAGATCTTCACGCAGATTGACGCTCGGCCGAAGTTCCTTCACGGCTTCCTGGCGCGCTACGACATCGCTTGGTTCGCCCGGCGAGAGCAGCCATCCGGCCAGCACACGCTCGCCCGTGGAAGTCCGTGCGGTCGAGAGCAGCTCGAATAGCGATCCGCGTCCGAACAAGTCCAGATCGTCTGAAAAGACGTGATGTGGATCGCGGAAGCGTTCGCCCTGGCTGCCTGTCCCGATCCAGCGATTCTCCAGGCGCGCTACCGCCCGTTCATAGTAGGCGATCCCGCGCGCGGAGGTCCGCAGTAAACGGTCCACACGATCGTGAATCACCACCAGCACGGCCAGGGCGATGATCGGCACCAGCAGCCACAATGGCGAGATCCGTTCGGCGCCCAGCGCGATCGCTCCGACCGCAATCAGCAATATGCCGCTGGCCAGCCTTGCGTTGCCCAGCCTGAGATGCAGCAATTCTTGTTGTACGTGCTCGGCACGCCAATGGTCCAGACGGGCTTGATATTCCTGGCGGGGGTCCAAGTCTTTAAGGTACCAGTGGCAGCCGCGCTATCCTTGGGATCGGAACTTCTCCATGCTGGCTCGCCTGCGCCCTACCCTGGATTTTCTGCCCTCGCCGATACCGGATAAACCCGGCCTGATGATTCGCGATCCGTTCCAGTTTTCCGATGCGACGCTGGTGATTCCGCCGGTGCTCGTCGAGAGCTTGACGTACTTCGATGGAACCCGCAGTTCGCTCGATCTGCGCGAGCATCTGGTCCGGCTAACGGGCGAACTGGACGTCGGCGGATTAGAGCAGCACTTGATCGAAACGCTGAGCGGCGCAGGTTTCCTGGAAGATGAGAATTTCTTCCGCAAGAAAGACGAAGTCGAGCGCGCCTTTGCCAGCGCGCCTGTGCGAGAACCGGTGCATGCCGGCTCAGGCTACCCCGACGATCGTCAAGAGCTGACTTCGACGCTGCGACAGTATCTGGGCGAAGCAGCGACCGCCAACGGACGAGTGAGAGCGATTGCGGCTCCCCACGTCAGCCCTTATGGCGGTGTGGAGTCGTATCGCGCCGCATACTCCGCGCTGACGCCGGCCGATGCGGATCGCACCTTCGTGATTCTGGGGACGTCGCATTACGGCGAGCCCGACCGATTCGGTCTCACGCGCAAACCTTTCGTCACGCCCTTCGGAACTGCCGAAACGAGTCTAACGCTGGTCGATGAAATCGAGCGCGCGGCGGGCGCCGGAGCACTGATGGAAGATTACTGCCATGCAGTGGAACATTCGATCGAGTTTCAGGTCGTGTTTCTGCAGCACCTGTTCGGACCGAACATTCGCATTGTGCCGGTGCTATGCGGAGCGTTTTCGCGGGCCGATCGTGACGACGGCGTCAAGCGAACGATTGGAGCTTTGGGCGAGATCGCCGCACGCGAAGGCGATCGTCTCCTATGGGTGCTGGGTGTGGATATGGCCCATATGGGCGTTCGCTATGGCGACGAGTTTGAGGCCATCGCGGACCAGGGCGAAATGGAAATCGTCGCCCGGCGCGACCGTAGCCGCATCGAACGCATGGAGCAGGGCGACGCAGCCGGGTTTTGGGAACAGGTCCAGGAAAATCGTGACGACCTCAAGTGGTGCGGCGCGGCGCCGATCTACACGTTCCTGCGTGCGATGCCGGAGATCCGAGGCAGCCTGCTGCACTACCAGCAGTGGAACATCGACCCGCAAAGCGTCGTGAGCTTCGCCGGCATGCGCTTTCACGCCTAGCATTGGCCACTCGTTGACGCTCGTGGTTCGGTGCCGACCAGTGAACCGCGAACGCCAGTGAGCGGCTAATTCGCGCCGGTTGCCCCACCCCGCCCACCCTGCGGCGGCTGCGGCTTGGGCAGCGGTTTGCGGGGCAGCATTTCATCGCGCGTCGCCGCATCATACACAAACGATGCGACGATCGCCGCCATCTGCGACATGTCGGCGCGCTGGACCCGATCGTACACGTCCATATTGGAATGATGCGTCCGCGAGTTGTACTCCAGGCCATCCTGAATAAACTGGAATCCCGGCAATCCCACTGCATCGAAGCTCAGATGATCCGTGCCAGTTGTATTGCGGATGCTGATGGTTCCTGCGCCCAGATCCTGAAAAGGCTTAAACCAAGCTTCGAAAATTGGACGCATGGCATCGTTGCCCTGCAGGTACACCCCGCGAATTTTCCCGCTGCCGTTGTCCACGTTGAAATACCCGGCCAGTTTGGCGTGCTCGGGCTTCAGCTTCATATCCACTCGATCTGCAAAGTGCTCGGCCACGTACGCGCGCGATCCCAAGATGCCCTGCTCTTCCCCGCTCCACAACGCCATGCGAACCGTACGATCCATCGGCAGGTTCAGCGTCTTGAGAATACGCATAGCCTCGATCATCACGGCGCAGCCCGCCGCGTTGTCCGTAGCACCCGTGCCGCCATGCCAGCTATCCAGATGCGCGCCGATCATCACCACCTCGTCGCGCTTGCGCCCACCCGGAATTTCACCAACGACGTTTACCGAATCCAGGCGGTCATCCAGAAACTTGGCCTGGATTTCAAATTCCAGCTTGACCGGGATCTTCGCGTCCAAGAGTCGCATCACACGGTTGTAGTGCTCCGGCGTAATCGCGACTGTGGGAGGCGGAATCGGATCCTTCGGATCACGCGATCCCGCGGCTTGCCCAAAGACTGTACCGCCGGTACTCTGGCCGCTGCCCAGACGCACGACTACCGCCACGCCCTCATCTTTCAGAAATTGATTCAGCCGATTCTGAAACTGCTGCTGGGGAGTCAGCCCGCCTGGCTGGCCACCTTGACCGCCCGCGCCACCTCCGCGTCCGCCACGGCCTCCGCGACCCGCCTCGGCCGCGAGAGCAGTGGTCCCCGGAGCTCCGCCGCGACCGCCGCCATCCGCAGCTACACTCAGCCTGGCAAGTTCATCGTCGGTATAGCGTTGACCCAGCGACGTGGTGATCATCGTAAGCTCCCGGCCCACGCCCATAAACAGAATCTTGCCCTTGATCTTGCCCTTGTACCGATCGAAGTCCGTCTCGGCGGCGATGCTGGCGACCATCGCCTCGCCGGTCACCGTGCCGTTGGTCCCGGGCGAGTACGCCAGCGGAAAGCCGATCAGCGGAGCATATTGCGGCTCGATCAGGTTCGCCGAAAAGTGTGTGTACGTCCAGCCTTGCCCGAAGGGTCCCCATTTTTCCTGGTGTCCTTCGATGCCCCACTCTTTCAGCTGCTTGACCACCCAGTCCGCCGCCCCGAAGAAACCAGGCGAATTGGTTAGGCGCGGGCCGTAAACATCAGTGAGCTGGAAGACGTGATCCATCACCTTGGAATTCTGCAAAGCTTCTTCCCGGATCTTGTGGACTACACCCAGATCTACGCGTTCTTCCGCGTAAATGGGCAGCGACCCGAGAACAAGCAGGCAGGTGAGAATCCTGGCGCAAGGGGTATGAGTCATGATCGCTTCCTTGCAGTCCATATTACAATTTCGGATAGCGTGCGCATCACCATATCCAAGGAGAACTACCTCAAGGCCATCGCCGAGGCCGAAAGCGAAGGCGAAACCGTGATCGCCGCGACACTGGCGCGCTGGCTGGGAGTTTCTGCTCCTGCGGTGACCATGGCCACCCGCCGTCTGAAGCGCGACGGACTGATTAAGGTTGCCGCATCGGGCGAACTAGGCTTAACACGCGAAGGGCGCGAGATCGCCAGCCGCGTGCTCAATCGCCATCATCTGATCGAGAGGATGCTCACCGAGATTTTCGGGATGGAGTGGTTCAAGGTGCACGACGAAGCCGAACAGCTGGAACACGCAGTCTCGTCCGATTTCGAGCGCAAGCTGGTGGATAAGCTCGGGACCGGCGGAGCATGCCCGCATGGCAATCTGGTCGGCCTGGACCATCCTCGGGATCGCCGCCAGCGCGGATGGATCCCGCTGGATGAAGCCTCCGGCGGCGCGGCCGTGCGCGTCATGAGCGTGTTCGAGCGTGATCGCAAGCTGCTGGAGTATCTGAACGGCCTGGGCATTCGACCGGGCGCACAGCTCAAGGTCGTCACGAAGAACTACGATCAGACCATGACGCTGCGCGTGGAGCGCAAGCCGGTGCAGCTGGGCGGCGCGGCTGCTGCCAAGGTGTGGGTGGCTGCGGCCTAACATGCCGGATAACAACAAATGAACTGGACCGCTACCGCCGCCATCATGCTCGCATTGGCGGTATCCATTGGCGCCTTCGGCGCGCACGGATTGCAGGGTCGCTTAGATGCCTACTCGATAGGCATTTACGAAAAGGCTGTTTTCTACCACTTCATTCACGCGCTGGGGATGCTGGCGGTGCCGCTGCTGGTCCATGCAGGTTTGATTTCACCCGCTGCCGGGAAGTGGGCCGGATGGCTTTTGCTGGCCGGGATCGTGCTGTTTTCTGGAAGCCTATACCTGCTTGCGATCACCGGCGTGCGAACGTTGGGTGCGGTAACCCCGTTCGGAGGCGCTTCTTTCATCGCTGCCTGGGTGACGCTAGCCGTATGCGCGTTACTCTCACACAGGAGCTAAGCGCTTCCTGAAATACTCCACTGTTTCGCGAAGTCCGTCTTCCAGTCCAACCTTAGGCTCCCATCCCAGCACTCGTTTCGCCTTGGCGATATTCGGCTGCCGTCGCTTAGGATCATCCGATGGAAGCGGCTGGTGCACGATGGGAGTTTTGATCCCCATCAACGCTTGAATTCGCTCCCCGAATTCCAGAATGGTAAGCTCCACGGGATTGCCAAGGTTCACCGGAAGACGCTCCTCCGAGTTCGCCAGGCGAACCAGTCCCTCCACCATATCGCTGACGTAACAGAAACTGCGAGTCTGCGACCCGTCGCCGAATACGGTCAGTGGCTGGCCGCGCAGAGCCTGATCCAGGAACGCCGGAACCACGCGGCCGTCGTCCAGAGCCATCCGCGGGCCATAAGTATTGAAGATCCGCGCGATGTTGGTGCGCACGCCGTGCGTCCGATGGTACGCCATGGTGAGTGCTTCGGCGTAGCGTTTGCTCTCGTCATAACAGGAACGCATGCCAACAGGATTTACATTGCCCCAGTAGGTTTCTACCTGCGGATGCTCCAGCGGATCGCCGTACGATTCCGATGTCGAGGTCACCAGGAAACGAGCGTTGTCGCGGCGAGCGATCTCCAGCATGTTACGCGTCGCAGTGGAACCCGATTCGAGCGTCTCAATGGGATATTTCAGATAGAACTTGGGACTTGCCAGTGACGCCAGGTGCCACACATGATCGAACTTGCCGTCGACAAGCACCGGCTGCGTCACGTCGAATTCCTGGAAGCGGAAGCTGCGGTTTTTCGCGAGGTGCTTGATATTGTGCCGCGAGCCCGTGATCAGATTGTCCAGGCCCATCACTTCACCGCCGTCCGCCAGCAGCCGCTCGCATAAATGGGAGCCGATGAAGCCCGCGGCTCCGGAAATAAGATGACGCATTCCTTCACATTCTACCCGGTTGACCGCGCATGCTACATTTTTGGGTGACATGTTCTTGAATGAAGATGTTTGAGAAACTGCTGTTCGCCGTCTTATTGGTCGCATCCCTCGCCGGATTCTCAGTACGATTCCTTCCCATCCTCCGCAAAATCCTGACAGCCAAGCCGGATGCCGATTTTTCACTTCATCCCATCGGCAATCGCGTCCGCGATTTCGTGTGGGAGGTAATGCTCCAGGCGAAAGTCATCCGAGAGCGGCCTCTGCCCGGCCTGGCACACGCCTTCGTATTCTGGGGATTCTGCGCGTTCGCACTCGTAACACTGAATCACATCGCGATCGGATTCGGCGCGGGCTTTCTCTCGCCGCGGAGCTTTTACTTCGCTGTCGCCGCAGTTTTCGCCGTCGCCGTTGCCATCTCCATCGCCGGACTATTTGTCCGCCGCTTTCTGGTGCGCCCCAAATGGCTGGGCCAAATCTCGCCCGAATCGGGCGTCATCGCATTGCTGATCTTCATTTTGATGACGACATACCTGGCCAGCCTCGCCGCCGATAACAAGATGCTGTGGTGGACCCATACCTTGGCGCTGCTGATTTTTCTCCCCTTGATTCCTCACACCAAACACCTGCATCTGGTGCTGAGTCCTTTCTCGGTGTTTCTCACGCGCGGAAGTTTTGCGAAAATCCCTCCCCTTGTCGGCGATGACGATTTCGGCCTGGATACCGGCAAGGATCTGACCCAGATCATCGCGCTGCAGGCATACTCCTGCGTCGAGTGCGGCCGCTGCACCGAGCATTGCCCCGCCAACGCCACCGGCAAGATTCTGGACCCCAAACTGATCGCGTTGGGCGTTCGTGGATACCTGAACGAATTCGGCCCGGCTTCCCTCGAGTCGCTGTTCGGCAAGCATCTGTCGCAGGAAGCCGCGTTTCAATGCACGACCTGCGGTGCGTGCGAATTTCAATGCCCTGTCGGAGTGGAGCATCTGCCGATCATCGTCGGTCTCCGACGCGGCGCCGTAAACACCGGTAAATGGGACGATAGCTACGGGACCAAGCTGTTCCTCGCACTGGAACGCAACGGAAACGCCTTCGGTTTCTCTTCCAGCGAGCGCGATAAATTCATCGCCAAGGAACAGTTCCCCATCTTCGACGGATCGCAGGAATACTGCCTGTGGCTAGGCTGCATGGGAGCCTACGATCCGCAAGGCCGTGAAATCATTGCCGATTTCGCCCGCGTCATGCGCCATCTAGGTACCGCCTTCGGCGTCCTGAGTAAAGAAAAATGTACTGGCGATCCGGCCCGCCGCCTCGGCAACGACTTGATATTCCAACAGCTCGCCGAAGCGAATCTGGAGACGCTGGCGCAGAGCAAAGTAGCCAAGATCGTTTCCATCTGCCCGCACTGCGTCCGTACGATCTCTACCGATTATCTGGAACATGGCCAGGCCCCGCCGATTGAGCATCACAGCGAATTCATGGCTCGCCACATGAACCAGCTCCCACTGTCGAAAGACGGACAAATCGTCTATCACGACCCCTGCTATCTCGGCCGCTATCGTAACGTGTATGATGAGCCTCGCAATATTCTTGCGCGATCCGGCGAGGTCGTGGATCCGCCGCGCTCACGGGAACGCAGCTTTTGTTGCGGCGCAGGCGGCGGCCTGGCGTTCCTGGGCGAAGAGAAAGGTGATCGCGTCAGCCACAATCGCGCTCGCGAATTGGCTGCAACCGGCGCCGGCACAGTAGCCGCGGCGTGCCCTTTCTGCAAGACGATGTTTCGCGATGCCCTATCAGCGGTCTCCCCAACGCCTCCCAAATTGTTAGACATCGCGCAAATCGTTGCGGCTTCCATCGCTAAGAGGTGAGATCCTAGAGTCATGCGTGGCGCACGGCTGATAACTGCACTTCTGATCGCGCTCGCTGTCGCTTTTGCCATCGAAGCCGCTACCCCTAAAACCACCAAGCCGAAGGCCCCTCCTCTGGCTCTCACTCCGGAGCAGCGCGCCGCCCAAGCCCTCATGAAGCCGATGAGCTTGCGCGATAAGGCTGCGCAACTGGTAATCGTGGTCGCGAATGGCGACGTCTACAGCACCAAGTCTCCCGAGTACGAAAAGTATCGCCACCTAATTGCCGATCTGCACGTCGGCGGAATCATCATCAACAACGCCTCGCAGAACGGCCTGGTCCGAAACGCCGAACCGCACGCTCTGGCAGTGTTCCTGAACCAGATGCAGCGCCTGGCGAAGACTCCTCTACTCGTGTCGTCCGATTTCGAGCGCGCAGCTTCCATGCGCGTCACCGGCGGCACGCGATTCCCGCACAGCATGGCCTTCGGAGCGGCCAACGATCTCGCCGCCACGAAGTACGAAGGCCTGGTCGCCGCGCGAGAAGCCCGCGCCCTCGGCATCCATTGGATTTTTGCTCCTGTGGCCGACGTCAACAACAATCCGCTGAACCCCATCATCAACCTGCGCTCCTACGGCGAGGATCCGGAGCAGGTGTCCCGCCACGTCGCGGCGTTCATCGAAGGCGCGCACTCCGACCCCGACAGCCGCGTACTGCTCTCCGCCAAGCATTTTCCGGGACACGGCGATACCGATGTAGACAGCCACCTGGGCCTGCCGCGCCTCGAAGTTCCCCGCGAGCGCCTGGATGCGATGGAGCTAAAACCCTTCGAGCGCGCCATCACCGTTGGCGTCGATTCCATCATGACGGCACACATCGCTGTGCCCGCTCTCGAGCCTTCGGGCATGCCTGCCACTGTTTCGCCCAAAGTACTTACGGATCTGCTGCGGAACGAGCTCAAGTTCAAAGGTCTGATCGTCACAGATTCGATGGCGATGCAAGGCATGACCATGCTGTTCGACAGCGGCGAAGGTTCTGTTCGTTCGGTCATCGCCGGCGCCGACGTTCTCCTGATGCCGCCCGATCCGGAGAAAGCCATCCGTGCCGTGGTGGGCGCTGTCGAGGACGGACGCATTTCACGCCAGCGTCTGGACCAAAGCGTGATGCGGATATTGGCAGCCAAGATTTCACTGGGCTTGAACAAGAAGAAGCTGGTGAA
>Ga0068857_100000806_pt1 | contig 23450 bp, 25 predicted proteins | sample KBSCornC72_FD_66591 | JGI IMG/M metagenome (GOLD analysis project Ga0068857, IMG submission 66591) | Corn rhizosphere microbial communities from Kellogg Biological Station, Michigan, USA - KBS Corn C7-2 | ecosystem: Host-associated > Plants > Roots > Rhizosphere > Soil ...
GACGAGGTCCAAACCACCACGGCGGAGACGTCCTGCGTGCTGGAATCGCTGAATGTTCCCGTCGCCGTGAATTGTTTTGTAGTGTCCGGTGCCATCGTCGAATTCGCGGGTGTTACTGCGATGGAGACCAAGCTGGCCCCGGTCACCGTGAGCGAAGCCGTGCCGCTGACAGAACCGGAAGTCGCCGTGATCGTCGCGGTCCCTGGGCTAACCCCCGTGGCTAACCCGCTGGAGTTCATCGTGGCAGAGTTTGACGAACTGCTCCAAGTCACGTTCAGCAGCAGTTGTGTGCTTCCATCGTCGAAGCTGCCGGTGGCCGTGAACAGCTGAGTTGTTCCAGCGCCAATCGATACGACAGAAGGGGTCACAGAAATTGAGGTCAAGTGGGCTGCAACGATGGTCAAAGTCGACTGATCACTTAGGGCTCCTGCAGTAGCGGTAATCGTGACCTGTCCCGCAGCAACAGTAGTCGCTAACCCGGAGCTGTCGATTGTAGCCATGGTGGTGTCGGAGGAGCTCCATGTAACACCGTTAGTCAAGTCCGCGCTCGATCCGTCGCTGTATGTGGCGGTCGCGACATATTGTTGATTGATGCCGATACCGAGCGTCAAACCAACCGGCGTGACCGCAATCGAGGCAACCGTGGGTGCACTAACAGTCACTTGGGTTGTACCTGACAGAGTACCCAGGGTGGCAGAAATTCCAATCGTGCCCGCAGCCATGCCCGTGAGCAAACCTGAAGTACTGACCACAGCAATCGAATTCGAATTTGAGCTCCAAGTTACCAGTCCGGTAATGTCCGCGCTGCTGCCGTCGCTGTAGTTGCCCGTGGCCGTAAGCTGTTGCGCGGTGTTCACCGGCACGGTCGGATTCGCTGGCGTGATCACAATTGAGCTGAGGTTCGCTGCGGCGCTGCTGATGGTGAGGATGGCTGAGGCGTTCACCGATCCCGAAGTGGCCGTGATCACAGCCACACCAGACGTGTTCGCAGTAGCCCGACCTGCTGTGTCAATCGTGGCGACGCTTGCGTCTGACGAGGCCCACTGAACCGAACCCGTCACGTCTCCTGTGCTGCCATCTGACATCTGCGCGGTCGCGCTGAACTGTTGGTGCGCTCCGGCGGCTATCGCAGCCGAGTTAGGAGAGATCTGGATGGACGAGATCGTTGCAGAACCGGATCCGCCCTTCGACGAACCACCTGTTCCGCCCGGCAAAGTCTTTCCGCCGCCGTTTCCCGCTGGTCCCCCACAAGCCGTCAGCAGACCGCAAAGCAACAGAAGGACAGCGCAGAGTCTCGCGTGCATACCATCTCCAAAGTGAATTGTTCGGATCTACCAAGAGGCAAGACTGAAGGGAGTGCCTGCTCGTAAGATGCTACTGGTTTCCTTTAGGGAAAGCTCTTCTTTCCCCGACGGAGGGTATGACGTAGGTAACTCAAATACGTCACGAATGGTACACAGGATGCTATACATCGCCGTACATACCTTGCGACTCAAGGAAAGCGCGGGGGCACCCCGCAAACCCTAGTGGGCAGACTTTTCAGGCATATGGCTGACTACGTCTTAAAGGAACTTTTAGGGGGCGTAATTCACAACCCTATTCGTCGACACCAAAGTCGCCAACAGTTCCAAAACCTCCCTCGATAGATCCCACACGCCGAAGCTTTCGAGCATCACGCCTTCAGAGCTTCAACGATCGACAGCGGGCTTTCAGTCGCGATGACGCGCGCCAGCCGGAACCCCGCACCTCGCAGCAGCTTTGCAAATTCTTGCTTTGTCCGCTCCCGGCCGCGCGGCGTAAGCACAAGCATTTCCAGGTCGAGCAGCTTGCCGTAATGCGGCACGTTGCCGGTGGGTACAACAGGATCCACGATCAGCACCTTGCCTCGCGTACCGAGTGCTCGATGGCATGCTTGAAGAATTCGTGTCGCCGAGTCGTCGTCCCAGTCATGAACGATGTGCTTCATGATGATCGCATCGGCACCCATTGGTAGTTCTTGGAAGAAATCGCCGCTTTCAATCCGCACTCTCCCTGTGATGCCAGCGCGAGTGAATGTCGCGGTGGCACCGGCCGCAACATGCGGAAGATCAAACAGTACACCACGCATCTTCTTATGACGACGCAGAACGGTGGCCAGGAGCAGTCCGTGTCCCCCGGCAACGTCCATGAGGGTCTCGACTCCTTTGAAGTCGTATGCTTCCGATGTGGCGTGCGCCTCCATAGCGCTGACTGATGTCATCGCATCGTCGAAGACCGCGGCGACCTCTGGGCTTCGCGAGAAATACTCGAAAATAGGCGCTTTAAAGACCTGATCGAACGCTGGCATGCTCGTCTTCACGCTGTAGCTGAGCTGTCCCCACGGCCGCCACGTGATGTCATGAGCGGTAAAGCGCGCGTACCCCGCAAGGCTCTGGGGATGGTCGATCCGAAGCAGCTGTCCCAGGGAGGTGAGTCGGAATCGGCGATCTCTGCTCTCAGCGAACAAGCCCACGCTCGCGAGAGCCCTCAGCAATCGGTAGAGCCCGTCGTCTGAGACTCCGGCTTCACGGGCCATCTCGCTGCACCGCCGCGCTCCCTTCGCCAGTTGTTCGGGGACGCCAATCTCGACTATTGTGCCAATTGCTTGGCTGATCCACTTGCCAATCACCATCTGGAACAGGACTTCATATGGACGCACTGGGGAAGTTCGATTCCCTCTGTTTTTAGCCATAAGTCTCCTTACGTATCGTGTCGCCTGGATTTTAGTGACAGTCACTCGTGAAAGGCAAAGCCGCCCATGGCGGCGAGCAGAGAATAGAGAGGACCGCGTGCAAAGGGCTTGCCCCTTTCCCTGTTTAGTGCTCGGGTCCAATTCTTTGTTGGTGCATCGGCTCGTCGAACGCTTCTACCATGATCCGAGGTGTGCTCTCGAAGTGCGGGACGAAGGAATACACCAGTCCCGCTCGAGAAGGAAAGCGGAAAAGCTACTTTGCCTGTGGTTTTTGTCCAGCCAGGCCGCACTCATTGCATGGGAAGATATTTATCGCGTCCGCACTCGGCACCAAAGCAGTTTTCCAATCTGCTTGCGTGCCAGAATCGCAAACGACGCCTCGGTAGGCGCAACTCGAAAGCTGAGGACTTCATCCAAACTGGCATCGGAAGGTTGCTGAATGGCGAAAGTCGGGAATTTGCTGGTCAATACCGCGGTAGCTGAAGCGCAGTTCCTTCGCACGGAACGTCTCGCCGGATTGAACTTTTCGAAGATCGCGCGTGATTCCAAGGATGAGCTCAAGATCGAGCGGAATCGTGCCAATGCGAGAAAGGCTTATGACGCTCTGCTGCACTTTATTCCTGCTGCCGCCCTTTCGCTAGAAGAAGCCAAGGAAGTCGCTTTAGGAATGGCAGAATTGAAGGCTGCCCTACGACGGCTGGGAGAAGATGTTTAGCCTACACCGCTTATCGCCAGTGCCTGGAAGCCGTCCATTAAATCAGGAACGATCTCTTCACTAACGCTTGCTACTCCAGGTCCAGACGGGATTGCCTTTATCGTCGCGGAGAATCAGGGTATCGTTCCCCTTTTGGGCTTGCCGCGCAAGGACTAAGTCGCTGTTACCGGCTTTGACCTTTGATCCGGTGACCGCAATTTCATCCCCCTTGTTGAGCTCTACTCCCATTTCATCGAGAAACGATTTCGGGCAAAGGTAAACGTCAATGACGTCGTTCTCAACTTTGAGAACAATGTGCACAATTTCTTTCTCGTGCCCCCGCGCGGGCAAGGTGATGTCTTGGATCGCACCTTTGATCTTCGTTTCCGTCTGAAAGTCATACCTAGGAGGGCTCGGCTCGCTGGCATCTGCGGGCCTCATGACTAACGCCAACAAGCAGCCGGCCACTAAGAGAGAAACCAGATATGTGTATTGCCGAACAACAGAGATGCGCGGCATAGACTCCTCCCGAGGATCCGCGGAGTAAGCCGGACACACTATTATGAAGTTCTCTATGCTTACCGCAGATTTGCTAAGACAAAGCCGAGCCCATCGTACTCCTCAGGATCGGTTTGTCCAGTGTTTAATGAACCTTCCGAACCAAGACTCTATCGGCGGAGATGAGTGCTAAGGCGATTTTCAACGACAGAGATGCGCGTTAGGGTGGCAATTGATTTGCATCAAACAATCCGTTGGCCTTGAATAGAAAGGTTCTCTTATGTCGCGATCAAATGCGATGTCCCCTAATCCTGAACCGGAGAATCTCGAGCCAAGTGCTGGTAAAGAAGACTCGGACAACGTTCTCCTGCTCGCTCAGGAACTAATACAAGCCCTGGATGTGGAGAGCAATGAGCGTATGCAGCACGTCAGTGCTCAAGCTAAGCTGGTCGAGAATACGGAATCGAGCTAGTAAATTTTGCTCGGCCCAGGGATAAATGCGATACAGAGTTCACTGTATCGCACGCCGCACCCAGTGCCCATCCGATCTCTAATTAGCACCTTCGTGTTACATTTCTTCCTGTATTCATGATCATCACTCAGCGCGTGTTGTCTGAACTCCGAGTGGTGAGCTCGGGTGCCAATTCTCGCGAACCAAACTTTCTAGATTTCTTCCTTCTCGTTCGAGGTCAACGGTTTTATCCGACCGCTCCCTAGACTACCTCTCCTGCTGAAAGACTCATCTTTAGAACTGTATTTCTGAACCGCTTGCGAGTTCAGAGCAGCGCCATTGTGCACGTCTCCAACGGAGCTTCTTGCCACGTTACAGCGCATAGCCATTGATCGGATTGACGCGCGTGAATACACCGTGCCCACGGATTTCCCGGAGTCCGATGGCACTCTCGAGTGGAACGCCACAACTTTGGTCGTGGTGCACGCCTTCGGCGGCGGGGAGGTCGGTCTCGGCTACACCTACGCGGACCTCGCGACCGGCACCTTGATCCGCAAACTCTTGTTGAAAGTAGTTGAGGGACAAGACGCCATGTCTCCAGTTGCGAACTGGAACGCCATGGTGCGACGCATTCGCAATCTTGGACGTCCGGGGATTGCTTCGATGGCGATCTCGGCGGTCGATGCGGCGCTATGGGATTTGAAGGCACGATTGTTGAACCTTCCACTCGTGAGCCTCCTCGGAATGGTCCGCGCGTCGGTACCTATTTATGGCAGCGGTGGATTCACATCGTATTCGGACGGCCAACTCCGGAATCAGTTCGCTGGCTGGGTAGAGCAAGGAATTCCCCGCGTAAAGATGAAAATTGGGCGTGACGCTACGGCTGACCTTTGCAGGGTTGGTGTAGCACGGGAGGCAATCGGCCAGGCCGCGGAGCTTTTCGTCGATGCCAATGGCGCCTACAGCCGCAAGCAGGCGGCGGCACAGGCCGAGAAATTCGCGGACATGGGCGTCAGCTGGTTTGAGGAGCCAGTATCCTCCGATGACCTCGAAGGATTACGGCTGCTACGCGATCGTGCTCCCGGTGGAATGGACATTGCTGCCGGCGAGTATGGATACGACTCGTGGTACTTCCGCCGAATGCTTGAGGCTGGGGCGGTTGACGTGCTGCAAGCCGATGCAACGCGATGCGGTGGCATCACCGGATTCCTGCAAGCCTCTGCCCTATGTGAAGCGCACCACATACCCTTGTCGGCGCATACGGCTCCCGCAATCCATACCCACCTTGGCTGCGCGACCACACCGCTTCGGCACCTCGAATATTTTCATGACCATGTTCGCATCGAGAAGATGTTCTTCGACGGCATTCGATCGCCGATCAACGGAGAACTTTCCCCCGACCTCTCACGGCCGGGAATAGGAGTTGAGTTCAAGCAGATCGATGCAGAGCGCTTTGCCGCATAGGAGGAGGAGAGATGTCTGCGAGCCGTGTTCCCCTGGTTGCACCCGAGAGCTTGACACAGACATGGCGAATTGAGTCGCAAACGATTGACGCAGCGGCTCTCGAAGAGGAATTGCGGCGAGTCGTGCGTGGCGAAGTTCGATTCGATGCGGGCAGCCGAGCCCTTTATGCAACCGATGGATCAAACTACCGGCAAGTGCCGATCGGGGTGGTTCTCCCCAAATCCAAAGAGGATGTGATCCGAACCGTCGCGGCCTGCCGGAAATTCGGCGCGCCGTTGTTGTCTCGCGGAGGCGGTACGAGTTTGGCCGGGCAATGTTGCAACGTTGCCGTCGTTCTTGACTGGTCGAAGTATCTGCATCAGATCCTCGAACTCAATCCGGACCACAAATATGCGCGTGTACAACCCGGAACCATTTGCGACACCCTGCGCCATGCCGCGAAGCCTTACACCCTGACCTGGGGGCCGGATCCAGCGACCCACGACCATTGCACGTTCGGCGGCATGCTAGGCAATAACTCATGCGGCGTGCATGCGCAGATGAACGGTAAAGCCGACAACAACTTGCGGTCCATGGACATTCTGCTCTACGACGGCACCGAGATGACGGTTGGATGGATGGATGAACAGCAATTGACCGCGAAAATCGCTCACGGTGGGCGCGAGGCAAAGATCTACGAGCAATTGAAGTCGTTGCGCGATCGCTTCGGCGACTTAATCCGCGAGCGGTATCCGCACATTCCGCGCCGAGTGTCAGGTTACGGTCTCGATCAGTTGCTGCCCGGCGAAGATGGGCGGTTCAATTTAGCGCGAGCGCTGGTGGGAAGCGAGAGCACATGCGTCACGATTCTCGAAGCCGAGGTCCAGCTGATCTATAGCTATCCCAAGCGGGTGTTGTTGGTGCTCGGTTATCCAAGCATCTACGAAGCGGGCGACCATGTGCCAAAGCTGCTCGAATTCAAGCCCATCGGGTTTGAGGGCATCGACAATTTCCTCATCAACAATGTCCGAAAGAAGCGCTTGCCGCAGGCCGAGGACTTGTCTGAACTGCCGGAAGGGAAGGGATGGCTGATCGTGGAGTTTGGCGCCGGCACGACCGACGAGGCGGAGCAACAGGCGCGCCGGGCGATGTCGGCACTTGAGGGGGCGGGCGCTCCATCGATGAAACTTTGTGTCGATGAAAGCGACCAACAAAAAATATGGGACGTTCGGGAGGCAGGACTCGGTGCAACTGCCTTCGTTCCCGGCGAACCACTCACCTGGGAAGGCTGGGAGGATTCGGCGGTCGCACCCGAAAAAGTCGGCGACTATCTGCGTGACCTGAGCAAACTTTACGAAAAGTATGAATACCGCTCAGCGCTCTATGGGCATTTCGGGCAGGGGTGCATTCATTGCCGCGTGAACTTCGATCTCATGAGTGAGTCCGGCATTCGTAAGTGGCGAGGATTCATGGAAGAGGCCACCGATCTGGTCACGAGCTACGGGGGATCGATCTCGGGCGAACATGGAGACGGGCAATCGAAAGCCGAGTTTCTCTACAAGATGTTCGGGACCGAGTTGATCGAGGCTTTTCAGGAGTTCAAGTCGATCTGGGATCCGGATTGGAAGATGAATCCGGGGAAGGTCGTCGAACCATACCGGATCGATCAGAATCTGCGGCTGGGGGCGGATTATCATCCCTGGAATCCGCCGACTTACTTTAAGTTTCCCGAGGATCATGGAAGCTTTGCGCACGCTGCGCTGCGGTGCGTTGGAGTGGGCAAGTGCCGGCGGGAAAACGGCGAGGGCATGCAGGACACGATGTGCCCCAGTTACATGGTCACCCGTGAGGAAATGCATTCGACTCGGGGTCGTACCCACTTGCTATGGGAGATGATGCATGGCGACGTCATTCGCAAGGGTTGGCGGGACGAACACGTGAAGGAAGCCCTTGACTTGTGCCTGGCGTGCAAGGGCTGCAAGGGAGATTGTCCCGTCAATGTGGACATGGCGACCTACAAAGCGGAATTCCTCGCGCATTACTGGAAGGGACGGGTGCGTCCGATTTACGCCTATGCATTTGGATGGGTCGACAAATGGGCGCGGCTGGCGTCGAGGGCTCCGGGACTCGCGAACTTGTTCACGCAATTGCCAGGGCTTCGGGCGTTGGCGAAGATGGCCGCGGGTGTTCCACAAAAAAGGCAGATTCCGGCGTTCGCGGCCCAGACCTTCAAGAATTGGTTTCATAAGCGCAGGCCGCGACCGGGTTCCGGGCCCAAGGTCCTTTTGTGGGCAGACACGTTCAACAACTATTTCATGCCGGAAACAGCGCAAGCCGCGGTCGAAGTCTTGGAGCAAGCTGGATGCGAAGTCGTAGTACTGAATCAGCATCTCTGCTGTGGCAGGCCGCTCTATGACTACGGATTCCTCGATATGGCGAAGGCCTATTTGCGCCGCAATCTGAACGCGATCCGTCCTTATATCTTGGGGAATATCCCCATGGTCGTATTGGAACCGAGTTGCTGCTCGGTTTTTCGAGACGAACTGCACAACTGGTTCCCCGAATCGAGCGAGGCGAAGCAGGTTGCGGAAAACACGTTCACATTGTCAGAGTTTTTGGAGAAGAGAGTCCCTGATTATCGCCCACCCTCAATCAGTCGCAAAGCGATTGTGCAGGGGCACTGCCATCAAAAGGCGATCATGCAACTGAAAGAAGAGAAATCGCTGATGCAGAAAATGCAACTTGATTACCGACTGTTGGAGTCGGGCTGTTGCGGCATGGCAGGAGCATTCGGATATGAAAAGGACAAATACGACGTCTCGATTGCCTGTGGCGAGCGTTCGCTTTTACCTGAAGTGCGCAAGGCGGGGCTCTCAACCTTGATTGTCGCCGACGGTTTCAGTTGCAAGGAGCAGATCGCGCAAGAAACCAATCGGCATGCTCTGCATCTGGCAGAGGTTTTGAGATTCGGGTACAGAAATGGCGGGCAGGAGGTTCCGACCATGTATCCCGAGAGCCATTCAGTCGAGCACCGCAAGCGTGCGCAGAGAAAATCGATGGCCCGAGCCGCCGCTTTTACCGCGCTTGCGGTTGGTGCATTGGTTCTGACCTTCTTGAAACGACGACAACACTAAAGCAATGGTCTCTCCGCATTTGCGGACCCAACTTGGTTCAAAGGAGGCCTCGTCGGTCGGACTCGTGAACGGATCTATCGTGAAACCGGAATCACGGCTGGTGAGCCAGCGTGATGGAAGTAATATTTTTGTTTCAAAGAGGGCACCAAAAGCCTTATATGTCAGTACAGTTTCGGACGTATAGACAAGGATCTTGGTTTAAATCTAAGCTCGTTTTCGTAGTCTTCAAATCACTTCCGATGGCTTTTATCGGTAAGAGACGCCGTGACTTCCGGGGGGAGGGCGCGGCGTTTTCTTTTACTTCGTTTCCATTTTCATTCTGAAGGTGACGAAAAAAGGCGCCAGCCAAAGGCTTCGGTCTCCTGGAAGTTCGGCTGGCGTATCGGAGTGTTGAATTTCTTGTCGTGAACAACCTTACATTCAGCAGAGAAAAATCAGTACCCCACTTTAGTGGGGGTGGTGGCGGATCACTCTGGATTCGTTATAAGAGGGTTTCAGTTGGAGGACGACGTGGCGGCATCTGGAAAATCTGGACAGGAAATGCCCGCTGGATTGCTCACAGCCGGCCGCGTCGAGGGGAGGCTTTGCGCCGCGCGAGAGGATCATACGCCCCGTTTTATGCTCCGCAACAGCTCTTCCACGTAAAAAGCGTCGCCCTCGATAAGCGGCACCTGTGCGAAGGCTTCCAACAGGGCTTCAGTGGGCTGTCCATCCTTTATATGTCCCGTCAATTCACCCGGTAGCATTTGGATGAGTAGCTGTAGGGCGGAGACCCGAAAACCCGCCGCCCTTGCATCCGTGTCCGGTTTGCAGGACCGGCGGAAAATCTCAAGGTCTATGGAGCCGCCGACTAAGGTTTGGCGTATTTCCCAACATCTCTTAAAGTCGGCTGCATCCACAGCGGATATCAGGTCACCTTTCATAAGTCCTCTTCTACGCCGTATTGAGCGATGTCACAAGCGGGGTCACTTCGACGGCAGGATCTTGCCATGGGGCCGTCGCAACCCGGTTCTGCCTGATTATGGCTTGCCTGACACAGGGCTATACTTTTGGGGAATTGAGGCCAACTACAGTGGTAAGTTTCGCGATCAATTTTTTGGAGGCCGCCTGCAACGTCCCGAAATGAGAACACGCAAAATGGCTAAGAACATTTTGGAAGTGATAGACGGGATCAGCAATGATGGAGTCTTCACACCTTCGCAAAATCTTACGCAGATTGGTCGCCTTGCGAGGGGTTTTGCTCCGATGCTGACGGAGATTCTTCAGGATTACATCCAACAGAACGAAGCGGATGTTGTTTACCGAACCGCGCGGATCAAGGCTGCCAAAAAGATGCTCGGTGTGTGAATGGCGAGCGCCCTCCACCCTGACACTCTCGCGCCAAGAATGTTGGTCAGTCGCAGATAAGGCGATTTGAAGCCGGGACCAAGCCCCACTTTCGTGTCGTAGGCGTCATAAGAATGTCGAGCTATGCTCTAGACTGGCGGCTTGTGTCTCGCACGACCACAAGCCCTAGCCGTCAGCCGCCGTATTGCCCAACGCGACGGCGCTGACGGCACCAGCACCTGGAGTTTTTTCCTCAAAGCGCAAAGTTGCGACATCGCGCCGACATCCTACCAGGTGCCGCGAGGTGGCAAGAAGGGAATTGCTATTACGTTTGGTGCCTGCAGTGTCGGCCCCTGGTGGTGTAATTCTTTCGCCAATCAACAGCGAAGGAACGAGCGTGTAAAACTGCGAAGGGCCCGCTAACCGCAAAGCGGGGTCCCTTCTGATTAGGCTGCTCCCTTGGTCTTCTCATCTGGAGTGATTCGCTCCATGCGCTTTCGGCTTTCCTCATCCAACGCATGGATGCGTTCTTTGGCAAGGTCGAGCGCTGTGTTGCTGTGGTGTTCTTCTGTAGCTTTTTTGACGGGTTTACGCGACGGACGAAGCGGCTTCATGTCCCCTTTCGGCATGAGGCACCTCTTGCGGACAGATTATTATCTGAATCATACACCTTAACCAGGTGCGACGACGCAGCGGTCGGCTTCGTTGCGGGCTGCTTGACTGCAGGGAGGCGTCAAAAAGCCTAAGCTGCTGAACGGTATCCGAACAACTACCCCAGGAGCAAAATAAGAATGGACTGTATCGAACTAACGATTAAACTTTCTTGTATATTCTCAGCGTCTTAGGCACAAGTAAGTGGTGAACTGCTGCCGAAAATTTTCAAAATTCTGAAACGGGGTGCACTTAAGACACCGCATGCGGCTGTTTCGTCTATGTACTCTCCGTTGATCCCTATTCTGCCTGAGGACGAAGAGCACGTCTCAGTCGCCAGGATAAACAAGTGGGTTTCGCTCGCGGATGCCGCGTTGGCGACTTTCGTACCGTCGCGCAAGAGAGCTTAACCTTATCTCGGGGGCCTGGGAGCTTCGGGAGAGCGTATCGCACGTCCTACATAAGGCTATTTGGTCCTGGCCACGGGAGTCCACTGCGCTGTGGCTATCTTCCACCTGCCGGAATCTTTGACAAACACCACGCTCGTTGCTTCTTTTGAGTTCTCTTCAGATGTCTTGGTATTGAGAATGCCCGTTAGAATCGCGGTGTCTCCAAAACGCCGAACGGACACATCACTTAATTTGCGCTCGGGACGGGGATCATTCTTGGGCTGCTTGCCCGCTCTCGCCTCGGTTTTTGCCCAAATGAACCCTGTCGGCATCACGAGTTTGAGGCGATCCATCTCCACCTGATCCATGGTGGCGCCGTCACCACCATCGAAGGCCGTGAACCATTTGGCATGCAGGGCTTCGAGTTCGCGCTGTAGGTTCGCATCTGCTCCTTGGGCCATACAAGCCGCCGAGCAAAGCAGGATTGATAGAATCACCATTGCATTGCGCATCAGAGCTCCTCCGGGGAACGCTTCACCGTGGTCAAGCGAGTGTAGCGCTGGCACGCGAGGTAGTAAAGTTCGTGACGCATCGAATGTTGATGCCAATCGCAGAGCGATCAGATCTCGGAGGTGAGCACGCGAAAAGGTCACCTACGTATCGTGCTCATGACTCCTCGATGTACCCACACCAAACGTCGACGTCCCAAGTCTTCGCGAACTGATTCAGCATACATTCGCGCTGCTTCGGATCGTTGGCTTTGCCTTGTGCCCACAAGGCGTTCCTACATTCTCAACCCACGCCAACATGGAGATTTCTTTCTCTAGCTGCTATCACTGCGTCTGTCGCGAGATATTCGGCAAATTGAAATGTGTGGAATCCGTCGGGGATGTCCAATGGGAAATAGCGCTTTTGGTCAATGGCGGCAGCAACGTCCAACCCCTCGGCTTTCAGCTTCTGAAGAACACTGACGCGGTGCGATTCGCTAGCGAGAACGACGATCGCCCTCCCATTTTTTAAAGATGTTCCCACGAATTGGGCGAGGCCATCAACGAATGCCCTCGGGTCGGGGTAACAGCTCACTTCTTGGCGGTTTCCCGCCGTCTCGCTGCTGGATTTCAGCTCACCGCTAGAATCGGTGAAGTTGTGACCATCTAGAGAGGCGCTGACAAACCGGCCACCTTGAAGCACGGTCTTTATCGCTGGAAATAACTCCCTCGGAGCGCAGGACTTGATAACGTAGCCTGACCCCGTGCTCAAGGACTCTCGGATGACCTCTGGAGAGCGTTCTTCGCTCATGAAAAGAACCGTCGCGTTAGGATTATGGTCGCGGATTTGTCGCGCAGCCTCAATCCCATTGAGAGTGGGAAGGCCAATGTCCATTAAAATCAAGTCTGGTTGCAGCTGTACAGCTTTCTGAACCGCCTCTCCCCCATCGGATGCTTCACTGATTACCTGCAATTCCCACGCGTCCTGAAGCATGGAACGAATGAAGAGAAGCCAAGGTTGATAGTCATCGACAACGAGAACTCGCACGACCATTGAGGTCCCCCTGAAACCTGAACAGTTTGGCTCTTCGGAAGTTGCGACGTGGCGCCTTTTGGCTCGTTAAAACGTTTCAGTAGCCTAACACAACTCGCTGCACGTCTCGACACTAACCATCATCAATGGTACTTTTTTCCATGCCGCAACTAGGTTCTTCTTCTCACCCATCAACTGGTACTTTTTTCCCACTGCGTTGACGCCTCCCAGCCACCCGCCCTGGTCATTTTTGGGATACACCTTTTAGGTAATAGACGAAGTCCCCTCGGCGGGTTCAACATGATCGCTTGGGTTCGCGACAATGAGATTTCTCCGCTTCAGATCGCGGCACAGAATTGAAGAACTGAGTAGACAAAGAGCCTTCGCCGAAGCCCGTGAGCAAGCGCAGCTTAGACTTGAGCAATGCATCGCCGACCTGCACAATCCGGAAATCGCGACGGAGAACACGCAAGATCCGAAGATACCAGAAGCTAAGTGGGAGATTCAGAACTCTGACGTAATTCTGTAAGCGCCGACCTTCTGGACCACTTCTGTACCGGTCAGCAAAACTTTCGGGATTTGCGGAGTTTTCCTCGAAGTCCCGCAAGAGTCAACTGTGAGATTGCTTTCTGCAGCTTTGCCAAAACCTTAGTGCCACATCGGGAATTCTCCTACAGCTTTCGGGCCATTCTCAGAGCCAGCCGCAAAGGATTGAATAGCGCTACCTGCTCCAGCAAAGGCCGGCCCGTTGTTGGCTTCTTCCGGGGGGAGGGGGTTGCGACTAAACGGGCCGAGACTAACTCGCTTGAGCAAGGCGCATCCGCCCGTTGCAAGGAGTCAAACAATGTTGAAAATGCAGGATGATGCTGGGGACGCACAGCCGCGGTCTACATCGGAGCAGCAACGCGACGCGGCGAGGCTGCTCGGGGACGCGCTATCTCGGTCGCGCTCAATCAGTGACGACTTTCAGAAAAGGAATTTCGCAGTTGCTTCCGAGAAGATCCCTACCGAGGATTCTAATCAACCATTGACCTCACCAACAATGAACACGTACACAGAAGCGGTGAAGGAGTTCACTGCAAATGCTACTGCGTTCATCGAACACCTTCCGCTTCTTACCAAAGCTCGGGCCGCGTACGAGGTAGCCATTCGGACCAGCACAGAAATGCGCAAAATCTTGGATACCAGCGACGAGAACCTTCGAACTCTCATGACCCAGTTGGAACAGCAGGTCAATCTTCGGGAGGTGAAGTCCGCTACCGACAAGAAGCCTCCGGAAGCGGCGAAAGTTGAAAGCATCAAAGAGACTAACGAAGGCGGAGGCCGCGCTTTTAGGTGGCCATGACGAAGCCGCGCCGGTCGCGTCGCCGCTGAGAGTTTACCTGGGAATGTCTATGTGACTCTTCGTAGGTTGGGTGTGCCAGAAACTTGCTGGCCATGGAAGTGCCACTCCTAAGGGCCCTGGAAGAATCTGGTGATGGATTCTTGTTGCCTTGCATACCCTGGTAAACTCGCCTTTCCCAAACCGAGGACGATGAGTTCATCCTGCTACGAAAATAGCCGGTTGAGTGATATGGAGACTTATCGTCAACCACCACTTACCTCAACGCATTCAGCCCGTCAGTGGCCTTCTTGAAACTAGGATCAATCTCGAGTGCTTTCTGAAAGTGAATCCGCGCATTCTTGACATCGCCCGCCGCGTTGTATGCTCGGCCAACTCCAAACTGAGCGCTCGCCGATTTTGGATAGTCCGCAGCATTTGCCCTGAGCAACTGAATAGCCGTCTGGAAGTCGCCCATTTTGACCATTTGATAGCCAATAGATTCCACGCCACTTCGCGTATCCACTGCCGGATTGGCGGCCCGAAAGCCGCGATACGTCCACATCACGCAAGCCGGATCGGTACGCTCCAAATAAAGCTGCTCTAGCATCTGCTGCAACGGGGTGCGCTGATATTGCGGTGGGCTAAAGAAACTTGGGTCGAGTATCTTGTTCACCTCAAGTGATTGAACTGTGTTCGAATTCAGCTCTCGCCCGGTCGCAATCTCGACTTCCTTGATGCTGAAAGGGGAAAGGACGCCGCTCACGGGGCGGTAATCGCCGATATGATTCTCCGACCGGACTGGCTCTCCAAAAGCGTGAATGGGCGCGGACCGCCGATCACCAATGATCAGATTCGACTGCTGATCTACAAACAACTCCTTTTCGAATCCGTCTGCCAGGGTGACGTGAAGCTTATAGGCAGGTCTGCCCGCGAACTCTTCCACTCCCGACAGGTCAACGCGTGTGCCGAGAGCCTTATAGTCTACGAGCGAGTCAAACATTTCTGTCCCATGCCGGGTTGCAGCTGCCGCAGCCCCTACTACGCGAATGACAACACCCGGATCGCCGTGATACTCCCAAGCGCTACCGTCGTACCCTTCGTTGATCTCCACGTTTGTGATCTTCGGGTCCCCGAGGGTTTTGTAATATGGCCGCATTCGTGCAACAAAGGCGTTTGGAAAGACGAACGATGCTTCGCGGTACTCAAGGTGCTCGACCACAGAATGAATGGAGTTCAGCTTTTCCCGGCCGCCCAGTGCCTGCATATGACGCGCTACGATTTCATCCACTTCCGCGGAAGCCTACGGCCTTTGTAGCGAATAAAGTCAGAGAGGGTATGATCGCAGTCGGACAGTGCCAAGGTTCCTAGTAGGACGACTGTTGCCGCTTCTCTAATTTGTGGATCATGACCTTGCGATCACGCAGCCCGATCGTGGTCACGGGAAGAAGGAGTTCGGGGACGTGACCGCCGCGTAAACAGTCGGTAGATTCCTAGCAAGATGATGGAGCCAAAAATGGCAAGCACGAAACTACGGAAGTTGAAGCCGGTAACCCCCGCGCTTCCCCAAAGCACCGAACCAATCCTGCCACCCACGAGTGCGCCTACAATGCCTAGAACGATAGTGACGAGCCAGCCTCCCGGGTCCTTTCCCGGCATGAGGAGCTTTGCGGCCGCTCCAGCGATCAAACCGAAAATGATCCAGCTAAAGATATTCATTCACTTCCTCTATTCTGAGTCATCTGGGAGACATCATCTCTCCGCCGGGAGCTCACAGATTTCGCCTGGCGCTAAATCAAAGACACCAACTCACTGCTTCTGCCCGTTGTCTGCCCTGTGCTTCCGATAATCTTGCCACCCGGGAACCCTCACACAACTGGCACATTTGACACTGCACCAAGCGTGTACTTGCCAACGTTCAGCGCGGTACGGCGATGGCGCCAGACCCGAAAGTACCGGAAGCCAATCGAGCGTTTGGTGTTAACATCTTTGCCGATGAGACTAATCGGGTGGGCGGTGCTGGCTCTATTTTTTATGGCTCTTTGTAACGGGGAGCAGGAGTAGGACTTGCTGTGACTGTACTGTGTAGAATCCAGGCTTCAAGGTATCTCGGTCAGGATTAGTTTTTGTGCCGAAGAGAAAATCTTGATCCGCTAGATTCCTAAAAGGTTCAGTTCTGACTGCCCGTTCGGGTTTGACTGGAGCAGGGGAGACCTTGAGTCGCCATTGGCTTGTCGCTCTCGCAAACTCGACGGCACCACCAGAGGACTTATGGCAATGGGTACAAGTCAAACTTCCTCAGCGAAGCCTAATGACCGTTGGGCTGGATCTCGAGAAAACATCTCGGCTCCAGTCGAGGCAGAAGTTTTTCCTTGACATCCCTTTTAATAGAACTCAGTGATCTTCAGCGTGACAATCCTCTATTGATGCGACACGATGGACGAGTAATGGTTGGCGACCAATCGCCAGCGCCCTTGCAGCTTTACCCACACTCTAGTAAAGCGAGTATCGTGGGGAACTTCCTTCCCTTTATCTTGCCCATTCATTGTTGAGCGGCCAGTCTCTACCGCCGCATTTCCATAAACGCGCACTCGAACATCATCGGTGCTTATGGACTGAAATCTCAAATCACCTGACGTGAAATCTGAAATCACCTGCGGCTTAGTTCGCACTGTTCCGCTCGGTCCTACGCCGATGAAATCATCAGCGTAGATCCGTTTTAGCGCCGCCGCATCCGCGTGGATCTGTGCTTGAATGCGTTCGTTGTCCAGTTTCCTGATGACGTGCTCAACGATGCTTTGGGAATCTCTGATCGCGCCCTGATCTTGTCCTGAAGCGATGGCAGCCGCCGAGAAAGCCACTACGGACATTGCGAGGATTCGTCTCATGAAGAGCCACTTTAAATCATTGTGCTTAGATTGGCGATACATCGCGATGTCGCCCATTGACCCGGTTGTAGGCGACGAACGCGATCGAGTAGTTGCTCAGGAAGACCGTCAAAATTCTGAGCGATATTTGGCGCTCCTATGGTGTCGTGCAACGCCTGCCCATCAGCGACAGCACATCCGTGAAAATCATCAGGCAGATTTTGCTCGGTCCAATCTTGTTCCCAACCATCTGATGTGCAGAAGAACAGATCCATGGCCCAGCAATTTGCGTTAGTTCTTCCGTTAGTGGTGAGGTATTCAAGGAGTGTGCTGAGGCTCCTTTTCAAGGCCGCCAGATCGAAAGGAGCGGCAAGAATGTCAGAGTAAACATGCCGAAGAAGTGGCTGCAATTCGGGCGAAACTGACTCACCATCTCTGCGATGATTTACCGCCGCCCATGCCTCGTCAAAGCCCGCCACAGTTCTCGACCTCAGCCGGGAATTGTAGCCGACGCAAGCATAGTTGACGAGAAATCCTGATAGAGCTCATCGACCACGAAAGTCCCAAACGCCTTGCATTAGACCGCGAAGGAGAGCACAATGCTGAGAACTAAGTTCCTCGCCGGGGGTAAATCATGTCAAATCCAGCGCCCAGAGCCAGTTTGGTCGCTATTGCTGCCGTAGTGTGTTTTTCGACGGTCAGCGTTGCCGCACAGGCGGTGCAACGCAATCCCACACTGGTTCCCATGTCGCCTCCGGACACTTCGCAGCCCATACGCGACCTGGAGCCCGGCGAGAAGCCAGGAGCGCCCGCGTTCGTCAATCCGCCAGGGAAATTGCATCGGCCGCAGCATTCTTTGGTGGTCGATCCCGTGGTCCAAAGCTCGCCCTCCACTGCCGCGATTGCAGCCACCAGCAACAACTTCCCTGGGTTGGGGAATGGGTTCTCCGGGTTTACCGTGACCGGTGCGCCTTCAGACGACAATCTTGCAGTCGGCCCAAACGATGTCGTGCAAGTCGTTAACAGTTCTTACGCAGTCTTCAGCAAGACGGGTACGGTGCTTTTGGGGCCGACCACATTCGCTACCCTCTTCAGCGGATATAGCAACTGCGTGCGCACCTCCTACAGCGACCCGATCGCGCTCTACGACCGGCAGGCAGACCGATGGGTGCTTTCGATTCTTGGCTTCGACAGCACGAGTTCCGGCCCGTTCTATCACTGCATTGCGGTATCGACGAGCGGCGATCCGACCGGTAGCTATGTCCGGTATTCCTTCGTGTCGCAAACCAATCTGCCGGATTATCCAAAGATGAGCGTCTGGCCCGACGCCTACTATGTCACCTACAACATGTTTAGCGGCAACACCTTCGTGGGCGCCCAGGTCTGCGCCCATAACCGTGCCGCCATGCTGGCTGGACAAGCAGAAATAGCACAATGTTTTATGACATCCTCTTCCGATGCTGGTTTGCTACCGGCCGACATCGATGGTCCTGCCGCGCCCCCAGTCGGTTCACCGAATTATTTGCTAAGCCTCGCTTCGCTCGCGAACAACCTCAGCCTCTGGAGATTCCACGTGGACTGGACGACGCCAGCAAACTCGACGTTTTCCGGTCCTGCCAACTTGGCCGTAGCTGCCTTCAATGAGGCTTGCAGCGGCGGGGGCACTTGCATTCCGCAATCCGGCACGTCAACGCAGCTCGATTCGTTAGGGGACAGGTTGATGTACCGGCTTGCCTACCGCAACTTCGGAGATCACGAATCCCTGGTGGCCAACCACTCGGTGAATGCGGGCAGCGTAACGGGCGTGCGATGGTACGAAATCCGCAGCCTTCGCTCGAACCCAATCGTCTACCAGCAGGGCACGTACGCCCCAGATTCGAACCACCGCTGGATGGCCAGCCTTGCGATGGATTCCGCGGGCGATATCGGCGTGGGCTTCAGTGTGTCCGGTAGCCCAATTCATCCCCAAATCCACTACACCGGACGCCTGAGCAGTGACCCACTCGGAACTTTGCCGCAAGGTGAAGCATCGATCATTGATGGCGCAGGATCGCAAACCACCTACGTCTGTTTCCCCTTTTTTTCGTGTGCGCTCACGCGTTGGGGAGATTACACCGCGATGCAGGTTGATCCCAGCGATGACTGCACATTCTGGTACACGGACCAGTACATTCCGTCCAACGGTTCATTCAACTGGAGCACGCGACTGGCGACATTCAAGTTCCCAAGCTGCGGTGCGAATCTGGTTGCGACAACAACCACGCTTTCGTCGACTCCATCTGGTTCGAGCACTTATGGCACCGCGGTGCAACTACAGGCGACAGTGAGCGGCAGCGGGGGTACACCAACTGGGAACGTCAGTTTCGCCGATGGCAGCACCAACTTGGGAACGGTGCCGCTTAATTCCGGCGTTGCGACGCTCTCGACGTCGACTCTGGCAGCCGGTTCTCACCAGCTCACCGCGACCTATGGCGGCGACTCCAGCTTCGGTGGCAGTACGTCAACCACTGTTACGTATAGCGTGAACAAAGCGGGAACATCGACCACAGTTTCTTCTAGTTCACCGACAACGAACCAGGGACAGTCGGTGACTTTCACTGCGACGGTCAGCTCGAGTACCACAGGAGTCCCCACCGGCACAGTCACATTCTTCTCGGACGGCATAGGCCTAGGGAGCGCCAACCTGAGCAATGGTCAGGCCAAGTTGTCTACCTCCGGCCTAGCGGCCGGCAACCACACTATAACCGCAACATACAACGGCGATTCCAACTTCACCGGGAGTACGGCTCCGGGAATACCCCAGACCGTTAACGCTGTTGCCGCGGACTTTACGATTTCTGCTTCGCCAAGCAGTGCCTCCGCGAAACGCGGCAAAACTGCCAACTACACCGTCACGATCACCGCCAGCGGGGGCTTTTCCGGAACAGTGCAGTTCAGCGCGAGCTCCAATCCTGCAGGGCCGAAGCCGACGTTCTCGCCTACATCGGTGGTGGGTTCTGGTTCTTCGACCATGAAAGTATCCGGGAGTGGACTCGCGAGCGGGGCGTACACAATTACCGTCACCGCCACGAGTGGCACGCTGTCGCATTCGACAACCGTGACGCTGCAGGTGCGCTAGTTTATGTTCGCGTGACCCTTCATCTTCGAGAAGTCGTGAATGCGGAGCGAAGCCCCCAGAAGAGAGTGATCAGAATGGGCCCAAGTCAAACTTCTCCAAGCCAGCCTAATTCCAGTGGGCTGGACCTCGAGAAAGATCCTGGCTCCGGCTCGAGGCAGAACTTTTTCTGGACATGCCTGCTGATAGAACTCATTGCCCTCGTTAGGGACGTCTGAATGTAATTGTCTCTTCATCAGCGCGAGCCAGTCACTGCAAACCCATACGTGGCGACTCGCATCGAAGTGCGTGTCCCTCGGTCAACAAGTTTCAATGCTATTTCTGCTTGCTATTCCCACGGCGTGTATCGCCTGGACACTGACGCACGAAGCCATCCTTCGCGAAGCACGGGAACGTTGCAAAATCCAAAGCGAGACCGCTAGCTCTCTCCTGAGGCGTAAATTCTTTTACGTTTTTACCTGCGAGTACTGCCTTAGCCACTACGTGACAGCAGCGATCCTGGCCATCACCCGGTTCAAACTGGTTTACGCGGACTGGCGCGGGTACGTAATTTCTCTGTTTTCACTGGTGTGGATCGCAAACCAATACATGAGCATCTATGACCGGCTGCGGCTCGACATCAAGCATGAACACATCGCAATCAGCGCCGATCAGAAGCAAATGGAAACCATTGCGGAAGAGCGGCCGCAAAAAGCAGCTTAGTCACGCGGTGAGCAAGTCACACGCGAACATTTGGTCGCGTCGAAGTGAGATTGGGAAGCGTGTGGCCTTGATCAACACTGATTATTTAGCTGTACGGATGCGGCTGAGCTGGCCATTGCTAGGGCTCGGGCGCTTTGGCATGTGCAGCATATTTTGGCATCGACGCCCAAACAATGCGACCAAGTATTTCGAGGAGACACTTGCGGTTGCGTCCAGCCATCTGTATGTGGATTCGCCGAACAGGTGACCATTTTCATTCCGAAGGTGACAAAAAAAGTCGCCAGCCAAAGGCTTCGGTCTCCGGGAAGTTCGGCTGGCGTATCGGAGTGTTTGAATTTCTTGTCGTAAATAACCTTACATCGAGCAGAGAAAAATCAGAACCCCACTTTCGTGGGGGTGTGGCGGATCATTCTGGACGCGATATAAGAAGGTTCGGGAATAAATTAAGCAAGCGTGAAGAGAATCACCATCTCTTTGCTGATTGTCTTGATCCTTTGCTCAATGCGCTCTATTGCGGAGATTGGCTTCTATTGCGCATCCGAACCACCCTAAGGATCAGGCGAGAGTGGCCGAGCGACAAAGAGCCGCCTGAGATTGCGGTCGAAACTCGCATTGGAATTCGCGACTGGCACTCCACTGACAGGCGGGCCGGGAATTGCCAGAGCTTGACAACCTTTTCAGCTGCGAACGTACTCTTTCGATTTTTATTCCTTCGGTGCTTTTTTTCGCCAAAATTGGGTTCAGCAGGCAGGCTCTGACGTTTAGCTGAAGGGCGCATCCACACGCCAATGCCTTTGAATGCACCCTCCCAGCAAGCCTGCCCAGCCTTACGAGATGTGCTATTGAGAGCAGGACTCACTCACCATCTGGACATCGCTGACCTTCATCTCTCCGGTTTCAGAGTTGTCTTTCGTGACTCCGGCCGCATGCGCCATGCTTTTCGTGTCTTCTTTCACACCGTGAGCAGTGGCGTTCACGACGGTGCCGGTGACCGAGACGGTGTGTCCGACGTGATCCGCCAGAGAAATGTTAGCGCTGGTAAGGTCCCAAGAACTGCCATCCTTTCCCTTCAGCTGGAAGTGATTGGCGTGGTCACCCTTCTGCAGGCATCCGGTGACCGTGTGGGTTCCGGATTTGTCTTTCGAGCCGCTTGCGTCTTCTTGTGCCATCGCCAGAGTCAAACTGAAGCAAGTAAGCAGCAAACAAAATATCAGCTTCTTCATGTTTTCCGCCCTCCTGACTGTCCGCTAGTTTTTGATGTCAGCAGGCAGTACTTCCCACAAAGTAGCGTGCCAAGGAGAGGTCTAGCTACTGATACAACTGCCAGACGAGGTTCTGGGTTAGTTGCGAGATTCCGTGCTGGTACCTGCGTCGACATCCGGATCGGCAGGTCATGATCTGAATGCTTGTTACCAGGTTAGGGTGGCTACCGAATTGGGTGCGAGTTGAACGGTTGTAGCCTGCTGCCCCAATCGAGCCTCAACCGCGCGGTCAGCGCCGGTATTTGCCAAAATTAGGATCTGTGACCCGTCGGGATTCTGGAATGCGGCGTGCGCGATATCCCCCGCCCCAGTGCTTTCAATTCTGTGCGCACCTCGACGGATGAATCGCGAGAAATGCGCCAATGCCCAGTGTTGACCGCTCCGTGTGATTTCCTTTGTTTGAGAGTGGATCGTCACCATCCCTCCGCAGGTAAAGGGTCCAATGTTCGGCTTACCTCGTTCATCGAGGGCAAGATTCCAACCCGTAATCGATCGGCATCCATTTCGCAGTATCCCCAGAAACATGGTGCTCCAGTTTGCCCAATCGGTCAGGTAGTCAGGTTGGGTGTAGTCCGGTCCGCCCTCGGTCCAGTACATCTCGACGTCCGGATATGCCTCTGGCACGCGCATCATCCACTCGGGTTTCCCGACGTAGCCATGCCAGGCGATCGCATTCGTGTACTTGCGAACGTCCGGTGTCTCGAGTTCCGCAATGGCACGGCCCCAAAGGTTGTAGTTGTGGTCGACGATCCAGATCTTTGTCTTAAGTCCGTTCTTCTCAAATGTCGGCCCTAGATGCTGCCGAACAAAGTCTGCTTCGTACTCCATGGGCCATGCACACTGAGGCATGCGGCTGTCCTGATCGGTGTCTACTTCATTCTGAACCGTGATTGCATTGACCACTACTCCTTCGGATTCATAGGCCCGTAGGAATTTCACAAAGTAGTTCGCATAAGAGGCCATGTAGTGGCGCTGCATGTTGCCGCCAAGCATCGACTTGTTCGATTTCATCCATCCGGGAGGAGTCCAAGGGGAAGAGAACAGAAACAAATCGGGATTTGCCTTCCGAGCCTGCCGCAAAATGGGCAACACATAGGGCCGATCATGTTCGATCGAGAAACGATTCAAATCTGGATCAGGGTCGCCTTCGTTATAAGTGAAGGCCTCGGTTGAGTAATCACTCGATCCCACGCAGGTGCGACACACGCTGAGGCCCATTTCGGAGGGATGAAACAGTTCGTGAAAGAGCGTCTCGCGTACTCCGGGGTCTACACGGTTGAACGTGTAGCACGCCGCATCGGTAAAAGCCGCTCCGAAGCCAAGGATTGGTTGGTATGGCTTCGTCGGGTCTATGGCGATACTTTCT
>Ga0068857_100000807_pt1 | contig 23437 bp, 18 predicted proteins | sample KBSCornC72_FD_66591 | JGI IMG/M metagenome (GOLD analysis project Ga0068857, IMG submission 66591) | Corn rhizosphere microbial communities from Kellogg Biological Station, Michigan, USA - KBS Corn C7-2 | ecosystem: Host-associated > Plants > Roots > Rhizosphere > Soil ...
CATGTGGTGCATACCGTCGGCATACGGATTACCAGCCTCACCGGCGCTGTTGTTGAGGGCGGGGTTGGAGTAGAAGAATCCCGTAGGCGTACTCAGGTAGTAACCGAACGACGCGCCATCCGTGAACGTGGCGGACGTGGCGGGTTGGCCAAATAGCGCAAACTGGAAGTTCCCGCCGCCGTTGTACACCAGTGTGCCCTTGGCACCGGCGCTGTCAGGACCGCTGAACAACTCCAACATGTTGCCCGGGTGGTTGGGATCGTAGATGCCGAACGTATTGACCCCGGCATTCCCCGCGATCTCGTTCAGGATGATACTGAAGCTCCCGGTCGTTGCGCCGATCTGCCAATTGCTGCTCGGTGTGTACTGACCGTTGTAGATGTTGAGCCCAGTGCCGGTGACGGCTGTGCCACCCGGGCCGTACAAGGAGTTGAGGCCAGTGCCTGCGCCGTCTTGACCGCTTGGTGCGATGCAAGTGGGGCCGCCTTGGGTCTGGATTCCGGTGGGGATTGCGGTCGGGCAGGTTGTTGCGAAAGCCTGGGCCGCAAACATGGCGCTGATAGCCAGTCCGACGAGCCCGATTGATTTGATGGTGTTCATTGCAGCTCCCGTTGAGTGTGGGTTGCGCTGGTCAGGCGGCTATACAAAGCAATACCTGTGCCACTTACGCAATGCTCTGATTTTTATGTATATTTCTTTGAAAGAAATAGCCAAAAAATCAAAAAATGTAAAGTTTGCCGACACCTTGAACCCTCCAGGCTCGGATTCATGCGGCCCCCTTCACCCCGCGCCCTCGATCGCCGGGACCTCGCTCAGCCCGCGCGGGCGCGCAGCAAAAAAGAACCCCCCGTTGCCGGGAGTTGTCCACTACCAGATTGGACGCACGGCTTCAGTCGTAGCGGCAGCGCAACCCCACAAACAGACCGAGCAGCAGCACACCGGCGCCGAACATGCCCGGCGCGGCGGGCTCGGGCACGCTCACTTGCGCGGGCGTGATATCGGCGGAGAAGGAGGCGCGGTAGGGCGGCCCGAAGAGGAAACCGATCACGCCGTCGCCCGTGATGAAACCGCCGTCGAAGTCCACGAGCGATCCGCGCTTGCGGTGGCCATCCACTTGTGGGGTGATGAACGTCAGTGACAGGTAATCGCCCCAAGCGTTGCTTGCGCCAACCGTCCACTGCGGCGGTTTCTTGCTGCCGCGGGAATCCCACACGTCGTTGAAAGTCGCGAGCTCCGGGAATAGCGCCTCGAACGAGAGCAGTTTGCCGGTAGCGGTATCCGCATCCATCGTGCCGGTGAAATCACCCGCGACCGGGAAAAAGTCGGTGCGGGCGTAGTGGCCATTGATGTCGAACTTCACCGGCGTGGCGCTGGCGAGGGCGGGCAAGAACCCGCAGGTCAGCAGGCTCGCGAGCAGGAACAATTTCAAGGGCTTGAGGTTGATCGACTTCATTTTTGGTCCCCTTGGATTGCGGTATCGCCAAGATGGCTGGCGGGTCGGTCAGGACGGCTCGAATACTCTCAAGGCAGCTTTTGTGCCATCACTCGAAAGCGTTTCAAAACAATGGTGTACACCGGCAGTTCACTTCACAAAAAAGCGTGATCAAAGTTCTCCGACACTCCGAAGGCGGAGCGGCGGTGTCTCTCACTTACTGGCGCAAGCTTCGATAAAAAACGCCCTCCATAACCGGAGGGCGTGCGAGGAGAAAAACCGGGCGGGATACCCGCGCTTCGCCGCGGCAGGGCAACCGCCGGCCGCCGCATCACAAGCCTTGAACGATCGCGGCTGCGCAAGTGCGGAACAAATCCGCACGTCTGGTATCCGCACGCTTTGCGCGTGCTGACGTAATGCGTTCGATGTGTCGCGCGTCACCGAATGCGTCGAAACCGCGCGCTGATTGGCCAAGCTGCGGGGGAGGTCACAATTCGTCACAAATTCCACCGTGTAAGGTCCACCCTGTTTGAAAAAAGGGGGGTTCGGTGGCGCAGCGTTTCCGATGCCATCGAGCGAAAGGCCGAAGTGATCCTGCGCGGGTCATATGGAGCGGCATCCGCAGCCGGCCATCCTCGGATGGTTTTCCGGCGCCCTTCCTCCCACGCAAGGCGATCATGATGAGTACAGGCCGACAATCACGTGCGTTCCACCAAGGCATCCCGCTTCCGCGGATCTCCCGAAAATTGATCGCGGCGTGCGCGGTCTGCGCCCTGCTGCTGGGAGCGGCGCAGGCGCAAGCGGCCACGGTGGTGACCGACCAGGTGGTCAGCCAGTCCACGCAAACGCAGACCAGCATTCCGGTCACCTTCGGCCAAGTGTTCAAGGCCGGCGACGTACCGGCCAATGCGACGGTTCTGGCCACCCTCAATGGCCAGTCGATACCTTTGCAGGTAGATGCCAAGGCCACCAACCCGGACGGCAGCCTGCGCCATGCGGTGCTGACGGCGATGGTGCCGTCGCTGCCGGGCGGCGGAGCCCTGCCACTGGCGCTGTCCTCGGGATCGTCTGCCGCCTCGATGGCGAAAGGCGCACCGGTCAGCCTTTCGCAACTGCTCGCGACCAACTACGACGCCAAGGTGTCACTGAACATCGGCGGCACGAACTATTCCGTGAATGCGCGCGGCCTGCTGCAAGCGGCGGATCTTTCGGGCGCGTGCGCGCCCTGGGATCGCCAGTGTGATGTGTGGCTTTCCGGCTCGCTGGTCAGCGCGTGGGTGGTCAACGGTCCGTTGACTTCCGCCAGCGGTGCGACCAACCCGAACCTGCGCATCTACTTCGTGGTGCGCGCTTATGCCGGCACCACGCCCGGCACCGTGGGCTACGTGCGCACCGACATCATCGTCGAGAACACCAATGCATTCGCCGCGCAGGCGCAGCCGCAATACACCGCGATGTTGACCTCAGGCAGCGCCAGCTACACCAGTCCCGCGCTCACCCAGTACACCGCCACCCGCTGGCACAAGGTGCTGTGGTGGAACAACGCCGAACCGCAGGTCTACCTGCAGCAGGACACCCAGTACATCCAGGACAGCATGGCAGTGTCGCGCTACGAGGCGTTGAAGCCGGACGAAGCGTTCCTGAGCAAGCGGCGGCAATTCTGTGCGCCGCTGGATCACTGCGACCAGACCAAGGCCATGTCGAACGTAGGTGCGCAGCCAGGAATAGGCCCGCTACCGCAATGGACCAGCGTGTACGTCGTCTATCCGGACGTGCGCGCCTACAACTGGATGCTGGCCAACACCGATGCGCTAGGCACCTATTCGATCCACTATCGTGATGCGGCGACCGGGTTGCCGGTCAGCATAGAGAAACACCCGTACGTCACCGTCGCCAACTGGGCCTTCGCGAACCGCGTAGCACAACAGGGTGGCAGCAACGCCGCAACCTACGGAGCGGATTTGTTGGCAGGCTGCATCAACAACGCGGTGGTCACGAATTGCACCACGTCGTGGTACGGCACCGGTAACCCCTATTCCTGGGACAACGAGCACCAACCGGCGGAATCGTACGTGCCGTACATGGTGACCGGCAGCTATTACTACATGAGCGAACTCGCATTCGGCGCCTCCTACAACGACCTCTGGTCGAACCCGCCGTACCGGGGATTTTCCGAAGGGCTGATCGGTCCTTCGCACGGTGCGTTGCGCGCGAAGGCGTGGACACTGCGCAACTTGGCGGAAGCCGCGTACCTGCTGCCGGACGCCTACCCGCTGAAGGGCGAGTTCAGTGCAGTGGTTCGCAATTCCCTGGCCGCGTGGAACACCGAGTACACCGATAACCCCGACGCCAACCCGCTCGGAACCATGAATAGCAGCGCGGTTTACAGCATGAACGGTGGCACGCACAACGGCGCGGCCCCGTGGCAGCACAATTTCCTGACCTGGTCGGCGGGCCACGCGGCGGAACTCGGTTTCGCCGACGCGACACCCTTGCGCAACTGGTTGGCGCAGTTCGAGATCGGCATGATGACCGATTGGCAGGATAACCCCACCCAAGGTTATTGCTGGCTCGAGGCTTCGACATATGACGTTCAGGTGAAAGATTCCGCTGGCAATTGGTTGCCATCATTCACCGCGGTGTACCAGGCGACTTTCCCGACTCTGGTAGGGCTAGCCTGCAATTCGCCGGCCATGGTGCAAGCCATGGGAACCCTCATGAATCAATCGTGGCAGGTGGGCGAGATGCCCGGCTACCCATACTCCGCCACCGGCTATCCCGCGAACCTCCAGATCGGTCTTGCGGCCATCGCCGACAGTGGGCTGCCGAACGCCGCAGCCGCATGGAACATCTTCGATACGCGCAGCGTGAAACCCAGCGGCTCGACCGCCTACAACAACTATCCCAACTTCGCATTGATGCCGCGCTCGGCGCCCCAGTCCAGCGTGCCAGTCTCATCCCCGACCAATCCCATACCGCCTACCAATCCGCCGACGTTGAATCCCCCGACGACCACGAACCCGCCGCCGGTGCCGAGGGAACCGCCGGCGCGCCAGTGCACCGGCTCGGGATGTGGCAGCAGCACGATTCCGGGCGTCAGCCCTGCCAAGCCGATCCGCTCGGTCGAGTCCACGCCCTCGATCCAACCTTTCGTGAGCAGTACAAAACCTGGCGGCAACGGTTCGGTCGGCGTCAACACGGGCGCGACCGGCAGCAAGCTGACGCATCCGGCGGTGCGGCTGTCCGCGGGCGCGGTGCGCTTCCTGGTGCGCATGGCGTGCATCCGGTTCGATGCATGGTGCGTGCGTAATCTCCCGCAGGGGCTGTATGTGTCCGCGCATGAGAACGCCCGGACCGAGCCCCAACCGCAGTCGCGGAGTATGTTTCGTCCAGACAGATCGGTGGCAGCTCAACGCCGGGATCTGACGACGGCTGCAACACGACTGCGCGGAATCAAATGACGCAACAGGGGTGTGCTCGAAGGTAGCAAGGCTCGCGGCGATGAACCGGGTTCGTCAGCACCCTCAGTGACCGGTCACGTAAAAAACAGAGCAATCAGGCCGACCCCGATGATCCAGCCCACGGACATCGCGGTCGCCAGCCTGCTGATCCTGACAATCCAAAACCGCCAGCAGAGATCGGCCAGCAATACCCATAGGCCCGTGAAAGCGCCCACGGCAAAGATGCCCCAGCCGAGATGACCTGACACCCAGAAGAAACCGTTCACGGTGCTATCGGCCTTTCCGCGACCGCGGTTTCCCCCGCCCAGACCCGCTCGCCCGAATGCACCAGCAGTCGCGCGGACTCCGGCAATTCGAGCACCACGGTGCTGCCCAGCAGTATCCTGCCGATCCGCTGTCCCCGCGCAACCTTGTCGCCTGCCTTCACCCAGGCCTCGATGCGCCGCGCCGCGACGCTGGTGATCAGGCGCACCGCGACCGGTCCGTCCTCGGTCGCGATCGCCAGTCGTTTCTGTACCGGGCAGGTCTTTTCCCTCAGGAAGGCAAACTCGCGTCCTTCCCCGTCCATAAAGCCGTCGCCGTGCGATTCCACGCCGATCACCCTTCCGGCCACCGGACTGCGTTGCACATGCATGTCCCAGAAACTGAGCGCAATCACGAGATAACGAACCCCCCCGCGTGCATCGGCGCTCGTCACCAATCCGTCTGCCGGCGCCAGCATGCTGTCGCCCGGAGGCGCCACGCGCTCGGGATCGCTGTAGAAATGTTTCAGGAACGCGCGCTGGAACTTGCCGTCCTTCAACCAACCGCGAATTTGCATTTCAGGCCACCGTTTGCGTGGCGGCAGCCAGCGCCGTATCAAGGGCGAAGGATAGGGAAAACAAATCCCGCAGAGCAGGACGGCCACGGCTATCAGGCACAAGACCACGATTTGCACGGCAAGGATCATGACTTGGCTGCGAGCCTCGATTGACTGCGGGGTTCCGGGTTCAAGAATGCAAAGGCGGCATTCGCGACAACGCTACGGGTGGCGGTCCGATCCGAACAGCGACGACAGGCGCGTCACGGTTCTCCGCAGGCGATTTTTATAGCTCGCATTCGCGCGAAATTGTCCCTCGACGGCCCGCTCGACCTCATAGCCGATGAATTCAAGCAGCTTGCGTCGGCCGCTGAGTTCGTTCAGTGCATTCGTGGGCAACAAAAGGAATTGATCGGGAAATCGCGCGCAATATTCCATGGCCACGCAGGCATAATGATCCCAGTACAGCCCAAGCGCCTTGCGCTTGTCCGGCTGGTCATAATGCGGATAACACGGATCCCACTCGGGATCTTGCGTCCAGCGATTGGCCCCATGCCAGTACCAATGGTTTCGCCCTTCGGTTTTCTCCAGATAACTCCGGATGACCTGTTTCCTGTCCCTTTGAAGGCAAATGGCGCGAGAGGTCGGATAGCGTTTGAATATCGCTGGAAGATAAGGAAGAAAGTAAAAACCCACATCGCCATACCAATCAGCGTCGCCACTCCTGTCCTCAAGTTCGGCCAGCCAGGACCACAGTTGCGTTTCCCCCTCGTACCACGGAACGAGATGGTGAACCCTGCGCTCGCTGCCGATAACTCCCTCGTGCAGCATGGAAATGCCGGGTTGACTATCCAGGAACTTCACCAGCGAGACGGTGCCGCAACGGCCGGTTCCACATCCTATGACAAGACGTTTTTCGCGTGCAGCATCTTGAATATCCATTGTTGGACTCTCCGGGGCGTCGAATCCCGAACAGCAGCCACCATGATCTACCACCTGTGGCGAGAACCCGCACGGATCACCCACACGCGGCATGCTTCACGCAAGCTCCCGCCACACGACTTCCACTGCCAGCGCACGCGCCAACGCGAAGTTGTCGGGCAACCGCCCCAAGTCCAGCAAGGGGTCGAGCCGCCACTCTCCCGGCAGCAACGTGCGGTAGTGCCGGATCATATCAGGCGACACCACCACCCCACGCAAGCGCCGACGGCCGGCACCGACCAGCCAACGCGCGGATACCGGCCTCATGCAGTGTGCCCATTCCGAGAATCGAGCCTGACGGCCCGGGCCGTCCGTGAACCGAAAGCCGTATTCCGACGGTTGCTCCGCGACCCGCCGATTCAGCCCGGCGATCAATCGACCCTCGAAGCGACCGGCGTTTTTCCAGGCCATAGGCAAGTGGTGGGCGAGTCGAACCGTGCCCAGATCCACCAGCGGCGTGGCGTAGTAACCATGACGCACGGAGATGCTGTTGTTGGCGCCCATCCAGTAGTGGCAACGAAACAGGGGGTAGGCCAGCTCCACCCCTGACCGGTCGAGCCGAGCGCCGTGTTTGCGCTCGTGGATGCCCGGCAACCCTGCAATGTTGGCGGCCAATCGTCCCTCGTAGGCAGCCAATGCCCGAGGATGTCGAAAAACGGCGGGATCGAAGCCGCGATAAAAGGTCCGCACGATGGATTCGGCGCTGAAGTGCCGATCCGGCAGATGGAAAAAATTGCGGAAGACCTCGCCGCCACCGCCATTCAATGCGATGCAGCCCGCGGCATTTTGCTGCAGGCGGGTCCGCTGATCGGCGCCGGCATCGTGGAGTCCATCGTTCGGCAGGCCGTCGAAGAACAGCATACTCCGAACCATGGATTCCACATCGGACGGTGGCGACGCCCCGTCCATCGTGGTCTTGTCCACCGCGCTGATCGGGAGATCCACGGCAGCCGCCACGGCCTTGGCGATCGTGGCATCGGCGGAGCGTGGTGCCCCGTAGACGAACAACTTGGGCATCGCACCGGAAGCGAGCAAACCAGCCACGATCAGCCGGGAGTCGAAGCCTCCGGACAGAGCCGCGTTGACGGCGCCCGGAAAGGCCACCGCGATTTCTTCGAACACCCGGCGCAGATGAGCATCGGCCACCTCCACCGCTTCTTCGAACGAGCGGAAATCGGGGCCGGCAGGAACCATGCCGCCCGGAAAACGGCGCCAGGTCCGCCGATATCCGAGGTCCTGTCCATGCCCCAGCGGCAGCAAGGTGACATCGCGTGCCACCGTCTGATCGGAATGGGCGGCGCCGAGCAACACGTACTCCACGGCCGACGCATCATCGAGCTCGAGCCGGCCCAAATATGCGCAGACGGCGAGCCAACTGGTACTGTAAAAGCAGCCGTCGCCGCTCGCGTAGATGCGCACTAAACCCAGCGCGTCGTTCAGAAGCCAATGGTGATTGCCGGCACGCACATAGAGGGCAAAGTTGCCCCGCAACGCAACTTCGTCCACGCAACCGCCCTCGGCAACTTCTTCCACCAGCAGAAGCAGTGCCTCGGCACCGAACCGGCCCCGGTACCACAATGGCCCCGCGCAGCAGGCAATGCCCGAACCCGTTCGAACGATGCAGTTCGCCACCTCCCGTTGCGCGGGATGCGTCCACGCGCACAGCGTGCCGACATCCGCGTCGATCCGCAGCGCATTCTCGAAGCCTTGGCGTTCCATTGCGCGCGCAGCGCGCAGAAGTCCATCGTTGTCGGCACCAGCAATTGATACCGAGAGTGCATTGATCATGTCGTTGGTTTCCGCGGCAACTTGCACTTCACCCCTGCGCCGGCCCTTCTTTTTCAAGGCAGAAATTCGTCCAGGGCGTGAACAATTGCGATATCGGCGTCCGGTGCAACTTCAACACGTGCGGCCGGGCCAGACGCCTGATTTCCCACGCGTCGCTGCCGACGATGCGGGCCTTCATCAGTCGCGGGAAGTAATTCCAGCCCCATTTCCGACTATGGATCTCCACCGGATAGAGGCGATTCGGAACGCTCATGAAAAGCCGACCACCCGGCTTGATGACGCGCGCCATTTCCTGCACGCAGGCCTTCCGGGCCCGCGGGTCGGTCACGTATTCCAATACGGAGCAGCAGATACAAAGATCGAATCCATCGCTGGCGACGGGCAATGCATGGCCTTCACCGATGCACTCGAACTGGCACCTGTCCGCAACGCCGTAGAGACGCGCTCGCGCATGCGCGATAGCCACCTCGGCCGCGTTGATGTCAGTACCCCGGCACCGCATTTCGGGGAACATCATGGCCAGCGCGACGGACCCGGCCCCGGATCCGCAACCGAAATCGAATATCGATTGCATCCGCCCGTCAACGCTGCGCAAAAGCCGTGGAACGAAGTGCGCCAAATGATGATCGACCCCGTGAAGGTACCGGTCCACGCCCGCAACGCCGTTGAAGCGCCAGGGGGCCTTGGCGCGAACCTCCTCCACGAATTGCTGAAACGTGCCCGACCGGGCGATCGCAGCCGCGCTCTGGCACGCCGCCTCGAGGCGATCCGCGTACTTTCCCCCCGGACGTTCGTGTGAAGACATGGCACCCTCGGAAGTTGATCGAGAAGCATCAAGTGCTCAATGTATAAATCTTTCCACCGTCGCGTTGGGCAAGTTGGGTTTGAAGATTCGAATTGTCGAAATTGTATCCAAGCATCCCGATATCGTCCGCGTAGACATTCGCCACGATATCCGCCGTTTCAGCGTCGTAGTAATCCATGTACGACCGATGTTCGCTGCTGTTTGCCTTGGGAAGCGAACAGGTCAGTCCCATGCTTTTGCTGATGCGCGGGAAGTCCTGATCGATATTTTCAAGAAACGCAACGAAGTCGAGTTTGACCTTCCCGCGCTTCTCGAGCATGTAATGGTATTGCGGTCGAAACTGATGCCACCGCCATATATTGGCCCGATTGACCCACTCCCGGACGAAACGCTTGAAATCATCTAGGTGACCGAATTCCTTCACGAATCCGGCATGGTCTTCCTGGTCCATGCCGCCACTGCCCAGAAAAAAGAATGCCGAGACGAGCCGGTCCCACGGGTTTCTCACAATCGTGAATTTGAAATAGCGGTCAATGCGCACGGGCTCGAAGATATTCAAATATTCGTCAAGGGTCGTATGGCCGCCCGCGAGGTTGCCGAACAGGGTCCTGTTGACCGCAACGCCCGCACACTTCGGAATATGCACGAAAATGGCCTTGCGCTCGTCGAATGGCTTGTACGAATAGCCCTGGTCGGTTGTGACCGTCCGCATCCTCTGGAGCTCACGGTATCTCGCCTGGTGGCCGAGCCGGTAATCCCAGTGCTTCAACCTCAGGTAGAGCGCGGCGGGGAGCGCGTCGAGCAGTTGTTGCTTCATCGGCGGGAATCTCGATTATCAATGCCAGGACGGATATGGAACGCGGTCGCCTCGCGGGTGGCGCGTCGTTCGAACCATTCGCCGCGAGGCGTCGGTACGCGTCAGGGTCCTCCACGGGCGCGCAGCGATTGCCGGTCGGGACGATTGCCGCTGCCGTAGGGCCACAAAAGCTTGCGCGAGAACAGCAGGTACTTGAGCGTATTCGGCGGCCTCAAGCTCTGCAGGTGGCAACGCCAGGCGCGAGCATGATTGCCCTGTTCCCAATACGTCATAACGAGATTGTGCAGCGTGCGCAAATATTTTCGATCCGCCTCGCGCCGAACCTCGGCGGGGAGCCGGATATCGCATCGCACCGCCCGCAGGAGATCGAGCGCGGCTTCGTGATGGCGAACCTGCTTTGACATCGACCCGGGTGTGTCGTTGTAGCGCACGGTCTTCACATCCATGAACTGCAACCGCTTGTGTTCCGCGCTCAGTTCGAACGCCAGGTGCGTCCACTCCAGGTGGCTCCAGTCGGCGTTCAGCATTTCGGCGGAAATGCTTGCGGTGCGAAACAGGCTGGCGCCCGGAGAAAGCCAACACTCGTCCAGCAATCCCATGGTGGGGTCATCGACGTGGGCAGCGATATGGGTTGATTCCCGCGCGGCGCCATCGGGGCTCATGAAATACCCGTTGTTCACCAGCACATCGCAAGCCGGGTGATTTTCAAGCCATTCCAGGGGCGCCGCCAGCGCGTTCGCGATCAACTCGTCGTCGTCGTCCAGATAGGCAAAGAAGGGTGCCGTCACCAATTTGCGGCCCGCGGCGCGCGCTACCCGCATCGACGCCTGCGGCTCCTGATGCAGGATTATTCCCGGCCGGCGCCGCAGCGCGTCGAGCGTTTCGCGACTGAATCGCTGCCCATTGACGATGACGATGGGACGAGCAGTGATCCCACGCTGGCCCTGGATGCTGTCCAACGCGCGGAACAACAATTTGGACCTGGCCGCATCCGCCAGCGTTCTGACAATGACATCCACGGAAACTGACATGAGGTAGTCCTGTGGAACTCCCGATCAACTCAACATTCCCTGCAGGCGTCCATGCAGGAAGGCCAATGCTTGGCGCAACTCGCCCAGAAGCGGATGTTTCACCCACATCAATCCAAGCAACCACCCGGCGCCGCCCCCAAGGACCGCCGCTGCAAAAGCCGGAACCATATGCTGGCTCACCAACCCGGGCCAGAACACGATCACCGCGGGAACCATACATGCCGTCACCGTGACGACGGCGCTCGGCACCAACGCCGTGGCCACTCCGCGCACGGTCATTCCGTCATACCCCATCATTTGCCGGTAATACAGCCCGACGGCGATGACATACACCAGTATCTGGGATGCGGCGACCGCCTCCACGCTGTAAAGCGCCGCCACGATCGCAATCGCGAGCCGCGCGAGCTGATATTCGATTTCGATCGTCGTCACCGTGCCGACGCGACCGACGGCAATGAAAAACTGGTTGCACTGGTAAATGAGCGTGCCGACGATCGCCGCGCCACACAGCCAGCGCATCAGCGGAACCGCCGCGTCCCACTGGTCGCCGAACGCGATCCGGATGATCGGATACGCCATGAAGGCCGCGCAGGCAAAAAACGGCCAGCTGATGCCGGTCAGGTATACCAACGAGCGCAAGTAGAGTTGCGGCGCCGCGTTGCGCTCACGGTGTTCGCGCGCATAGGCCGGAAATGCGACGGCGCCGATGGCGCTGATCACCTTGTCACGGAAGATGTTGACGACGCTGTAGCCACGTGAATAGAAGCCCGCTGCCGCCAGCCCCAGCATCTTGCCCACGACGATGTTGGCGGACTGAATGCCGATCTGGCTCACGACGTCCGAGACGGTCCGGTTGATGCCAAAGGGGACCATGCGCCGCCATTCCGAAAGGCTCAGTCCACGGGCGCGGTACTGGTGTCCCCAAATCGTGCATCCCAGTACCCAGGCCGCCATGGCCGCAAGCGACGCCCACGCCATGCTCATGTAGGTGAAGCCCGCGTAGGCCAGGCCGATTGTCACACTGCTCCGGATCACCGTCTCACCGGACTGGATCTTGTAGAGCACGCCAAACTCCATGTTACGCTGGAGCCTGGCCATCGCGGTGGTGCCGAATGGCGTCAGGATGAACGTCAGGCTCAACACCCTCACGACATCGCCGACTCCTGCGTCACCGTAGAAACGGCCAACCAGCCAGCTCGTGGCAAACAGGCCGAACGCAAGCAACCACGCCATGATGAGATTGACCGTGAACGACGTGCGAATCATGTTCTCGGTCAGGTGTTTTTCCTGTACCAGGTATTCGCTGACCCCGAAGGTACGCATCATCTGCGCCAACGCGACGAGTCCCATCGCGACCGAAAACACACCGATTTCTTTCGGCGTGAGCAGCCGGCTCACGATCACGACGGTGGCGACGTTGAAGACGAGGCTGGTGTATTTCTGCGCGAACGAGAGGACGAGCGATCGCCGCAGACCGTGTTTTGTTTTTGTCATGTACGGACGTGTCCGTTGATTCGCGACAATCGCAACACACCGCCCGGTGCGTGCGCCCCTGATGTTGCACGACGTTGAAAACCTGCCGTGCTGCACTTCCACAAGCTTGCGATCCGCCGCGTCTTTCGACTCCTCCCGTTACGTACAGGGTGGAATATCAGCGAGTCACCAACGCATAGCCCAGATACGCCAACCCGGCGACCAATACCGCCAGGCAAAACACGCCGACCAGCGACACCAGGAAATTCTTCCAGCCATCGTTCCAAGACCCCATGGCGCGGCCCCAAGTCAATCCGACGCCGGTATAGGGTACGCCGGGTTCCGGTCGCGGAGCCGCGGTCGCGTCAAGCTTCTCGCAGGCCTGCTCGACCGTGCCGACGTCGATGTCTTCCTGCTCGCCAAGCCATGTGAGCAGCGCCGAAAATCGCCGGATCGCGACGCGATTGGGGCGTCCGTGCCGGCAGAAACTGAAACTGTGCATGAGCAGACACACGGTCGGCAGGTGTTGCCGGATCGCCCAGCGCGTGACGCGCTTGATTTCCGGCAGGGAACTCGCCTCGATGTCCAGGATGCGGCTCGAGCGCCAATGCCCCACCCGCACCTGGTCGTAGTAGGTCACCGGGATTTCCCACAAGCCGCCGACGCGGCGCGCAAGATCGGAAGATCCCAGATCGCCGACCAGCGGCACCGGCACGCGGCTCCCGGGCGACAGCGAGCAGTCCGCCGCCAAGCCGACCGCTTCGACCGCGCGCAGGGTATCGGCATTGGCGGCAAATGCGCCCGCCCGGTGCGCCCTCACTTTCCTGCCCGTCCATCCCTCGATCAGCGATATGCCCCTTTCCAGTATCTCCACCTGCTGCTCCAGGGGGGCCTTGCTCATTCCATAGTATCGGTACATCGGTAGCGGATGGGTATGCAACTCGAGGCCGTGCCCGCGCGATTGAATCATCCTCGCCGCCCGCGCGACGAACTCCTCGCCGTGCTTTGCCACTTCGTAGGCGTTCAAGAAAAAGGTGCCGCGCATCCGGTGGCGCTCGAGCATGTCCATCATCAGTTCGATGCCATAGGACTGCTCGTGTCCAGGTACGAAACCGAATATGTCCCGCGTGGGGTCACCATGGCTTTTGGTTTCGACGTCAACCGTAATCAGGAATGCGGTTTTCATTTTTCAAGACACCATTCGTTCCGACAAGCCCAGCCAGCGGGGACCGAGGCAGTTACTTCGCTGCATGGCGTGGGAGAACGGCAAACTGTGGTGCCTTGCCATAGTCGGGCTTGACCAACCTGCCCTGGAATATCTGCCAAGCCTTCCACGCGTCCGGCACATTCGAGTCGGCGGCCGCCGCCAATCCGATCTGGAAATTCGCCGGAAACCCCACAGGGGAGTCTGGATATCCAGCCATGTCGTTTCTGGCATAGCGGTAGCCCTTGGGCCCACTCAGCAACGCGGCCATCCGGTCGCTGTTGCACGACACGTCCCGCATTTCAGGAAAAGTGTGGGCGTAGACGTCCTTCAACGAGTCATAGAACGGGCTTTTCCTGGTATCGCGAACCTGCAATTCGTATTTCGAAGCCAGCGTCCAGCAAAAGTCCGGGCTCGTCATCAGGTTGACCTGGAATACCGAAACCCAATCCAGCAATTTGTCCGCCCCGGCGAAACCCAGATCCTTGAGATTGCCCACCGACCAGTTGAAGAACGAGGCCTGCCACGTGGCGATCCCGGTCAGCGGTTGGCCGTGATTCGGATACACGATGCTTCCGTTGGTGATGATGTGAAGCTTGTTTGCGGCCGGATTGTCGGTAAAGGTGCGGTTGTACCAGCGGATGTTGTTTTCGACCACCTGGTTGAAATAGCGCTTGAACGGGTCGTCGTCCGGAAGGATGTACGCGGCATACCCCAAGGTACGTAGCGCCCACGCCTGTCCGCGCAGCGGAGTGCGCACGATCAGCCCGGTGGCGTAGTCGCGGTAGGCCGGATTCTGCTGAAACACGACCCAGTCCGCCCAAAATTTCAATTCCTCGAGGTAATACCAGTCACCGGTGACGAGGTAAGCCACGTAGGCCGGAGCAGGGTGGTGAGCCTCGTTCGCACCCAAAGGCGACTTGCACTGTGCCTTGCAGGTCGGGAAGTTGTCGTCCGCGTGCGGTGGCACTGTGCAAGGAGACACTTCCGCTGCCTTGATCAGTGTCGCGCATGGATGCGCCTCCACCGATATGGGTTGACCGGTAAGCGCGTCACGATAGTGGATGCCGTAAGACCCGAGCGCGTCGCTGTTCGCAAGCATCCAGGCGAAGGCATCGTGGCTCGGATCGATCACGAAGGCACTCGTCCAGCGCGGCAACGGGCCGATGCCCGCCTGTGCGCCCACGTTCGACATGCGTTTGGTCTGGTCGCAACGCTGCATCGGACCGCAATCCCGCGGCAAACGTCGCATGGCGTCCTGCAATACCTGCTGCGACACCGCGACATCTTCATAAAGCGGGACCGCGCGCGTAGCTTGCAGCCAGCGCGAGTCCTGACGCACATAAACGGGGTCGGGTTTGCCCCACCAGAACGTCTTGTGCCAGCGCGACTGGCGGTAGTTTTCAAGACCATCGACCGAATAAGCGGTCTTGTCTCCGATCTGTATTTTTGCCGTGTAGGCAACGTTCTGCGGATCGGGCGTGTACGCCCAATCGTTCTCGACGATCACGTCCACCCGTATCCGGCTCACCGGCGCCGGACCATAAGCCCGTACCGCAAAATACGCTGCGACGTGAGGCTGCGGCATTCCTTGAGCACCGACAACCGGACCACCAACGATCCACTCCGAAACCAGGGGTCCGTCCAGCCACAGGCTGCACTCGCGCCCGTAGGGTTTGCACGCGTGCGCGGCAGCCGCGTGCTGCAACAGCGTTCGCGCATCGAGATGCCAGGACTGTCCCGCAATGTCGAGATCGATGGAGGCGTCGAAACCCGATTGCAACACGTCCGCGAGCGTCAGGTTGCGGCCGGTGGCGCTGCCGGCGGTAACCGCGCGCAAGGCCAACGGTCTGGATGCTCGCCCCGCAAGTGCAGGCAGCAACACCGTCATCACGGCGTGGCGCATCGATCCATCGCGATTGAGCGCCTTGACGTCGGTTTGGGTAGGCAGGGCCTTGCCATCCAGATACGCGACCACCGTGTCACCGCGCGGAATATCGCCAGCACGAAACGGCTCTCCAAAAGTCGCCGGAACCTGCTGCAGCGATTCACCTGAAGTATTTTCCGCGGTGACCGTCGCCTGTGCGGCCGTGGAACCGGCCGGCGCCGCGAACGCAGCGAACGGCAAGCTTGCGGATGCGATGCACAAGGCGATGCCGGGCACGCGGCGCCACAGCAACCGCGACGCCCGGGCGACGAGTCCGATGACAGGCGGACGATCAGACATTGGAGGTCCTTACTTGTATTCGGATATCGCCGGGACACACCTGCGCGCCCAGTGCCAAGCTTCACGGCTGCACCGGTCGTGCATCGTGTACAGGCTACGCTCGAACCATGGCAGTGCGCGGCCGGTGCCCGTCAACGGATATCCCAGCCGTTGCAGGACATCGCCGGCGGCCCCTTCGAAAATGGCTTGTTCGCGGGGCGTCATGGCCTGCCGCCAGCCAGCAATTTTCTCGGGCTTTAGCTTCGCAACGCGCATGAAACGCTCGGTGACGAGTCCCGGAGGCGCCCCCGTAATGAACTTCTCCAAGGCCGCGATGGTGACTTCGGGATTGCCCAGCAGATCCTCGTAGCGAATTTCCAGGTACCTGTCCGGCATGGCCTGTGAGCCGCGTTGTGCCTTGTCCAGATATTCGCGCCAATGCACCGCCGCCGCATAGGCATTCTGATGTCCCCAGGTCATGTGCCGATGGGACAGCGCGCAGTCACGGCCGTCGCGTATCACGTGCACCACCCGGCATTTCGGAAAATGCGCGTTCAGCAATTCAAGGTAACGGCCGAACACGGGATACTTCGAGCCAATCCTGTGCTTGCCCGTCTGCTCCGCAATTTGGCCCAACATATCCAACACGAGCGCCGAGAACGTCCTCTGGGCCGCCGCGATGCGCTGCCAGTCCATCCGCACCGGGTAATTACGCCCGAGAATTGCAAAGAACGGGTCATCGCGGAGATCGCGCAACAGCCGATTCCAGTTCCCATCCACGCACAGATCGCCGTATTGCGCGATGCGCAGGCCAAACGACACGATGAACTGACCCTCGTTGACGAAGCCCGCGTCGAAGTAGTCGCGCAGGATCCGGTTTGCCCATGTGGTGCCGGAGCGGGCAAACCCGGTGAGGAATATTGGCGCGTCCGGATTCAAGCAGTGTGCAGCCCGGGCGGTGGCGTTGCTGGGAATCGGCACGTTCAATGGGGCGGCTCCGCGCGTTCCGCGACCGCCTGGTCGAGCAACCCGGCGAGCAATGCCGTGCCTTCACGTCTCGAAAATCGCTCGACTGCACCCGGGCGAGCCCGTAGCGCCTGATCCGCGCGCAACGCCGTAATGAACTCGCGCAGACGCACCTCGATCGAAGCGACATCGTCCTCCGGGACCATCTCCGCTCCACCGACATCACGCAAGATCGCCGCAGTGTCTCCCTGATCTCCCACCAAGGCGAAAATCGGACGACCGATCCGCAGATACTCATAAAGCTTGGCCGGCACCTGCCGATCGAATCGGCGGCCCTGGAACAGCAACAGTGCATCGGCTGTCGCTTGTTCGACCAGTGCTTCGCGGTTGGAAACGGGAGGCGCGAGCACCACCATCCCGTCAAGACCCAGGCGCTGTATTTCCCGCGCATAGACCGACTCGTTGCCGCTCGCCCGCAGGACAATTTTCAGGTTGTCCGCAGCGATGCTTCCGGCAGCCTTGAGTCGTGCAAGCGCGGCAAGGAACGGCACCGGATTGCGGCCGTCAGGATACAAAAGGCCGCTGTGGACCATGACCAGCGGACGGCCGGTCAGCAGTGGCGAAGCCTCCGGCAGGTCGGCGAACGCGGTTTCGTCATAGCCGTTCGCAATGACCGCCAGACGTCCCGCCCCTGCGGCGTCGGGATACCGCTCGGCATAGACACGCAAGGCCCCCGGTGTCGTGAACGTGATGCGCGCCGCGCTGCGCAGGACTCGCGGTTCCCAGCGCTGCTGCGAAGCCACGGAAAAGGCATTTCCCGCCTCGACCGAACTCTTCACGGGATCCCGAAAATCCGCAATCCATGGCAATCCGCTGGCCCTGCTCAGGGTCCGGGCGATGCAGTGCGCGGTCATGATCGGATAGGTGGACCAGATCGCACGCACCTGTTGCCGCCGTATGATCCGCAGTCCCTGCAAAACCGCGGACGGCCACCACGATGCCCAGCGATCGGGCTGCGCCAGGAATGCCGGGTATTTGCCACCAATCCCGAAATGGCGGCGGGCGTCGAACGCCAGGCTGCGCGAGACCCGGCAACCCGGCGGAATGGCTTCATCATCCATCGGTGCCGTACGTGGATACGCAAGCGACCGCGCCGACAATACGATCGGGTCCCAGCCGAGCGCCGGCAGATAGCGGGCGAAGCCGAGGGTACGCAGATGCCCGCTCCCCATCGCGGCCGGAGGAAAGTGATAGGCAATCATCAAGACGGGGCGCCCCACGTCACGGCCCGCGGAGTGCATGGGGCTGCTGTCTGGTTGGCGTGATCGACCCGAAGCGCGCCCGCTTCCCGACCGCTTGCCGACTTTGAACCTGCAATGCGCAGTAGCCAGCCAAAACCGCGGTCAACGCCATGAGCTGATAGCTCAAGTCGAAATAACTCATTGGCAGCCCAGCGCCCGCCACGATGAACGCCACCAGGGACACCTGCATCATCGAGGCAAGGTCGAAGGCCCATTTTTGCTCAGGCGACGAACGCGTCATCTTTCTGACCACGCTGCAATTGCGCCAGCTTGCAAACAGGAGCCCAAGGAGAAGAATCAGCCCCGGGAAACCCTGTTCACCCAACATGCGAAAGTAAATGCTGTGTATCGCGCGCTGGATAGCTCCCGCGGGGGCATACTTCGCCCACAACCATGCACTCTGATAATCGTCGAAACCGCCGCCCAGCAGCGGCCGATGAATCGCCACGTTCAATGCAAATGTCCAGGATTGAATCCGTTCCTGGCCCGAATCGGTCTGACTGGCGTGCTGCAATGTATCCATTCGTGCCGTCCACTGCGGCGGCATGAAGTGATAGGCGGTAATCCCCACCACAACGATGACCAGCACCAGCGCCAACCGGCGTCGGCTCTTCAGGAACAGCGTGCCGGCCACGATGGCCAACGCGATCAACCCGCCGCGCGAATACGTGCCAAGTACCGCGATGCCCGTGAACAACATGCCGAAGCCCAGACCGACGCGTACCCATTTCCGGGCTTCGTATAGTTGCAGATAGCGCATCAATGGCAGTGTCATGCACAACGCCAGTGCGAGCGCGTTGTTGTCGGCAATGAAACTCTTGGGAGGGCCGAGCACATGATTGACGCCGCCGTGAAGGATCGTGTAGATGCCGCCCTTGAAGCCGTAGAACCCCAGTGAGACCACGATCATCCAGACCAGCCAACGCATCCGTTCGCGGCTGTTGACCAGCATCAAGGTGACGAAGACCATGATCAGGGTCTTGGCAAACGACTGCCATCTGTCCCACGCCGAGACCGGCACGACCGCATGCAACGTGGACAGCCCGGTCCAAAGCAGCAACATCATCAGCAGCACGCTGACCGCGCTCAGCGGAATTTTTTTGCTTTCCTTGCTGAAGATCAAGCCGATCAGAGTAACCACCGCAACCAGGTACACCCACGGGAAATTGATCGCGAACCCGTAACACAGCCGGTTCGGATTCATGTACCCCAGCCACGACCATACCAAGAGCCCGACGAACGGACGCATCAGGATGAAGGGGATCGTCCCGAAGATGAACAGGGCTAGGGCAATGTCGCGCATCGTGTCAGCCCGTTTCCAGCTGCAACATGAGCGCGTCCATGAAGAACTTGGCCGCCCAGTTCGGATAGCGATTTTTCATGTAGCCGCCATTGAGCGGATGCGAACCCGGGATGCCTCCCCGCACACCGCCGTCATCCGCCGTGAGGTTCTGGACGGACAGATTGAAGCGATTGGCGCGCTCGGCTGCCGGCAGCCATGCGCGATCGCCGGTCTCCAGGGCCAGCCGCTGCCAGACGATGGCCATCTGCGCGTTGCCGGTCACGCAAGTCCAGCGGCTGGCTGCGCGCCAGTCGGAATCCAGCCGCCCCGGCAATGCGCCGTCGGCGCGTTGCGTTTGCGCGACGGCCTTCGCGATGCGCGCTGCCGCATCCACGAATCCGTCGTTGCCCGCGATCAGCCCGACTTCCAGGATACCGCGCGTGGCGTAGGCGATCGTGTGCGTGAGCGGCCGCGCGTTGTCTTCCAGATCGTTGTCCTCGAGCCAGCCGTTGGCGTGCATCCGGGTCAACGCCCATTGCACATCCCTGGCTGCGGCTTCGACATAGCGTGGCTCGTCGAGGACGCGCCCCGCCTGCGCCAACCCGAACGCCACGCGGGTGTTGTAGGTATTCAGCGCATGCGCGGCAAACGGTGATGCGAAGCGCCGCCACGCGCCATCCGGATCCTGGGCCGCGACCAGCCAGTCGGACGCACGCACCAGCGAATCGCGAAAACGCGCATCGCGCGTCTGCTGCCAGGCCGCCGCCCATCCGAACAGGACTTGCCCGGTGTTGAAGATGGTCGGCACGACCTGCGCCGCATCCAGCGTGCCGGCACGCACGCCGCCCTCGGCGAGCTGGATGTCCGACTCCCATGCGGCCATGCGAACGGCACGCTCGCGGCAGTCCTTGTCGCCGGAGAATTCCGCATAGCGGAAGAAGGTCGGGATGATGTAACCGGTGGTTTCCGGATACGCGCCCGCCCATTGGCGTTTCACCGCGTCGTAGTTGGCGCTGACGCCGCCGGAACCCGTGGCGTCCTGCGCACGCTTCAGCCATTCGGCGGCGGCCTGCAAGCCGAGTTCCGGGCTTGCATTCGATCGCACCGACCGTCGTGGCAGAAGTTTTGCAATCACGCTCATGGCTTGCTTCCTGCCGTTTGCGATCCCGGCAGCATGCCCGCGGCCCGGCGTTGCAGTGCGCGTCGCACGTGACGCCAGCCCTGCACAAGACCCGGCACGGGATCGGACCCGCGCCACAAGGCATCGGCGATGCCCGCGGCGCCCTCGCAGCCTTGGCGCGCCGACTGTTTTTGCGCGGCGGCCGATTGCCGGTCTTCGGAGCGTACGCGCCAAACCTGCGGCCGTCCCGCCGGCACTGGTTCGGGGAAAGCCGCTCCGACTTCGGAACACCACGCGGCATGCGGCAGGTTGACGCCATTCAACGTGGCCACTTCTTCCTGATAATCGGTGCGGCCGATGGTGGGTTCCACCATCCGGAACGCGCCGCTGCGCGCGTCGCGCTTGTATTCCATGCTGGCCATGCCGACGACCCCGGTTGCGCGGAAAAATTGTTCGGTGAGCCGCGAGAGTTCGGCATGCGCCTCCCGTGCGGCGGTGCAGCTTGCGGTGCCACCCGTCTGCGGTGGCCACGAACGAATCTTGCGGCCGGTGAATGATGCGGTGACGCGGCCTTGCCGATCGAGATACTGCAGGCAGAAATAAATGCTGGAATCCGGACCCTCGATCCACTCCTGCACCACCACGTCCGGCATCACCGGCAGGATGCGCCCGACCAGTTCCTCGGCTTGCGCCGCGTCTTCCACCCGATAGGCCTTCTTGAACCGGCGTGCATATTCCGCGTGGCGTCCGCCGGGCTTGACCACGACCGGATAGTGCAAACGCGCGAGCCCGGACAAATCCTCAAGCGTGCGCACGTGCACCAGCGGCGGAATCGGCGCGTCGTGCTGTTCGGCCAGCCGCTGGAAGCCTTGCTTGTGCTGCAGGGCGTCCACCGTTTCCCTTGCCGGAAGCGCGAAGCGGTAATGTCCGGCCAGGCGCTCGCGCTGCTGCGAAACAGTGCGCACGGTTTCTTCCTGGGTCATGAACAACACCGGGCGGGCACCGCGGAACGCCGTACTTGCAAATCGCTCCAACTCCGCGATCAGCACTTCGCCCTGCAACGCGCGCACCGCAAGCGGCTTGGCTGCGCGCGTGTACATTTCCGGCCGACTTGCATCGGTGTCCAGCAACCAGGTCGGCACGCGCGCACGCGCCAGGCTGCGCGCCACCCCGAGCCCGTTGGCGCCCGCCCCCAGAACCACCGCTGGCGTATCGATCGTCATGCGGTTTGCTCGCGGAGGTGCCGGGCCCCACCCAGCGCGCGGTCATACACCGCGCGGTAGCGCGCCACGCTGGCCTTCCAGGTACGCTCGCGCTCGACGAAATCCCGTCCGCGCGCAACCATCACGCTCCACGTCGCCGGTGTTTGCAGGACATCCATCAGGCAGCGCGCCAGCGCCTCGCTGGAACCCGCCGGGAACAGGTGGCCGTTGTCGCCGTCGCGTATCAACTCGCGGTGGCCGCCGACATCCGAAGCCGCCACCAGCTTGCCCATGGCCATGGCTTCCAACGGTTTCAAGGGCGTGACCAGTTCCGTCAACCGCCGCGAGATGCGCGGATACACCATGACGTCCATGACGCTGTAGTAGCGCGCCACCTCGGCGTGCGGCACCCGCCCCGTGAAATGCACCGCATCCTCGATGCCAAGCCGCGCGGTCAGCGCGCGCAGGCTTGCGTCGCGCGGCCCGCCGCCCAGCAGCAGCAGACGTGCCTGCGGCACACTGCGCAATATCAGTGGCATGGCCTCAAGCAACAGGTTCAACCCTTCGTACGCATAGAACGAACCCGCGAACCCGAGTGTTGCTCCCCGTGTCAGGCCGAAGCTTTCCATCAAGGCCACATCGGGCGCGTCGCCGAACTGGAATCGCGACGTGTCCACGGCATTGGGAATCACCGTGATCTTGTCCTCGGGAATGCCGCGCGCCAGCATGTCGCTGCGCAGGCCTTCGCAAATCGTGGTGACGGCATCCGCGCGCTGCAGGGCGCGCGTTTCCAGCGCGCGCGTCAGGCGATAGCGCGGCCCCCACTCGCGTGCGGTGCCGAGATCGGCGGCGGCGTCCTCCCAGAACGCACGCACTTCGTAGACCACGGGAATGCCGGCGGCGCGACCGACGTCGAGGGCCGGCAGCGCGTTCAACACCGGCGAGTGCGCGTGCAGGATGTCGGGGCGCAAGTGCTCCACCACTTCGGCGAGCCGTGCACGCAGCGCCTTCATCAGCCAGCGGTGCCGGAGCAACGGAAGTTGGGCCGGCACACCGGAAGCAGGCGGCGTGCGCTGGAACGACCATTCCCCGATTTGCTCTTCGCGCAACTCGCCGCTGCCCTGTTTGGGACTGGTGAGATGGAACGTTTCCCAGCCAAGTGCGCGCTGCTGTTCGAGGATCGCGAGCGTGCGGAACGTGTACCCACTGTGCAGGGGCAGTGAGTGATCGAGCACGTGCAGGATGCGCAACGGCCGTTCCACGTGGGCAGCCGGCAACTTTTCAGGGCGCGCGATGGCCACGCTGTCGCTCATCGCGTTGCTCCCGCCACGGCGTGTCCGTGACGTGCCGCAAGCACGCGCTCGTACAGCGCGCACTGCGCCGCGACCATCGGTTGCCAGCCGAGCGTTTCGGCGAACTTCCGGGTCAGTGCCCGATCCGGCGCGCGGGCCCGCAACGCCTCCCAAGCCTGCACCAAGGCGTCCGGCGTGCGCGCGTGCATCAGTTCTCCCGCTTCGGGACAAACCACCAATTCCGGTATGCCGCCGGCCGCTGTCGCCACCACCGGCG
>Ga0068857_100000817_pt1 | contig 23283 bp, 18 predicted proteins | sample KBSCornC72_FD_66591 | JGI IMG/M metagenome (GOLD analysis project Ga0068857, IMG submission 66591) | Corn rhizosphere microbial communities from Kellogg Biological Station, Michigan, USA - KBS Corn C7-2 | ecosystem: Host-associated > Plants > Roots > Rhizosphere > Soil ...
AACGAAGACGACGAGCGGCGTTGCACCCGTTGCGGACGGCGCCTGCATGCGTCTGCGCCACCGGCTGGTCTTGACACGTATCCTCTGATGCAAGCGACTGCGCCGGCTCTGGAAACTTTGCAGGGAGGGCGATCCCTTCACAAGGAAGCGGCGGGTCCTGCCACGCCTCTTGCACCTCCGGGAGTTTATCAGCCTTGGCTCTTCCGCGACCCGTCGCAAGGTCCGAAGGTGGTCCCGATCCCGACGCTTACGCCGCGGCCTCATCCCGCACCACGGAAGCACCGCGTTCAGAATACCGCGCGTGCGCAGGAACCAAGAGCGAATACAGCATCCCGGCGCATGGTGGATTCGCAGCAGTCGCTCGATTTCCACGCGGGCGCGATGGCGGAATCGTCATTAGGGACGGAAGTAGAAGCAGTCATTTATTGTGACGCTCCGGTGGCGTTGCCGGTGCACCGCCTCATGGCGGTCGCCGCGGATGCCAGCATGATCGCGATCGCGCTGGGCCTCTTTTTAGCCATCTTCTACTTATCCGGTGGCCGGGTTATTTTCACAAAGTCCAGTCTGATCCTGTTGGGCGGAGTGATCGCGGCGGTAGTGTTCTTATACCGTATGTTGTGGTGCCTGGGCGGAGGGGATTCTCCGGGAATGCGCTTTGCAGGTTTGCGGCTGGTCGATTTTGACGGGCGGCGGCCTGCACGCGAACAGCGCACGATTCGGCTAGCGGCTTCGATGCTCAGTATCGTATCGGCCGGTTTGGGCCTGGTCTGGGCACTCGTCGACGAAGAGAACCTCACCTGGCACGATCATATTTCCAAGACCTTTCCCACTCCGGGCTAACGGTCTTTGCGAAGACCTATTCCCGATTTCCAGATTCCCCGGCGCGATGGTAGGCTGAAGGGGTGGGTAGTCCGCTCGCTCGCTTCACATCCTCACGGGTTTATGTCTCACTAACACTATTTGCCGTCGGCGGGGCTTTGTTCAGCGCTTGGAATGCGCTGCGCTGGAGTCCGTCCTGGATCGCCGCAGCGTTATTTGCGATATCGGCGCTGGCTCTGGCCGGGGTGACCATTCGCCCGGTCATCGAGATCTATGAGACGCATCTGGCGATTGGGCGGCGAAGAATTCCGTGGCGCGACGTCCGGCGAGTGGATCAGACCGGTTGGAATACGCCGTTAGTGGTGGTTCTAACGCTGGATGAAGGCCAACGGATACATCTTCTCTATTCCGGAGACCTCGACTCATCGGCCAGCCTGCTGCGGCACCTCCGCCGTTTCTCGCGGGAGGCTCTTCTCGACGGTGTTCCGTACCGCGAATTTTGGAGGGAACTAGCCGGCCCTCCCCCCTCCAGTGAGCCACCCACGAACTCGTCCCCTGAACCAGCCGACAAGGATGCGTCTGTGCCTGTTCGCTACCCCGTGCTTCGCAGTGAGGACGAAGAGGAAGTGGAGCGGTTATTCCAGCGCTTGAAATCGGTAGGGCACTTGGAATCCAAGAGCTCCGACGAAAAAGAGTAATTTCTCCGGCAATCTTGTGAAATCCAAACCACGAAGCCGGCGCCTGTGGCTAGGGGTGGTCCTGCTTGTCGGGCTACTGTTAGCCGCCGTGTTACACGCGCAGATTTTGGGTGCGCTGGGGGCTTATCTGGTGCAAGCGGGTCCACCTCAAAAAGCCGATGCAGCTCTGGTGTTGGCGGGGGATGGATGGGGCTACCGGGTCCTCACGGCGGCCCAGTTGGCTCGCGACGGCTTTGTTCCGAGGGTGCTGGTCAGCGGACCGGATGGCGCTTACGGTCTCCATGAGTGCGACCTGGCGATTCCGTTCGCGGTGAAGCACGGATATCCGGAATCGTATTTTGTGCACATGGAAAACTCGGCCCGCTCGACGGTGGCCGAGGCGCGAGCAGTTCTGCCAGAGATCCGCCGCATGGGCGTCCAGCGCCTGATCGTAGTCACCAGCAACTTCCACACGCGCCGGGCTGGAGCAATTTTTCGAAAGTTAGCGCCGGATCTGACGATCCTGGTTGTAGCTGCACAGGATAAAGACTTCACGGCCGACGGCTGGTGGCATGGCCGCCAGGGACAGAAGACGTTCCTGATGGAGTGGGAAAAGACTATCGCCAATGGGATGGGACTTTAGCGCATGCATCGGTAACGCCTCGCGATATAGTGTCACTAGACGGTGCTCCTTCGATGCTCGCGATTCTCATCTTCATATTGGTGTCCGGTGCTGCCTTTGCGCAGCCGGTGTCCCAGCCGGCGGGTTGCGCCATGGCGCGGGCCTGGAGCGCGTGCGATCTGGCGTTTGAACTCGCAGCGCAGGAGATTCCTGAGCGCGCCGAACTTCGCGCGGAGTTTCGCTCGCCCCGCTTCAAGACATATTTACTTCGCGCGTTTGTGGATGATCGCAAGCTGATCATCCGCTTCGCCCCCACCGAAGCGGGTAAGTGGGACTATCGCTTGACTAGCAATCTTCCCCGGCTGGACGGGCAGGCCGGGATTGTGACCGCCGCCGAGTCGGAGTCGCCCGGCTTCGTACGGATTGCGAACGAGCACCATTTCGCCACGGAAAATCTCAAACAGCATCTGTGGATGTCGACCGGCGTCGACCGCTTTGCGGAAATGCCGCGGCCCGAGTTCGAGCGGTTGGTGGAGCAGCGATCGCAGGAAAAGTTTAGCCATCTTCGGATCACGATTGACGACCGGACCGATCTGGCCGAAGCGGCCGCACGGATGCGCATCATCAATGACAAGGGTTTAACCGCCGACATCGTGCTGGCTGCTATACCGGCGGATGCGAGACAACGCGAAGCGTACCTGAATGGCGTAGTGGCACGTTTTTCCGCTTTTAACATTACCTGGGCAGGCATCCCGTCATTCGAAGCAGCGGCGCATGGACGCGCTGTGCTAAAGGATACCGGAGACCTGCTGAAAAGATTGGATTCCTACGATCATCCGCGCACTACCATGGCGGCGGGAACCTCGGCGGCGCTGGCGGGCGATGGATGGATGAACGTCTTGACCTACGGCGCTGCCGACCAGAATGTCGGAACGGTGGAACACCAGTTCTACCAGCTTCCCGCGGTGAACGCCGGAATTCAGTCGCAGCAGGATCTCTGGAATGCCACGATGAACGGTCAATATCCGGCGTCGGGTTCGGGGCCCTATATGAAGGCTTGGGCAGAGTTCATGGCCGGAAATCGGTATTGGGAGCTGGAGCCGTATTTCGATGTCGACGGCGGCCGCGCGATCGCTCTCGAGGGAGTCGACTACATTGTTTACGTCGAAAAGCCGGGACTGGTGGAACTGACGGTTGAGAATCACAGCTACGACGTGGCGTGGATGAATCCTGCTACTGGCGAATTGATTCAGCAGAAGGACTATAAAGGAGAGCACTTCACTGGGGAACCACCCGACAAGTCCCACGATTGGGTGCTGCGAGTTTCGCGCGAGGGACACAAAGCCGGGATGCTGAAGTCCTACAAGTTCGATTCGCGGCCCGTGCCGGTGCAAGAAGTAGAGTTGAATCCTTTGAAGATTCCCTTCGAAATTGCGGCCCCAGCGGGTACCGAACTCTGGCTTTCAAGACCGGCTCCGTTTGCGGTAAAAATCAAGCGCGACAGCCGGGCCACTCGCTCTTTGTGGGTCGAATGGACCGCCGAAGTCGCGCTCGATGGCGAAGGCTACCGCGTGGTGGGAACGGGGAGGGAAGGAACGCTCGCCATACCGAGGTCGCTGGCGAACCGCTACCCGGCGCTCATGAGCCTCCATCTGATGCTGCTCAACGCCAACGGAAAGGCGTACGCGCTGGATCGGGTGTATAAGCTGAACCCATGAGCGCGTATGTGCTGGCGATTGACACCACAGGCGACGTGGGAAGCATAGCGCTGGCCGGTGAATGCGGCGTGATCGAGGAAGTAATGCTCGACTCGCCTGATGGGTTCGCTCATGTGCTGTTCGATGAAATCGGGCGTTTGCTGGAGCGGCACGGTCTGCAGGTTTCGCAGATGGACGCATTCGCATCCGCATCGGGTCCAGGTTCTTTCACCGGGGTGCGCGTCGGCCTAGCTGCGGTGAAGGGCTTGGCCGAAGCTACCGGGCGCAAAGTGATTGCGGTGTCGAATCTGCAGGCATTGGCGTGGCACGGGTCCCGGTCGCTGCGAGCGGCGGTGCTGGATGCACGGCGCGGCGAGGTCTATGGCGGGTTGTACAACGCTGCGCTGGAAATTATGCAGGAAGAGGTGGTTGCGCAGCTTCCGGTTTGGCTGGCCTCCCTACCGCAGGGCGAACTTGAAATCGTCACCCAAGGATTCCTCCTCGGCGGTGCGACTACGCCAGCCTTCGGACGTCACCGATTCGTCCAGGCACCCAAGGCCTTGGCAGGGTCTATAGGCCGCATCGCATTCGACCGATTGCTGTCTGGAGTAGTACTAGATCCCGCAGAGGTCGATGCCAACTACGTCCGGCGCTCCGATGCCGAATTGCTGTGGAAGGATACGCTGCCCGACTCGGTGGGTTGACCCGGCGGGAAGGCGCGCCGTCCAAGTCTGCCTTGACGCACGTGAACCAGTGCGGATATACTCGAACGGAGTTCAAGACCCGCGCATGATCTATTTTACCCGTCGGTTGCGCGTATTAAACGCAGTGGTCCCTATCTCGCTCGCCGGCGGCGCCGGCACCATCCCACTCAGGAGGTTTATCTATGGCTAAACAGAGTACTCAGCACAAACTGGACCGGGTACGGCCGCCGCGCGTGCATGTGACTTATGACGTCGAGGTCGGCGATGCCATTGAGTTGAAGGAACTACCATTCGTCATGGGAGTCCTGGGCGACTTCACCGGCCAGCCGACCGAGCCGCTACCGCGGCTGCGGGATCGCAAATTTGTCGAAGTGAACCCCGACAATTTCGACAATGTGCTGGAGGGGATGAAGCCGCATTTGTCATTCTCGGTAGAGAACAAGCTTAGCGAGGATTCGAATGCTCCGCAGCTCAAGGTGGATTTGCATTTCAAGAGCATGGATGACTTCGAGCCGCAAAACGTTGCCCGCCAGGTGAAGCCTCTCAAGGAACTGCTGGATCTACGCACCAAGTTGAGCGACTTGCGCGGCAGCTTGCAGGGCAACGACAAACTGGAGGAACTGCTGCTTGACGCCGTGGGCGACAAGGACAAACTGGACAAGCTGAAGAAAGAGATGGGTGATGGAGGTTCCAATGGCTGAAGCGAAACAGGGTGCGGCTCCCAAAGCCGCCGAAAAAGTTTTGGAGAAAGGCCTTCTGGACCAGATCGTCGAAGAAGGCCGCATGGCTAAAGACAGCGGCGCCAAGGAGCGCGGCAAGGACCTGGTCAAGGAGTTTGTGGCGGGAGTGCTCGACGGCTCCATGACCGTGACGCGCGACGCCGAGACCATGATCAACGCCCGCATCGCGCAGATCGATCATTTGCTCTCCATACAAGTGAACGAAATCCTGCATCACGCCGCCTTTCAGAAGCTGGAAGGGAGCTGGCGCGGGTTAAAGTACTTGCTGGACCAGAGCGAGACCAACGATCAGCTCAAGATCAAAGTCCTCAATGTGTCGAAGAAAGAGCTGCTGCGGGACCTGCAGCGGGCTCCCGAATTCGATCAGAGCGCGCTGTTCAAGAAGGTTTATGAAGAAGAGTTCGGCATCTTTGGCGGAGCTCCGTTTGCCTCACTCATTGGCGATTATGAATTTGGAAAAGGACCCGAGGACATGGAGTTGCTGGAGCGGATCGCGCAAACCGCTTCGTCGGCCCATGCGCCGTTTCTGAGTGCGGCCAGCCCGGAATTCTTCAACCTGGAGAGCTACGCGCAATTGGACGCGCCGCGCGATCTGTCGAAGGTATTCGACACAACCGAGTACGCCAAGTGGAAGTCTTTCCGGGCAAGCGAGGATTCTCGCTACGTCGGTCTCACCTGCCCGCGCGTGCTGGGACGCCTGCCTTACGGGAAAGACACCAAGGCTGTGGAGGCCTTCCACTATGAGGAGAACGTGGATGGAACCGACCACTCGAAATACCTGTGGACTAATGCTGCCTACTCGCTGGGCGCCCGCTTGACGAACGCCTTCGCGATGTATGGCTGGTGCGCGGCTATTCGCGGCGTGGAAGGCGGCGGACTGGTCGAAGGACTGCCGGTCCATAACTTCTATACCGACGAAGGCGACGTGGCCATGAAGTGCCCGACGGAAGTCCCCATCACGGACCGGCGTGAGAAAGAGCTGGCGGATCAGGGATTCATCCCCCTGGTGCACTGCAAAGGCACCGACTACGCGGCGTTCTTTAGCGTGCAGAGCGCGCAGAAAGCGAAGCTGTACGACAAGGAAGCGGCCAACGCGAATGCGCGGCTGTCGACTCAGCTGCCATATATTTTCGCGGTATCGCGCTTTGCCCATTATCTGAAGGCGATGATGCGCGACAAACTTGGCAGCTTCATGTCGCGCACGGATTGCGAGCGCTGGCTGAATCAATGGATCAGTAACTATGTGACTCCCGACGATACGGCGACGCAGGCTACCAAGGCGCAATACCCCTTGCGCGACGCTAAGATCGAGGTTTCAGAAGTTCCGGGAAAACCGGGCGTGTATCGCGCCACGGCGTTCCTGCGTCCCCACTTCCAGTTGGACGAGTTGTCCGTATCATTGCGTCTGGTAGCGGAATTGCCCGCTAGCGCGCGCAAATAAACGAAGGCAGTGATCCACATTTGTAGAGAACGGCGCGAATAGAAACGAGGAGGATTTATGGCACAGAGTGATATGTTTTTGAAGATTGATGGCATCGAGGGTGAAAGCGCCGACGATAAACATAAAGGCGAGATCGACCTCGAGTCCTGGTCCTGGGGCGAGACCAATTCCGGCTCATTCTCAACCGGCGGCGGCGGGGGCGTCGGCAAAGTGAGCATGAACGATTTTCATTTCACCGCGCAAATCAACACCGCGACTCCGAAACTGGCCCAGTGTTGTGCTGTTGGAGAGCATATCAAGAAGGCTGTGCTGACTTGCCGGAAGGCTGGTACCGACCCGCAGCCCTTTCTCTCGATCACCTTCTCCGACGTACTGGTCTCAAGCTACCAGACTGGCGGCCACGGCGGCTCCCCGGTTCCGATTGAGCAGTTCTCGCTGAATTTCGCCAAAATAGAGTTCGAGTATAAGGCGCAGAAGGCGGACGGCACTTTGGGCGGACCCGTGAAGTTCGGTTACGATCTAAAGGCGAATAAGAAGATATAGCTCGCCTGGTTTTCATGAGCGCTAGGGAATTATTCCAGGCCGGAAAGCTGAACGAAGCGGTGCAGGCGCTAGGGGTCGAAGTCAGGGATAACCCGACCGACGTCCGGCGCCGCACCTTTTTGTTTGAATTGCTATGCTTCCAAGGCGAGTATGACCGCGCCGAGAAACATTTGAATGTATTGGCGGACGCCACGCCAGATGCCCGGATGGGCGCTGTATTGTACTTTTCAGCGCTGCATGCCGAACGGGTGCGGCTGGAGACGTTTCAAAAGAAGGACTACCCGCCCATTGCCGCGTCGGCCAATGACCGGGCGGGCACTCTGAACGAAAAACCATTTGAATCGTTCGAAGATGCAGACCCCCGGGTGGGCGCCCGCCTGGAAGTGTTCGCAGCAGGCGCCTATTTGTGGATCCCTCTTGCGCACGTGGAATCGATTGAAATGGAAGCGCCGAAGCGGCTCCGCGATCTGTTATGGATTCCGGCGCTGGTGCGCACCGGACCGGCCTTCAAAGGAACCGAACTCGGCGAGGTGCTGTTGCCTGTACTGGCGCCGTTTTCATCGCAGCGGAGCGACGACAGTATTCGCCTGGGCCGCGCCACGGAATGGGCGGAAATAGAAGGGCAAGCGCTGCCGTTCGGTCAGAAAGTATTCGATGTAGACGGAGAAGAAGTGCCGATTCTGGAGATCCGCAAGGTTGAGTTTGTGCCCGCAGCCAAAGCCGCTTGACGATCTCACCCCATGCCCCTGCGCGACGACCTGCTTAACCCGATTCCTGGGGACAGCCCTAGCGGAACCAATCTCCGTTACGCTCCCGTCTTCGACAAAATCAAAGAAGCGCGCCGCCAGGATGACGATGCGCCGCAAGGCGACTGGCAGCGGGAGCGTAAGGTTGCCGACTATAAGCAGGTGGTAAAGCTGGCCGGGGAGGCGCTGGCCACGCAAACCAAAGATCTGCAACTGGCAGCATGGCTCACCGAGGCATTTTTACATCAGGAGGGTTTCTCCGGGTTGCAGCAGGGCTTGGGCCTTCTCCGCGGGCTAGTCGAGATTTTCTGGGATACCCTCTATCCGGAAATCGAAGACGGTGATCTCGAACTGCGCAGTGCTCCCCTGGAATGGGTGGGAACCCGGCTGGACGACCCCGTGCGTAAGGCGCCATTGACCCGGGGCGGTTTCAGCTATTACAAGTTCAAGGAATCGCGAAGCGTGGGGTCCGAGGAAGACGCAGCTCAAAGCGAGCAAAAGCGCGCATCCCGGGAACAGGCAATCGCCGATGGGAAAGTCACATTCGAAGAATTCGAGAAAGACTCGACCGCGACTCCCACCGCTCAATACGAGGCTTGGGTGGCGGCGCTGGATGGCAGTTTGGAATCGATCGACTCTCTGCGCACGCTGTGTGACGAGAAGTTCGGCAACTACGCCCCCAGCTTTACTCCGCTAAGGACCGCGCTCGAAGAGGTTCGCAACGTCGCGAATCAAATTTTGCAGAAGCGGCTGGATCAGGAAGGGCGGCGCCCTGAACCCGAGGAAACTGAAGTCGAAGCTGAACCGCAGTACGCCGATGACAGCGGGAATAACGCGGCCTCCGCCGCGGCGCCGGCGCGAAAAAAGAAAGCAGTAGCCGGATTGGAGCCGCAGGACCTGGACGAAGTCACGCCGCGACTGGCTGCGGTGGCGCGCTTCCTGCGCCAGCAAGACTCATCGAGCCCGGCACCTTATCTGTTGCTGCGCGGGTATCGTTGGGGAGAAATGCGCGGCTACGGAGAATCGCCCGACCCGCTGGTTCTGATTCCGCCTTCCTCCGAAGTGCGGCAAAACATCAAGCGCCTGGCGCTCGAAGGGAATTGGGGGGATGTGCTTGAAGCAGCCGAAACCGCCATGGCAGAACCCTGCGGGCGCGCCTGGCTGGATTTGCAGCGGTACGTTGTAAAGGCCGCCGACGAGTGGAGTTACTATAACATCTCCAAAGCAGTCGTCAGTGAATTGCGGGCGTTGTTATTGGACTTGCCCCAGCTTCCGCATTGGACCTTGATGGACGACACGCCTACCGCGAATGCCGAAACGCAGGCATGGATTCGCGATGTTGTGCAAGCCCAAGGCGCGCCCGCCAATGGAACGGAGGAGCCGGCGCGGTCATTCGATGAACCGCCCGCCCAGGAAAGCGTGGCGCCGGGGGAACCTCCTCCGCCCGACACCTTCACGCTGGCTCTCGAAGCGGCGCGAGGGGGCCATGCCGCGGATGCAATCCATATGCTCTCCGATGATATCGCGCGGCAACAATCCGGCAGAGCGCGCTTCCAGCGCAAGCTCCAACTGGCGCAGATTTGCATGATGACCAGCCACGAGGCTTTGGCACAGCCGATTCTGGAAGAACTGGCGCGGTCCATTGAGACCCATAAGCTTGAAGAATGGGAATCGTCGGACGCTGTCGCTCATCCGCTGGCAATGCTCTATCGTTGTCTCAGCAAGATGGACGGCGACCCGGGGGTCAAGCAGCGGCTGTACGCCCAGATATCGCGCTTGGATCCCGTGCAGGCTCTGGAGTGCACGCGTTAGCGTGATGGTATGGCGAAGCCGGATTCGGATTTCACCGTTACGCCTTCGTTGATCGACCGCCTGATCGACCGCGATCCCAGAGCGGGCGCTGATCCTCCCACCACACGGGCCCAGAGCATTCGGCAGCTTAAGGCGGCGTTGCGCCGGGATCTGGAATGGCTGCTGAATACGCGGCGCAACCCGGATGCCGCGGCGGAGGCTCTTGCCGAGCTTTCGCATTCCCTGTTCAATTACGGATTGCCGGATTTCTCTTCATTAAGTCTGAATTCGCCCCGCGATCGCGGACGCCTGCTGGTGGAGTTGGAAAAGACGGTAGCCATCTTCGAGCCGCGCCTGCAGCAGGTCCGCGTGAGCCTGGTGGATACGCCGGGACACAGCTCCCGGGTCGTGCACTTCCAGATTGAAGGGATGTTGCAGATGGATCCGTCGCCCGAACAGGTTTCTTTTGACACCACGCTCCAGCTTTCGAGCGGCGAATACCAGATCCGGGGCGAGCGCAGTGCGTGACGAGCTGCTGCTTTACTATGAACGCGAGCTGAATTACCTGCGCCAGTTAGGTGCGGAGTTCGCCGAAAAATATCCGAAAATTGCCAGCCGTCTGGTTCTGGACACTGAAAAGGAAACTGCCGATCCGCACGTCGAGCGGCTGCTGGAGGGATTCGCGTTTCTGGCGGCGCGTGTCCACCTCAAAATCGACGACGAATTTCCTGAGATAACCGAATCTCTTCTCAGCATTCTGTATCCACATTACATACGGCCGGTCCCCTCCATGTCCATTGTTGAGATGCACCTGGATATGGAGCAAGGGGGTGCGGCTGCACCGCAAAAAGTGGCGCGCGGTTCGATATTGAACTCGAAGCCCGTCGCCGGCGTTCCTTGCCAGTTCCAGACCTGTTTTGAAACGACGGTCTGGCCTCTCCGCATCACGGCGGCCGAATGGACGTCGCCGGACCGGCTTTCACCATCTGTAAAAAACGCCGAAGCAGCCTCGGCCATCCGCATCGCTTTTGAGGGACCTCAGGACACCCAACTCGCGCAGATGGATCTGGACACTCTGCGCTTTCACATCGCGGCAGATCCCAACGTCTCGCATACCCTTTACGAGCTGCTGTGCGCTAATACGGTTCAAATCCTGGTGCGGGATACCACACCCAGCTCGCGTATTCGGCCCGTGGCGCTGCGCCCAGAAAATCTGCGGCCTGCCGGATTTGACGAGAGCGAGTCGATACTCCCATACCCGCGGCGCAGCTTTCCGGGCTACCGTCTGCTGCAGGAGTATTTCACGTTTCCGGAAAAGCTCTTCTTTTTCGATGTGACCGGATTGCGCGAAGCGTGGCCGCTGGGGTTCAAGAATCGCTTCGAACTGGTTGTTCTGTTTTCGCCGTTCGAGTTGAGCGAACGCCGCCAAATTCTGGAACTGGGGGTTTCGACGAAGACTTTTCGGATCAATACAACCCCGATCGTCAACTTGTTTGCCCAGACCGCAGAGCCTATCTTGCTGGACCAGCGGCGTTATGAATATCCGGTCACGCCTGACATCCGGCGTCCGCTAGCGACGGAAGTGTTTTCCGTAAACGAGGTGGTCAGTGTCCATCCGCAGTCCAATGAAGTGCTCAACTTTGAGCCCTTCTACTCTTACCGGCACGCGACCTTGCGGGATAAGCAGCAGACCTTCTGGCTGGCGCACCGGCGTCCCTCCGGAAAAGCCGGGGATGAAGGCACCGAAGTCTCGATTTCCCTGGTGGATCTGTCCGGCCGGCCGTTGCGGCCGGATGTGGACACGCTCACGCTACGCATCACCTGCACCAACCGCGACCTGCCCGCGCGGCTGCCGTTCGGCAATGAAGCCGGCGACTTTGAGCTGCTGGGAGGAACTGCGGTCAAGCGCGTCGTAGCGCTGCGCAAGCCCTCGAATTCCGTGCGCCCGCCGAGCGGGAAAGCAGCATTGTGGCGGCTGATTTCGCATCTATCGCTGAATTATCTGTCGCTGGTCGAGGACGGCCGTGAAGCCTTTCAGGAGATCCTCAAGCTGTATAACTTTACCGGCTCGGCGTATTCTGAAAAGCAGATCGATGGCATTGCAAGCATTACCAGCGCACGGCACTTCGCCCGCCTGGTGTCGGAGAACGGGGTCACCTTCGCGCGTGGCACGCGGGTCGAAATGGAGTTCGACGAAGACCAGTTCGTGGGCGGCGGCGTGTTCCTGTTTGCCAGCGTGATCGAACGCTTTCTGGGTGAATATGTATCGCTGAACAGTTTCAGCCAATTGGTGGCGCGCACCCGGCAGAGAAAAGACATCTTGAAAGAATGGCCGCCGCGGGCGGGACAGGTGATCCTGCTGTGACTCCGAGCACTGTTCCCTCTACGACCGGTTCATCCATGCCCGCCTCGAACCGCTATAGCGCCGTTGGGGCGATTCTGCGAAAGACGCCGCAGGAGTTTCAATTCTTTCAAGCCGTACGATTACTGGAACGGCTGCATCCCGATCGCGCTCCAGTCGGGCGCTTCGTCAGCCCGAGCAGGGAAGTGGTCCGTTTCGCCGCGCACGCCTCTTTTCCGTTTCCGGCGAGCCAGATTCAGGGTATTGACTGGCCGGATGCGCTCCCGGCGCAGCAGGATCTTCCCGCCAGCGGCGTCCCGCGGATGGTGATTAACTTCATGGGTCTCGCGGGACCTTCGGGCGTGATGCCGCTCTACTACACCGAGCTGATTGTCGAACGGCTCCGCCAAAAGGACCGGGCTCTCCTCAGCTTCTTCGATATCTTCAACCATCGCATGATTTCGCTGTTTTATCAGGCGTGGGAGAAGTATCGTTTCGCTATTGCTTATGAGCGCGGCGAGCGCGACCGGTTTTCACATCACCTGATGGACCTGATCGGAATCGGAACCAAGCGGCTGGACAACCGCGTGGCGGTGCGCGACGATTCGTTGTTGTTCTATGCGGGGTTGCTGTCGATGCATTCGCGGTCCGCGGCCGCGCTCGAACGGATCCTAGCGGATTATTTCGAGATTCCGGTTCAGGTGGAGCAGTTTGTGGGTGCCTGGCAGGTTTTGCCTGAATCCGATTTGTGCCGCTTTGAGCGTGGCCTGAGTATCTCGGAACAATTGGGCGGCGGCGCCATCGTAGGCAATGAGATTTGGAACCAGCAGGCGGGAGTGCGCGTGAAGCTGGGACCGCTCGGGCTGGCGCAGTACTTGGACTTTCTTCCGTCGGGGACGGCTTACGAGTCCGTGCGTTCCCTGGCCAAATTCATATCGCGCGGCGAGATCGATTTTGAAATCCAACTAATCTTGAAAAAAGATGAAGTACCGGCCTGCGAACTGGGTCTCGAAGACGCCATCGCGCCGCGCTTAGGGTGGACTTCCTGGGCCAAAACGGCGCCCTTGAAGCAGGATGCCAATGATACAATTCTTCGCGGGTGAGATAAAAGGAACGGAATCATGAGTGTAAATCTGAAGAGCCTGATTGGAAAGCTGAACGATACCACGCGGGGAGCGCTGGAGGCCGCCGCAGGGCTGTGCTTATCGCGTACGCACTATGACGTTGAGGTGGAACACTTCCTGATCAAGCTGCTCGACGCCAGCGGCAGCGATGCCGTCAAGATCTTTCACCAGTTCAGCGTGGATACCTCGCGCCTGCAGAAAGAATTAGAGCGCAGCCTGGACAAACTGAAGAGCGGAAATGCGCGGACGCCCGCGATTAGTCCTTCGGTATTGAAGATGCTAACCGAGGCGTGGACGACCGGGTCGCTCGAATACGGCGCCACGCAGATTCGCAGCGGTCACGTTCTCCTGGCTCTGCTGGGAAACGACGAACTGGCCCGCATCGCGCGCGATATCGGGAAGGAGCTGCAAAAGATTCAGCCTGAACTCTTGCGCAAAGACTTCCTGGGCATCGTCGAAGGCACACAGGAAGACACCGACGCCCAGATGACAGCGGCCTCGCCGTTGAGCGAGGGCGCCACTACACCGCGGGCGGGCGGGAAGACGCCTAACCTCGATCAGTTCACGGTCGACTTGACGGGGAACGCGCGCAAGGGAAAAATCGATCCGGTCCTGGGCCGGGACGCGGAGATCCGGCAGGTGATCGACATACTGATGCGCCGCCGGCAGAACAATCCGATTCTGACGGGCGAAGCCGGTGTGGGAAAGACCGCGGTGGTGGAAGGCTTCGCGCTGCGGATCGCGCAGGGCGACGCTCCTCCGCCTCTGAAGAACGTCGATGTCCGCACCCTGGATCTGGCTTTGCTGCAGGCGGGCGCCGGCATCAAAGGCGAGTTCGAGAACCGATTGAAGGGCTTGATCGAGGAAGTGAAAGCCTCGCCGACGCCCATCATCTTGTTCATCGACGAGGCGCATACCATGATCGGCGCGGGGGGCCAGGCGGGCCAGAATGACGCCGCCAATCTGCTGAAGCCTGCTTTGGCGCGTGGCGAGCTGCGCACCATCGCGGCCACCACCTGGAGCGAATACAAAAAGTATTTTGAAAAAGATCCGGCCCTCGCCCGGCGCTTCCAGGTAGTGAAGGTGGAGGAACCGGACGAACAGACTTGCCTGGTGATGATGCGCGGAATTGTAGGTTCGCTCGAAAAACATCATAGCGTCCGCATTCTGGACGAGGGCGTTGCGGCGGCGGTTCGATTGTCGCACCGCTTTCTGGCCGGGCGGCAATTGCCGGATAAAGCTGTGAGCGTACTGGACACTGCTTGCGCCCGGCTGGCTCTTGGACAGAACTCCGTTCCTGCCGCGATCGAAGACACCACCCGCGAGATCGACGACCTGGCAGTGCAGAGCCGCGTTCTCCAGCGCGAGACTTCGACCGGCGCCGACCATGCCGAGCGGCTGGAGGCAATCGCCAAGCGCAAGGCCGAATCCGAGGCGCGGCTTAAATCGCTGAATGAGCGATTTACGAAAGAGCGGGATCTGGTGCTAAAACTCCGGGACATTCGCGCCAAGCTCGAGGAAGAAGGAACCCCGGCCAAGGAGAGTGAGGCGCAGCGCGCCGAATTGGACTCCCTGACTGCCGAACTGGTTGCGCTGCAAGGCGAGAATCCGTTAATGCGAGTATGCGTCGACGGACAGACCATCAGTGAAGTGATTTCGGCCTGGACCGGGATCCCGGCTGGCAAGATGCTAAAGGACGAGATCGCGACGGTTCTTACACTGGAGGAAGTTCTGGGCGGCCGCGTGATCGGCCAGAGCCATGCGCTGGAGCAAATCTCAGAACGTATCCGCACTTCCAAGGCGAGTCTGGAAGATCCCAGCAAGCCCATTGGTGTTTTTATGCTGGTGGGGCCAAGCGGCGTGGGCAAGACCGAGACTGCTCTCACGCTGGCGGACCTGATGTACGGCGGCGAGCGCAATCTGATCAGCATCAATATGAGCGAATTCCAGGAAGCCCATACGGTGTCGACTCTCAAAGGATCTCCTCCGGGTTATGTCGGCTACGGCGAGGGCGGCGTGCTCACGGAAGCCGTGCGACGACGGCCTTACTCAGTGGTGCTGCTGGATGAAGTAGAGAAAGCTCATCCGGATGTGCTGGAGTTGTTCTTCCAGGTGTTTGACAAAGGCAAGATGGAGGACGGCGAAGGCCGAGAAATTGACTTCAAGAACACCATCATCATTCTGACTTCCAACGCCGGTACCGACACGCTGATGAAGCTTACGGCTGATCCCGAGACCATGCCCAGCGCCGACGGTTTGGTCAAGGCTCTCAAGCCGGAGCTGGACAAGATCTTCAAGCCGGCGTTTCTGGGGCGGATGGTGATCATTCCGTACTTTCCTATCCGAGATGAAGCGCTCAAGAGGATCATCACGTTGAAGCTCGGAAAGATTCAGCGGCGGTTGCACGAAAATCATAAAATCACGCTGGCCTACACCGACGCGCTGGTCGACGAAGTGGCGCGGCGCTGCACCGAGGTTGAGAGCGGCGCCCGCAACGTCGACAACATCCTTACCAACACGCTGCTGCCGCAAGTTTCACGGCGAATCCTATCGGGAATGGCGGAGGGGCAGAAACTTTCCGCGATTCATGTCAGTGTGGGACCCGATTCTAATTTTGTTTACGCGTAAGAAATTGAAGGGATTGGATGGGCTTTCTCGAAGCGAACCGGTATCTTTACCTGACCACGCCGCTCGGCGACGACAAGCTGCTGTTGCGTAGCTTCGAGGGGGACGAAGCCCTTAGCAGGTTATTCAGCTTCGAATTGGAGTTGCAAGCCGAGAACACCACAAATGTCGACTTCGACAAGTTGATCGGTCAAAAGGTCAGCTTTGGTGTGCAGGGCGCGGACCCTGGACTGACTCCACGTCATTTCCATGGAATTGTCGTCGAGATGGTGCAGGGATCGCGCGATCCGCGCCTCACGACGTATTCCATGACGGTGGCTCCCGAGATTTGGAAGCTGTCCTGTAAATACCGCAGCCGAATTTTTCAGCACATCAAGATTCCAGACTTACTCAAGCAGTTGTTCACGGGATTCGATGCGGCTTATGAGATCCAAGGCAACTTCGAAGAGCGGGAATACGTGGTTCAATACCAGGAAAGCGATCTGGATTTCGCTTCACGGCTGATGGAGGAAGAAGGCATTTACTACTTCTTCAAGTTCACGAAGGGCGCGCACAAGCTGGTTCTGGCGAACACGCCGCAGTCGCATCTCGATCTTCCCGGGGGGTCGCAGGTTATCTTCGAAGCGATTGAAGGAGGGGAGCGGGAAGACGAGCGCATTACTTCGTGGATCAAGGAACAGCACTGGGGTTCGGGAAAGTACACCCTGTGGGATCATCATTTCCAGCTTCCGCATAAGAAACTCGACGCCGAGCAGATTGTTATGGACTCGGTCCAGGCGGGGAAGGTCACTCACAAGCTGAAGCTCAGCGGGAACGAGGAACTGGAAGTCTACGAAAACCCTGGGCGCTACGCACAGCGCTTCGACGGGATCGACCGCTCCGGGGGCGAAAAGCCCGCCGATCTGCAGAAGATATTCGACGACAACAAGCGCACCACGGGCATCCGCATGCAGCAAGCAGAAACTCCCACCATCCTGATCCATGGCGAGAGCAATCACTGGCAACTGACTCCGGGCTACAAGTTCACTCTGCAGCGACACTTCAATGCCGACGGCCAGTATGTAGTCACTTCTGTGAGTCATGAGGCGGGTGAAGGCGGATTCCATTCGGATCAGGAGGAGCAGGAACACTACTCCAATTCCTTCGACTGCATTCCGTATGCCCTCAAGTTCAGCCCGCCGCGCGTCACGCGGCGTCCCCTTGTGTCTGGGCCCCAGAGTGCGCTGGTGGTCGGCCCGCCGGGAGAAGAAATCTTCACCGATAAATATGGGCGCGTCAAGGTCCAGTTTCATTGGGATCGCGAGGGCAAGAACAACGCCGATTCATCCTGCTGGCTGCGCGTTTCCACTTCGTGGGCGGGCCAAAAATGGGGGTCGATTCATATACCCCGCATTGGCCAGGAAGTGATCGTCATTTTTCTCGAAGGCGATCCCGACCGGCCTCTGGTCATGGGCAGTGTCTATAACGCGGACATGATGCCGCCCTACGATCTGCCGGCTAATAAAACCCAGAGCGGCATTAAGTCGCGCAGTTCGAAGGGCGGCGGTCCCGCTAATTACAACGAGATCATGTTCGAGGATCTCAAAGGCAGCGAATTGATCCGGACTCACGCGGAAAAAGACCAGTTGGTGGAAGTCGAGAACGATCGCACCGTGATTGTGGGACACGACGAATCGATCAAGGTGGAGAACAGCCGCACCGAGAACGTAAAACACGACGAAACGGTGACCGTCGAGGGAAATCGAAAACACTCTGTTGTCGGCGAAGAGCAAATACAGACCGATGGGGACCTGCATCTGACGGCCAGCCAGAATCAGAACGAAAAAGTGGGCATGACGTATAGCCGCCAAGTAGGCATGAACATTTACGACAAAGCCAACATGAACTACGCCATGGACGCGGGCATGATGATCCACCTCAAAGCCGGTCTGACCGCGGTGATCGAGGCAGGCATGGGACTGACCATCAAGTCGTCGGGCAATTCCATCGATATCAATCCGGTGGGCGTGTTCATCAAGGGGAATTTGGTTTTCATTAATAGCGGCGCTGCAAATTTGAGCGGATGTGGATCCTCGCCGACCTCGCCTACCTCGCCTACCTCGCCGGGGCAGAAAGCCTTGGAGGGATTGAAACCAGCGGCAGGCTCGTCGCCGGCCGCGGCAGCCGCGGCTGCCAGCGTAGCTCAGCAGATGCAGCAGCACGCGCAGCAGGCGGCTGGCATGGCCACCAGTGTGGTGCAGGCGGTGGGCAAGCAAGCGTTCGGAGCGATTTCGCAGACGGCTGCTCAGGCAGTGGGAGCAGCCGAGCAAGGCGGCCAGGTGACACCGAGTGCGGCACAGCAGGTACTGGGCCAGATCAACGCAGCAGTGGCGCAGGCGCAAGGCACCGTTGCGGGTGCAGCGGACCAGGCGCAAGCGATGGTCAACACCGGCATGAATGCAGTGCGAACAGGCGTCCAGCAGGCGGTGCAACAGACGAGCTCGGCGGTTTCGCAAGCCGAAACTCAAGCGGCGCAGCAGGCGCAAGCGGCTCAGCAGCAATTGCAGAATGCGGCGCAGCAGGCGCAGGCAGCCGCTCAGCAAGCGGCGGCAGCCGGACAGGGGGAATTGAGCCAGGCGTTGCAGCAAGGCCAGCAGATGCTGAGCCAGGCACAGGCGATGGAGCAGCAGGCTCAGCAGCAATTGCAGGGCGCCGCGAACCAGGCGCAGGCGCTGGCAAATCAGGCGCATCAGGAGGGTCAGCAGGCGCTGAATCAGGCGTCACAACAATTGGCTCAGACAGCGAATCAGGCCCAGCAAACGGCCACGGCCGCCGCGAATCAGGCTCAGGCGGCTTCAAATCAGTTACAACAGACGACGCAGCAGGCAGCAGCTCAGGGCGAACAGCAGATTGCCGATGCGGCGGGGCAAGCGCAGCAAGCAGCGCTACAAGCGCAACAGGCAGCGCAACAAACCGCCGCGCAGGCCCAGCAAGCGGCGCAGCAAGCCGGACAACAGGCGCAGCAAATGGAGCAGCAGACTCAGCAGCAGATGCAGCAGGCAACGCAAGCAGCGGGGCAGCAGGTGGGACAGGCGGCCAATCAGGCGCAGCAGCAAGTGAATCAAGCGACCCAGCAGGCAACGGCGCAGGCGCAGCAGGCCGGCCAGATGTCCCAGCAAGCAGCCCAGCAGGTGCAGAACCAGGTGGGACAAGCCAGCCAGCAAGCCGCGCAAACCGTGAGCAACACGGCGGGGACCGCCTACAACCAGGCCGGGAATTCGGTGAATCAGGCATCGCAAAGCATGCAGCAGGGCATGAAAGGTTTGGGCATATAGCGAATGCCACCGGCAGCACGCGTTACCGACATGCACGTTTGCCCGATGGTGACGGGACTCGTACCTCACGTCGGCGGCCCGATCCTCCCGCCGTGCGCTATGACGGTGATCATTGGCGGCCTTCCGGCGGCTCGTATCACGGATATGGCGGTGTGCGTGGGTCCGCCGGACGTGATCGTCATGGGATCATCGTCGGTTCTGATCGAATATCTGCCGGCGGCGCGCATGTTGGATAACACCGCTCACGGCGGAATGATCGTGCTGGGATGTTTCACAGTGATTATCGGCGGCTAGCGGCCTTTCATGCTGGTGATTCTCGAAGCCACGGCAGGTCCGGCAACTGGCAGAAAAATACAGGTGCCTGAGGGGTCGATCCTGCGCGTCGGGCGCACCGCACGGTCCGATTACGCGCTCGGGGAAGATTCATACCTCTCGGGCCAGCACTTCGCCATTGAATACGACGGGACCCACTGCCGGATACGCGATCTCGGTTCCAGCAATGGCACGTTCGTCAATGGAGACAGGATCACGGATCGCATCGTGCAGGAAGGCGATTCGGTAGGGGCGGGCGGCAGCACGTTTATCGTGCATATCGATTCAAGCAGTCCAATCCCGGAGGCGCCGAGGGTCGCGTCCGCCCCCACGCTTAAGATGCCGGGTCCTATTGGGTCAGAGCCCGCCGCGCCTGTGCCTCCGCGGGGCCACTCCGATTGGCCAGGGTTTTCGCGCCCCCAGTCGGTCTTGCTCAGCGCGCTTTATCGCGAAGGCGAATCGGTGTATGCGGTGTTGGACGCTGTGCGCGATGCGCGCATCCCCGCATTTCTGGACGCTTCGGGGGAAAGACACGCGCGGGTGGATGAAGAGAATCTTGCCTCGCCATTCCTGGTCTTGGTTCCGCCTCAATCGCGGCTGTTGGATGTCCTGATTAAGGACGGCTGGAGTCACGGCTGGGGCTTTTATTTAGCTGCGGCCGTCGATTTCGAAAGCACACTGCGTCATTGGAGGCCGTTCGTCACGCTTCACAATCGCAGCGGCCAAGCGGTTACTTTTCGCTTCTGGGAGCCACGCGTGCTGCGCGCGATCGTAGCGGCCATGCCCTCCGGAGAGGCCGCCGATTTCTTCGGACCCGTCTCGCGCCTCCTGGTAGAGGGAGACAAGCCGGAAGTCGCGGTGGAATTCACCTTGGCGCCCGGTGGTGTGAACCAGCGGACCTTAGCGATGGTTTAGTTTGGTTGTAGTTTTGAGTGCCGATTAGCTGCTATCGTTAATACTTCGGATGAAGCGCTTACAGCCGGTAATCTGGATGAAAGGCACGCTGCTGAGCCCGCAGTATCTGCAAACGCAGGACCGCTTTCTCGAAAACTCTCTGAAGTTTCAGTTGGACGGGTTGAGTTTTGCGCCCTGGGGCTTCCGGCGTCTTCAAATGAATCAGGAAGCACTGGCGTCCGGCTACGTAGCGATCGCCGACGCGGCCGGAATTTTCCCGGACGGTCTGCTGTTCGACATTCCCGATGCCGACGCGGCGCCTTCTCCCAAGCCGCTCGCCGATTGCTTCGATGCCGACCAGAATATACTGGACGTGTTTCTGGCGATTCCTCATTTTCGGGATCGCGGGCTGAATGTATCCATGCCCCAGACCAAGGCGGACACCCGCTATCTCTCGGAAATCGCCATGCTGCGCGATGAGAATTCGGGGCTGGGAGAGCGCCCGGTTCAAGTGGCGCGCAAGAATTTCCGGGTTCTGGTGGAAGGGGAATCGCAAGAGCATTCTTCGGTGCTTCGCGTGGCCCGTGTGCAACGCACTGCGGCGGGCCTCTACCAACTCGACACCAAGTTTGTTCCGCCGCTGCTGGATATCACCGCCAGCGACTTCCTGGTATCGATCCTGCGGCGCCTGGTGGAGATTCTGGCCGCGAAAAGCAGCCAGCTTGCCGGAACGCGCCGCCAGAAGAATCTCAGCCTGGCGGATTTCGGCACCTCCGATATCGCTAACTTCTGGCTTCTCTATACCATTAATTCGCACTTTCCGCTGCTGCAACACTTGTTCGAAACACGGCGCGGGCATCCTTCCGAGTTGTATGAAACCATGCTGTCGCTGGCGGGCAGCCTGACCACGTTTTCGGCCACCATTCATCCGCGCGACCTTCCTAAGTATGAGCACGACGAGCTCACTTTTTGTTTCGAGGATCTGGATGAGAAGATCCGCTTGCTGCTCGATACCGTGGTACCCAGCAATTTCATCTCTTTACCTCTGAAGCTCACCCAATCGTCGATCCACGCCACAGCGCTTGCCGACGACAAATATCTGCGCAACACCAAGATGTACTTGGCCGTCCGGGCGGAGATGAATGAGGCCGAACTGATCGCCAAAGCGCCGTATTTGATCAAGGTCTGTTCGGCAAATCACATCGAGCATCTGGTCCGGCAAGCTCTGCCCGGCGTGCCGCTAACCCATTCCCCCCGGCCGCCCAGCGCGATTCCAGTGAAGCTAAATTCTCAGTATTTCAGCGTAAGCCAAACCGGCGTAGCTTGGGAGGCGGTGACTCGCGCGCGCAATTTCGCCGCGTATGTGCCGGGGGATTTTCCCAATGCCCAACTGGAGTTGATTATTCTTTTGCCCGAAGCCTGAAGGCGCGGCTGTACCTCAACGATCGATGTGAATAATACCGCGCCGTATGGCCAGTGTCACGGCATGCGTCCGATCGGAGGCGCCTAGCTTGGACAGGATATTCTGCAAGTGCATCTTCACGGTTCCCGCAGCCGTACCCAGGCGCACTCCAATTTCTTTATTGCCGAGTCCTTTCGCGACGTGCTGCAGCACTTCGATTTCGCGCGGCGTAAGTGCAACTTGCGGAAAGTGCTCGCTCAACCGCTCGGCGACTTCGGGCGGCATCAGGCGCTTGCCGGAGTGGACCACGCGGATGGCGCGTACGATTTCAGTATGCACCGACTCTTTAAGTATGTAGCCGCGGACGCCTGCTTCGAGCGCACGATAAATCTCCTGATCCCCATCGTAGCTGGTGAGAGCGATGATCTTGGCCTCGGGATCGATCTTGCGAATCTCCTTGGTAGCTTCGATGCCGTCCATACCTGGCATACGCAGGTCCATCAACGTGACATCCGGATGGAAATGACGGAACGCCTCCACCGCCTCGGCGCCGCTGCCCGCCTCGGCGATGAGCTTCATATCTTTTTCGTTTGCCAGTATCGCGGCGATTCCTTTGCGGACTAAAGGATGGTCATCGACGCATAAAATTCCTAAAGCTTCCGTAGTCTCACCCATCAAATCGGTTCTAACCTTCCCTGGGGAGTCGGCAGCGGCCCATGCGCGATTGGAACCTGCACGGAGACTTTCGTCCCACGGCCAGGGGTGCTCGATACCTCCAGCTTCGCTCCAATTTGACTGGCTCGCTCCTTCATCCCAATAATCCCGTAATGTCCCGCGCGCCCATTGCCCTCCTCGCGGCCCATGCCTTGGCCATCATCGCGTACAGACAGCCGCAAATCGTCGGCCGAGCACGCCAGATTCACTTCGATCGTGCGGGCGCCAGCATGCTTGATCGAATTCGTGATGGCTTCCTGAGCGATACACAGCAAATTATATTTGACCTCGGCCGGTAGTTCTTGGCGCCGGTCGTCCAGATTCAATTTCAACTTTATATCGTGTTCTTGGATGAGCTGGCGCGCTGCGTCGGCAATCGCCGTCGATAGTCCCGAGCTCGATCCCGTCCCGCCGCGCAGCCCGGCCACCGAGCGGCGGGTTTCCTGCAGACATACGCCCGCGTCGCGAATGATTTCTCCCAGTGCCTGACGGTCTTCGGGGGCGCCCAGACGGTTGGTAAATGCATGCAGCTGCATGGTAATGCCGGAGAAACCCTGGATCAGAGTGTCGTGCAGCTCGCGGGCGATTCGGCTGCGCTCGGCGAGAATCAGCGCGAACCGGCTACGCAACTGTTCAACCCGGAACTGATACACCAGCCATATCATTAGCCCGATGGCAGCCAGACACAACGGAAGGAACCAAATTCTTTGATAGAACAGCGGCGCGACTTCAAAGTAAAACGCGCTGCCGGTTTGGTTGCAATTGACAAAAGCTCCG